>ENA-OPCN01001020-OPCN01001020.1-human-gut-metagenome-genome-assembly--contig:-NODE-1020-length-21309-cov-2.444857_pt1 | contig 21309 bp, 17 predicted proteins | sample MGYA00241567_ERZ501485 | MGnify/ENA primary metagenome ERZ501485 (study PRJEB25962, sample SAMEA2042579) | human gut metagenome | biome: human gut; feature: human-associated habitat; material: faeces...
GCGGGTGGCGGGACTCAACAGCACCACGGCGAAAAACGTGGTGGCCTACCGGGAGGAAAACGGCATTTTCACCTCCCGCGCGCAGATCAAAAAAGTGCCCAAGCTGGGTCCCAAGGCTTTCCAGCAGTGCGCAGGCTTTCTGCGGGTGCCGGAGAGCAAGAGCGTGCTGGACAACACCGCCGTCCACCCCGAGAGCTACGACGCCGCCAAGGCGTTGCTGGAGCTGACGGGACACACGGCGGAGGACGTGCGAGCCGGCCGGATCGCCGACCTGCCGGAGCGTGTCAGAGCCTACGGCGAGGAGAAGGCTGCCGCTGCCGTGGGCGTGGGCGTGCCCACCCTGCGGGACATTGTGGCGGAGCTTCTGAAGCCCGGGCGGGACGTTCGGGACGAGCTGCCCAAGCCCATTCTGCGCACAGACGTGCTGGAGATGAAGGACTTAAAGCCCGGCATGGTGCTCACGGGCACCGTGCGCAATGTCATCGACTTCGGCGTGTTCGTGGACATCGGCGTGCATCAGGACGGCTTGGTGCACATCTCGCAGGTGTCCGACAGGTTCATCAAGCACCCCTCCGAGGCAGTGTCCGTGGGGGACGTTGTGAAAGTGGTGGTGCTGGACGTGGACGAAAAGAAAAAGCGCATCAGCCTCAGCATGAAGCAGGCAAAATAAAACCGACAGATTTTCAGCAAAAAACGGAGCCAAACGGCTCCGTTTTTCTTATTAAACAGAATAAAAAATTTATTCCTCCGGCTTCTTTTCAAGGCCGGAGCGCAGCAGGATATAGAGGGCTCGGCGGATCTTCTCCATCTGCTCGGGGCCGGCGTCGTCCTCCGCCAGCACCTTCAGGCCGATGAAATTTCCGATGCCCATGTTGATGAACGACCAAATCATGGGATCCATCCCCTCCGGCAGGCTGCGGTTTTTGACAAGAGCGGGCACATACCGCTGGGCATAGAGATAGTAATACTGCAAAAACAGGTCGCGGTCGATATACAGCGACTCGAAAATAAGGTTGTAGCAGGCGGGGTTTTCATAGGCAAAGCGGATGAACTCCATGATATAGCCCACCTGCACATCCACGGTGTCGCCGGTGATCTTCCCCGCGCGGGAGTCCAGATAGCCTTGCAGACGGCGGGCAAAGCTCTGCATGATGTAGACATAGAGCTGGTACTTGCTGCGGAAATAAATATAAAATGCGCCCACGGACAATCCGGCACTCCGGGCTATATCCTTGATGGTGGTGTTGCGGTAGCCCTGCTGGCTGAAGCAGTCCTCCGCCGCCTTCACCAGTTTGTCAAAGCTGCGGCGGCCCTCCTCGCTCTCGGGGATCACTACCACAAGATCCAGTTTGCTGTTCATCGGCCTTGCTCCTTCTTCTCCCATATAAAAACTTACATATAGAATAGCGTGTTTTTTTCGGTCTGTCAATGAAAAATCCCTTGTTCCGCCGCCGCAGGCAAGATAAACTATGATTCACATTATAAAACTGTTAAAAAATACAATTCTCTCCGATTTTTTTGTGCAGTATGAAAGAAAAAGCCAAAATACGCAAAATTATATTGACAAATCCGTCACAAGCCATATATTATGAAGCCATAACAGGTGAATGCATATTCACCTGCTGAAGACCACAAAGGAGGGATGCGCTTATGTTTGCCGCATTTTTATCCACGGTGTGCGCCTCACTGCTGAGCATCTGCGTGACGGCGCTGTCGGCGTTCTCCGTCACCATTATTTTCCGAACCTCCACCACGGCCAACTTTGCCCAAGGCTCCGTGGCGGCGTTCGGCTGCTATGTGGTGGCCAAATGCCTGAACCAATGGGGGATCCCCGTGTATCTCGGCGTGCTGCCGGGGATGCTGGTGGGCGTGCTCATCGGCCTGTTCATCGACCTCATGGTGTTCCGCAAGGGGCGCTATGTGGGCGAGCTGGGCAAGCAGATCATTACCATGGGCTTCGTGTCCCTGTTCTACGGCGGCATTCCCCTGATCTTCGGAAACCCCGAGTTCATCCCCTTTGAGTCGTTTTATAACACCACTAAGGCCGGAGTCGACTCCAATCTGGTGGTGAAGGCTTTCGGCGGCGAGATCGTTTTCACCAAGCACGCCCTCATTTGCACCGCCATTACCGCCGTGGTGCTGGCCGTCCTGTTTCTGCTGCTGAAACACAGCAAATGGGGGCTGGGCGTGCGCGCCACCGCCTCCAGCGAGTTCACCGCGGAGCTTATGGGCATTAACACCCACGTCATCACCGCCATCTCCTGGGCGTTGGCCTGCGCTCTGGGCGTGCTGGCCGCCGTGATGTACGCCGGCGGCGGCGCCATGATAAGCACCTCCTTCATGGGCACCATTCAGGTCAACGCTTTTCTGGCCTGCATTCTGGGCGGCTTTGCCACCTTCTACGGGCCTATCGTGGGTGCTGTGCTGATCCCCGTTCTGTCCAACTGCGTGGGATTTTTAGCCAATTTCCCCGCCTTTTACAACATCAGCCGCTGGCAGATGGTCATTGTGTATGTCCTGCTGCTGGCCATCATTCTCATCAAGCCCCAGGGTCTGTTTGGGAAGAAAGTGGTAAAGAAGGTGTGACCATGACTGATCTGAACGTAAAGCAGGAATACCTGCGCCTTACTTACTCTGCCCACCGCAAGGAGAGCGCCGGAGAAAAAGCCAAGCGGCTTTTGGGCATCCCCCTGACGCAGTATCTGATCTTCGCGGTGGTGCTGGCCGCCTTTCCCCTGCTGGCGCAGGCGGGCGTGCTGACCAGCTCCTTCGTGTTCGCCGTCGGCAACACCATGATATACGCCATCATGGCCATCGGCTTCTGCCTGCTCATGGGCTATTCGGGTCTGGCCTCTCTGGGCACAGCTGGCTTTGTGGGCATCGGCGCCTACATCGCCTACTACTTTATGCAGGTCTACGGTGTCCCCTTCGGCGCAGCGTTTATCGTGACGGTGATGGTGAGTCTGTTCAGCGGCGTGCTGGTGGGCTTCATCTCCCTGCGTATCGAGGGCATCTATCTGGCCATTCTGACGCTTGGGCTTTCGGAGATCCTGCGCAACACCTTTATCTCCCTGAAATCCACCATTAAGCTGGACATGTCCAAGGTGCGGCTTTTCGGCTTGAAGATCGGCGAGGATCAGGTGTACCTGCTGATCCTGGCGCTGTTCGTGGTGCTGCTGCTCATCACCTCCAACCTCATCCGCAGTCCCATCGGGCGGGCGCTGCTGTCGGTGAAAAACAGCACCTCCGCCGCCCAGGCCATGGGCATCAGCCTTATGAAGTATCGGGTGCTGGCCTTCGTCATCTCCACGGTATACGCCGCCATCGCGGGGCTTATGTATATGATGCTCCTGCGGAACATGACCACCTCCACCTCCACCCTGCTGAGCATGGCCACCTCCCTGAACATTCTGGGTGCTGTGGTCATCGGCGGAGCCAAGTCCCTGTGGGGCACCACCTTCGGCGTGTTCATCATCTATGGGCTGCAATCGACGCTTTTGAGCAAGATCCCCTTCTTCGTGGAAAACCCCGCCTTTATCACCATGATAACGGGTCTCTTGATTATCCTCATTGTGATGTTCTTCCCCGGCGGCATAGCGCAGATGGTGGGGAATCTGGTGCAGAAGAGAAAGAGCGGCCGATACGCCGCCAAGGTGCAAAGGAGGGTGGACAGCTATGGCCGGAAATGATCGGAAATACCGGAAGCTGGTGCGCAGAAAGACCATGCTTGCCGCCGAAAAAGAGTATAAGGATATCCTGCTGCGGGACTGCCAAACCCAGGCGCAGCAGAAAACGGAGGCTTACCGCTCCCGCCTCATGCTGGAGCTGTACGCCGCCCACCCCGAGTGGATCCCCGCGCAGGAGGCAAAAAAGACGGTATATGACAGCCGCATGAGCCGGTTTGACGCCGACATGGCCTTTGCCCTGAAGCAGGCCTCGGACAAGGCCGCCAAAGCCATCTCCAAGGAACCTTCCTGCCGGGAGCGCGAGGAAAAGGCTCTGGCGCAGCTAAAGGCGGAGCACGCCACGCTGCGGGAGGACTACAGCCGCCGTCTGGCAGACGCCATCGACGCCCAGCTGGCCGATCCTTCGGAGGAAAGCATCGAGCGTAGCGCCGCGCTGGCAGACATCGAGGCACAGGTGGAAGCCTTCCGGTCAGCCGAGACGCAGGCGGCCGAGGTACAGGCGGAAAAGATCCGCAAGGCCGAGGACGCCAAGATCCAAAGGCTCACAGCCGCTGTGGAAAAGGCGCAGATCGCTCCCGCCGGCAAGCTGACGCTGCCGGAGGACACGGTGCTGCAGGTGCGGGATCTGTGCATGTACTTCGGCGGCATACACGCCGTGGACGGTCTGTCCTTCTCCGTGAAAAAAGGCGAGATATTCGGTCTCATCGGCCCCAACGGCGCCGGAAAGACCACGGTGTTTAACTGTATCACGCAGTTTTATAAGCCCACCTCCGGCACACTGCTGTTTGAAAACAAGGCCGGCGAGGTCATCTCGCTGGTGGAGGAAAAGGTGCACGACGTGGTGCTGCAGGGCATCGTGCGCACCTTCCAGAACGTGGAAGTGATCCGTGAAGTCTCCGTGCTGGATAACCTGCTCATCGCCGGCCACAGGCAGTTCACGGCGGGGCTTATCACCCAGGCGCTGCACCTGCCGAGCCTCAAAAAGCAGGAGCGCGTCGTTCGGGAAAAGGCGCTGCGGGTGCTGGACTTCATGGGGCTGACGGCCTATAAGGACTGGTACGCCGCCGGACTCCCCTACGGCATTCTCAAAAAGATCGAGATCGCCCGCACGCTTATGTGCGATCCGCAGCTCATCATTCTGGACGAGCCGGCAGCGGGTCTGAACGACACGGAGACCATGGAGCTGGCGGCGCTGATCCGCCGCATTCGGGACACCATGGGCTGCACCATTCTGCTGGTGGAGCACGACATGGGGCTGGTGATGAACATTTGCCAGACCGTGTGCGCCATCTCCTTCGGAAAGCTGCTGGCCATCGGCACGCCGGAGGAGATCCAGCGGGATCCGCAGGTGCAGAAGGCCTATCTGGGCGAGAGCGACGAGGAGGTGCAGGCGTAATGGCACTGTTGGAAGTGAGAAACCTGCAGGTGAGCTACGGCCCCATTCAGGCCGTAAAGGGCATTGATCTGGACGTGGAAAAGGGCACCATCGTGGCGCTGCTGGGCGCTAACGGCGCCGGAAAGACCACCACCCTCCGCGCCATCACCGGCATGGTGAAGGGCTACGGCTCCGTCCGGCTGGGCGAAACGGAGATCCTGGGGCAGCGCGGGTATAAGACCGCGCGCATGGGCGTGAACATGTCGCCGGAGGGGCGGCTGATCTTCTCGGCGCTCACGGTAGAAGAAAACCTCAAGGCCGGCGCCTACTGCCTCAAAAGCACCAAGCAGTATCAGAAGAATCTGGAGCGGGTGCAGGAGCTGTTCCCCATTTTGAAGGAGCGGCGGCGCCAGCAGGCGGGCACCCTGTCCGGCGGCGAGCAGCAGATGCTGGCCATCGGGCGGGCGCTGATGGCAGACCCCAAGATCCTGCTGCTGGACGAGCCGTCTCTGGGACTGGCGCCTCTTATTACACAGGATATTTTCAGAACGCTGCAGACCATTCGCGCGGAGGGCACCACCATCCTCATGGTGGAGCAGAACGCTTTGGCCACGCTGAAGATCGCCGACTACGGCTATGTGCTGGAGCTGGGCAAGATCAGCATGCACGGCCCCGCCAGCCGGCTCATTCAGGACGACCGGCTCATCGAGGCCTATCTCGGCAACAAAAAGTAAAGCGGCTTGATGCTCCCCGAGGAGCTTAGGCATATACGATCAACAAAAACAGAAAAAGGAGAATGAACCATGAAAAAGTTTCTTTCCCTGCTGCTGGCAGCAGCGATGCTCTGCGTACTTCTGGCCGGCTGCGGCAAAAAGGACGACGAGTCCGGCAGCGACTACAAGCCCTTCGTAGCGGTGCAGGGCGTCACCGACGACACCATCCTCGTGGGCAACACCGCCGCCACCACCGGCGCCTATGCCACCGTGGGCGTGCCCTTCAACGCCGGTATGGAAGCAGCCTTCAAGGCGTATAACGACGCCGGCGGCTTCCAGGGCAAGAGCATTGTCCTCAAGCACTATGACGACGGCTTCGACGGCGCACAGGGCATGACCTACACCAAGCAGCTGGTGGAGACCGACAAGGTGTTCGCCATCGTGGGTCACTTCGGCACCAACACCGTGGGCGCCACACTGGACTACCTGAAGGAAAAGGGCGTTCCCATGGTCTATGCCGCCACCGGTATTGACGACCTGTATCAGGAAGGCGCCAAGGGCAACGATGCCGTGATCTACTCCGTGCAGCCCATCTACAGCGCCGAGGGTCGCGTGCTGCTGGCTCGCGCCGTTGCTCCCACCGCTGACGGCATGGGTCTGGGCGGCACCAAGATCGGTGTCATCGCCACCACCGACGACGCCGGCACCGGCCTGCTGGCAGGCGTGAAGCGTGAAAACGAGGATCTGAAGGCCGACATCACCGTGCAGGAAGTCGAGGCCTCCGCCACCGACTTCTCCGCCGCCGTGAACGTGCTGAAGAATGCCGGCTGCGACGTGGTCATCGCCTGCATGAACCAGAATCCTCTGGCCACCCTCATGAACACCATGCGTGACGTGAACTACAACGTCAACGTGGTCACCTCCTATGTCAACGCCTCCGCCACCACTCTGGGCGCCTTCGTGGACACCGGCGCCATCACCGCAAACCGCATGGTCTACTGCACCGCATGGCTGGATGTCACCACCGAGCAGGGTCTGGCCGACTACACCGCCTTCTACACCGCCATGAGCGCCTGGGAGCTGGCCAACGGTGAGTCCGGCAGCACCTACGCTCTGAACTCCTACGCCATGGCAGGCTACATCGCCGGCAACATCTTCGTGCAGGCGCTGCAGGCCGTGGACAAGGCCGGCGTGGAGCTGAACTATGCAAACTTTGCCAAGGTCATGGAGGAAACGAACTTTGCCATCCCCATGGGCGGCAGCATCAGCTATGCCAACGGCGACCGTCTGGGTGTGACCGCTCTGGCGCTGAACTGCGTGAGCCTTGAGAAGAACGAGGCCGGCGTGTATGCGCTGGTGCCCGTAAGCCCCATCATGTCCCTGGCGGACGTGGTGGCCTCCATCAAGTAAACCGCGGAATGATCTCCCTCTGCGGCTGTCTTCGGGCGGCCGCAGAGGCAAAGCGAAAGGACGGTGGAACGTATGCCTACCTTTACCATGGACGGCAAACAGATCTACTATGAATCCTACGGTCGGGGTCGGCCCCTGGTGCTGCTCAACGGCATCATGATGTCCTGCGCCAGCTGGAAGCCCTTTATCGAGGCTCTGTCCGCCAACAACCGCCTGCTTTTGGTGGATTTTCTGGATCAGGGCCGCAGCGACAAGATGGTTGGGCAGGTCTATGACCACGGCATTCAGGTGCAGGTGGTGCGCCGTCTGCTGGAGCATCTGGATCTGAAAAGTGCCTGCATCGCGGGCATCTCCTACGGCAGCGAGGTGGCGCTGGAGTTTGCCGTGACCTATCCGGAGATGACGGAGCGGCTGATCCTGCTCAACGCCACCGCCGCCACCGGCTGGTGGCTGGGAGACATCGGCAAAGCCTGGAATCTGGCCGCAGGCAGCGGCGAAGCGTATTACCACACCTCCATCCCCGTGATCTACTCCCCCGCCTTCTACACGGAGCGCCACGAATGGATGGAAAAGCGCAAGGAGCTGCTGATCCCCCTGTTCGGAAACCCCGACTTCATCGGCGCCATGCAGCGCCTGACGGACAGCTCCGAAACCTACGACCTGCGGGATCGGCTGGGTGAGGTGCAATGCCCCACGCTGGTGGTGTCCTGCCAGGAAGACTATCTCACGCCCCTGAAGGAGCAGGAGTATCTGGCCGCCCACATAAAGGCCTGCCACCATGTGATCCTGCCGAACTGCGGCCACGCCTCCATGTATGAGCAGCCCACGCTGTTTGCATCGCTGATCGCAGGCTTTGCAGGTCTCAGTCACACGAAATTCGACATTTGAGGAACGACCTATGAGTTTATCCTATCAAACCATTACCACGCCTCGGCTCACCACGGCCTATCTGGCGGCGGGCACCCTCGGCAAGCCCCGCCTCCTGCTGCTCCACGGCAACGTGGCCTCCGCCGTGTTCTACCAGCGCCTCATGGAGCATCTGGCGGCGGACTTTGAAATGCTGGCTCCGGATTTCCGGTGCTTTGGCCATTCCTCGGCTCTGCCCATTGACGCCACGCGGGGCATGCGGGATTTTTCCGACGACGTGGAGGACTTTGTGACCGCCATGGGCTGGGATCGGTTCAGCATCATGGGCTGGTCCATGGGCGGCGGCGTGGCCATGCAGTACGCCATTGACCATCCGGAAAAGGTGGAAAGCCTGATCCTGCAGGCGCCGCTGGCACCCTTCGGCTTCGGCGGCAGCTACGGTGAAACGGGCATCCCCGTGGAGCCTGCGGGACTCGGCAGCGGCGCCGCCTGCGCCAATCAGGCACTGCTGCAGTCCATCCGCACCGGCGACCGCACGCTGCCCGGGCAGGTCATCGACAGCGTGTATGTGGCCGCCGGCTACAAGCTCCCCCAGGAAGATCGGGAGAAATACATCGACTCTGTGCTCCAGTGCAAGCTGGGGGACGACATGTGCCAGGGCAACAGCACCCCCTGCGCCCAGTGGCCGTATGCCATGGGCGGCGACAAGGGCGTGTCCAACACCATGTCCGTGCGCTACTGCGACCTGTCCGCTCTGGCGGAGGTGCAGCCGCAAATGCCCATTCTGTGGCTGCGGGGCGACAAGGACGTGATGGTGTCCGACCACAGCGCCTGCGACGTGGCGGTGCTGGGGCAGATGGGCTTTTTGCCCAACTACCCGGGGGCGGACGTATTCCCCTCCCAGCCCATGGTAGCGCAGACGCGCTATGTGCTGGAGCGGTATCGCGCCAACGGCGGCCGCTATGAGGAGCATGTCATCCCCGACAGCGGCCACGGCTGCATGCTGGATCACGAGGATGAGGTGGCCGCGCTGCTGCGGCAATTCATCCGCTGAAAGTTTAGGAGGAATGATCCATGTTAAACGATAAGATCGCCATTGTCACCGGCGCTGCCAGCGGCATTGGCTACGCCGTGGCGCAGGCGCTGCGGCAAGAAGGCGCGCAGGTGGTCATGGCCGACGTCAACGAGGCGCTGCTGCGCGAGTCCGCCCGCAAGCTGGGCGGCGTTCCCTTCGTGGGCAACCTGACAAAGCGGGAGGACTGCCGGCAGCTGGTGGATTTCACTGCCCAGCGTTTCGGCCGCATCGACATTCTGGCCAATGTGGCCGGCGTGCAGCATGTGTGCCCCATCGAGGAGTTTCCCGAGGACAAGTGGGACTTCATCATCAGTCTCATGCTCACCGCCCCCTTCCTGCTGACCCGCTACTGCTGGCCTTACATGAAGGAAAACGGCTGGGGACGCATCATCAACATGAGCAGCATCCACGGGCTGGTGGCCTCGGAATTCAAGAGCGCCTATGTGTCCGCCAAGCACGGCCTCATCGGCTTCACCAAGACCGCTGCCATGGAGGGCGGCTCTCTGGGCATCACCTGCAACGCCATCTGCCCCGCCTATGTCATGACCCCGCTGGTGGAAAAGCAGATCGCGGCGCAGGCGCAGACCCACGGCATTCCCGAGGACAAAGTCATCTCCGACATCATGCTCTCCAAGGCCGCCATCAAGAAGATGGTGCCGGCGGAAAACATCGGCGCCATTGTGAAATTCCTCTGCTCCGACGCCGCCGACTCCATTACCGGCATCGCCCTGCCCATCGACGGCGGCTGGACAGCCAACTGACACGCATTTCCCCCTACCTCCCTCTCCGCATATAGGAAAAAGCCCGATGCCTGATGCATCGGGCTTTTTCCCTTGGTATAGAGAGGCAAATCACCAGATATGGTTCTTTTCCGCTTCCTCCAGCAGCCACTCTCGGAAATCGGGATGAGCGATCTTCGTCAGTGCCTGCACCCGCTCGGCGATGGTCAGGCCGCGGAGCCACGCAATGCCGTACTCGGTGACCACATAGTCCACGTCGTTGCGGGAGGTGGTCACGGCGGCGCCGGACGTCAGCATGGGGACGATCTTGGAGTGCAGCTTGCCGTCGCGGTCGGTGTAGGTGGAGTGCATGGCCAGAATGGACTTGCCGCCGGGGGACATCTGTGCGCCCTGAACGGTCTCCGCCTGGCCGCCGGAGCCGGAGAACTGCACGGGGCCTACGGATTCGCTGGCCGCCTGACCGGTGAGATCCATCTCCAGCGTCGCGTTGATGGACACGAACTTGTTGTTGCGGCCGATGGTATAGGGGTCGTTGGAATAGGTGCTGGACTTAAAGAGCACCATGGGGTTGTCATCCAAAAAGTCATACAGCCGGCGGCTGCCCATGGTGAAAGAGCAGATGCTCACGCCGTCGTTGAAGCCCTTTTGGGTGTTGTCCACGGCGCCGCACTCAATGAGATCCACCATGGTCTCCGTGAACATCTCCGTGTGGATGCCCAGATGCTTCTTGGTCTTCAGCTCGTTGGCCACGGCATTGGGAATGTTGCCGATGCCCAGCTGGATGGTGGAGCCGTCCTCCACCAGAGAGGCCACATATTTGCCGATGACGGCGTCCTTTTCCGTGTAGGGCGCAGGATCCACGCACAGAATGGGACGGTCGGACTCCACCAGCGCCGTGACCTGGGAGATATGCACCATGGTGTCGCCGAAGGTGCGGGGATAATTGGGGTTCACCTCCACCAGCAGCACTGCGCCGGCGCGCACCACGTCCATCTCATAAATGGAGCTGACGGACAGGGACATATAGCCCCGCGCGTCCATAGGGGACACGGTGGTCAGCAGCACGGGGCGGCGGTGCTCATGGCGGATGCGATCCAGCGTTTTTCGCAGGATGCTGGTGGAGTGCTGGGGCACGGCGCTGACCAGATGCTGGGCGTTGGCCTTGCGCAGGCCGGCGGTGAAGAACCAACCGTGGTGCGCCATGACGGCCTGCATGGACGGGTCGTGGAAGGCGGGATAGTCCATGGTGGGGATGCAGCTTTGCAGGATGAGATCCTTCACCCCCGTTTCCTTCAGGTGGGGCAGCTCGTTCATAAGTGCGTCGGGGCAGGAGGCGGCCATAGGCGTGAAAATGAAGTCGCCGCTCTGAATATGCTCCAGCACCTGACGGGCGGACATTTTCTTCCGATCATACTCTTGCTGATACTTGTTCATAAGCGTTCCTTTCCCTGCTTGGCAGAATCGTTTTCAGTTTGCTGCTATAAGCATAAACCATGGGAGAAAAAATGTAAAATACACGTTTTTTATCCCTTATAAATTGAAATTATGATGCAAAAACGGCGGCTCCGCTTACCGAAGCCGCCGCAGAATTTACTGCCCGCACATATCCAGAAAATGCCGCATGGGCGCCGTGACGAACCTCCCTTTTCGGTAGGCCACCGACAGCGTCCACGGGGCGCAAGGCTCCCGCAGCCGCAGGCACACGGCCTCGGAGCGGGGGTGCTTGTCCATGAGCGCTTTGGGGAAAAAGGCCACGCCCTGCCCGTCGATGGCCATTTCATACAGAAGATCCCACTGGGAGCTTTCAAAAGCCACCTGCGGCTCAAAACCTGCCTCGCGGCACAGGCTCTCCACCACGCCGCTGAACATGAATTCCTGCGAGATCATCAGCAGCGGCTCCGTGCGCAGGCGGGAAAAGCTGACGCTCCCCGCTCCGGCCAGCGGATGATCCCGACTCACCACCGCCACGATCTCCGACCGCACGGCGGGCTGCGCCACATAGTCCTCCCTGCTCACCGGCTCCAGCAGCACGCCCAGATCCAGCTCGCCCAGTTCCAAAAGGGAGAGGATCTGGCGGGAGGGCACCTCCATGATCTGCAGCGCGACCTCGGGATAGGCCGCGCGGAACTGGCTGATGAGGGTGTGGTAGTAAATGGAGCCGGAGGTGGGGGGAATGCCGATGCGGAGGGTGTCGGCGGCACCGATCCGCTGGCGCAGCTCGCGGGTCTGGCCGTCCACAAAGGAGAGGATACGCCCTGCGTACTCGCAGAACAGCTCGCCGCTGGGGGTAAGGGTGAAGTCCTTGGCGGTGCGGTCGACGAAGTCGGCGCCGAACTCCTGCTCCAGCAGGCGCACGCTCTTGCTCAGGGCAGGCTGGCTGACATGGAGCAGCTGCGCCGCGCGGGTAAAGCTGCGCTGGCGCACTACCTGGGTGAAATATTGCAGCTGATTCAGCGTCATGGTCTTCCCTCCCCTGCTTTGCGGCGAATTTTTCTTATAGGGGCGCTTTTACACGCCGCGTCCCAGCTGATACGCCTGCTCCATGGCGGGGGTGTTTTTCACCTCGCCCGCCTCATACACGCCGCTGCCTTTGTAGGTCTTCTCATCGTTGGAAATATACTATATATTATAACAATCTTATAGGATATTTGCAAGGCATGGTAGGCTGTCGGTCTATCAAATAATAGGCCGACAGCCTAGTTTCAGCCTATTTTAGAGGGCTTTTGTATATTTCCGCATGGTGGTGGCGGCGTAGAGCATGACCAGCAGCTCCGTGATGGGCATGGCCAGCCACAGGGACGAGGCTCCCGCCAGCTTCGGGAGAAGCAGGATCAGCGCGCCGCTGATGACAAGCCCCCGCGTCACCGACACGACAAAGGCCGCCTTGGGCTTCATGATGGCCTGGAAATAGTAGGTGGAGAAAATGTTGAAGGGCAGCAGCAGGAAGGACAGGGCGTAGGTGCGGACGATGGTGGGCGCCATGGCCAGGATCTCCGGCGTGGGTGTCATGAAGATGCGGACATAGAGATCGGGGCAGGCCATACTGAGAGCCGTCCAGAAGACGCCGAAGAACGCCGCTGTCCAGAGGGCGAAGCGGAGGGTCTCGCGGATACGGTCTCCCTTGCCGGCGCCGAAGTTCATGGACATGATGGGCTGGGACGCCTGCCCGACGCTGTAGCCGCAGCACTGAACAAAGGTGCTGATCTGTATGATGGGGCCGTAGATGGCCAGAGCGTCGGTGCTGAGGCAGCGCATGATCTGGCGGTTAAAGAGCACGGTCAAAATGCCCATGGCCACGTCTATGAAAAACGTGGAAAAGCCGGTGACGGAAATTTCGCAGAGCTTGCGGCGGAGCTTTTCCGGCTTTATGAGGCGGAGCGTATTTTTGCGGCTGACGAAATGGGTCAGCTGGATGACCGTGGTTATGACGGCACCGATGGCGGTGGCCAAGCCGGCACCGTAGATGCCCATGTCGCAGGCGAAAACGAAGAAGTAATCGCCGAAAATGTTGAAAATGCCGCCGGACAGGACGCCGAGGGTGGCAAGGCCGGGGCTTTTGTCATTGCGCAGGAAGGCCGCCACCACCTGATTAAAAAGATACAGGGGGAACACATATTTAATGGGGCGCATATACGCCTGCGCCAGCACCAGCAGGGAGCTGTCGGCGCCGAAGAAGGTGAGGATGGGGCGGTCAAAGAAGATGATGCCCACCCAGGCCGGCACAGCAAGCACCACGGCGCCGATGAGGGCCGCCGAGAAATACTGGTTTTCGCTGCCGTCGCCTGTTTCGCCGCCGCGGCGGATGCTGAAGAGCACGCTGCCGCCGGCGCGAGCCGCCGATCCCCATCAGGAGCCCAAAGCTATAGATGATGTTCCAGACAGGCGCAACGACGGCCAGCGCCGCCGTCCCCTCCGGCCCCTGATACTGCCCGACCATGGCCACGTCCACGATAGAATAGATCGAGGCGATCATGGCGGTGCCGAAGGAGGCGGACAAATATTTGAAATAAATGGGTTTGATCCGATCGGTCAAAAAATCCATATTTATTCCTCCTTTTTGCATGAAAATCTGCGCGGGAATTTGCACGAAAAAAACGGACAAGAAGCAGACATCTCAGTCTGACTCTTGTCCGGCTGTTGCTTCTATGAACAACTCGCCCTCCGAGCGAACGCATGCATTGTAGCACAGTCGGCGGCAAAGGTCAAGGGGTTTTTTCGACGTTTTTTGCAGAAAAAAATACGGCAAGAAGCCCGCAAGATCTATGATCTCACGGGCCTCCTGCCAAAAGGGAAATGAAAAAAGGGATGTGGCTAATTCAGTTGGCTGCGCTGCATCCGATCACTGCGCCTTTTTCTTTTTGGCGCAGACGACCACAGCGCTGCCGCTGACCAGCAGCAGCACGCCCCACAGGGCAAAGCCGCTATCGCCGGTCTTGGTCTGGCCGCCGCCCTGCTCCTGCTTCTTGGGGAGCACGGTGTCAGCCTTGGTAATTTCCTCGGTCAGATCTGCATTGGCAAAATACTTGCCGCAATCCTTGCAATACCAATATTCAATGTTGCCCTCGGACTGAGTGGTGGCGGCCTTAGCCTCCACATAGGTGAGGCCATCCTCGTGATGGTCAGGCTCGATGTCGCCGTACTCCTGATGGCAGACCTCGCACACGGCCTTCTTGGTGCAGGTGGCGGTGCCGCCGGTGTGACCCGCGGCCTCGATGACGGCAAAGCCCTCCTTATAGCCGCAGCGGCTGCACTCCTTGCCGGCCTCGTAGCCGTCCTCGGTGCAGGTGGCCTTCTTGCCGTCCTTATCCACCAGATCATGGCCGCCGTAATAGTCCTCGCAGATGCTGGACGCCACAGCAGCGGTATTCTGGGCGGTAATGCCGTAGGTGCCGGTGGGGTTGCTGCCGACGCCGGCCAGAGAGGCGTTCTTTACGTTGTCGAAGGAGCAGCCGACCACACTGATGTTTTTACTTTCATCCGATCCCAGCAGACCGCCAATGGAGCCGTCGGTTTTAGCCGTCGTTACCTTGCCGGCTGCATGGCACTTCTCCAGCTTGACAAATTCGCTATTATTATTGCCTTCATCGTAAAAAGCCTCGCCAAGGAAGCCGCCGGCTTTAGGATCCAAGTTGCTCATATTGCTCTTGACATCGCCTGTGGCAATACTATTTGCTATGGTCACATTGGTCTGAGCAAAGCCCGCAAAACCGCCAATACGCCAGTCGCCTGCCTCCACGTTGCCAAAAGCTGCACAGTGCTTCACTGTGGTTTCGTAGAACAGGATACCGGCAAAGCCGCCGGTGCACCAACCCTCACTGGTCACATTGCCCTTTGCAATACAGTCGGTAAACTCAGACTTAAAGGCATTTCCTACAAAACCGCCAGCCCTCTGGTTACCGGATACTTTGACATTGGCAGAGCAATTCTCAAAGTGGGTATAGTTGCTATCCCCCACAAGGCCGCCTGCGTTTCTGGTGGAGTAGACCGTGCCGGATACGGTGCAGTTTTTGACCACTGCATACTCAACACTATTGCCCCAGACAGTGATTTGACCGATAAGCAGGCCGGCACCGTACATTAAATTAGAATCATAACTTGTATCGCCGTTACCCGTAAGCACCGTGCCGTTTTCCACGGTCAGGTTCTGCACAACAGGATCCTCGCTGCCAGCGGCTACAACAACACCGAACAGGCCGGAGTTGCGGTTTACATGCTCCCCATCGCCTGCCCGCTCATCCACATACAGGCCGGTGATCTTTTTGCCGTTGCCGTCAAAATAGCCTTTGAACGACTGGGCAGAGCCACCGCCGGAGGACCAGCTCTCGTAGCCGATCGGCGTCCAGACGTGGGCGGAAAGGTCGATATTGTCCATGAGCTTGAAATATTCCTTGGTGTGGGTCTTGCCGCCAGCTCCGCTGTTGACGTCCGCGGCCAGCAGCGCCAGCTGCTCCGCCGTGGCGATCTGGTAGGGATCGGCCTTGGTGCCGGAGCCGCCGGCAAAGGCAGCGGCGGCGTAATCTGTCCAAAGTCCCTGCGGCGCCGTCTCGGCCGAGGCCACCACCGGCAGGCAGGCGGCCACCATGCAAAGACTGAGCACAAGGGTCAGGATCTTCTGTTTCAGTTTCATTCAAAAACACCTCTATTTTGGCGGAACCGTCCGCCTGATTTTCTCTGCCGGAGAGGTTTGCTCCGGCAGTTCCCTTACATGCTGCTGCATTTGGGTCTGCATGGCCAAGGGGGCTTTTATGCTCCCATTCAGCCAATATAATGATACCACATAATGCCATTTTTTACAACGGCAGCACGGGCGCATTTTTCGCTGTATTTTCACGGAGACGGGCGGAGTATTTTTCTATTTTTCACAAAACAGCAGATTATGCTTCCCGCTTCCTGCGGCCTCTGCAAAGGAGCAGCAGCGCGGCCGCACTGGCCGCCATAGTCAGCAGGTATGGCTCGGGACGGAAGGAATCGCCGGTCTTCGGCTCCTCGGGACGGGGCGGCTTATCATTTTTCACGGTAAGATAATACCCTGTCTTTTCCATTTGGAAGCGGATAGAATCGGACTCGGCCGCATAGGACAGCTTCGCAGAACGGGCGCTGCCGTCCATATAAAACAGGTCGGTGCCTTGGCGAGATGTGACGGTGAGAGTGACATCGCCGCGAGGCTGCGCCGGCGTGCTGTCACGGTAGAAGGCAAGGTAATAGGCCACAGGCTCCTTGCCCAAGTCCTGGGCTGCGCCGGAAAGCCAAGCATAGGCCTCCGGCTCCTCGGCGGCGGTGACGGGAATGATGATGACGCGCAGCCCCCTATCCTCGGACGCGCTGCTCCGGCCGCTGATGACCACGCCATCCGGCAGGTGCGCGCTGTCCGCCCTTTCGGCGCCCAGAACGATCTCATAATAATTTTTATTGCTTATGCACTGGCCATATACCTCGATGCCCTGACTCGCGGGCGCGGTATCGAGCTGCGTCTCCGCGGCAAAGACCGTGACGGGGCAGCAGAGCAGCAATGCAGCCGCAAGAGCGGCAAGGATCTTCTTCATGTGGCTTCCTCCTTTATGAAACCGTAAGCACAGTGTTCAGTCTGGCGGAACCGGCGCTATAGTAGGTGTCCGGCTCGTAGGCCATGATCTTCAGGGATATATTTGCCGTGGCGCTGGGCACGGCTGTGAGCTGCACCGAGCGGACATACTCGCCGGCACGGATGAGGCCGCTCTCTCCCAAGATATTGTCATTTTCGTCCAGAATGCGCACTTTCAGCCAGACCGCGCTGCCCGAGGGATTGGTGAGCCACACATCGGCGGCACCATTTTTCACGGTCAGCTCGCCCGCTGCCGAAAAGCGGAACTCTTTGGCGTCTATCTCCCCGTAGCCGGCGTCCTGCGGCACGGCGGGGGTGCCCGTCCGGGCGGCGGGATCGAAGGGCGGGGGCGTGAAGCTCTCCCCTTTTCCGCCCACCGACAGAGCCACGGCCATGGCGATGACGGCCAGAACACAAAGCCCTGCTATCACCGGCAATATTCGTTTTATCATGGCTTTGCGTCCTTTCCTTTATTTTCCTCTGTCATATCTGACCCAAAAGCGGGTTTTGAGGCAAATATCGCAGAGGAGCTTTTCCCCTTGGGGGGCAAAAATGCCCCCCAAGGATAGAGATGCTGTTAGGGCTCGACGGTCACGGCAGAAACGGTGACGGTGATGGTGCCCAGCTTGTCCTGCGTGGTCTCAACCACATTCAGCTTGCCGGTAAAGGTCAAAAGGCTGGTCACAGTAGCGGCCATCTCGGGATGATTTTCAAGGCCGGCTGCAAGCTGCTTATTTTCCACGCTCATTTTGCCCTGATAAGTACCTCTGTCAGCAGCAGCATCCTTTGCGAAGGAAAAAGCAACATTTACAGGGACATTGGAGTGATTGGTCACAACCACATCATTGCCTTTATATTCCCAGCCATCACCCTCATCAACACTATAGGTGTGATCTACGGGGTTCCAGGTCTTGTCGCCCGAGGTCTTGTAGGTGCAAACCATTTCGCCCCACTTGACATCCACGCTATAAACGGCCGTCACAGCGGTGTCTCCGCTGTAGGAACCCTCCACATCAAAGGACTTGTCGCCCACGCCGATCGTCTTATTGCCTGCAGCAGCGAACGCAGTAACGGACAGGCTCATGGCAAGCACCAGAGCGAGGACAAACGCAAAAATACTCTTGGTTTTCATTTCATTTTTCTCCTTTTTAATGATTTATTTTCAAAACGCTTCAGGCGCTTCGAACGGGGGTCATGGCTCCACCGTGATGTTCACGGGGATCTCGGTGTTGACGATGGTCTTCTCGTGGGTGTCCGGCTGGTAGTACAGGACTTTGAACCAGCCGTTATAGCCGCCGGCGGAGAGCATGGGCACGGCCTCCTCCAAAAGAGCCAGCCTGTCCAGCTGCTTGCCGGGGGAAATGGTGCCGGACTGGGCTATGACCACGTCCTGCACGATGATCTGCAGGACAATGTCCTGATTGGACTTGGAGGGGTTGGCGAAGTAGAGACTCGCCATGCGGTCGGAGAGGTCAACGGTCACCTTCGTGGTGTAGGTGAGGCTGACGGCACCGCCGCCCTCGGCCTGCGGCAGCTTTTCATCGCCGCTGTCGCCGATGTCCTTGACGTACTGCTCCTCCTGACGGGGGGCATAGTCCGGCGTCAGGGTGGGCTTTGCGCGGAAAAACAGCGACCAGACGGTGACGCCGATGGCCACGATCAGCAGCAAAAGCAGCAGCAGGAGCAGCAGGAGCCACTTTTTATTTTTCTTTTCTTCCTTGATCTGCTCACGGGTCGCCATCAGGTGCCACCTCCCAGCGTTGTAAGACGGACTGTGATACTGCCCAGATTCTTCTTGCCGGCATTCTTAATGGAATCCGGAGCCTTGGAATCCAGGTTCAGGCTGGTGCTGATGGAGGCGTTAGGCGCCATGCGATGGTTCACACCGGTGGAAACGCCGCCGAAGCTGCCGGTCAGGCCGCAGGAGGACAGAGCCGAATCCGCCGCGAAGCTGAACTGCACCTGCAGGGAGACATTGCTCTCATTGGACACGGAGAGCTTGCCGCCGTCCGTCTTGGCCGCAGACCAGCCGCCGCCGACGTAGGTATGGGTGTTCGGCTCCCAGGTGCCGATGTCGTACTCGAACTCCATGTCGCCCCAGCTGAGAGTGACGGAGATGCGCTCCGGATCATTGCTGTAGGTGCTGTCGCTGCGGAAGTAGACAGGGTCGGCATCGAACACGGGGTACTGGTCATAGGGCTTTTTGCCGTTGTCGATGTCCTGCTTCCAGAGGGCTTTATCACCGGTGCTGGTCTTGCTGTTGACAAGGTAGCAGACCTCGCCGCCGGCAAAGGCGGACTTATTTTTAGCCGGAGCCGTGGCTGTGGTCGTGATGCTGCCCGCTCCGAAAGCCGAGGAGGCAGAGCCTGTCAGATAGTAGTTATCGGTGAGATTGGAAGCCGTGCCGCCGCGCAGCCAACCGATGATAGCGCCGCAGTAGTTGCCGCCGCCGTTTTTCACCGAGCCGTAATTATAGCAGTTGTGAATCTTACCGGATGGATTGTTCAGGTATCCCAGCACACCGCCCACATAAGCGCCTGCCGTGGCTGTTTTGACGGTGCCGAGATTGGCACAGTAGCCAATTTCGCTGTTATTGATATACCCGACCACGCCGCCGATGCTGTCTGAGGCATTTTGCAGGTTTATGCTTCCAAAGTACAGACACTGCTTGGCCGTACTGCTATACAGCTCGCCGACCACGCCGCCCACATGAACCAGCGCATTTGCACTCGTGTTGCTGATGTTCACATAAGAGGTCACGCCGCTGACAGCGGTTCCGTATTTGGTGGCGCCTATGGCACCGCCTATGCCGGAATTGGTGCCGCTGTTGCCGGCGCTGAGGGTGATGCTGCCCTTGATGGTGAAATCCTTGACCACGCCGCCATAGGTGGTGCCGAAGAGGCCGGTACGGACAGCGCCGCTGGGCAGGGTGGTGATGGACAGGTCGGAGATGGTGTGTCCCTGACCGTCAAAGGTGCCGGCGAAGGCATTGGTGCCGGTGCCGGAGGTCTCGCCGATGGGCGTCCACTCGGTGGCACCGCTGTTTTTGGGATTATGAAGGCTTATGTCGCTTGTCAGACGGGCATTGATATTGAGATGCTTCGAGGTGGCTTCCTCCACATGGGTAGGATCGCCGTTGACGTAGGAGGCAAACCAGAACAGCTTGCCGCCGTTGTTGATCTCATAGTATCCGTTATTAAGCGTGGGCTTTTCGTACTCGCCGCAGACGGTGCAGAAGCCGTTGTTATTGGTATAGGAGTGGGCGTAAACGTCCGATCCGACGGTCACTTCGTCCATATTCTTATAGGGAGAATTTGCATCCGTGGGGATGACATGGACGCTGAGCCACTTGCCAATATCGCTGTTCGTGGGGGTGTAGGTGGCCGTGGTGGCTCCCGCGATCTTGGTGTTGTCGATGTACCACTGGTACGTCACATTACCTGCATCAGCAGGGATCGTAACGGTCACAGGCTGCCGAGGATGAGGCCGATAGGAGGACAAAGTGCCGGTAATGAGGGGCTTGTCCACGGTGATGGTCTTTATGGCGGCGGTGAAATCCTCAAAGTCATTCATATTGGACAGTTTGATCTGAGGAGTGAATTTTCCGCCGCGGGTGGCTACGAAGTTGTAGCAAGCATCTTCGACCCATGTTTCGGACACAGTGTAGTCGTCAGATTCAGCCCAGCTGACGATGAACCAGCCCTGCCAAGCCTGGTCTGCCCCAGGCTCGGTGGAAGGCGTTGTCAGCTTAAGCTCGCCGATATCCTTGTTTGTATCATACTGCGCCGTGGAGGTGTAGTTTTTCAAACGGATCTTGGCCGTATCGGAATGGCCAAAGCCATCCTGAAACGGCAGAGGGCTGGCATCGCTGGTGGCCGGTGTTATCTCCATGTCCACAGTCTTTATCTGCGCCTTTTTGATGGTAAAGGTCTGGGTCTTTGTGCCCACTATGGAGCCGTCTGCGGTGGCCGTGTTGCGGCTTGCATCCGCCTTGCCGGTGAGCGTGACCGTGCCGGTGGGGCAGTGGATATTTTCGCCGTAGGCAGCTGTGTAGCCATTACTATTTATGGTAATAGACGTTCCGTGGGATACACGGCTGCGGTCACGATCCGAAGCTGCGGAGTAAGTGACCGTGTAGGTTGGCTTGATCTGCGCGCCGGTGTAGGTGTATGTGCCGTTGACACTTACCGTGCAGTCCATGAGATCATAGACGATGTTCGGCATGATGTAGGTGGACGAACCGTAGCCCTGCCCGTCGCCGTAGTGATAGGCCAAGCCCATGGAACTGTTCAGGTTCAGCTTGTTGGCTGTGGAAAGGGTAAGTGACCCTTTTGTATGCCAGGCTGTGTAGGGCACGGCTCC
>ENA-OPCN01001041-OPCN01001041.1-human-gut-metagenome-genome-assembly--contig:-NODE-1041-length-21009-cov-2.565859_pt1 | contig 21009 bp, 16 predicted proteins | sample MGYA00241567_ERZ501485 | MGnify/ENA primary metagenome ERZ501485 (study PRJEB25962, sample SAMEA2042579) | human gut metagenome | biome: human gut; feature: human-associated habitat; material: faeces...
GACTGCTGTTCCACGCTTGTGGCGATGCAGCCTATCTGTATGGGGTGGCCTATGAGGGAGGCTGTGGCTTCACTGTCGGCACCGGGCAGGGGGGCGGTGTCGGGGCAGATGTCGTCTGTGCAGGCGCAGGGCGGCAGCAGGGCAAGCAGCAGGGTGGGGAGCAGTAGCGTCCGGCGGAGGTGGTTCCTTGTTTTCATTCGTTGGGTGTCTTTTTTAGGGTTTCGTATAAGTAGGGCCGTTCGGGGTGGGGGTGCGCACCCTTATGGGGGTAGGGCCGTGGGGTGTTATCCCAACGGGTTTTCGCCGTACTTGCCCAGTTGCCGGGCTGTTTCGCGGGCTATCTCGGTGATGTCCAGTGTGCGGGGTTGTGTCTTGGCACGGAGGTAGAAGTCGTCCGTGCGCTCGGTCAGGGCGTTGTCGTAGGCCACGAGACTGATGAGCTTTTCAAAGGTTGTTGCCATGGGGTTTTGAATTATGAGTTATGAATTTTGAGTTATGGGTTATGGGTTATGGGGTTGGGGTTATTGGGGGGAGTCCTTGAGCCAGTGGCCGCTATAGTTGGCGGTGTCTGTCAGGCTGGCAGGATTATCCGCAGTCAGGTTGTAGTGGATGGCTTTCCAGGTGACACTACCCCAGGATTGGCATGTGGCGGCATTTCCTTCTGCCTTGAACATCTCTTCGGTGACATCGGTGAGGAAGAGGAGGGTGGCGGAGGTGCCTGCGAATGCACCATCACCAACGGTGGGCAGGAAGAAGCCAAATTGGTCGTTGGTGCCGCTGAGGACGACTTCTTCGAGGGCGGAGCAGTCGTAGAATGCGCAGACTCCTATGCTTGTCACTGCTTTGGGTATGCTGATTTCTGTCAAGCTGCTACAATACTGGAATGCGTAGCTTCCTATGCTTGTCGCTGCTTTCGGTATGTTGATTTCCTTCAGACTTCCACAGTAGTTGAATGCGCTTTGGCCTATCTCTGTCACTGTCTCCGGCAGTTGGATGCTCGTCAGATTCGCGCAGCTTTGGAATGTCCTCTCTCCTATCTTCGTTACTCCCGTGGGGATGCTGATTTCTGTCAGGCTGCTACAATACTGGTATCTATTATTAGTTGATTATCAGTATTATACGTTCTAAACGGTAGAAAAGTGACTGTGTGGATTCTATATAGATACAAAATGGCTAAAATTTAACGTATTTAACTTTCAGTTACATCAAAATTACATAGATATGGATTGGATGGAGTCGTTTGAACCGACTCCATAATATGATAAAACCGAAACAAAGAAGACCATGTAAGGGAGTGAATTATCAGCAGCCATTCCACATGTTATTACCTCCATAATGGTTCCGTTTCCCATCCCTGCGGAAAGCCGAGAGCTTTTAGGTCAATTTCGGGAAACCGAATGAACAACCATGTTAGTTTGGACTGCATATCATTATTGGGGGATATAACATTAAGAAAGTACTTGATGATACAAAGATCAAAGTAAGCACGCATGGAATCTGTTGGCTGCGTTATCCATTCTCCTACGGGACTATTGGGAATTGCTGGCTGAATAGCATTCTGCTTGTTCCATACTCTTGAATGATGACCACAGGCATTTCGAGTAACAGCAATAACCGTGAGCCATGACTCAAACACATTGATGGGCAACCCAAAACGTTTTGCTATGCGTTTGCGTATGCGATTTTGTTTGATGTTGCGATAAATGGCATTGACGTTTCCAATAGTAAGCAGTTCTCCTAAAATCCACGATGGTGGGTAAGGCTCTGAGTAGGTTCGTTTGAAATGGAGAATGAACTCCTCCTTAGATTTGCTGTATTCCTTGGATATAGCTCGCATTGTTTCATTAAACTTTGAACTATCCAAGAAATAAGAAGAGTCAGTAAGCCAGAAAGGATTGCCTGTCATATCTGCCGTTATTTGCATCACCGCACGTCTGATAGCAATTTCAATCTTTTCTATTTCATTGAACATGAGCAGTCTCAGTTTCTTGTCAAAGCGATAAAGCATCATCACCTTTTTGAAGGTTGAACCTTCCTTGTACAAATGTGCAGTCTTGGGCATCTTCAATAAAGGATACATATAAGCAGACAATCTGTAATAACCAATGTTGTCAAGGTACTGTATTGCTTTGTTTCTATCACAAATTTGTAAACCTCGAGATTCAAGCAAATCAACGAGGTTTTCTGAAGATTCAAACCGTTTTGTAAAGGGGATAAGATTCGCCATGTTCAAATGTGTATAAACAAAAAACGCCTCGCACGATTTGAGCATTGTTAAGAGGCTTGGCGAGGACTGACGCTGCAAAAATACGAATAATCATTGATAATACAAACTTTTCAGCAAGAAAAATCACGCAAAAGTGGAATTCTTTAACATATCTATATTTAATAATGTTAAATCAAACCTTTAAATCATACTTTACCAGCAAAACAAAGTGGTTTCCGAGATAAAAGTATTATCTTTGTAACGTCTATACCCATACCGGAAGCCCCGATGGGCGGAGGTTGGGCAGACATACATATGGTAAAAGGCGTTTTTGTACGCTTTGGTTTTGACGATCGATGAACTTCGCAAATTCAACTGTAAGTCAAAAACAAAGCAATGCAGAACGCCTCATGAGGTGTATTATATACAGCTCTCATTGGCTTTGGACGATTCTATTGTTCGTTGTCAAGAGGACTTACTATATACTTACACTGGCGTGGGGCTTTCGGCGTTGCTCGTTTCGACTTACAGGGCAATGCGAAGGCCTATCGATCGTGGAACGAGTGACAGAATGGCTCTACGCTTTTTTTTCTTATGTATCAGCTGCAACGATAATCCATAAGCCGTAGTAGCCAGCTTTAAATGTTGTTAAAGATGGTACTGTCACCTCATTCACATTGTAACATAGGACATTCAGAAAGGACCCAATCTGAAGATTCTTTAACCGATGAAAAAAGAAGTTTGGCTTTATTTGTCAGACAAGTGATGAGTGCGTGTTTAAAAGGCTATGAGTATAAGGTTAGAGTGATTTCTGCTGATGAGCAAGAAGCTATAGAGTTGAACGAAAGTATTAATGCTTTAAAACCATACCAACTATATGTGCTGATAGAAGCAAAAAATGTGCTCGAACAGGTTGCAAAAGTCGAGAAATTCACAAACAAGAGAGTTTTCGTAGTCAATCAAAATTTGATTTGCTTAGCTGAAGGAGAAAACATTGGTGCAGTAAATTCCGAAGGAACAAGCAACCAAATATCCAAGCATTTAGATATTGACGAATCCAATAAAAGAGTTGCTTTCCGTAAGTCGAAAACAGTATTGCCATTATGGTTGGATAAATACTTGTTTGAAGAACTGGGCGCCCAATATGCTCCTGAGCATACAAGATATGAATATAATCTTGACTTGAACGAAAATGAGTTAAAGGTTTACTTGGGTACATATTTTCCACGCAGCTATGCAGAGATTTTCTGCATCTTTGACAATATATTTCAAAACAAATATATTTATCAAGCCTACAAAAACAAGAAAGATATTAATATTTTTGATTTTTGTTGTGGAACAGGCGGGGAACTCATAGGATTGCTGTCTGCTCTTGATAAATATTTCCATGATGGGAAAAATATAAACGTTATTGTTTGTGATGGAAATGAAAAGGCATTGGACTATCTACATAAAATAATAGATAAAGCAGCCAGTCTATCCAGACATAAATACAGATTCGTATCTATTCACAAAGAAATTAAAAATTTTGATGATGTTGATAAATTAGATTTTTCGTCATGTTCTTTTGACATTGAATTGTGTGACAAGGTTTGCTGTGAATTTATATCGCATGGAGTTAATAAAAAAAGCTATGAATACTTGGCAAGTTTCTTGAGTAAAAAACTTTCTAAAGATGGACTTTTGGTGATGTTGGATGTAACTACCAAATGCGAAGGGACAATGATGTTTTACCCTCAAATGATGAATTTGCAAATCAATAAATTCGTGAGGGAATCAAGCGAAATCGAGACATTGTTACCATTGTCATGCGCTACATACAAGGATTGCAGAATTTCTTGTTTTACCCAACAAACGTTTCGGGTAACCCATATGCAGAAGAAAGACGATGAAAGCAGAGTCTCTTATCGAATATTATGCCACAAAGGGTTTAAGGAATATTTGATGTCGAATAATTTCACTAAGAGCAAAACTCATATAATAAATCCAATAAGGTACCAACAGAATGTTGAAGGTGCGTATTGCAATAACAGCAAAGGAAATAAAGATTTTATAGATTCGTTTAACATAAACATTTAAACATGGCTAAAAGAAGTTTTTATGTAAAAGACTCTGAACTTGATGATTACCAAGTAAAAGTCATAAATAAGAAGACGGACAATTCCTATATAGTGAAAGGCTGTGCAGGAAGTGGAAAATCTATACTTGCACTTTGGAAAGCGAAACAGATACAGGACGAACATAAAGGGACTTTTCTGTATGTTGTTTATACAAAGTCATTGAGACAATACATGAACGATGGCATCATGCAAGTAGGGCTTCCAGCAAGAAATGTCGTTAATTATGATGCTTGCTTTAGTTGGGGAAGAGACCAATTTGGCTCATTTGTTCGTGGCGGTTGGAAAATGGGAAACTATGATTACATAATATTAGATGAAGCTCAAGATTTTTCTCGTGAGGATATTGATATTCTAAAATCTAAAGTAAACAAAGCTTTCCTTATTTATGGTGATACCGCTCAACAGCTTTATAAATTTCTTAAAGGGAAGGTGACTGTTTCAATGGAAGACATTCAGTACTTCACCAAATATCCAATAGAACAATTGGTATTTAATCATCGTCTTCCAAAGAAGATAGCACGTCTTGCCCAATATCTCAATTCTGAGAATGACGAACTTGAAGAGCGTTGTACGGAAGAAGGTACGGAAAAGCCTAAAATTCTTCAATATCAAACAATAGAAGCACAATATGATGCTATCATATCTTTGATACAGAACAGAAACATGGAAGATGTAGGTATATTATTCCGCCACAACGAAGAAGTTGAAAGAGCATATAATTATTTTAAGAATCACGGCATGAATGTTGAAGCCAAATATGGTAAATTCATGGACCTGGATTTCAATTCAGACAATCCGAAATTAATGACTTATCATAGTTCTAAAGGATTACAGTTTGAACATGTGTTCTTACCAGAGTGTACTGTGGAAGGAGAAGAAGATAGGAATCCTCTATATGTAGCAATCACACGTTCATATAGAGCTTTGTATATCATGCATTCTGGCAACTTGTCGAGTTTGTTTGATGCTGTGCCAAAAGATGTGTATGACACAACACTGTCAAGTGGTACAAAATTGCAACTTTAAAAGAAACATTTATGAAACTTTTCATCCCAACATGTACGTTGAATTTCAATAATATCTTCAGCACAGAATCCATATCTCCTAAAGCACACTATGCAACCAGAGGCTTTGGAAATAGAAGATATTATTCTGTTGAGGCAAATAGCCTTGATCTGGCTGTTACTTTGTACTCAAAATACCCAGTATTTCAAGTTGACGATGCCGACTTGGAAAACTATCCTATGGTTATAGAAATAGATACCGATGATTATGAGCCGAATAATTTTAACCTTTCTGGCTCTAATAATGGAATCGAAACTTATACTTGCGCAAGCACGATTTATCTAAATCCATTCCATTGCTTCATCTATTTCGATAGTTATGAGGCACGACAAGGAGTTTTGACAAAAGCAGAGCAAAGCCTTGAGAACAAGTTTTCCAAACTTTATTCTCCTAATCTCAAAATATGGAGACATGAAGTGAAAGGAACTTGGAGTAAGGTTCGGGATTTGTTCGCGAAAACAGAGCAAACAGAGTTTTTGTGGAATGCTACTTATGCACCAACTAAAGCAATTACTTGTTCTGACAAGAGAGACGATGCATACATTGATCGACTTAAGGGATTTTTGTATTGTTATTTGATTGGTGCTAATTTATCAGTTAGCAAAGAAATTGGTGAACTTAAAGCTATTGCAAAAGTTTTAAGAAACACTTTGTCTGCCGTTATCAATTCTCCAGAGCATCGTCCTACAGAGAAACAAGATGACATTTTGGTAGAAAACATCAAGCGTTTTAATGCTATTTTTAAAGAGAAAGATGAAACGGCAAAACAGAATAAAGAGAAAATCGTATATTTTTTGAAGCAGAACCCTTTGGGTATTAGTATTGAAGAATCAGTACGCTTTTTGGAGTATTGCAACGTCTATAATGATTTTTGTAATAAGTTACATCTGTCTCCCATCTATGATGCAAATGATTTATGGACAAGTGTAGAACATGTAACGCAAGATGCTTATACAATGGCTCTCGACAAACTTAACAGAGCAGTTTTGCAAGTAGAGGCAAGCGAACTTTCTAAGAAAGAAAAGAAGCATTTGGCAAACTTGATTCAAGTTGACGCAAACAAGCACATTCATATAGTTGACCCTTCTTTTACGCACGAGTTTTACGAAAAACTTGTGCAGTCTTTATTATACTTGGAATACAAGAAAATTATGAAAGAAAATGGCGTGGAAGAACCACTTGCCATTGCATTTAATGGTGGAAACATCTTACAGCAAATCATGGGTGAGAACTGGAAAAACTCTCCTATCCGTGTTTATGTCAATTCTTTATTGAGTCATTTCCAAGACAACACAGGTTTTGATTTGTTTTCTATAGAAAATGATGTTCCGATTTCCTTTGCTGCATTTTGCCAAAAAGGTGATAATATAGACCGACTAAAAGATTATTTGGTTCAGAATGGTATTGGCAACTATAAGCTTGCCTTTGGACTATATGGAGCAACACGAGGTTTTGCCTCTTTGCCCAAGACATTTACCTCTGCACTAATAAATGGTGTAAAAGACTATTATAAAGAAGTTTGGCTCACTATATATGAGTACCTGTTTGACATTAAAATAAACAATGCGATTTTCCAAGAATCGTCAACAACTTTGCGTCAAAGTTCTATTGGTTCTAAGGTTATTCAGAATATCGTAGAAGTAGAGACTGCAACATCTAAACAAGCAAAGATTATAAGTGCTGTGGAAGAAACAGCACGATTGGAGGATGCTGTTCAAAGTCCAAGGGCGTTTATGTTCATTGCTGATGATATTCTCGGAAAGCGAAGCAATGCTTATAAAGCATTGAAAGAAGCAAACTTTGAGAATGATTCAAACCTTTATCATCCTACAGAGTTTAGAAGTAAGATAATGGCTATAGTTGGACCTAAACTCCCGAAAGGAAAAGGTGGTCAAGAAACTATTGCAAAAATAGACAGAATCATCGAGTTGGAAGCAAAGAGACAAGATCCTAAAGCGTTTCTCTATATACTAAATAACTTTTTGAAGCCAAGTGATGCTGCTTACAAGAAAATAGAGAAGCTCTTAAGTATAGGTTCTCATCAAGAAAAAATCGACAAAGTTGTCAAAATGACATCTGAGGAAAAAGGATATGGTCTCCCTAATCTGAAATGTTTTGAAAGGCTTCATGCTAATGTGGTAAGACGATTAGGACAAAATTGGGAATATACAGGAAAAATTTATCCGAATGACATAAAAGAGCACATCCGTTACTTCATCAATTTATGCAATAAAGAGGGACGTGGTGAATCAGCAAAACCAACATCTTTAAAAGACGTGTTTGTAGGTAGTCTTAGCAAAGATGTAGAAATGGAACTCAAAGAATACTATAATGCTCGATAAAATAAATATCATTACAGATATAGGAGACAACGTTGAAGCAACTGCTCCTATAATAATTTCGGCAAGTCGCTCTACTGATATACCTGCCTTTTATGCCAAGTGGTTTTTCAACCGCTTGGCAAAAGGGTATTGTGTTTGGTACAACCCTTTCAACAAGAAGCCTATGTATATTTCTTTCAAAAATGTAAAGGCCATTGTTTTTTGGACGAAAAATCCCAAGCCAATCCTACCATATCTGAAAGAGTTGGATGAGCGTGGCATTCATTATTACTTCCAAGTAACATTAAATGATTATGTGAAAGAAGGATTCGAACCTAATGTTCCATCTGTAGAACAACGAGTCGAAACGTTCAAACAGCTATCCGAGATGATAGGAAAAGAAAAGGTCATTTGGCGTTTTGACCCTCTCATCCTAACTCCAGAAATAACTCCAAGAGTCCTCTTGTCTAGAATATGGAAGGTTGGCAATATGCTAAATGGATATACCGACAAACTTGTTTTTAGCTTCGTCGATGTGTTGGCATATCGTAAAGTGCAAAATAATCTGATAAAGGAAACCAAATGCTTTACAAAAGAGAATGTTGGCTTATCAGAAATGAGTCAACAACAACGAACGGAAATAGTTGAGGGATTGGTTAAACTGCGTGACATTTGGAAAGAACAAGGGTGGAATCTTTCTCTTGCAACTTGTGCCGAAAACATAGATTTGGATCAATATGGCATAGAGCATAATCGTTGCATTGACGGTGAGTTAATGAAGGAGCTATTTGCAGATGATGAAGACTTTGTCTACTATCTAAATACTGGTTATCTGCCAGAAAGAGATATGTTTGGACAATTATCTAAGCCACACAAAATCAAAGATGCCAAAGGTATGAAAGACAAAGGGCAAAGAAAGGTATGTGGCTGCATGATTAGCAAAGATATCGGTATGTATAATACTTGCAAGCATTTTTGTGTGTATTGTTATGCCAATACAAGCAAAAAATATGTATTAGAAAACAGCAAATTGCATTCTGATAAAAGTGAAAGTCTATTATAACTATCGTTATGAAAGTATGAAGATTTGAAACCAATGGAAATAGATGCATCTACATTTAATTGATTAAAGAGCACAAGAACTTGCTTTGTCTAATTTTAAACAAAGCAAGTTCTTATACTCATTATTTTAATTTATAGTGAGAAGCCTCTTGGCTTTTTTCTTAGAACCGCACCCAATCCCACTTTTTGTGTTCCGTCCCAATTCGTAAGTTGGTCGGCGCAGCCATTGGAGCCACCAAGCGAAACGTAGGTGTCTGCACTACATGACATATGGTCAACAAAAGCGAGAAAGTTGTCAATGGCGTTGTCTGTGAAATGAACTTCATTCGTGGCGAAGAGTTTTGTCCAACTGGTAACACATTCTAGCTTGAAGTCTGTAAAACCATGCCAAGACATATCAGACAAGAACCTCTTTGCTGCCGAATCTATACAGGCTTTAGAGTCCAATCCAATATTATGCTTTACAGCAGATGCCATGATGCCATAGTATATGGAAGCCGATTCTTTCTCGTTGAAGTTGACTCTATCTGTTTTTGCAAAGGATGATAAAGCTTCATGCCCCTCATGGATGAACTTGTCAAGCACTCCTATGTATCTGTTTTGCCGAGCCATGCTTTCACGTTTGGCTTCGGCTTCTTGCCGAGCCTTTTCTTTTGTTTCTTTCTCCTTACGTGCTTCCACTCGTCTCCATGCGTCTGTCATTTCAGGCTCTTGCCAAATGGCATTCCAACGAGCCTTCAAATCATTGTACATTTCCATAAGTGTAGTATTATAACTTTTGGCACTGGCGAGTTCTTCCTTCGCACAGACAAGTTGAGTAGTCACTCGCTCCACAGCCTTCTCGTCAAGTTGAGAGATGCGTTGTTTGACTTTGTTGTTTTCTGCCTTTAGCGCATCATTCTCGGCACGAAGCGACTTGTTCTCCTCTATCTGCTTATTGAGATTCTGCATATAGTAAGTGTATGTCTTGTTGACAGACTTGCGTACATCTTCATTCTGCTTGTCACGTTCTGCATTAACGGCTGCTACAAGGGCCTTGATTGCAGCGTAGATATTAGACACACGCTCCTCACGCCACGCCTTTTGTCCGATAATAGTAGGAATCGGGATGGCAAGTTCTTTCTTTACGGCATTCATTGCTTCTTGAACTGGAGCATTGATGTTGAGAAAAGGAATGGTCAGCTCCTTCTTGTCGATCAGGGCAAGTACAGCATACTTCTCCACTTTGTCAAGAGCGACTTTCGCCTGACGTTCAGCTTCAAGCACCACCTTGTTCTTATGCTTGCGTCCTCGCTTTTCTTCCTCTGAAAGTTCATCATAGGAGAAGCCTCTTGCCAAGCCATACTTATGCCCTACCTTGTTGTAATAGTCAGTATGCAGTTGGGAAAGGTATTGTGATTTGTCCTTTGCTCGCTCTCCCCACACTTTGGCATAAGAGACCCTTTCAACAACACCCTTTGCCGCTTCCGATTTTGTGTAGTTGTCACGTTCTTCTTTTGGAAGAGCTCTCCATTCTTTGGTTGTAAGAACATTTTCTGAATTATCCTTGTGAATGTACTTGCTTCCGATGCGCCCTCGTTTCTTTACTTGTTCAACAGGCACGGTCTGCACATGGGCATGGATGCTTGTCTCGTCACAATGCACATCAAAGCCGATGACATTCTCTTCTCCCCATTTCCCACATGCAAAGCGGTAGGTGTCCAATGCCCAGTCATAGATGCCTTTTTGCAATACAACCTTGCTGTGGTCAGCATTTGGATCTGATGTGTTGAGTTTCTGTTCACCAAATGCAAGCCTGTTAAGCACATCATGGTCACCACTGAAGATGATGCCGACAGTGCAGTTCGGACTGTTCCTTGAAACTTGGTCGGGACGCTTGGCATCCATATACGGCTTGAAGCCAAGTTCATCAAGTCTGTGCTGCAAGCGTTCATGCAACGGCACCGACTGGGAACCAAGAGGCACTATCTTTCCATCCTTGACTATCTCAAAGTTGAGTCTCTTGCGTGTGTAGTTATAATGGTTGTTCTTGTCTATGTCCGCGTTTTTGAGTTGGTAACGCTTCTCGTCCCAACCTCTGCGTTCCGCCTCGTTGCCAACTTGGGACGAGAACGATTTCTTGTCTGTGCCTACATGGATGGCGGCACGTGGTATGTTTCTTTCCATAAGAATTTCATTTGAGCTTGTAACGTAGTTCTTGTATAATTGGAGACAGGTCTCGGGCAGAGCCTGAGCATAATAGAAGGACTTTTTAAGTGAACATCGCAAGCATGTGAATCTAAAAGTCCCTATTATGTTTAGGACTTTTGTGAAAGTCTGTCACGCAAGCGTGCTCGCAGATCCTTACTCACTCTGCTATGACTCTTCCACCAACACCAACCCAAGACTGTCTATCAGATGTTGGAGTGGCGGATGTTGCTTTATCAGCCTTTGTAGCACCATCTGCGGTGTTTCTGTCATCAGCAGGAAGTCGGCAATGTCAAGACCTTTGGTCTTTTGTTCATCGGTGGCATTGTCTTCCAAGATGTTGCTTATGACAACCCTTTTACAAACAGATTGCAGCAATGGAATTTTTGATTTCCATTTGTCCGTTGCTCCAAGGTCAGGGAACAAAATGATGTCCCGACCTCCCAATACCTTGACAGCGATTTGGTTGAGACAGCCATGCATACCTCCAGTTGCCAGCCAGATGAAATTGGGGATGAAATGGGATGCGATTATGGCAGTTTTTTCACTCTCGACAACAGCGACCGACATTGTGGGATGCTGTGCCAGCAAATGCTCACCAAAGAAACATTGGCACAAGTTGAAATCTGGAAGATGAAGAAAAGCATGCGCCCATCCAACATAAGAACGTGGCTCTTTCACACGATGTCCGTCTTTGGAATTATACAGCATGACCTTGCCAGTCCTCACTTTATCATCCTTGTCAACTTGCCAATAAATGGTTGAGCCTCCCCACTTATAGGATGTTCCGACATGATACATCTTCATCAGCCTTTCTGTCTCTTGTTCACCAAAGACCTTGGAAAGGTACTGGTATAACGGATTGATTCCGTAATGAGACAAGGAACGCTCCATAATAGCGTTGGCGATATAGGACATAGGCTTTTCTACGACTTTCGGTTGGGTATTCCTTCTTGTCGGATATGGCAATTTGTCCTTAGACAGAAAGTCTGGATGCTCACGGAAATAGTCTTTAGGAGTATAGTGATACCCACAACTATGCTCATGGTCGCATTTGCCTACATTGTCAGGGAATGATACTTCCCCCTCATCATCTATGTATCTTGTGAAACAACGCTTGCGCTCACAATTCGGGCATGTGTAACGATTGCCCAATCTGTATTTCTCCAAGTGAAATCTATACTCGTTCATCATCGTAACTGAAATGAATTATTGGTGAATTTCAGCTTTCAGTTCTTTCATGTTTTCAGTTACGCACTTGTCAACTGAAAAACTGAAACAAATGAATACTGAAAACAGGTTGGTTTATGTTTCAGTAGCCTGTCCTGTTTCGAACTTTACTTTTTCGTAAAATCCTTTTTTTGCCTTTGTGATTAGTCCAGACTTCATAAGCTCCTTTATATAGTTCATCACAGTACGGTCTGTAACATGCAGATTCTCCATTCCTGTTTTTATGGCTGTTTTTGTGTCAAAACTGTCTTCCAACAGATACAGCAACTCCTTGGACATAGAATCACAGGTGTCTTCAGCAACAAAGGCTCGGCAGCGTTGATAACAATTCTCACAATATTCATTGAGCTGTAATGCTCCTTTTATGGAATCCACATCAATACTTTGCAGATGGCTCTCGCCACAGGCGTATCTTAGAGCTTGGAGCAATAAGGCAATGCGTGCGACGTGGGTATTGTGCTTCATCACCCTCGTTTCAACATCTTCATCGTCCTCTATGGCATTGATGGCATCCACATTTCTGTTCCACCAACCAAAGAAAAGGGAATGTGCGTCCTTGTCCATATAAAGGATATTTGGACAACATTCATTTGTGTCATTACACCTTGCATAGTCAAGTCCAAAGATTTTCCCGATGATGTCAGCCCATTTTCTTGAAGCCTCGCTCTGGCGCACATGGCTATCTTCCTCATCCAGCCAGTGTGGAACTTTCTTGGATTTGGGATATACAACCAGAATACGGTCAAGAAAACCTGTATCCATGAATTTGGAAGCCATCAGTTCCTTCATTCGTTTGGTCTGTGTTGTACCGATGATGTTGACACATGGCTCTTCTACACGTTGTGGGCGGTCATTCTTGACACGTGTGTTCTCCAAGTGGCATCCGCTCCAGATGGAAAGTAGGCGTTCAAGCATGGGATTTTTCCCATACCTGTCAGTATTGGCAAGCAGTCCGAGAATTTCATCATAGTTGATGGCTATGCCACGCAAGTTGTTGTAATGCTCCAATACCAGAGCCTCCAATGTAAAGTCATCCAATGTGACCCTTTTCAGAATAGGCTTCTTCATTTCCTTGCTTCCGCTTTCCTTTGTTGCACATGCTGCCTCATATAGGTCAAGTTCATAGCAAAACTTGTCAAACAGCTTTCGTTCATACTCCCGAATTGGCTTGTATGCAAGCTGTAATGGTGGAGTTTTGCCCATGCCAGGTCTGCCAACCAATATGATATAAAGGGCGGCATTCGTGTCCCAATCCTGCTTAACGTGAATACGATAGGTATTGCCAAGAGCCGCTGATGCTGCCGACAGCATGGACATGGCGACATAATCCACCTTGAAATTGCCGTGCACCACCATGTCTATGATGATGGACTGCATTTTTTGTGGAAATACCTCAAGAGGGAAGCCTGAGTCCGCTAAAGACTCGGCTTCCATGTTGATTTTGTTGCAGAGTTCAAGCGCATCCATGACATCACCAGTTTAAGGGTTTCGGCTTGCGCTTGTTTCCAGCAAGAATGGCTGTGTTCTCCTCCTCTGCCGTGAGAGGTACAGGATTCTTGCGGTTAGTCTCCAGCCACTTGTCAAGTTCATCCTGATAGAGGCAATAACGCTTGCCAGGCTTGGTGGCAGGAATGCTGCCGTTTCCAAGTTTCATGTAGAGAGTTGCCATCGGCATTTTCAGGTATGCCGATGCTTCCTCCACACTCATAGGTATGTGCGTGTTCGCCTTGTGTGGCTTGTTCTGTGATTGCAGACCGATGATCATCTGCTTCATGCCCACCACTTCATCCCGAAGCTGGGCAACGACCATTGGAAGGTCGTTGAAAGTTAATTCCTTTGTCATATACAAGTTGTTCTAAAAAACTGGGACAAAGGAACAGAATGATGCTTCCGTTACTGAGGTTCGTGACAGTCATTTGTCATTCACGAAGGAATAACTCTAACAATGGGGATTATTCGGAAGTTTTCTCTGTAACATTATGGAAATCATGTCTACCATTGTCTGGTTCGTCAATAGGAATGACATCATTGGAGCATGGTGCTTTCAGGTTCTTCAATGTGCTGTAGTCCAAGCCTTCAAACGGTTTGGGGAACAATGCCTTGATAAAAGCTATTCGCATGGCCATTGTGTAATCACGTTTACCCAAACGTTCTGCGATATTCCACACGAAGTGCCTTAAAGGGATATTCTCAACCGTCTCCTTGAAACGGTCTATTGCTATCGGGGTATAGTTGGTGTCGTTGCTCCATTCCTTGACAGCCTCAATTACCTTGTACAAATCTTCCTCATACAGAAACCTTGACAAGGTACGATGCACATAGTCAAGTACGGCTCTCGTTCGTTTTTCCTTTATCTCCTGTGCTTCTTTTTCTTGTGCCTCTACACGCTTGGCATAGTCTTCATGACTGTATTGTGCTGACTCTCTTTGTGGTAATGTTTGCTTTGGCTGTTCTTGTTCTGTTGCTGGCTCTGCTTCTACTTCTACAACGTTTTTCTTAGTCTTGCTGTTGCTACCAATGGTCATCAGTTCATAGGGATAATTCACCATAGAAATGAATATCGCCCAAAGCAGGATGTTGCTCCCTACAAAGATGATTGACTCGACAAACAGACTTTGGTGAAAGTCATTGCCTACATACATAGCCACGACAAGAGAGATGGCGAGAATTGCAGTACCAACAAAAGCGTAGATGGTACAATCTGAAGTTGTCTTGTTTTCTATCATTATTGTATTCGTTTTATTGTTATTCGTTCAAAAACTTCCACAAAGTTAGACGCAGAAGCATGTAAAAACAGCATTTACGTTCTCTGGCACTCTTTCTTTTACGCTTTATTAGCGTTCTAATATGATTTCATACTCTGAATCATACTTTAAACTTCTCATTAGTGCCAGTTGCTGCTTATTACTGGCTACAAAGGTAAGGATGAAGAAAAGGGATATTTGCAGTTCCTCTTTAATATCAACAGAAATTGGAATGAATTTGTCGGATTGGTTCTATCCACGACAGCAAATAGAACCAACAAAATGAGAAAAGGACTATTGGAACACTATCATTCCAACAGTCCTTTTCTGTGTATTATTGTCAAATGGTTACTTCTTCAAGGTGATGCAGCCAACCGAAGCACGCTTCTGTGCATCGGAAATCTTGGCATACACTTCTGTTGTTGCCACATTCTTGTGACCGAGATAACGCTGCACAACCGCAATACTTGTTCCTGCGTCCAGCTGGAGACAGGCAAAACTGTGGCGTGAGCAATGATAGGAGATATGCTTGGTAATCCCTGCATCTTTCAGCCAGTTCTTCAATGGTGCCTGCGTCATGGAGTCTTTGAAATCGGGGAACACCTTGCCTCGTTTATCTGGTGAATAGCCTATCAGTTCCAAGGCTTCCTCACTGATTGGGTTATGCACGATGTCTTTTGTCTTCTGCATTCGTGTGGTGACATACATCACACCATCGCTGCCGTATGGCTGTATTTCCTCCCAAGTGAGTTTCTTAATGTCGCTCTTTCTCAAAGCCGTTAGGCAAGAGAACAGGAAGGCTCGCTTCAAGGCAGGAGCAGAGCATGGTGTGGATGCCAAGCGGATAACCTCGTCCTGTGAAAGATGCTCCTTGTCAGTCGGGATTGTCTCGATACGCTCCAAGAAACCGTTCGGGTTCTCCTTTATCTTGCGGTCACGATAGGCAGTGTGGATTGAAGCACGGAAAGTTGACCAGTAGTTGGCTGCTGAGTTTATATGTAGCTTTCTGTTCTTATGCAGTCCCTGTGGTGCTGTCAGCAGATACTCACGAAATCTGTTGCACAAGTCCACGTTTATCTCCCCAAAGGTACACTTGCCTTGCGTGAAGGTACGAAAGTGCATATAGACGTGCTGCCACTTGGAGTTCTTCTTGTCTGCCAGTTTCTTGAAGTAGGCGAGGAAATCTCCTTTCATCTTCTCCTTGTCGAAGAAATCGTAACGCTCGTTGACGATAGCCTCGAAGCGACGGCAGCGTATAGCCTCGGCTTTTGCCATAAGGTTGAGGTTGTACTTCTGTTCCATCTGGTTCTTCGGCTTGGCATAGATGTAGATGCCAAGCGACTCATGGCGGATGACTTTCATCGTGCTCTCATCACGATAGCCTGGATAATAGTCAAGATAATAGGACAGCATGCGTCCGTCCTTGATTTTGCGTGTACGCAATGATACGGTCTTGCAGATATTACTCATAGTTGTATTGATTTATTGATGAATATTCATGGTGAAGTGTCTCTTCACGGCAGCAAAATAACTGAATGATACTTCCGTGACTCCAATTATTTGCAGTCATTGATGGATAATGCTGAAATCATTTGAAATCACAGTCCTTTTGCTGCTCTTTCCGCCATTGCTCGCTCCACATCCGTCCTCAAAAGCAGGTTCTTTACACCCACTTTTACCTTACTGATATGGTGAACTCTCACGATATGGCAGATGTTGGCACTTGTCAGACCATATATCTGCTGTACTTGCTCTGTGGTATAATAGCTGTCATCGCTCATAAGGTCAGTCCTGCGCAGTTCTTCAAGATGCTCCTTTGAGTAATAGGTACGACCGTACTCACGTTTAGTCGGTATCTTATGACGGTAGGTGTATGCCCTAAGTGCTGACTTGCTCATGCTAAAGGCTTCCTCTACATCATCAGCTGTCACCCACTCGGTGATGCAGTGGATGTCAACGGCAGTACCGAAGAACTCATCAATATGCCGTTTGCTGTAATAGTTCTTGCCAGCGATACGGCACATCGGTATCTGGTTGCGTTTGGCGGAGGTGTAGAGCCAAGACTTCTTGACCTTATAAATGGACATAACTTCCTCACTAGAATAATAGTCAAGCACCTCATTCTCCTCTTTCCCTTTTGTTGGTTCCTGGTTTTGTGTTGGCTTTTCTGCTTTTGCCTTTTTACTGGGCTTGCTCTTGCTGGCAGGAATCACACGCTTGTAGGGATTACCCTCAAACATCTTCTCTATATCAGATTTTCTCACGAATGCCATTCTGCTGCTCAATCTTGATGCCTTCAACTTGCCGTTAGCCACAAGTTTGTAGATATACTGTCGGGTGCATCCCATCAGCACAGCTGCCTTTGAGAATGTAAGATACTCCTGATGTTGCAGATCCATGATTGGCTCAATACTGTTAATCAAGTCCTGCTGTCTTTTCTTCCTAAGACGTTTTGCCTCTGCCTGACATTCCTCGGAACAGTATTTCTGCATACCGCTCCTTGGCACGAATGTCTTGCCACAAAATTCACATTTTCTTGTCGGTCTCATACTCTTTGATATTGCTTTGTTCAAATTCATTTGAGTATTCCACCATTGGAGTAAACGGAAGTGAACCATTGACAACCTTTGTCAACCCAGTCCACGATATTACGCTTTTTGCTTATCAGCTTCAAATCTGTCATCCATTGTAGTCACTCGTAACCCCTTGTCAACTACGTTCACGATATGACAAAATAAAAGCTCCGCAAATTCTCCACGGTAGAAATACGCTGCAAAAATATGTGGAAAATCGGGAACTGCCAAATAGCACTCAGAAAGTGTTAAAAATCAAAGAGTATTGAAAATCAATGCTTTATGGTTAGTTAGTCATAGTAAGTTATGGTTAGTTATAAGGCTCTAAATACAGTCGACGAATGCGTATTCTCCTATTTCTGTCACTCCGTCCGGCAGTTGGATGTTTGTTAGCTGGCGGCAATTAATGAATGCGTACTTTCCTATCTTTGTCACTTTCTTTGGCAGTTGAATGCTCTTTAGTGTCGTGCAGCTTTGGAATGCGCGCTCTCCTATACTTGTTATCCCTTCGGGGAGTATCACCTCTTGAAGTGCGGTATTTGTGTTATCCCCCGTTTTGCAAAATCCCTCCGGTATGGTTGTCGCCCCGCTTGCGGTGATGTAGAGGTGGCTGACCTTGAAGTATTTATTACCATTACTACCACCGATCATCTGCTCTTTCAAATTCGCCAAGTCCTGGTCGCTAATCTCCCCCGTAATCATTACCTTGATGGGGCTGTCTTGGCCGGCGCTTGCAGTGCAGTCTTCAGTGCAGACCCATCTGCCAGCAGGCTTCCCGCTGTTTCGTTCTCCACTGTTACGAAGCTTTCTGCTTCCGTCGCCTCCACCAGTGTCGGGCTTTGCCATCCGGTGGACGTTACGCTCAATGCGCTCACCCCTGCTTTGTTTACTTTCAGTTTCAGCTCGTGGCAGGTATTGGCTTGGGTGGTGATGTCGTTGGTGGGGAGGTACTTATAGATGTCGTTTCCGATGTGGATGCTTATCATCAGTCGGTCTGCGGCAAAGGTCTGCCCCGGCAGCATCAGGGCGTAGTATGCCGACGAGGTATTGCCGTTCTTCAGCAGGCGGACATCGGTAGGGGTGGAGGCTTCGCCGTCGTGATTATGGATGACGGGCTCTCCGTCGGTATTCATGGTGAAGTAGGTTTTCGCTTGCTTGAGGTGTACGGTGGCCTTCTGCAGCTGTTCGGCGGTGATGCCGTCGCCCGGCAGCAGGTTGACGCATAGCTGCGCCATGCTGTGCTTCAGCAGCAGATTGATGGAAGAGGATGTGGCGGAATGTGTACCGCTGTAGTGCAGCAGGTCGGTGATGTGCCATTTATCGGCGGCAGTGGTATATTGCTTGCCGTCCCAGGCATTCAGGGTGCTCCCTGCGGCGGTGTTGGTTTCGTAGTCGGAGGGCATGTCGTAAACGGCAGGGGAGGAGGAAGAATAAGCGGGTCCCCACCAGGCGGTGAGGGTGTGGTTGCCGCTCCCCTGCCAGGAGGCGCGCTCGGTCTTGGTGGAACTCCAGCTGCTGTTGTTGCCGTCGTATAGGTAGGTGCCGGCAGATTGGGCGCTTCCGGCGGTGAGGGCTACGTGCAGCTTTTCGTCGTCTCTGAAGCTATGGCCGGATGCCACGCCGGGCACGGCATTGGCGGCACGGGTGTTTCCTCCTTCTATGCTTACGGTTCCCAGCGTCAGCGCTTGTCCGTTTCCCCGGTTTTCGTCCTGCCCGGTCAGTTCGTTGGTGCATCCTGCCAGTATCAGCAGGCATATCATGGTACCTATGGCTGCCGTGATGGCGGTCAGTGTGCGCAGCGTTTCCCATCCCTGTGAGGTCAGTCGTTTCATGATGCAGTTCTCCATTTGGGTTGTTATAGGTTTTATTAATGTTCCTTTGCAAATGTGTCTGCAAAGTTGTTAATAATGGTATAAACTGCCTAATTTTACCCCTCGGTGCTTGTCCCGCATTGTCGCCTTGTTGTCCTGAATTGTCGCACCCCCTCTCAGAAGTGCTTCCGGAGGGGGTGCGAAGGGAAGTGCGGAGGATGAAAATCCGTCCTTATGGGGAGGAAGTCATGCTTTTATCAGCCACCTTTCTATGTTGCGCGTCCGGGCGCTGAAGTTCACGCCTATCCTGAACAGTGGGCGACCGTCGGCTTCGAAGGGTTGCGCGTAGTGCTTTTCGTCAATCTGCCGCAGCGCTTCTTCGGCAGTGCCTTCGAACTTGAACTCCATGATGTAGATGTAGCGGTCTGTCTTCAGCACGAGGTCCACACGTCCCTCGGAGGTGTGATATTCCACTTGGGTATAGAATCCCACCAGCTTGAAGACAATGAAAAGCACGTTCTGGTAGTGCAGTTCGCGGTCGCCGACAAGTTCGTAGGGGGTGTCGGCAAAGAAACTTTGCAGGCGGCGGAAGAAGGCATCGGGCTGTCCGGATTCTATCTCACGTACAAACTTCTGTATCTCGAACGGTGCCTCTATCTTGTTGAAGCGGGTGTAGAACGGCATCAGGAACTTGACGAACCCTTCTTCCACTTCCCGGTTGGGGAAGCCGAGGCGGTAGAGTCCGAACCTTGGGTCGTACTCCTTAATCGTGAGGTATCCGCTTTGGAAGATGACGGGCAGTGGGTCTTCGTCGCCATAGATGCTGTTCAGCACGTCGGCGTAGGTTTCTGCATGGGCCATCTCCTCCAGGTTGTAGTGGTTGCGTTTCAGCAGTTCCACCAGATAGGTGGGGGTGCCCGTCTCGAACCAATAGCTGCCGAACTCCTGCTTGTCGAAGGTGTTGAGCAGGCTGAAAGGGTTGTAGATTCCGATGGAGTTGTGTGTGAAGTGGTAACCGTCGTAATCTTTCTGCAAGCGTTGGCAGGTTTCCTCGTAGGTCATGTTTTGCGCCTGCGCCAGCAGCCGGATGCTTGGGGCGAATTCTTGGCGCAGCTCTTCGTCGGTGACACCGCAAAGGGCAAGGTATCGCCGGTCCATGGAGATGTCGTTCAGGTTGTTGAGGTCGCTGAACACGCTGACCTTGCCGAACTTGGTGACCCCCGTCAGCAGGGCAAACTGGATGCATCCGTCCATGGTTTTCAGTACGCCGTAGAAGGGTTTCAAGGTGTTGCGGAACTCGTTCTGCAGCGCTTTGTTGCCGATGGCTTGCAGCATGGGCTTGTCGTATTCGTCGATGAGGATGGCCACACGTTGCCCCGTCTGCTCGCAGGCACGCCTGACCACTCCGGCGAAGCGAAGGGCAAGCGTGCTTTCCGCCATTCCCGTGCCATAAAGCTGTTCCCATTCTGTCACAGCTTTTTCCAGCTGTTTGTCCAAGCTGTCCGGGGTGTCATACTTCCCTATATTCAGGTCGATGTGCAGCACGGGGCGTTTTATCCAGTCTTTCTCCAGCTTCTCCATCGCCAGCCCTTCAAAGAGTTCCTTCTTTCCCTGGAAGTAGGCTTCGAGGGTGGAGATGAGCAGGCTCTTGCCGAAGCGCCGGGGGCGGCTTAGGAAGTAGTAGCTGCCC
>ENA-OPCN01001056-OPCN01001056.1-human-gut-metagenome-genome-assembly--contig:-NODE-1056-length-20788-cov-3.069696_pt1 | contig 20788 bp, 36 predicted proteins | sample MGYA00241567_ERZ501485 | MGnify/ENA primary metagenome ERZ501485 (study PRJEB25962, sample SAMEA2042579) | human gut metagenome | biome: human gut; feature: human-associated habitat; material: faeces...
CAACAATAGATTGCTTATAAACGTTCGCTTGATTCGTAAGAGTATAAAGAGTATGTTTCAAACCATCAATAAGAGTATCTTGCTTAACAATAATGCTCTTTAAAGATTTACATAAAGCTGCATCATATTCACCTTGTTTAAGGAGAATTGCAATTTTACGATTATCTTCAAGAGTATATGTAATAACAGTATCTTTAGAGACTTTCAATTCTCTGCCGTATATATCGAGCGATGCTATCATCAGAAACAACATAAACATCAGAGAAGTTCTTAATATCTGTTTCATATTTAATTATAGTTTTATTTGTATTAGCTTTGAGACTATCTATAAGACGTTTTTGTTTTATAGCATAATTCTCCAAAGCAGAAATAACCCTACCAAGAGAATCCAAAGTATGATAAGGAATATCAGTTGTCGGTATTCGTTCTTCTTCATTACATTGAATAATATTAGTAAGACATAGAGCCAAAAAAAGGAGTGCTATTAACACTCCCTTAAAATCTATCTTCATAACTCGAACTCTTTAATGTTAGTAAGAGTATAAGTAAAAGAATTACCATATAAATCTTTAGCCTTATTCACAAGTGGCATAAATTTATCTTCAAAATCTCTAACAGATTCAAAGACTTGACAACCGGCAGAATAAAGACCAATAGTACGAATAATTTTCCACTTAGAAGCACGATGTATATTAATACCAGCTATTTCGTAACTAATACGACCAGATAAATCAAGTTTATTATCTCGGTTATTATCACGATAAAGTGGAAGAGGTTTAACTTGAACAAGCGCAGGATAATCACCTTTATGCTTTCCAACTTTAAATGCACCTCTGAATTGACCTTCTTTTAGAATAGCACAACCTTTAGAATTTATAGGTTTAATCAAATTCAAATCAGAAGGATCAGTAGTTATTGAAAACCAATCATAAGTCCATTTACCATTCATCTTAGGATTGGCATCATTAGCCTTGTAGAATACAAGAAGAAGATCATTAAATGTACCTGTATCAACAGTGTTACATCTAATACCCCAAATGTTCAGATTGTAGTTACCTTTATCAAAAATAGCAAAGTCATGAACTTTAGCAATCTTACGAAGAACGTCAATATTAGTCTTAGCTATGACGTCATCATAAGTAATTAAAGCATTCGTTAATTCACTCATAGTTACTTGATATTATAATTAAACAAATTGGTATTTGCTTTACGTTCTTTATTTAATTGAGCAAGTCTATAATCACAAATGGCTTTAACCTCAGCTTTAAGGTATTTAATATCAACAAAAGTAACAACCTCTTCATGTGGCATATCGTCAGGAATCAAAGGATTCTCAATAGTCCTAATATGACAAAGCATATTACCAAGACATTTAAAGCCCCATTGTTCAATCAAATAATCATACATACTTAATTGAAGAGAATAATGAATACCAGTAGAATCCTGTAAATGATTTATAGGAAACAACATAGTTTCATTAGTAACAATGTACTTATCTAAGTCAATAGTGCCATCTGCTTTCTTAGCCCAATACCCACCTTCAAATCGAATAGGTGCTTTATTAGTTTTCCAATCAAGAATAAAGAACTCATCACCTTTAACGAATAGAATATCAACAAGACCTGAAATCAAATACTCTGGATGATAAACACCAATCTCAGCATAGATCTCAAATCCCATAGAAGTCATATCCTTAATAAACTCGTAAATTTGAGGATACCTATCAGCAATACCAACAACTCTAAAATAATCGAGATCAAGTCTGCCATAACTATGAGTTCTTATAATATCATCTACTGTATAAATACGACCATCAATAAAACCATTCGCATTTAAATAGTAGTTGTTACATCTTTTCACGCATTGTTCTAGGAAATTATGCTTTTCAGTTCCCTTAGCACAAGCCTTTTCAGTTTCAATCTTCCATTCAGCAAGAATCTGTTTAACAGTCTTACCTCTATATCGAATATATTTACTATAATTTCTATGAGTAGGAGGAACAGGACGACTACCAATATTAGCACAAGCTTCAGCAATAGCTTTCCAATCCTTTTGTTCTACAAACTTACCAATAATAGTAGTAGTAGATATATATTCTCTATCAAGAGCATCAGTATATTTATGCTTTTCCTCGTCGAAGAAGATCGGCAAGTCTCTGGGTATAATCTGCGTCATAAGCGGCTTTATCAGTAAGTTTAAGGAATAGCTTCTTTCGTAATCGTTCATAGAACGCTTTGTGACGTTCTTTCATATATTCATGTGGTAAAGAAGTCATCTTATTAAAATCAAAACCACATTCAGCATAAATATCGTAAGTTTCAGGATGAATCCAATGTTTACCAAAGGAAGGTATTTCAATCTCTCTATCTACACGTTGCATTGCAGTAAGAATAGACATCCACTGACTATCTGCAATATCATTTAGAAAACGTTCAAAATCTTCTTTATTACGAATAAACGTAAGGAAGTCTCTACACCAAATCTGTTCGGGAGTATAACGTTCAATAAAATGACGACCTTTTTTGGTCTTATAATACATCTTAGTAGGTTCCTTTCTTTTACGATCTACAACTGCAACCATTTTCTCATAAAGTCTCGTGACTTGAAGAGGAAATAACCTAGCACCTTTAGCCATAACAGAATTGGATTAATAAATCACACCACCAATTTGATTAAGAGAAATAAGATTACATTCCCAAAATTCAACTTTACCATCTTCACCAACAATAAGCTTACTACGATCTTTAAGACCCGGACGATTTTCGACAACTCTAAAGTTATCATCACCACCAAGAACATCAATAAGCTTTTTGTCAAGATTTTTAATCTTATGACTTAGAGGTACACCTTTGCCACCATAAGACATATCAAGAACAACTTCATGTCCAAGCATATCCGACAGAACATTGTCAGGAATAGCAATACAATAAGTAGCTTTAGGAACTTCTCTATCGACTTTCATAACATCAGTTACTTCAAGCGGAGACATCTTATATTGATTTGCAATAATAACTCGACCTTCGCCAACCTTAATATTACAAAGAGAATTCGGCGCAACACAAGCTGTTTTAAGATTATTCTTATCAGCTTTAATAGCTTCGATTTTAGTTTGAATTGAATCCATAGTTTAAATAATTTACTTTATAAGATAATCAATGTTAATAGGCACAATCTCATAACCTCTACAAAGACCTGCGTCAGTATAAAAGGTAATATTATAAACAATTAAAGTATTACTTACTGTAACAGTGTACATAGTAGTAGGTTTAAAAGGAGGACGGTCTTCAAAAGTGCAAATGACAAAAACGGAAAATCTTTATCCAACACACCCTCAATGTGAAACAAAGTATAAAATGAGAGTAACAGAATTACCATTAATAATAGTGGGAGTACCAACAATAGCAGCGATGTCTTCAGTTACAGCAGTAGTCAGTACTCCCGACTTCATTATAAGTAAAAGGTCACTCACAAAGATATGAATAAATTAGATATTACAAGGGATTACTTGAATATCTTTTTCTAAACCTTATATTTTTCTGTTTCAAAGGCAATATTCAATAGAAATCTCAATAGTACTAGCGTCTTCACCCGGATTTGCAGCCACGCACGCAGTGCCTTGTTCTTCTAAATGCTTCGAATCAATATGCAAAGCATTCGCAGTACTACCACATTCATACCTTTGTCTATATACACGCACGCACGTGTGCGCTATGCAGAGTTTTGCGATATATATAAGGATATATATAAAGATTACCAAAGGTAATATCAATGACAGTATTACTACTTCAAATTCGTCCGTCCGTAATATGTATTTTAATTATATTCAAATAAACCTCTTATCATCCACCAATACTCACCTACTCATATCCCCTCTTATTACCCCCTATAGTCCCCCTCTTTTCTCCCCTTTTCTCTCCCTCTCTTTTCCTCCCTCTTTTCTCCTTTACAAAGCACCCCGAAGCTACTTAAAGTAGCTTTAAATATAATAGTATTATCTTTAGTAAGTATATGCCCTTCTAAGTTCCTTTAAGTATCTTTAGTAATACTTAGAGTAACATTAAGTAAACTTAGAGTATATATAGGAGTTCCACCCCGCTCAATGCAAAATGTAACAAAGCTACGAAAAGCATCTGTAATACTTAGAGTAACAATAGTATCTTGAATAGCTTTGCAACTACCAACTCTCGGAGCTTTGTAACGATCAGCAGACCCCAGTAGGGAAGAAGGACTGGTCACGCGCGGAACGTCTGCATAATCACCCGTATTATCAGAGTTAATATAAGCATCTTCAATGTATTTTGAATAAGCATGAGTAAGATTCATAAGTTTTGCAGTGGTAGAAGTATCTTTAGTAATATTAGAATAACTATGAGTAATAGCAAGGTGTTGCTCCTTCCACACCCATTTCCCTACTGGGGATTACAAAGCTCATCAAAGCTATCATAAATACCGGTAGTATTAATACTATTACTACTTAGAGTAACTCTGATATTACTTGTAATATTATCTGTAATAGAATCAACGTTACCACATTTCGGCTTACATTTTTGGCAAATTATATACTGAATTTTGGTGATGCTTGTGCTGATTGTATTAATGTTACTCTAATTAATCTTAAAGCTAATGCAGATTATATTGAGTATGCTTTTAATATTACTCAAATTACTTTGAATATCAGCAAGGCTTTTATTCAATTCACATTGCAAACTCTAATACTCGGATTTGTATACAGAGCGATTTAAGTGCTTATTCTAATTCTTTTGATATTGCAATTACTCAAGGAACTTTGGATATAAGCAGGGCAGCTAATTTAATTCATTTTGCAATTTCTATTACATAGGCTCGTCTTTACCAATCTTCTATTATTAATTCTAAAACACTTTCTATTATCATTGTTGTTCAATTTTCTATTGGCTTTAATGACACTGTTGCTTATCTATAGGTCAGGTGTGAAAGTCTGTGTGCGGAAATCCATTCTATTGCAATTTATTGCAGATATTCTCTGGATTTTATTATTGGTTATTTTAAGACTTTTAGTAATGCAATTTTTAATTTTGATTCTTATGGAGTTTCTATTGATTTTAGTGACGATAATTCTAAGACTTCTGTTAGCTCTATTGCATGGTTTATTCTCATGATTCTTTTATTGCAAATTCTAAAACATTTTCTATTGTTATTACAATTATTAATTCTAAAACTTTTAGTGACTCTGTTGCTTGGTTTTATATCGATTGTGAGAGTTTGTGTGCGGGGACCTCCTTATACGACAGCACCCCCTTATAATGCTTGGGGGAATGCCCCCGTCGATGATTCATGAGGAATGATTTTCCGAATTGGAACTGCAATTTTCCATAGAGATGTTGCAGTTACAATTTCTATTACCTCACGACTATCTCCGCTTGATAGCATGGATTTAATTAAAATAAATATTAATTTTGAACCTCACGATGCTAAGGTGAATCGTATCTATCTTATGAATACAATGATTAATGCTCCTGAAGTTAAGAAGATGAGTGCAATCGTATTGAATGCAATTGCTGTTCTTAAAGACACTGAGGATTATCAAGATCGTTATCTGATTGATTGCAATGATCTAGAAGGTAATACTATTGAACGTTTGTTCATTGGTAAGAAGATCTTTGATAAGATTGATGGTCTTGTTGGTAAGATTATTGATGTAGTCTATAAAGATTGCATAGCTGATGTTACTCAGTATATTGATGATGAGGACATCAATGAAGAGGTGAAGTTTCACACGACTACACACAAGCAAGTAGTTGATGTTGTTAAGACTAATGATATTAACTTGTTGATTGCTTGTGCTAAGCATGGTATTAAGGATATGTATAACGAACTTAAAGAATTAAACAAATGAGAGTACTAAAGACGTTAGTGAAGTGCATTATCATATTGGTGGTGCTCTTCTTATTATCAGCTGCTGAGAGTTTAGCTGATTGGTTTGCATCAGTTATTGATGGTGATGTATTTATTGGTTGCATTATTGGTGCAATCATTGCAGTTGTTGTTCTATCTATTATTAAACCTGATAAATTTGATTAAACTATGAGTGATTACTATGAAGTTAATGGTGAAGATTCTATCGAGATTAATCCTTTTACTGAGGCATTATTAGATGAATTAGAATCTTAATGTGTTAAGAGTAGTGCTATTAGTGCTACTCTTATTTTTTTAAGACCCTACAAACTCCGTCTAATCAACACGACTAAACCCCTTATTGTAATTGGCGGTCATAGTGATCGTCCTAGAAATTCTAATACTTAAAATTATGGCAGACGAATTAAAGAATCCAGTGAGACGTTCAGTTATCGGTGAAATTATCTCTATTAAAGAGATCAATAAAGATGACTTTAAAGAAGGTAAATTTCGGCATAATTGTCGGATTGTTCGTGTTGATCCTCTGAATGGTGCTCCACTTGTTGATGTTTACATCACTAATGATCAGTATGACAAATACGGTCTTAATGCGATTGTATTCGCAGGTAATGTTGTGAACTTCAGCATTGATGAGAACATCGCAGGTGAGACCGGTTATATTGATCCTGATACCGAAGAATGGACGTATCATGAAAAGACATTCAACAGCTTTGCAGGTGCTGACAATGTTGGTAGCTTAGGTCTTATCGGTGTATTCGGTAAACTTGGTGTTGGTGCGGATATTGTTTCTGGCTTCATCAAGAACATCGAGACAGCTCGTAAGCAACGTGAAGCTGTTGCTAAGCCTAAAGCGGTTGAAGCTGTTGCTACTGAACAAGCAGAAGAAGCTGCGTAAATTCCGTGAGGTGGTGCTGAGTATACTCTCAGTGCTGCCTCTTCTTTTTGTTACTTAATTAATCCGACTAATGATCATGAAATTACACGTTATTTATAAAGATCAAACTGTTGATATTTCTTATGATTTATTTTATATCAATACTGATGAAGTGGGTATAAGATTCTCTAATTCAAATGCACAGAGTTGTAAATTTTTAACACAATATCTTGAAGCTAATCGTCTTGATTACGTTCTTAAAGATAGAGAAGACTATAAGGAAGTTGTTGCACTTCCGGATATATTTGCACTTACTCTAAGTACAAAAGGTACATATCGTTCTCCGGTTGTTAAAGATAATCTTTATGATGCTATTATTGAACGCAGTAATGACATCGAGTTAGCTCATAATGCTATTAGAGAATTTAAGCATAATGTTAAGGAAATTGATGCTAGACTTGCTGATATGCGTAATGATTTAAGTAAATCTGAATATGCTCGAAGCATTGACAATATTACTAAAGAAATACTTGAATTTAAACGCTGTAAACAGCTTGAAGCCTTAGCATTAGCAGAAGAACATCTTAATGTTTCACGTGAAACAATACCGACAGTTGAGACGTTGGAAGTGGCTTATGAGGTATCGACGTTGTTCAAACTTGAAGACTTTGCGAAGCTTCTATATATTTACAGGTATTTGAAAGATCAATCGAAATTGTCTAAGAAATATCAGAAGGTATATGATGTATTAGACAAATTAGAGAAGTATATGTACCCGGAATATGTTAAAGAAGTTGAAGCGTTAGGACAGAATTTATTTGCTGAATTGCAAGAGAAAGCTGCGAAGTGGGCAGAGAATGAACCGAATATTAGTGAGTGGATACGGGAGAAATGTAGGCAGTTTGGATTTGAGGTTGAGAGTGAGGATGAGAGTGAGGATGAGGAGTAAAAATGGGATTTGTAGCAGTATCTTCAACTTCAATAGAAACACCGTCTTCAAAAACGTCTTCAAAAACCGCGATGCGACTTCTAAGTATTGCAAATTAAATTCAGAGTGTTTCATGCAGAGAACCGAAAACCGTAAAAAGTTTAGAATTAACAGTAAAAAAGATGCACATGAATACTTCGAATTTATATGCAGAATATCAGTAGTAATTGCAAATTAAAATCAAAGTGTTGCAAACCATGAACCAAAAGCAATAAAAAGTTTTGAATTAGCATTAGAATGTATGCAATTAAAATCTGCAAAGTATTAGCACTATTTGCAAATTAAATGCAAAATGCTAAATTCAAAGCAATGCAATATGCAAAGAATTTTGAATTAGAATTAGAAAAGATGCACTTGGATGCTTCGAATTTATATGCGAAGTACTAGAAGTAATTGCAGAATACTCTGAAATGTGAACCTCTAATCGTAAAGAATTTAGAGTAAGCATTAGAATATATGCAGTTAAAAGACTCAAAGCGTTAGCACTAGATTCAGAATTAATTCAAATACTCGCAAGCCTCAACCTTGAATATCAGAATTATTTGAATTAGAATCAAAATGAGTATTCGCAAAACTCTTAATATTTACAATTGTATCAATGTTATATTCAGTATAATTAATGCAAAATAAAGCAATTTGAATATAATTAAGAGTATGGAGTATAGAGTATACAGTATTCAGTGAGCTATTAAATGTTTTAGAAATATTCGCAGAAATATCCGCAATAAATCCTAAGCATATTCAAAACAATTTGCATTAACATTCCGAATATCAAAATGCTTCGAATTGGTATCAATATGATTTGAAGTAAACTTAGATATTTTTAGATTAATTATTTGAGCTTTATAATTAATACTATATCTCATTGAATTTGTAGTATTAATTTCATTTAAAACATTAAACGTATAGTAGTATATATTAAAGACCGAATAACAGATGAAGTCATAGCAGTAACTTATGATGTATTCGTAGTATATGGAAATGAATTAATATTCACTAAACAGAAAGCAACAAAAGCTATTGCAAATAGTTTAAGTGATTCAATATTATTCTTAGTACATAGAGAAGCAAAGCACTTTATCTCGTATTCAGCAGAAATTGATCAATCAATTGTAACATTAAATAAGAATTTAATTGCAGTTGTAATGGATAGTGGAAACAAAGAGTATGAGATAAATCACTTAGAGTATAAAAACCAATTAGAACAATGGAAACATGACATCGAGAACTCTAAGAATAGTTGTAACTGATATTGAAGCAGAATGGTTAGTTCCAGTAACAGCATCAATATCATGGGTAGATTACCAATTAGTTCTTAAATTAACATCGTCACGAACAAGACACGGAGTACAAGAGTTTCTTAGAAGAAACAATATACCTGTAACAGAGTTCGTAGATGAAAAAGAATTAATAGTAGATCCGAGTGAATTACAAGAAGTATCCATAAAAGAATCCAATATAACAACAAAGGAGCTTTTAGAGAGACTGAATGACGATGAGTATTAATCTTAATATTATCAATAATGATTATAAGATTAACTGTAGTACGTACGAGGTATAATGTGACAATGGAAATATTGTGTCACAAAGATACCGAATGTATAGTATCAGATAAAACAATAGAAATAAAAGTAGCATCAGATAAAGTAAGAAATAAAATCAAAGAATTTTGTAAATTTACAAAGGTAAGTGTAAAAGAATATCCACTAGTACATAAACTTGTAATATCAAGAGAATCAAAGAAAATATTCGTAAAGACTTTTAACAATCAGTAGAGCTTTCCAATCCCCAATAGGGAACAAGGACTGGAAGGAGCAGCATTCAGCATCCCTATAGTAATAACTTTAGAAATGGAAGATTATTTTACAACAGAAGAAATAATAGGAGCATTAGTATTTATATTTTTAGCAATTGTACCTCCATTAATATTGGAGTATCGAGAGAAACATCGTAAGTAATATTAATATTAATATTTAATAATTATGGCATTTATAGGATTTTTAGCTGTAGTATTAATATTATTTCTATTATTCCGTTTATATATATACAATCTCGAATCAGAAGAACGTAAAAAGAAATATGAGAAGAAGCCTATAAAAATTAATGAGGAATCTCATGTTCAATTTCATTATTTTGATGAAGAGGATAATTGTATAGAAGATTATGAAGAATATACGAATCGTATGCAAGAAATATGGGGATATGATCCGTATAATGTTGAACCAACAGAAAGTTATTGTGAAAGAGCAATACATATAGAATAATATTAAATTGCATTACCACTATAAGAAAGAAAATTCGCACAATTAAAGAAATTAAAAGATATATCAAGACACATGATACGATAGAAGAAATATTGTATTGTTTAGTGTTTTTCTTAGTACCATTTGTATTTTACTTAGTAGCACATTTCAAATACTTATTTGACTATGCGGATGATGAAGAACTTCAAGTGTACTTAGAAGCTGAAAAGAGATATTCAATAGCAACAAGAATATGGTTATTAGCAATAATAGCAATACTCTTAGTAATACTGATAGTAAAAATTTGACCGCCATATATTGAGAATGAGCCTTTGTTTAATGGAGATGACCTCTCGGTTGTCTCCATATAATTAAGGTCACAGAAAGCAAATTCAAACGTTTTAAATGGCATTTTCAAGTCTGACTTCCAGTATGATAAAATCGGTTATAAATAAAAGTAAACGCAAAATTTTATGTTTGTAATAGTAGCATCAAGTGCAAAATCAGATATTGAATCAAAGGAATGTGTATGTTTAACTAAAGTAGACAAAATAGAAACATACTTTAATACAACACGAGTTACATTCGCATCATTAGACGCAAAGAATGATGCAAAATATGAATTAGAAGGAGCAAATGTAAACTATGAATTTGTGACTCCATTAACATTAGAGTTTAAACAAACACAAATAATCGCAATAATGCCTTAAAAGATGTATATACAAATAAAATCAAAATCATGTACAACATCAGTAATCGCTGTTGTATTTGTTAAAGAAAAAGATCTCAATGAGGTAGAAATAAAATTCAAAGATAAAGAGTCATTAAAATTAGCAAGACTAAACTTATCTAACGTAGGTTTAACTGTATCCGAACGTGCGTTTAAAAGAATGAGAATAAAAGGATACAAACAGTTATTAATTAAATAAATTGTAATTATGGAAGTACAAGTAGCACAAGTGAACAAAGCAACCATTAAAGATGTTATTAGTATTCGTAGTAATGATGCTAATAGCGCAGTAGTTGTATTTAAAGATGCAGCAGCATTTAATACAGCTAAAAAGATATTATCATCAGCTAAGATGAAGTTTACACCATTACACGTAACACCGATGTTGTATTTACCACAAGGTACAGCATTACTCGTAACAGTGTGAGTATATGGAATATTCTAAAGAGTTTCTATCTCAATTTAAAGTAGATGCAACAAACTATACGTATGTGCCAGTTGATAATCAACCACACGTAGTACCACTTATAAGAAAAGGTACAACAAAAAAGTTTGAAACATTGGTATATGCAAAAGAATCATCTTTACGAGCATTCCAATGTGCAGCAATACAATGTGATTTAAAGTTATTACAAGACTGTCAAGGGTGTCGATGTTTGCCGGGTGGACGTAAAGATGGAAAAGCCGTAGTATTTAAAATAGAATACATTTATCAAGTGCATGAACAGTGAGATATTTAAACCTAGCTTGCTTCCAGATAAGGACAAGACCGAGTTTGTAAAGCAAGTGCAGCAAGAGTACAAGCACATAGGTTCAATAAAATATAGACCGGGTTCAACATTATGGCAATTTAACACAGAAACGGGAGAATTAAAACCCGCAAAAGTAACAGTTAAAGAGCAATTAGTATGGACATCTAAAGGTGATTGTACTAAGAAGACACGTAGCGTCATTTACGAGGACAAATGCGTTTACATGTGGGCGTTAAATAGAAAGAACGCTGAAAAGAAGATCCTCAGAGTTATTAACAATGTAATTAGAAAAAGACAATAGAATCAATGATTGTACATTTTATTATTTTATGGTTTACAATAGCATTACTAATTGTATTAGTTATGTTTTTAGTGGATTCAATAGGCTATATGTATTATCACCCAATGAAAATGGTTTGGTATGTTAAAATGATGATAGCATTAGTATTATCACTATTTGTTTTAGGTGGAATCGTATTAATTGCATTTGCACTTGAATCATTTTGTTCGGTTGTAGGTCTATTACAAGACGCATCTGTAATTGCATTATCACCGAGATAAGTGTTTGATTATTAGGTTAAGTCAAAATTAATGCTTATCTTTGTAGGCTTTATGATGTTTGAGTTTCAAACGTAGTTATTAATCTATTTATTAATCTTTCTTATTATATGGCGAAAAAGGAAAATCTAAAGACATTTGTTATTCAACAAAGTGATATTGATAAGGCTATTAATTATCACTTAGATAAAGGCGGTAAAGATCATAGACATCTTGCTGATTGTTTGGAGCGTGAAATGTTTTACAGTTATTGCTGAGAAACTATTCATCGTTCTGTTCGTCCGTGGGATGGCTTTCGTAAGATATTGAATACTGTTGTTGATAGTTTGTTTTGTGATATGCCTTCAATTACAATTAAAACAATTGCAATTGACGGTGCTATTACATTCCGAACTGCTCAATGTAATGGTGTGAGATAATGAGTGGTGAATGCAGTAATTGCGAATCTAGGCAGCGTAGGGGTAATGACCCTCGTTGTCTAGTTTGTATTTATTTCAATCCTGCAATATTTAATAAAGGTTTTACTAATGTTAAATCACAGCATTTTATTACTAAAGTTGAGAAAGCAATTGAAGATGCTAAAGTCTTCAGAGATAAAGCTAAGATTGCTGATTTACGACTTAAAGTTAAAGATGTTGATGAAGTTCTTAATTCAAATGATAATTCTCGTACATTTCAAGAGATATTTGATGATAAGAAAGAGCATTGGCAAAAACTCGGACTTGATATTGCAAATATATGTGGATTTGAAGATGCACATAAAGAAGTTTCTGAAATTCATGAAAGTGATAAAGGTAATTTCTATTTTACATTTCCATGTTCTACGAAACTTAGAAATAAATATGTTCGTATTTATGGAACTGATATTTCGACAAGAGCTGCTATTGAAAAGATGTATCCTGATACTGATTATATTCAATATGATTCTGTAGAATGGAATACTCCTAATAAATATACTCGTCGTAAACCTTGTGATTGTTATACAGAATGGATATAGAAAAAGCTTTTGAGAGTATTCAAAATAATCTCATTGTTACTAGAGAACGTGATCATTATATTACTCAAGTTTGTCCTTGTTGTGGTAAGTATAAGTTTAGTGCCGATCCTAGCAATGTTATGAGTAATTGCCTAAATTGTGGATATACTGTTATGAATAACAGAGGTACTATTAAGAGATTCAAAGGACAAGGTGTATTTGCACTATCTCGTGGTGCTAAAGATGGTATCTTTTTAATTGTTGAAGGCGGCTTCCCATCCGCAATTGAAACACTACCTAAAGCTGTTGCAGATGCTTTTGGTTGTACAATTAATGAACTTGATTATTGTATTCTTCATTCTGTTAAAGATGATAAAGTGGTTACTATTGATTTTAAAGGTATACTCTAAGCTCCGCCCCGTTCCAGTCCTATCTCCCTACTGGGGTCTGGAAATGCTACATGGAGTGATGCTAATACTAAAGTATATATTATGACTGAAATAGACTTTGTTGTTGGTGATAGAGTTGTTACCTCTAGGGGAATCTATGGTACTATTGTATCTATTGATGAGAGTGCTGATACTTCTCAAGTTAATATTGGTAACAAAACTGTCACTCTGTATAATAATCAGTTATGGTCGGTTAAGAATCGAATTTCTGTTGTTTGTTATTATACAGATGGTTATGAAAATTATAATAGACTTGTTACACTTCCTAAACAGTTTAAACTATATGACTTTACTAAACCATTAGATAATGAATTGTTGGATTATTGTAAAAAGGCTATTACTAAAAGTGTTAAAGGTATTTTTACGATTACGAAAATTGAAATTTAAATATGAAAGCAAATCTTACTTATTCTCTTATCTCTGCTGATTTAAAGCAAGGGATGTATTTGTTGGTCAATGATCATCTTGGTTATGTTAGCCGTATGAATGGCGATGAAGCGATTATTTCGTTTTATTTCGAAGACGGTAAAGTCATTAAGCTTGCTAAGCAAACTATGACTCGTGAAGATGCTATTCGTACTTATGGCGAATCTGTAATCAAGTTGATTGCAATTGTTGATGGGAATCCTATTTCCATTAATCATCAGAATTATAAGAAGATTTTTACTCCTATGCTTACATTTGCTAAAGGTGCAGAAGAATCTTATATTGGTGAATTTATTCGTACTAAAGAAGGTCGTAATCCTCTATACGGTGAAGTATCTTCGGTTTATTCTATGCTTAAAAGTGGTGATACTGTCACTATTACAAGTCTTGAAGTTGTTGACCGTTACAGTTTGTATGATTCTACCAAAAGACTTGTTAAAGTTAAAGAAAAGAAATCCGGTTCTAAGTTCTTAGTTACTCGTATTGATGATGAGAAAGAAGAACTTCTTGTTAATCGTAACGATGTAACTCTTGGTGAAAAAGATAAATATGATTTATTTAATGTTATGAATTTTGATGCGTTAAAGAATCTTGTTGCAAGTGGTGAAGCAAAGACTGTTGAAGCTAAAGGTAAAACAAAATCTGAAGCTAATTCTAATGGTAATGCTTTTTATCGTTTGCATAAGAGCAAATGGAAAGCTACTTATAGTAAACTTGAAGGTCAAGATCATTATCAGTGGCTTGCTGTTCGTGAAGAAGATGAAGCAAACAATGAAGCTAAACTCGTTGTTCCTATCTCTGTTCCTATTACAAACATTCCGAAACATCAATTTAGTGGTTTCGATAATGAGTATTGGATTCCGGGTACAATTCGTGAAATGAATCAAGCTAAGGCTGATCTCAAGAATTTTGTTCCTTTTAGAGAAGGTCTTCCTATTTTTGGTAAACTTACTACTACTGTTCTCAATGGTAAGGAGTTTACTTACTTTCTTCTTGATAACATTAAACAAGAATCTGTTAATCACTACATCTTTAAGCATCGGGATATTACCGAGGAACGCCGGAGTGAATTAACCATTAAGAAGCTGCCTACGCTTTAATACAAGCTCGTAGAGGCACTTTTGTATTGAAATAAACCAATTGGTTCACTTTAATACAAAGTGTCTCTATGGGTCTAAAATGAGCCAAAATGAGGATAGTTAAAATTGAAGTGCCTGTTTATAGGTATGCTGAACTTAGTGATAGTGCTAAAGAAGCTGCTAAAAGTAATATTCTTAGTATTACACGTAATGCTCAAGATTTTACTGATTCTGTTAAGCATACTCTTGATGTTTTAGGTATTGAAGAAGTCGAGGTTTATTATAGTCTTGGTAATTGTCAAGGAGATGGTCTTTGTTTTACAGGTAGTATTACATGGAATAAAGCTATTGAGCTCCTTTATATTAAAGAAAGTATTGCTAAGCTAGATAAAGACTTTATTAAGTCTTGTGAAGATTGTATTTATTCTATTAATTTCTATAAACTTGATAGAATGTATAATCATTGCAATACAGTTACTGTTGAATTTGAAGATAGTAGCTGGATGTATGCTGAGGATTTTACTAAGCTTAAAGATATATTTCTTACTTGGTATAAAGCTCTTTGTGGTAAGTTTGAACATCAAGGTTATAAATGGTTTTATGAGATTAGTGAAGAAGATGTTGTTGAGTATTGTGATAATAACGATATAGAATTTACAGCTAATGGAGACGTCTTTGTTGAACCTACTTAAACCTTATGAAGATATTAGTATTGCTTTTCAACGTTATCTTCTCCAAGTCACTAATGGTAGTGGTAATTTTATTGAGTTTGCTACTACGTTATCTTGGCGTATGCAGTTGGGAATGGTTCTGGAGTTTCTCGATATTGTTTATGATGTCACAATTTCTATATTCCCTAATGGAGGAGCTGTTATCAAAAGTATTAACGGAAGACAAATGGTTGCTGATGTGTATACAACTACTGAACCTGTCCACCCGCTTGTTCGTTATTACAATACTATTGATGTTGCTTGTAAATACATTTTAAAACCCTTTTAAATTATGGATACTACAGATAAACCTAAAATAAAAATTAAAGCTGTAGGAGATACTGTATCTGGTATAGTTTATGTAACTGAAAAAGGTTCTTATCTTATAGATGTGAATTTTAGAGGTTATAATGATAAACATCCTGATTGTTCTACTATGGATTTACATGCTTGTTGTCCTAATGAACCTGATGGTGAACCTGATTATCGTCTTAAATCTGAAAGATTTATTGTTGTAGATGAGTTCTGATTTTAATAAAGATGCGCTATTTAGGTCTGCCAAACGTATTAACGTTTCTTATTTTAAAGAACAACAAGAAGATGCTATTAATGCTATTTGGCAGTGGTGGCAATCACAATCTATAAGTTTTACTCTTAGTGGTTATGCTGGTACTGGTAAAACTTTTATCATGCGTCATCTTGTACGTTATTTGATAATTGAAAAGGTTTGTGTTACAGCTCCAACTCATAAAGCTCTTCGAGTTCTTGAAAATAGTTCTGGTAAGAAAGGTATGACCATTCAATCTCTTTGTGGTCTTAGACCTGATGTAGATATTGAAGATTATAACATTGAGAATCCTTCTTTTAAGGTTATAGGTGAACAGAAAATGAGAGGTTATAGACTTGTCATTATTGATGAATGTTCTATGATTAATCCCGGTCTGTTTAATCTACTTATAAAGACAGCTATTCAGTGTCGATGTAAACTCTTATTCTTAGGAGATGAACTTCAGATTCCTTATGTTGTTGCTAAAGGAAAAGGAAAAGAAGATACTTATAATCGTATTAGTCCTTCTTTTACTCATACTGATGTTCAATTTCGTTTAACTCAAATTGTTAGACAAGAAGCTGGTAATCCTTTGCTTGAACTGTTTGGTATTATTCGCTCTGATTTGATTAATGGTACTGCTAATTTCTATCAGTATATTCTTCAAACTCGTGAAGCTATTAATGCTCAAGGTGAAGGTTTTACTATTATGAATAAACTTGATTTCCGCAATAAGGTTATTGAAATGTTTAGTTCTGATAACTTTAGTAAGGATATTAATTATGTTCGACTTATTGCTTTTACTAATGATTGTATTGGCTTTTGGAATACCTTTATTCGTGATGGTGTTCTGAATAATCCTCAAGGTATGATAACAAAAGATGATATGTTTACTGCATATCGTACTGTATTTGATGAATATAAATCTCCCATTATTATTAATAGTGAAGATTATGTTGTTCATGATGTTCGGTATTATGTAGCAGATAATGGTCTTGCTTGTTATTGTATTACATTGAGGTCTGCATTTGATGGTAAAGTTACTCCTATGTTTAAGATCATTGATTTTTGGGATTCTAATAACATGGATAACTTCGGTGCTATGCTAAATGCAATTCATTATAAAGCTCTTACTGGTACTGATCGTAGTAGATGGTTTAGATACTTTAGATTTAAAGATATTCATCTTACTATGACCGACTATAGACTTAATGCTGCTAACAAGAATAGACTCGTTGCTAAAGATATTGATTATGGTTATGGTATAACCGCACATAAGAGCCAAGGTTCTACCTTTGAAAATGTTTGTATTGATCTTGATGATATTATCTATTTTCAAACTAAGTGGGGTAAGCGTATTAGACGTAACTCTGCTGAAGCTCTTAGACTTCTTTATGTAGCTATGAGTAGAGCTACTAAACATGCTTATTTAAAATTATGAGTAAAAATATTATACTTAGTGAAAAACATGGAGTTAATCCAAGTATTACTGTTTGTCCTATTTGTGGCAAGGAAATAGGTATTGCTTTATTAGGTAAACTTAAAGGAGATGAAGAGGCTCCTAGAAAAATTATAGGAGATCTTTGTGATGATTGCATTTCTAAATTAGGTAATGATAAAATTTATATTCTTGCTATAAATGATTAAGGATATGGTACAAAAGGTATTATTATTAAAAGATCTGCACTTAATATTCCTGTTAAGGGTTATATGATTCTTATGAAAGAAAATGAATTTGATAAAGTATTTAAACATTAAATTATGCTTATAACCGAAGATCAAATTCAAGATATAGATAAGATTTATGTTTTGAAAGAATGCTGGGCAGCTCCTTGTGGTATGGGTAGTAATCAACGTATTATTCATAATCGTTGGATGGTTCCTATTACTTGGGTTGCTGAACAATGTTCTATGAGTGCTGTTCAAGTTCTCGAAGAACATTTGTTTGCTAGTGGTTTAAATGTTGATACTGTTGGTAAGATGGAGTTCCTTAAAGCTAGAGCTAATCTTAAAGGTTATGATCTTACTGCTGTTGTTTGTTCAACTCTGAAATACGAAGACGGAACTTCTGTTTATGCCGATACTACCGAGGAAGATAGAAAATAGATTACCAATTTCTACAGACGTTTTGATTAATGGTATTGCTTTGACTATTACTCGATGTACGTTTCAAGAATATAAGATGAGGTATAATATAAATTCTGATGAATTTGATGATCTTGATAAAGGTTATGAATGTGTTTATAATCCTTATCATATTATATTTATACCTGATATTATGGCTATTGATATGTTTGATTTGTAAGGTGCAGATGCTCCGCTCCCTACCACTCCTTCATCCCTACTGGGGTTTGCAAAGTTTTACTAAATGTTATTGATATGGCATTAACTAAAAAAGAATATGATAATTTAGGTGAAGCTGAATACATGATTGATGATGCTCTTGTTGTAGCTGAACCTATTACTTTTGGTGGATTTTGTAAAAAATATGATTTTGATTCTAAAGAATATGGTTTTAATTTTGACGGTTATGATGTTGAAATTTCTATTGTTGCTGAGAATCCTCGTCATATATTTTTTCCTCGTAACTTATTTGAAGCTATTTCTGCTAAAAGTAATTACTGATGCAAACGAGATTTTCTAATATGTTTGAAGATACGTCTGATGAATTACGTGAAGATGATTATTGTGATAAGTGTGATCTATGTGTGCGGAACTCTCTAATCCCCAGTAGGGGACAAGGACTGGAAGGGAGCGGAACTATCCTACATTTAGTTGCTGCTCCTAGTCCTGCTGATAGAAAGACTAAATACGTACTTAGTGGTAACACAGGTAAATTCATTAGACGTATTCTTGAAGATAAGAAATTACTTGCTTTATCGTATATTACTTCTGTTGTTAAATGTGGTACATTTCAGACTATTAATGCGAAAGCTATTGCTGAATGTTTTCCTAGACTTCAAAGAGAGATTGCTAGAGTTGAACCTAGTATGTTCATAACTTATGGTAAAGATCCGTATTTTATTGTTAGTGGAGGTAAAGCTTTTCCTAAAGGTGGAGAAGGTATTGATGTGCTTCCTAATGGTAAGATACATATTTACACTATGAGTCTTGAATATATGCGTAAGAATAATGATTATAGTTATCTCGATAGAGCATATGATACTGCTGTTATTGCTTATCGTAAATTTGTTAATCAATGGGTTATTTTAAAATAATATGGTTGATATAAATGAATTGATTAAATTTTGTGAAGATAAAGCTAAAGTTTCTGATACATATGTATATAATAGTATAATTGAAATTCTTAAAAAGAATATTGATTCTAAAAGTATACCTGTTGTAAATATTACAAATGCCTTTGATCTTAGAAATTTACCAATAAATACAATTGCTTATTGTGATTTTGAATATCATGATATATATTATAAAGGTAAAATAATAGTAATAGATGCTAAAAAGGACAATGTTTGTATTGATTGTTTAGGTTCTAAAACTGATACATGTAAATTGATAGATTTTTGTTTAAAACGTTATAGAAATGATGGTTGTAGTATAATTTTTAAAAATGTCAACTAATAAATCTACTACTAGTTGGATATATGATATTGAATGTTATCCTAATTTATTTGAAGTTGCTTTCATTCCTTATGGTATTCCACAAGATATAATTGATTTATATATTGCTGCTGATATAGCTAAGAATAAAGAAGATAAATGTCTCATTCTTGAAGCTATGGGTGCTAAAACTTTTATTATTTATAGAGCTTATCATGAAGATAAATTTGAACGTCAGAATATGACGCCTGCTTCATGGGATGATTCTAATAATATTAGTAGTGGTATTGAAGGTCTTTATATGTTTTTTAAATCTCATAAAATTATCATTGGTTATAATAGTTTTAACTATGATATGACTATGCTTGATATATTTATTCATTATGCTCCTACATTTGATTGGAAGACTGGTCTTCGTGAAGATACTTATGGTAGGAAGCAACATATAACTGAATTTCTATTCGAGCATTCTCAGAAAGCTGTTGATAAGGATATGGGTGGTAAAACATATCGTAGACTTCTTGATTTTTATAAAGGTCGTAGATATTTTCGTCCTTTTACCGATTTTGATATTCAAAAGATTCTATATCTTGATGCTACATTTGTTGCTAAGTGGAGTAAGAACGATTACCAGATTTCTTATGATTTAGACGGTGGAAATGTAGATGCTGCTCTTACATCAGTTTATAATATTGATACAGACACTATTACACTTCCTACACCGACAAAAGAGGGATATTCTTTTAGCAAATGGATTGACCTCGATACAAATAATGAGATTAAATCAATCGTTATGCTTTTAAATGAAGCGAAAGAATCTGCAAAAATGCAGAGAGAATTAATTGAAGGTGATTTAGAGTCTTATGCAATGGACTCAGTGGCTTTGGAAGAGCTGGTAAAATCCCAGGAAGAGGGATTCGAACTTACCGATGAAAAGGTAGAAGAGTATTATGAAAAGATTAAACTGGAAGGCGCAGATGAAATTATTGAATCTTTCCAGGAT
>ENA-OPCN01001095-OPCN01001095.1-human-gut-metagenome-genome-assembly--contig:-NODE-1095-length-20172-cov-2.489586_pt1 | contig 20172 bp, 17 predicted proteins | sample MGYA00241567_ERZ501485 | MGnify/ENA primary metagenome ERZ501485 (study PRJEB25962, sample SAMEA2042579) | human gut metagenome | biome: human gut; feature: human-associated habitat; material: faeces...
GTGAATATTCTTGAAAGCGTTGCAAGAGGTGTTGATCTTTTTGACTGTGTTATGCCGAGCAGAAACGCAAGACATGGTCAGCTCTTCACTTGGGACGGAGTGCGTAACATCAATAATGCAAAATATGAAACAGATGAATCTCCGATTGACGAGCATTGTGACTGCCCTGTTTGCCGAAACTTTTCAAGGGCATACATAAGACATCTTCTAAAGAGCGGTGAGATGCTCGGAATGCGACTTGCTGTTTTGCACAATCTCTATTTTTACAATAATCTTATGGAAGTTTTCAGAACTCAGCTTGATAACGGCACATATATGGAATTTTACGAGAAATATCGCAACATTTTAGGCGTGCGTATCTAATATTTTTTCAAAACAGAAAAAATACTTGCAAGATGTGATTAAAACTGATATAATCAATACATTGTATGAAAGGAATGACGAAAATGACAAACTTTTTACCTGTAGTTGCAGAAGCAAGTGCAAGCGGCGGAAATCAGTCATCAAGTATGATTTTTATGATTCTCTTCTATGTTGCTATTTTTGCAGCTCTCTATTTCTTCCTCATCAGACCTAACTCAAAGAAGAAAAAAGAAGAAGCTCAGCTTCGTAACTCTCTTGAGATCGGTGATGAAATTACAACAATCGGCGGAATTATGGGCAGAGTAGTTGCCATTAAGGACGACGAGGACGCTATCATCATTGAAACAGGCTCCGACAGAGTTAAGATGAAGTTTAAAAAGTGGTGTATTTCTACTGTTGACACAGTTAAGGAACAGCCACAGCAGGCAGGTCAGCCTGAAAAGAAAGGCTTCTTCGGTTTTGGCAAGAAGAAAGATTCTGACGAAACTAAAGCTACAAAAGAATAACTTTTTGAATGAATGTTCTTTTCCCCGAATATATTTGTAACAGAATATATTCGGGGGTTGTTTTATGTCTGATAAAAAACTACTTGCAAAGGCTGTTTTGTTTTCATCAGTATGCGGAATACTCATACTGGTAATTTTGATGTGTTTGCTTGCAGCTGTGATGATGTCATCGGGAATAATTTCAGCAGATATACTTGATTACTGCACGGTTGGCATGGTCGGTGTTGCAACGCTGATGTCGGGAATAATATCATCAAGAATTACAGGAAGTGCAGGTCTTGCGGTAGGTTCGCTGACAGGATTTTTTATTTTTCTTGTCATAACCTCTATTTCATTGATTTTTAACGGTGAGCCTATAACGATACTAACCCTCCTAAAACTGATGTCATCCGTTCTGGGAGGAGGAATAGGCGGAATTATCGGAGTCAACAAAAAGGAAAAAATAAAAATCAGATAAGATCGAGTAAGATATTTTACTGAAATTATGTTTTCGGCAGTTCGTTTAGGCGGACTGCTGTTTTTATGTCGGATTTAATTACAAATTAGAATTATTTTTTAAAAAATTGAAATATCTATGGTAAAACAGCTCGTAATATGGTACAATAATCCGGAGAATGAGATAGTGAGGGTTAATGACCTTGATTTAGATATAATATGAAAAATAAGGAAATAATTTAAGGAGTGTTAGTATGGCAAAAACGATTAAATTGCCGGCAGATTTAAGGGATTGGAAGGTTACTTCATTTGTCGGGGAAGACAACGGCTGTGAAGTTTACAAGGTATCAAGAAAGATTGATAAAAATACTGCTCAAAATGCGATTCTCAGACACGCATTTGTCGGCAAAAGCAATTATACCGATGAACATGCCGAGTATTTCACCGAAGAGGCTGATTTTATTGAATCGGTTAAGGAGCTTGACGGTATTTCAAACTATCTGGATGTTTATGTTCAGGATAATCAGAACAAAAAAACCTGTGATTTGTACATATTTACAGAAGAACTCATAAGTCTTGAAGAGCTTATGAAAACCAAAACTTTCGCTGAGGATGAAGTTGTTGATTTTGGTATTCAGATGAGTGAAATGCTCGAAACTTTGGAAGCAAAGAATATTTTTCACGGTAATATTTCGCCAAAGAATATTTTTGTAACCGCTGACGGAAGGTATAAAATCGGCGGATTTACAGATTTTGAAGGCAAGATTACGGATACCTCATTTGTTGCGCCTGAGGTTTACAAGCAGGAAAATGTTGACTATACAACTGATATTTATTCTGTCGGAATAATTATGTATGCAATGTGCAACGGCGGTAAAATTCCGTTTGAAAGTGATTCATGCGACAGAAAGAATGCCTGTGAAGAAAGATTTTCGGGCAAGGCTGTTACCGCTCCGTCTGAGGGTGAAGAAAAACTCAAGAGCGTTATTGTAATTGCATGTCAGCCGAATAATGCAAACCGCTGGAAGAATGCAGGCAACATTAAAAATGCTCTCACATCTATCAAGACTGAAATAGGAACATCCTCCCCTGTTCCGAATCCCGATGTTGTTGTTCCCGAAAACACGGATTTTGACGGAAATGTATTTGAAGAATATGATTATGATGAATTTGAGGATACAGAGCCGACTGAACCGCAGGATAATTTTGACGATAAGGATGAGGTTCAGACAGTTGAGGATGCTGTTCTTGATAATGAATTTAAAGGCGGAGAACAGCTTGGCATTGCCGAAGTTTTAGCCGGTGAAGGATCCCTGCCTGTTGACGGTAATGCTCCTGTAGATTCAGATGAAGTCAGTGAGTCTGATGCTGATGAAAACGGCGGATTTGAGGTTGTTGATGTTACAGATGCAGTTGATGAGCCTGAAAATTCTGAGATTAAAACTGACGAAGTATCAGAAGAAAAACAGCCTGAATTTGAAGATATCAGTTCCGTATCGAGTGAAGATGACAAGAAAGAACAAACTGTTACAGATAAAAAAGCTGAAGAATTTGAAGATGTTTCAAGCAACAGCGAAGTAGCTCCGGAAGTTCTTCCCCCTGTTACAAGCGTTGAAGTGTTTGACGATTACTCCGGTGCAGACCATAAAAATGTTCTTACAAGCAATGAATCAAGCAAGGACTACGGCGATTTCTTTGAGGACGAGCCGTCTGTTAAGCGTACTGACAATAAAGCTGACGATACTAAAAAAATTGAAGAAAAAAACGACTTTGACGATAACAGCTTTGAAGATGATAACAATGAATTCGGATATGCAGATGAAGAAGATAATAAAGAAAATGTAAAGAAAAAGAAGAATAAATTTATCATTATTCTTTGTGCCGTTGTAATTGCCGCCGCACTCGGATTTATCGGTTTCTGCGTTTATAACGGCTTGTCAAATTCATCTACTGACAATAAAGCTACTACAGCCGAAACTGCAACATCTGCCGAAGTAACCACACAGGCGCCGAGTACGGCGATGCCTACTACAGTTCCTGCTACAACAGAACAGGTTACAACATCTTCTTCATATAACAATGTTGTTCCTGTTGTCGGTTACGGTTACAGTTACGGTAAAAAGCTTCTTGAACAGGCAGGATTTACCGTTGAAATTTCTGACTATGAATACAGTTATGATTATCCGGAAGGATATATTATCTCCCAGACTCCGGAAGGTGACACAAGCGCAAGTACGGGTACAGTTGTTAAACTTGTTATCTCAAGCGGACAGATTCAGAGAGAAACAGAAGCTCCTGCAACACAGGCTCAGCAGTCATCAAATAGTCAGAACAGCTCATCGGGCAATTCAAATTCACAGTCATCAAGCAATACAAACACTAATAATAACGGCGGATTTATCTTCCCTAACAGCGATTCTTCATATCTCAGCAACGCACAGGTAAGCGCTTTGAGTGATGACGACTTACAGCTTGCAATTAATGAGATTTATGCAAGACGAGGCAGAATTTTTAAGGACGCAAGCCTTAATGCATACTTTAACTCGCAGTCATGGTATGAGGGCAAATATACAGCCGAAGAATTTGAGAAGAATGTTAAATTTAATACTTACGAACAGAAGAATCTTCAGCTTTTGATTAACGAAAGAAGATCAAGAAAGTGATTTTTAAACAAGAAAGATAATGCAGAGGAGTTATTATGAAAGATAAAATATTAAACGCACTAAAAAGCAAGACCTTCTTTGCTTTGGCAATTAATATTGTTATTATGGCTTTGATTATAGGTGTTACTGCATTTTCCTATGACAGTGCTGACGATTTTTACAATTCTTTATATATCTGTCAGTATCATAACTATTACAATAATGATATTAACTACATTTTTGCGACAATTACCGGTTCATTGCAGTACATTCTTTTGAATTTCAACTGTTTTGTACTTTTTCAAATTCTTCTCTCCTGTGCCGCTTTTTCTTCTGTTACATTTGTTTTTGCCGATAAATTCGGAAAGCACAAGGCTTTCATATTCACTCTTGTGCTGAATATTTTGTTTTCATTTGACCATTATTCAAACATTTTAAGCAGTAAAACTGCAGCTTTGCTGCTTACGGCAGGGTTTCTGATGGCACTTAATGCAATCAGAAATAAAAGGTACTCTCTCCCGTTTTGGATTGGTGTACTTGAAGTTATATTCGGAACATTTTTATGTTTCAAATATTTCTTTGTGGGACTTGCATTTTTTATTACATTCTTCATCGGTGATATGATTGCAAAAAGAAAGTACAAGTTGCCGTTCAGAAAATTCTTCTGGTATTTCAGACCTTTTGTGCTTGTATTTGTCTTTATTGTTCTTGTCGGCTGCGGTCTTGAATATTATTCATATTCGGTTAATAATGCAAATGCAGAAACTTCGGGGCTGTACAGATACAGCGTCCTTGCCGATAAGACCGATGATAATGCTTTTCCAAACTATTCCGATTACTGTGAGGAGCTTAATTCGGTCGGAATAAATTCGGCAAATGAGTATGAACTTTTTGTTGACGGATATTATGATGAAAACAACGGACTGAATACTGCTGCCCTTGAAAAGGTTGCAGATATCCAAAAACGGGAAAATCCGTATAATTTCTTTGATAATGCGGGTGCATTGTTTTCAGATGCATGGGGACATATTATAAATTTTGATTCATATCTTATTGCTTTTGCGGTAATACTTGCCGTTATGGTTGTTTTTGTTACCGTACAGAAAAAAAGATTTGCCTTCTTCCCTGCTTTGTATTTTGCGGTGGGATTTGCGGCTTGTATGTATGTTCGTTATGCAATGGATTCTTCGGCATACACAATGTACGGTATTTTGCTGATGATTATTTCGTTTACAATGTATTCGTTTGATTTCGGTCATCTCAGAAAAGACGAATACAGCAATATTACAGATAAAAGCAGAAAAACTGTTCTTATTTCGGTTATTGTACTTGTGATATTAAGTGTGGCAAGCTGTGTATCATATTTCTTCCATATCACTCCTGTTTCATATGACAAAAAGCCGAGTGATCTTTATACTGAGGTTGACAGACATCCCGAAAATTATTATGTTCTCGATCCTGTAACAGCTAAAGAATACATTTCATATACCGATAACTATATTCATCCGCTGTGGGGATTTTCTTCCGATTTTCTCCATAATGTTGACGGCTTCGGCTATCTTCATCGGACAAATCAGCTTGTGAACCGCAACCTCTCAACAAATATTTATGAGGCGGTCGTTGACGGAAGAAATGTATATGTTATCGATAAGAACATTACTTTTATCAAAGAAAATTATCTTAACCAATATTACGGCAAAAAGGATTCCGTCATTGTTTACAAGGATGAAAAGGAATTCAACGGATTTACAATTTACAGCGTAGACAGAGTTAAATAACATTAAAAAAGGTATATCACGATTTTTTTGGAGACGGTGAAGTCGTTTTTCTTAGGCATTTCGTTAATTCCTTTTCTGTCATTTTCCGGGCAAACTAAAACAAAAAGCAGAGCTTTTGGGCTCTGCTTAGTTTCTTGAAAATATACTTTTGCTATGGGAGTGATTCAGATTAGATTGCTCGGAATAAAACAATTATCCTTGTCAATCGGTATCGGCTCCTCACACATACATATGATGCCGCTGTTTCTGCGGTTCAAAGAAGCCTTGTCAATTACGCTGTACTTTTTGACCTCACGACGATCAGGAGAAGCACTCTTTTTGATTTCCAACGGATGAATGACATTGTTTTCCTCGATGAAAACATCAATCTCTTTTGCGTTAGAATCACGAAAATAGGTAATATTTACTTTAGATTTAGCGTAAGCGTAGTTTTTCACAAGCTCCATTACCACATAATTTTCGTAGTAATGACCGCTTGCAGCACCGTTACGGAGAGTGTCTGCCGTCAGCCACATCGAAAGGTAAGCACAAAGACCGGTGTCACAGAAATACAGTTTCGGTGTTTTGCTGAGCCGTTTCAGTTCATTGTTTGAATATGGGGCAAGCAGATAAACAATGTGAAGTCCCACAAGTACTTTCAGCCATTCCTTTGCGGTACTCGGTGCAATGTCAGCGGATTCCGCAAGAGTAGAATAATTGACCTGCTCTGAAACAAGAGCAGCACAACCGACAAGAAACTTACGAAAACGAACTGTGTCGGTGATGCCGCCGTGTTAGCTTAGCAATATTTTTTTGAAAGGTGATAAAATTATGAGTACCAATAAGATTACTTGTTCATTTACCGTTGACCGTGATATTTACAACGCTTATAAAAGTATTGTTGTAAAAGGTGGCGAAAATGTAAAGGGCAACCTTATCCGTTATATGCTCAATGTCATTAACTATGAAACGCCAAATGCAGATACAATTTCTGCCATTAAAGAAGTTGAAGAACTGAAAAAAATCCAAACAAAAAAACCTATGCATCATTTAGCGAGCTTTTAGAGAATATTACCAATGGGTAAATTAAGAATTGTGCCATCACAAAAATTCAACAGAGATGTTAAGCTGGCAATTAAGCGTGGATACAATATTCAATTGCTTGATGATGTTGTTGAAATGATAGCTGAACAACAACTACTACCACCAGAATATAAAGATCACAAACTAATCGGAAATTATTCCGGTTGTAGGGAATGTCACATTACCCCCGACTGGCTCTTGATTTACGAAATTAGTAATGAAGAACTTATTTTGTATCTGACAAGAACCGGAACGCACAGCGATTAATTTATTTTAAGCTCCTAAAGGCATTTTTACCTTAATAGAATATACTAACAAATAAAAGAAAGAACCTTCCCTAATGATAAATTCATCAGAGAAGGTTCTTGTTATTTCTTCACCATAACTACAACCTGTTTGCCGAGTTCGTTATATCTTGTATTTACAAGGCTTTTTGAGTATCTTGTACGAGTGTTTGTCCATGGGTCGTTGAAATAGTAATAATCTTTGTCATAGCCCGTAAGTAACAGACAATGTTCGCCGGCAGTCCAAGTATAGTAACTGCCGAGTTTATATTTTGCGTTTTCATCGGTGTAGTTTACTCTCCAAGTGGTTGTCTTAAATGACGGTGACATATTAATTGTTGCCCACACCATAATCGGCTGACCTTGTGCAACATACTTACCCGAAAGATATTCAAGACTTTTCCCGCTGATTTCTACAGCCTTGTATGATTTGTCGGAAAGGTATTTGTTCATACATTTTGCCATAATCGGAGCGTATGCACCGTAGCTGTTGGAGCTGTAGGGTGTTCCGACAAAAGCACAATTCGGATCAGGTCCTGTGTATGAACCGTTTGAATAACCGAAAGGTTTTTTTACCAAATACTTATCTGCAAATGTCGTTTCAGAAATTTTATATCCGTAGAAATTCAACAGCATTGTTGCACTACAGGTTTCACAGCCTGTCGGGAGCTTACTTTGACCGATTAACGGAACATTTGAAATCTTCTTGCTCTGTGGCATTATGTATACATTGCAAATGGCTTTTTTTCCGTTATTCAAAGTGCAAGTTACAGTTGCTTTTCCTGTCGCTACTCCTTTGACGACACCTCCGCCTCTTGTTACAGCAGCTATTTTTGAATTGCTTGATGAATAAAGTCTGTAATATGCCGCTGTACCTTTTGGAACACTGCTGTTAATGTCAAAACTCTGACCTATGTACAGTACAATTTCACTTGCGTTAAGTTTAAGAGATGTTGCAAGCGGCTTGACCGTTACATTACAGGTTGCTTGTGTACCGTTTGGCATTTTGCATCTCACAGTTGTGGTTCCTGCCTTTTTTGCGGTCATCAAACCTCCGGCTTTTTGAACAAAAGCAATATTCGGATCATCTGAATAATAAGAACGATAATAAGCTGCTGTTCCGCTCGGCACATAGCTTGAAAAATCATACTGTTCACCGACTCCAATTATAATACTTGTCTTATCAAGCTTTATGCTATTAGCAAGCTTTTTAACAGTAACCTTACATTTGGCTGTAAGTCCGTTATAAGTTTTTGCTGTAATTGTAGAGACACCAATGCCCACAGCAGTCATTTTGCCTTTATCGTCTACAGTAATTACCCCACTATTATCTGTAGTAAACTCTACTTGCGAAATATCTCCATTTTCAATAGTAGTAATAAGAGTATATGACTCCCCTACCCCAAGTGTTATTGTATTCTTATTGAATTTCACACTTTTAGGCGGAACAGTTGGTTTTGGCTCTGTAGTAGGCTGTTCAGTAATCTGCTCAGTATACTCTTCTGTTGAAGGTTCAGTAACTTCTTCCGTAGTTGTTTCAGTCGATTCTGTCGATGGTTCATCAACAATTGTTGTTTCCTCAACACATTCTGTAGTAGCTTCAGTATATGCTGTAGTTTCAGAATATTCAGTTGTTACTTCAGTACAAGCAGATGAGAAATTCGATATCGTTGTTTCTGTGGATGCTTCAGTTCCGTAAACCGAAGTAGTTTCTGTCAAAGATGACGGTTCTGATGTATCGAATTGAGATCCAACAATAATTTTCTGAATATTAGTGGCATCAATAACGGTCAAAACATTGTCACCATTAGTATCGTAAAGAAATTTCTCATCATCAGTTAAGTCAATCATACCTACAACATACTTTTGGACCTTGGTTGCATCCATAACTGTAAATTCGTAATTACTGCCATTAACGATAGTTGCTGCATATGGTATTGTACATATCACAGATAACAGCGTTATGATCAATAATATTGATATTAGTGGTATTATTTTTTTCATGTTTTTTGCTCCCTTATCTGTGCCTATTGTAATAGTCTTTGTCTGACCGTTTATAAATGTCTTTTCTACCGTATTACCGTTTGAATCGGTAACAATGTAATGAGTAAGACTGCCGTTTGATGATGTGCGATATTCACTTTCAAGCGAACCGTCGAATGTGTAGTAGTAATATGAGGTTTCACCGCTTGAATAGTTTTAGGTATTAGTAGGCTCAAATGAGCCTACTTACCCACATTCGTTTTAAATTTTTTCAAATATAGTTAGAATTATTAATCAATCTAAAATTTATGCCTATTTTTTTTAACTCATTAAATGCACTAAAATTGGTCTCATTGACTAACACCATTTTTTCATGTGAAATACAGCGAAACCACGGTATGCAATTTTTATAAAAAGCCAAATCTTCAGGATAATCATAAGCATTCCAAGAAGAAAAATCTATAGGTTTCATCAATAAAGCCGTTGTTATTTTATTAATTCTGAAACAATGGATTTGTTGTCCTGCAGTATATCTGGGTGTTTTTATTTTGCCTAATGGAATTTCATGATTTCTAAAACCATCCAAGAAATTAAAATATTCATTAGAATGATCCTTTTTATGGATCTGTCTCACAGTAAAAAAACTAAAATTCTCACTATAGCAAGTGGCAATTTTTAATATATCGTTATATTTACTATTAAAATCGTCATAATTCATAAAAGTATAAACCATAATACCACCTGTATGCCCTATACATAAAACGAATGAATACTCCACTTTATATTTTTATATTTAACATGATAATGCTTAAAAGAAGCAGACCCTCTATGTTTGTGATCACACTTACTTCTAGTGCTGCCTACTGAGTTTGCGATATTTAACGCATCACTCTTATAATAAGTTATTACATCTTTGCCTTGCCGCAACTTTGATTCAGCTTGACTTTTAGTAAGTTTACTTCCGCATTATCAACCGTCATTTCATTCTCATTATAACCGTAAACGAAACCAAATGCAATATAATTTACAATTTCATTTGTTTTTTCAGGAGTTACCGAAAGCGATACCTGCTGGTAACCGTCCGTGTTTGCACTAAAGTTCTGATATGTGCATTCTCTGTAATGCGTTCGGAACAAATCATTAAATGCTTTTTCCAAGTAATCGAATTTTTAGATAGCTGAGACTCTAATACATTTCGAAGCAAAATAATTTCTTTTCGTAATACTTGCCCAAAGTATAATGATATAGTTTATTTTCCGACACAGCGGATGGGCTACAGTCAAGTGTTTATGCACATATATCATATGTTTTTATTAGTATTTTCTTAATTTGCTCATTGTACATTGCTCAAATCTCTTATGTTATACGGTTATCCTTGCAACCTTTCCCCAAGGCGGATTCACTTCTTCATTATTTAATAACCAAAGCACCGGAATACCTCCGGCAAGCTTTTCCAGAGGAAAGGGGGCATATCCATCTGATAATATGATAATACTTGCCGGCAATTTGTCGGACATATGATGAAATACATACTCAAAAATGATTTGAAAGTCGGTTCCACCACCTCCGGCGGGTTTGATTATCTTGACCTCGTTCTCGTCGCTAAACGGCTGTGGCTTTATAATCGCCGCATCAAAGAAGCCAAGCCATCCCTTTAGTTTTCCGTTGAACTGATCAATTGCTCCTTTAACCTCTGAATATGCTGCTGCAATCATATCGTCCGACATACTCCCTGATGTATCAATCATAAACAGGATATCTTCTACCCTATCTTCCTTGCCGTTGAAATCAGGCAAGAAAAACGGACTGTCGTCAAATCTCCGATCCGGTGGAGCAAACGAATAATCAACAACTTCTTCCTGAATAAAATCATTCAAGATTGTCCGCCAATCAGTTTGCGTTTTTTTTAGTTCTTTAAGAATACGCTCGGCAAAAGCAGGGAGAAGGCCTCTTGCGTTTGATGGATCTCTGATCTTAATAGCTTCTGCTGCGTCTTCAAACCGCTTGACCCATACGTCACGAAGTGTATCATCTTCTTCATATTTGCCCCACCGTGAATGATCATCCCATACCCGTACCGGTTGATGCTGTTCTTTTGAAATCTCTTTTTTTGCCCTGCCGACAGCAGAACCTGGACTTTTATTATTGCCTTTTTTTGCTCTACCATCAGCAGAACCGTGACTTTTATTATTGCCTTTTTTATTAAGATTCTTCGGAAGCATAACATAGACCTGTTCGGCAGTATATTCATGCCCTTCTTTTCCGTCCGGTGCAACATGCATTGATGTGCCGTATTTGCTTAGCGTTATACTGCTCGCTTTCATTCCGTTCTCAAGCGGTATATTTGTTGTTTATATGCTCGGAAAGCTCTGTGTAAAAAGTATTTGTGTTCAGCATTTTAATATATGTAGCAACAAGATTCTGTGCATAGGTTTGCTCAGAAAGTATATTGAGGTTGTTTTTATTTTCATCATCATTTGACGTATCAACATATAACTGAATTGAAGATGTGTATAATTTTGGAATAAAATATCTTGTTATAAAAAAGCTTCCGATAGCACAAATAAGCGTAACTACGATAATAAAAGCAGCATTTTTCTTAATAATATTCCATACATCTGACAATGAAATAATAATTTCATCCTTTTCTTCCATAGAACTACCTCCGTTTTACATATTAATTCGTTTTCTGCATTATTGATTACTATTATAAACCAATATCCAATTTATTTCAACAACAATATTTTACTTTTTTCCACTATTGACAAAGTTTGTGTGACTAATTTATTATTGTACACTAAGATATCAAGAAATTAGTAATTATCACTATAAACACATAAAGGCTTTTCTGAGAGAAAGTAATGTAAGTACAGTTGCCTTGCTTTTTGTTCCTTTTGAATGCGGTGCTTTGTCGGACTTTACTGTCCATATTTCGGCACCGACCTTTGCCTGAGCTGTTTCATCAATATCGCTTAAATCCGTAAACATAAACCGAGCCGAGAACAAACCATATTGATACAAGCTGTGTTGTAAAGCCTTTTCATAGCAACATAAATATTGCAAAGCCTATCCACACTATCTGCATATGAGCATTTTTGTATTTACATTCCGTTATACCATTCCGATTTTATGTAAAAAGTGCATAAAAATACCGACAAGTATTAGCATAGAACGCCATTACTTGTCGGCAATAATTTTAATATCACATTCCTTGTTCAAAAATATAGAGGTACAAATCTTCAAGAGTTGGTTTTGCGGTTGTGTATTGGCAGTCTGTCGGCGGGTTATCGGTCACGATGCGGACTATTATGCTGTTGTCGTTGTGACAGAGATTTGAAACACGGTAATTGTCTTGAAAATATTTTAAATCTTCCCTTTGAATTTCGACCTCAAAGACTTTATTTTCAAGCTCCTTTGTCAACTTATTCGGGGAATCGTGGGAGATGAGCTGACCTTTTTTAAGCAAAATAATCTCCTTTGCGATAAACTCAATATCCGACACAACATGGGTGGAGATTAGGACAATTTTATCCTCGGCAATCTCGCTGATGAAGTTGCGTATGCGTATTCTCTCCTTCGGGTCAAGTCCTGCCGTGGGTTCGTCCAAAATCAGGATTTCGGGATTGTTCAGAAGCGCTTGAGCAATCAAGGCTCTCTGCTTCATACCGCCCGAAAACGAGCCTAACTTTTTATGTGCGGCATCTGTCAGATTAACCGTTTCAAGAAGCTGAGTGATCTTTTCCTTGGCTTCTTTCTTTTTTAAGCCCTTTAAAGCCGCCATATACCACAAAAAGCGGTTGAGGGTGAAATCATCATACAAGCCCTGCTGTTGGGGCATATAGCCGAGTACGGCTCGGGAATCCTTGCCGAGCTTTTTGATATTTTCACCGCCGTAAACCACCTCTCCGCCGTCGGCATTGAGGTTGTCGGTGATAATGTTCATCAGCGTGGACTTGCCTGCTCCGTTCGGTCCGAGCAAGCCGTATACTCCCGGAGTTAAGGTAACGCTGAAATTATCAAGCGCCTTTACCGAGCCCTTTTTATAGGTTTTGCTGATACAATTTAAAGCTAATTCCATATTTACAACCTCTTTTGCCTTGAAACTTAAATTATAAATTTCGTACTTTTGCGCTTGGGGACAAAGATAATCAGAGCCGATACTGCGATTATCAGCAGACAAACGGCGGTGATTATGCCGATAACGGCTGTCTGAGCATTATTTGAAAATGCCGATACCATACGGATTTTGCTGTTATCAATGAACACCACGCAGGGTATAAGGAGCAAGCCGCTTGAAATTATCATTGTCACAAACTGATTTTTAAATATGTAGGAGAGCAGATAGACCAAAGCCGTTGCGCCGACTGCCGCAAGCAGATGAACAAAGCCGAGAGCAAGAATATATCCGCCCACGGTTATGCCGCTTGTCAGAGCCGAAAAATCTCTTGAATATGCAAGCGGTAAATCAAATGATGCCGTGCCGAAGGTCTTGATAAAGTTGAGCATATACGGCAGATAGATTAAGATATAGGAAATCACCGTGGTAATCAGGACGGTTAAGAGCTTTATAATCAACAGCCTCGCTTTGCCGTGCTTATTTGCCGAAATCAAGTTAACCATAGAGGTCTTGTATTCAATCGCCAAAATGTTGGAGGTACAGAAGATAACCACGGCTAAGAGCAGAGCAAAATACTCCCACTCCCTAAAGGTGTCCATAGTCAGCCGCTTGTTCACCACTTCATTGACAAGTGCAGGCTTTTCGCCCGTCAGCTCAGCCTTTTCATTAACATATTCAAGCTGAGCGCAAATGTCCTCAAATGCCATTCCTCTTATGCTTAAAATACCATCAATGGTATTGAGCCTGTTCGTTTTTTCCTCAACCGAAATCGTGTTGTCGGCTGAAAGCTCCTCGGCTTCTCTTGTAAGCTCGTCAAAATAAGCCCTTTCACTCTCGATAAAATCATACTTTTCCTCGTCAAGCTCACCCTCAAGTGTTTGCATATAGGTGTCATAGGCGCTTTCCTGAGGACTTCTGAATATAATACTCAAATCATCATTGTAGCTGACAAAGCCGAGAGCCACGAGGATAATTACTGCGACGAGGGCGAAGGAGGTTTTGTAGTGCTTGTAAGCCTCGCCGCTGTATATTCTCACACTTCCGTTGATTTTCTTAAACCGTCCGAGCCGTGACATAAGCCTATCGAGCAAAACGAGCTTGCCGTTATGCTGTGACAGCCTTGAAAATGCCAATGCCGCTCCCAAAATTCCGACAACGGAGAGAGCCACAGCTAAGCCGATGAAAACGGTGATTATGTTAATCGGCTGTGAAAAAATATTGACATTCTGATAACAGCCAAAAATATTGTTGCCGCTGATAAGGTAGAAAATATTTATAAATTTTAGCGAAGCCAACACAGAGCTACCGTCAATGAAAATGAAGCAGGAAAATTCAAAAATCAGTGCCGCCGCCAAGATTAAATAGGTCTTTGCGGAGGACTTGATAACCACGAATAAAAATGCCGTGAGCATTGACAGAGAGCAGAGCAAAAGCGTTTTGCCGAGTACCCACAAAATCAGGTATTCAAGCATTGTAACATTTAATGCGCAGTTTAAAAACAGCTCGCTCGACTGCACGGGGCGGCTCAAATCTCCAAAGCCGTAGACTGTGCCTGCCGTCATAATGTTGCTCGCATAGAACAGCAGACTAACAACCGCCGTAACGCTCAAAACAACCAAGAGCTTGCAGGCTATTGTTGACAGTCTGCCCTTTGCCGTTGACCGCACAAGAATATAAAGTCCCTTTTCTCTTTCAACGGAGAACATCAAAATATTGACAAGTAATACGATAATCAGCAAAATATAGCTTGAAACCTCATATGAGGTTGCGGCTTCAACCGCCTTGTTGTTGCCGAGAATGGGCTTAACACCTTTAACCTCGGCAAAATCCACGGGAGTTTTTTCAATATTTCTGAACGAAAAGCTGTCCGGCTCTGCAAAAATGGAAAAGCTGCTCTGTTGCTCGGCTCTCGACTTCATATTGGAAATAAACTCTTCATAGCTGTCTATGTGAGAGAGCTGAGCCTGTATGTTGCTTAGCATAACCGAGCGGTTGAACAGCTCATCATCGTTCAAGTCCAAGCCTGCCGCATTGTCATACAGCTTTGGATATTTTTCCTTGTATTCATCTGCATTTCCGTTGTGCAAAAGAATTTGTGCAATCTGTATCTCCGTGTTCTTGCTTTCAAAGAACGCATTTTTATCCTCTGCGTCGTTACATTCCCGAATAAGCTGTTCATATGCCCCAACATCACTTGAAATTGCCGAATTTTCATAATCAGAGGATTGAAGCATTACGAAAAACAGAGAATCGGCGCAGAAAAAGGCAATGATGCAAATAAGAAATATTTTGTTTGAAAACAGCTTTAAATATTCGCTACCTGCAATTCTCATTCAACTCTCGCCTGTCCCTCTACATAATAATTGCTGTCCTTCTTTTCAGCCCATTTCAGCTTGCAAAGCTTGGTGAATTTTATAGTTTCTCCGCCGATTGAGCCAAGTTGACTTTTATCCGCCATAGCTAAAATTCGTTCTCCGTTATCATCTACAGATTCAAAAATAAAATATTCATTATCCTGTGGATTAATATAATTGCATACTATATTTTCAAATTCAGGCGGAACATACGAATCTATCTCATTCATATTTAAATCGTAAACCGTAATAATCTGTTTTTCTGCATCTTTTCTGGTGACCTGCACACAATTATCACCATATATGTATTTTCCATCGGTTGAATATCGCAAATTATCTTTATGAGCTATTGTGAAAAAGCTTTCCTTTACATTTCCATCCAAATCGCATTTAAGATAAACATTTTCATCCGAATTTTTATCGTAATAGGACGCAATCATTGTGTTGTCTAAAAAGAAATTATAAAACACTTGATAGCCTTTAGCTTTAGGAATGTCATTAATCTCTAATGTATCTAAATTGATACATTTGATACTTAAACCGGGTCCTTCCTCTTTTTCATTTCTCTCGTCGGCAGTAAAGTAAAAATAATTCTTATACGCACATATTTGAGAAACAGCTCTCAAGCTGGACTTAATATAGTAATCCGTTTTGTATAGAATCTGCGGTTCTGATTTAGGTGAATCAAGAGGTATTCTAATTACTGATGAATCAGTAGAGCAATAAAAATATCCCCTGTGTATGAACCATTCAAAAGCATAAAAATTAAAGCTTCCCGTAAGATTTTCCCTTTGGCTTCCATCAGGCTTCATACGCATAAGATATGTATTGTAATTTATATAGCTCTTGTCATACTCTCCGCATAAAGCATACAAATATCCGTCATTATATTGTATTGCAGAATCATGGGCACCAACAAGCGTATCGGGCTTCTGCGTTAAGTTTAAATAGGCATCGCAAGCTTCAGGGTCATCGTGAGTACAATTTGGTTTTGAACAAAGAGGAGTAGCCTTTTTTGTTTCTTTATCAATAAAAATCACGATTCCGTCCTCACCGATATAATAATAACCTTTATCTGATTTTGTCATAGGTGCATTTCCGCCGATATGGTACATTAGCTGCATATCTGTTGCATAATTTATATATGCATCATCGGAATTTGAGTATGAAGATTTATTCGTACAGCCATAAAAAAATACAGCAGCATAAATTGTTAAAAGTAATGCCATCATTGCAGTTGTTTTCTTCATTGGAATACCTCTCACAGTTTTTCTTTTTTAAAACAATTTTTGGAATTTATATTTTTAAATCAATTCTCTACTTCTGTAATTTAAAATTAAGCAATTTTCAATATTTTATATTCGCAATATAGCTTTTGCGTTATAATTATATTAACTAATCATTTTATTTGTATGAGATATTTTAACATATCAAGAGTATAAACACAATGATTTTTTAGATATTATTTATTACAAATTTTATTATGCATTTTTGTGCAATATAACATAATCATTTAAAATAATGCTAATCAATATAGGTACAAACAGACCAAATATAAGATATAAAAATGCCCACTGTTGCAAACCGTTTGGAAGATAGTAGTACAATCCTATGAATCGGAATTTCCGGAACAACCTGCAAATAATGTTGCTGTCATTGCAAGTGTGAGGAACGCACATAGATTTTTTGTCCGGGCATTGTCAATAAAAGTTTATAAATTTTAAAGAGGATTGAACTTTTTATTGTTCAATCCTCTTTGTTGTTTATTACAGACTGCATATCTTCGGGAATTTCGGCAGTAACCGTAATGTATTCATTTTTTATCGGGTGATAAAATTCAAGCCTTGCACAATGAAGTGCCTGCCTTGAAATTTTATCAAGCTTTCCGCCGTACAAGTCATCGCCCATAAGCGGATGCCCTAAATAAGCCATATGGCAGCGAATCTGATGTGTTCTGCCGGTTTCAAGCCACAATTCAAGCAATGTAAAATCTTTTGTTACAACAAGCGGTTTATAGTGCGTAACTGCTTTCATTCCGTCATCACGGACAATTCGCACCATTTTGGAATCATCACGCAAATCCATTGGCTTATCAACTACACCTTCAATATTTATTTCGCCCTCGCATAAAGCGTAATAGACTTTATGCGTTTTATTTTTTACGGCATTGGCTGTAAAACGGTTTTTGGCTATGAGAACAAGCCCTGAGGTATCCTTGTCAAGTCGATTAATTGCCCGAAATACAAACGGCTTGCCGTTTTGACTGCAATAGTACGAAACAATATTTGCAAGCGTATCGCTTTGGTGCTGCTTTACAGGATGAACAGGCATGGAATGCGGTTTGTTTACCACAAGAAAATGTTCATCCTCATATCTTATATCAAGTGTCCCCTTTGTCGGTTCAATTTCACATTTTTCATCGGGAATTGCAATTGAAACGGTTTTACCGCTTTGCACACAGTCAATTGTTCTTAATTTTCCCGTCCATCAAAATACCGTCTTTTTCTCTTTTCAGTCGTGTTATTATTCTTGCAGAAAGCCCGCATTTATCACGCAGAAATCTTTGAGCAAGCATATTGTCACATTCGTCAGGTACGGAAAAATACAGTCTGTCAGACATAAATCATCCTCCAAACAAAAAACAGAATTATCAGCTGAATAATAAATATTATCGGTATGCCGAGCATAAATTTAATGTGTCTTGTTTTGTGTCTGATTAATTGCATTGTAATGTACATTGCAACACTTCCTCCGAGTGCGGAGAGAATCAGCAATGTGCTTTCTCTTACTCTCCATTTGCGGTGAATTGCAAAGTATTTGTCACAGACTGTTACGATAATTGATATCAGGCTGATGATGCAAATGTATATGATGAAAATTTCCATGAGAACTCCAAAGGATGATTTGATTGAAAAACAAAAAGATTGTTCCGATTATTGTATCTGTAATAGCTATGTTAAGCGTTATCTGCATAAGCTCATTTACAAGAGAAAAACCGCCGAAAAAGCAGAATGATATCAACAACATTGCAGCCTTATCATCAAAGGCAACTGCCGACACCCCCGAAAGTGATGAAGAAATGCGTGGCGTGTGGGTATCATATATGGAGCTTTCTATGGAAAATGAAAGCTCAAAAACACAAAAAGCGTTTGAAGATAAATTTACCGAAATAGCACAAAAATGCTGTGAAAGCGGTTTCAACACGCTTATTGTACAGGTACGCCCCTTTTGTGACGCATTATATAAGTCAAGTTATTTTCCATGGTCACATATTCTCACGGGTACGCAGGGTGAAAATCCTCAATATGACGCACTGCAAATTATGTGTGATATATGCAAAGAAAACAATTTGAAAATTCATGCGTGGATTAATCCATACAGAGTCAGTTCAAATGAAACTCCGAAAAAACTTTCAGACAACAATCCTTACATAAAGAATTCCGAAATAGGTATAAAAACCGATAACGGAATTTTTCTTGATCCGTCAAATGAAACTGCACAACAGCTGGTTTGTGACGGTGTAAAGGAAATTGCGGAAAATTATGATGTTGACGGGATACAATTTGACGACTATTTCTACCCTACTGAGGATGAAAGTTTTGATAAAAAGCAGTATGAGGCTTATATTGAAAAATACGGTAAAAAAAACTCTATGAATCTTGATAATTGGCGAATGCAAAATGTAAATACGCTGATTTGTAAGGTTTACAGAACAATAAAAAGTGTGGATTCGTCAGTTGAGTTCGGCATATCACCGCAAGGCAATATAGGTAACAATGACGGATTGTATGCCGATGTAAAATCGTGGTGTACCTGTAAAGGCTTTGCAGATTACATCTGTCCGCAAATTTACTTTAGCCTTGAAAACCCAGCTCTGACTTTTGAAGACTGCCTTGACAGCTGGACATCTCTTGATTTTGACGAAAATGTAAAACTGTATGTCGGTCTTGGCGGTTATAAGGCAGGTAACGGCGAATATGACGAAAAAACATGGCTTTTAAGTGACAGTATTCTTGCCGATGAATACGATATTTTGCGTAACAACAAATCTGTCAGGGGCTTTATGCTTTACAGCTATAATTGTCTTGAGGATGATACTGCAAAAAAAGAGATTAATAATCTGATTAACGCTTTAAACTAATTCAGCATCACAGTAGTCATCAAATGATTTTGTAATTTTAACATCAATAATTTTACCGCAGAGACTTGTATCTTCGGAATTAATATGAACAGGAGTGTAGTTTTTTGTGTAACCCTCAAGATAACCGTGACGAAGTCTTTCAACGAGAACAGACTCACAAAGACCAACCTGCTCTTTAAGAAATTCCCTTCTGGTTTCATCGCAGACCTGCTCCATAATTTTGGCTCTCTTCTCTTTGATTTGGGGATCAATTTGATTTGGTGCTTTATCGGCAACAGTGCCTTTACGGCGTGAATACGGGAAGATATGCACCTTTGCAAAGCCGATTGACTTTACAAAATTAAGAGATGCGTTGAAATCTTCCTCTGTTTCACCGGCAAATCCAACCATTACATCGGTTGTCATAGAACTGTTTTCAAAAGCGTTTCTGAGATTTGTAACAATTTCAGCGTATTCTGAACAATTGTAGTGACGGTTCATTGCTTTGAGTGTGTTATCGCAACCGCT
>ENA-OPCN01001101-OPCN01001101.1-human-gut-metagenome-genome-assembly--contig:-NODE-1101-length-20108-cov-2.946990_pt1 | contig 20108 bp, 10 predicted proteins | sample MGYA00241567_ERZ501485 | MGnify/ENA primary metagenome ERZ501485 (study PRJEB25962, sample SAMEA2042579) | human gut metagenome | biome: human gut; feature: human-associated habitat; material: faeces...
TTCTCTGTTTGTTCAGACGACGATAGCCAATGTAAGGCAGTCACTTCAAAAAACAGACACAGAACAAAACAACACCCCCTCCTCTCCGACTTCCAAAAATTGAGCGAAATCTCAAAAAATCCTCCGCTTTTCTTGACAAGGAATACTCGATCATGTTATAATAGATCTATCAAGAATATGTAATATATTCGAAAACGAAGGAGGCATATTATGAAGAAACAATGGAAACGGCTGGCTGCCCTTTCGTCGGCAGCAGTCATGGCGGCGGGAACGCTGCTGTACTTCCCGACCGATACCCTGCAAATTATCTCGTGGGGGATCACGGCGAGTGCGGAGGAAACAGGTGCAGGGACAGAAGCGGGAACGCAGACATGGACAGAAGACAACCTGACCTGGACACTGAGTGCCGACGACACAACAATGACCATCAGCGGCACAGGGGCGATGATGGATTATAGTTCTAGCGATAGCCCTGCAACCCAGAAGAAAGACAGCGTAAATAAAGTTGTAATTCAAGAGGGCGTTACAAGCATCGGAAAGTATGCGTTTCGGGATTACAGCAATTTAGCAAGCATTGAAATTCCAGATAGTGTCACAAGCATCGGAAATTATGCGTTTTACAATTGCAACGGTTTAACAGACATCACGATTCCGGATAGTGTCACAAGCATTGGATATTGTGCGTTTCAGAATTGCACTGGCTTAACCAGCATCACCATTCCAAAGAGTGTCACAAGCATCGGATATAATGCGTTTGGGAATTGCAGCAGCTTGACAAGCATCACGATTCCAGAGAGTATCACAAGTATCGAAAGTTATACGTTTCGGAATTGCACCGGTTTAACCAGAATCACGATTCCAAAGAGTGTCACAAGCATTGGAAGCTATGTGTTTGTCGGCTGTACTGCTCTGACCGAGGTGCTTCTTGAAGGCGGCTCTACACTGACATACACTGATCTCGGCGTAGATGAAAACATAGTTGTAACCCGCTGGAACGAAGACAACCTGACCTGGACGCTGGACGCCGACGGCACACTGACCATCAGCGGCACAGGGGCGATGAAGGAGTATAGTTCTAGCGATAGCCCTGCAACCCAGAAGAAAGACAACGTAAAAAAAGTTGTAATTGAAGAGAACGTTACAAGCATCGGAAAGTATGCGTTTAAGGATTGCAGCAATTTAGCAAGCATTGAAATTCCAGAAGGTGTCACAAGCATCGGAAATTATGCGTTTTACAATTGCAGCAGTTTAACAAGCATTGAAATTCCGAGTAGTGTCACAAGCATCGGAAATGTTGCGTTTGGGCGTTGCAGCGGTTTAACAAGCATCACGATTCCAGATAGTGTCACAAGTATCGGAAGGTATGCGTTTCAGAATTGCACCGGCTTAACTAGCATCACCATTCCAAAGAGTGTCACAAGCATTGGAAGGAGTGCATTTTCTGGTTGCGACAATCTGACCGAGGTACTTCTTGAAGGCGGTTCTACGCTGACAAGCGAAAGTTTCGGTGAAGTTGCAGACAAAGTTGTAACCCGCTGGAACGAAGGCGACCTGACCTGGACACTGGACGCTGAGGGCACAATGACCATCAGCGGCACAGGGGCGATGAAGGATTACTCTTACGATAGCCCTGCATACAATAATAGCAGCGTAAAAAAAGTTGTGATTGAAGATGGCGTTACAAGCATCGGAAATTTTGCGTTTTTCATGTGCAGCAGCTTAACAGACATCACGATTCCAGATAGTGTCACAGGTATCGGAGATTATGCGTTTTACAATTGCAGCAGCTTGACAGACATCACGATTCCAGAGAGTGTCACAAGCATCGGAAATTATGCGTTTCAGTATTGCAACAGCTTGACGGACATCACGATTCCAGGTAGTGTCACAAGCATCGGAAATTCTGCGTTTTCCTGGTGCATCGGCTTAACCAGCATCAGCATTTTGGAAGGTGTCACAAGCATCGGAAATGATGCGTTTTCTAAATGCACCGGTTTGACAAGCATCGAAATTCCGAGTAGTGTCACAAGCATCGGATATAATGCGTTTTTCGGTTGCAGAAGTTTAACAGACATCACAATTCCAGAGAGTGTCACAAGCATCGGAAATTTTGCATTTTATGAATGCACCGGCTTAACCAGCATCAGCATTTTGGAAGGTGTCACAAGCATCGGAAATTATGCGTTTCAGGATTGCAGCAGCTTGACAAGCATCATGATTCCAGGTAGTGTCACAAGCATCGGGGATGATGCGTTTTCTGGCACACCTTGGTTAACAAACAAACAGCAGGATAACCCGCTTGTGATCGTAAATGGAATCTTGATCGACGGTACAACTTGTTCGGGAGAAGTGACGATTCCGGACGGTGTCACAAGCATCGGAAATCGTGCGTTTTGGGGTTGCAGCAGCATGACAAGCATCACCATTCCAAAAAGTGTCACAAGTATCGGAGAATTTGCATTTTACAACTGCACTGGCTTAACTAGCATTATCATTCCAAAAAGTGTCACAAGCATCGGAGCGCGTGCATTTTCTGGTTGCAGCAATTCGCCTGAAATTACGGTTCCCTGCGATTCTACGCTGACAAAAGACGCTTTCGAAGACGCATCTGAAAAGGTAAAGTATCGTCATTCTCTCGTGAAAACCGATGCCAAGGATGCGACTTACACCGAAGCCGGAAACGTGGAATACTGGACTTGTGAGAACTGCAAAAAACATTTTCTGGCTGATGAAACCGACATAGAAGCTGCCAAAGAGGTGGAGCTGTCGGCAACGGTGAAACCTGTTCTGGTTCAGGTTGCCACAGCGACCACGCAGATCAAGTGCGTTTATGATCAGGACATGGACGAGATCGACCTGCAGGATTACGTGAAAAATGCCGATGCAGTAGGCGGCGTTTCCGTCAAGGTTGCAACCGGTTCCACCATGCTGGACGGCATGCAGCTGGACGGCAGTAAGCTCTCCGGCAAGCCTGCAAAGGTATACACGGACGGCAAGGACGTGACCTTTACATTTACCGCGAAAAACGGCAACACCGCAGACTTGACTTTGAATTTCCTGGTGGCAAAGGCTGATCCGACAGTGAAAGTTGCTGTGGACGGCGACAGTCACACCGAGGGCGACCTTGTGAGCGAGCTGAAGTTGATTCTCAGCGGAAACAATACCAAGGGTCTGGCGGAAATTATCAGCGAGATCAAAGCACTGGCTGCCGGTGAAAATACCTTGACGTGGAAGTTTACGCCGGAGGACGGCGAGAACTATAACGTTGTGACCGGCACAGTTGTGGTAAATGCACAAACCACCACAGCAACAACAACAACTACTACCACGACAACAACAACGACTACAAGCGGAACATCTGCCACCACCGAAGAAACAACTACCACAAACGAAACAACCGCAACAACCGAGGAAACAACTACCACAAACGAAACGACCGCAACAACTGAAGAAACTACTACCAAAAACGAAACAACCGCGACAACTGAGGAAACAACTACCACAAACGAAACAACTGCAACAACTGAGGAAACTACTGCAACAAACGAAACAACCGCAACAACTGAGGAAACAACTACCACAAACGAAACAACTGCCACAACCGAGGAAACTACTACTACTACAAGCGAAACATCTGCCACCACCGAGGAAACTACTACTACAAGCGAAACAACCGCAACAACCGAGGAAACTACTACCACAAGCGAAACAACTGCAACAACCGAGGCAACTACTACCACAAACGAAACAACTACAACAACCGAGAAAACAACTATCACAAGCGAAACAACTGCAACAACTAAGGCAACGACTGCTACCAGCGGAACGACTTCCGCAACCAAGGCAACGACTGCTACCAGCGGAACGACCTCCGCAACCAAGGCAACGACTGCCACAAGCGGAACAACTGCAACAACTTCTGCAACTCAAGCAACCACAATCACCAGCATTTCCAACACAGAATCCACCGCCGCAACATCGGCAACCACGATCACAACAGCAGCTACCACAAGTATGACCAACATTGCGGACGAAGATCTTTGCAGCTGGGCGATCAACGACTACCAGAAAAAAACCGATGTTACACCGGCAAATGCAGAAATCACCGCACGTTCGGAGGAAGCTTGCGAAATTACGCTAACTGACGAAAACGGCAATGTGCTGGACGTTTACACCGTTGACCCGAAGACCGGCACCGGTACAGATTCTTCCAACGCAGAAGTTAACCTGCCTCAGACTGGAAACAACTCCATGACAAACTGGCTCCTGTGCGTGGGTGCGGCATTGTTCATGGCATTTGGATTCGGTGCGGTGAAGGCATCGGGTATCCTCAAGCGTAAAGAGGATGAGTAAGACCAAAAAGCAGTGGATGTGTTCCTTTTGAGACTGACTGCTTCCAAAACAGCAGGATGTTTCAGGGACGCACACATTGAAAATACGTACTCTGAAAACGTGTGAAAAGCCCGATATATCGCAGTTTTGCGGTATATCGGGCTTCCTTTTTTCAAGAAAACCAGCAAGTTTAAATTGATTTTTTTACCAAAAAAGTAATATGCGCACTTGAACTTTTCGACAAATTGTGATATAATTACAGTAAATCATCAATCACATTGAAAACAACGGATATGTCGAAGATATAAAAATACTGATGAGCCGCCATTTGACAAGCCATTTGATTTATCCAAATGTTTGACCCAAAAACAAGAAATGCGTTGATTCAAACATGCATAACAGCTTCGTTTGTTTATAGGAAGGAGAAGCAATTCATGACAATCGATGAAATTTTAAAACTAATTGACATTGGGAGTTATGCAATGCCCGTGTTTCAGCGTGGTTACGTCTGGAATCGAGAGCAAGTTCGAAAGCTGATGAATTCTCTATACAAGGGCTATCCAATCGGTCAGCTTCTAGTTTGGAATACATCCACGGACCCGACACTCTCCCGCGGAAATGGAGAATTGACTCCGGGGAATGTGAATTTGATTCTTGATGGACAGCAAAGAATTACAACATTGTACGGAATTATCAAAGGGATTCCGCCGAAATTCTTCGATGGAAACGCCAATTCATTTACCAACCTCTATTTTCATATAGACGAAGAAATTTTCGAATTCTATCAGGCTGCAAAGATGAAAAATGATAAGGCATGGATCAGTGTAACTGAATTAATGCAGCAAAATGCTTCTGTTTTTATGCAAAACAAAATTCAAGAAGATCCGCAGAATATGGATTTTTGGATTGGACATCTTGCAGTTCTGGTGAAACTGAATCAAATTAAAGAAATTGATATTCATATTCAGACGGTAGCCGGCGAAGATAAGACAATTGATGTAGTTGTTGAAATATTCAACAATGTCAACAGCGGCGGAACCAAACTCAGCAAAGGCGATTTAACGCTTGCAAAGATATGCAGCGAATGGCCAGAAGCAAGAGAAGAGATCAAAAGCGTTTTGGATGATTTTCATAGAGCTGGCTATGATTTTACAACAGAGTGGTTTTTACGAGCAATCACAGTATACCTGACTGGTCAGCCATATTATAATGCAATGAGTCAAATGCCGATAGAAGCTATAAAAAATGCAATTCCTGAAACAAAAAAACGGATCGGGACTTGCTTAGATCATATTGCTTCTCGCTTGGGATTAAATCATGGACGTGTGCTCGGCAATGTTTTTGCAGTTATTACCATGCTCGGCTATCTCAAATCGCAAAACTGGAAGCTTGCGAACAGTAAAGAATGGGATAAGCTCTTATATTGGTATGTCCATGCCTTCCTTTGGGGCAGATATGCTAGTTCTACAGAGAGCACCCTTGCGCAGGATTTAAAACTAATTAGTGACGGAAAAGGAACGGACGGACTCATCACTATGCTGAAACAATCTCGCGGAAATCTAACAATTCGACAAGAAGATTTCTGGGGATGGAGCACTGGCGCAAGATTCTATCCGTTACTCTACCTATTGACACGTATGAACCGTTCTCGTGACTGGGGTTCAAATCTGGAATTAAATTGTTGTTTATTGGGCAACAATTCATCTCTTGAGGTACATCACATCTTCCCGAAAGATCTTCTGTATAAGGCTGGAAAGTCAAAGGCTGTTGTAAATTCTTTGGCAAATTACGCATTTCTCACCAAGGACACAAATATAGAAATCTCTAATCAGAAACCAGAAGAATATTTTCCACACTATATTGCAAAATGTCCTGGTGCTATGGAAAGTCATTGGATTCCAATGGATTCAAACTTATGGAAAATTGAACATTATGAGGATTTTCTGGAAGAACGCCGCAAACTTTTAGCGACAGCTGCAAATACGATACTGGATTCATTATACAGCGGCGAAATCGCAGAAACCGCAATAGATTGCTGTGCAATGAGAAATTATGTTTCCATAACAGAAGCAACCGATGAGATTGAGCGGCTCTGCCTATGGATGAAAAAACGCGGACTGAATGAAGGCGTTCCAAACCATGAACTGATAGATGAATCCGGCAACGTGATAGGAATCTTGGATTTGGCATGGCCGCAGGGAATACAAAACGGACTGAGCGAGCGTATTGCCATATTGCTAAATGAAACAGCAGATGTCCAGGCAACGGTAAGCAAATATGGTTACCGCTATTATACAAGTATTGAAGAATTCAAGGAATATATAACTTCAACATTTGCTTGATTGCAATGAAAACGTTTTTCATTACTCTCCACAGATTGATTTTCTTCCAAAAGCAAGGTGCCACGCTTGCGCTTTTCCACATGTTATGCTATAATCATAATAAGAACCTGTCTTCACAAGAAATATATGTGGATTTTCGAGCATAATTTTGTTGCAGACAAGGCAAAAATACGCAGGCGGGCTGTCGCCCGGCAAGTATTTTTCACGCAGTATGCAACAAAATTTGCCGAAAAGACACGTGTATACGCTTGTGAAGACAGGTTCTAAATCATTTGTTAATCACAAATCACGGCTCAAACAGGAGATAAACCGATGAAGATAAAACCATTGATATCCATTCTGGCAGCGACAGCAATCGCATGCACTTCCCTTGCCTTTTCCCCATTGGCAGCCAGCGAAATTCCCATCTCCGCAGAAACAGCACAGGCGACCGATGCTGTGTTCTACGACGACTTTTCCAGTGGAACACTGGATCCTGACAAGTGGCTTGTTGCATACAAGAACTGGGGCGGGAAGGTCACAGAGAACGGGGAAAAAGTCGACTATAACGGCGGTGTCCTCCCCCAGAATGCCTCTGTGCAGAACGGAAAATTGATTTTGACCGGAAACGGAAACCTCTACCAGGGAGCGCTCAAAGGCGTCAACAAAGATGGCTCCCGGCGTGCAGACGGAAAGCGGACGGGGGCAGCGATTGCGACGAAGGAATACTACGCCTCGGGAAGTTATGAAGTCGTGGCAAAGGTTTCTCCGGAGCTTGGCGCCTGCTCTGCAATCTGGACGTTTGAATACGAGGAAGATTGGGACACCGGCGAGATCACCAACCACGAAATTGACATTGAGATGCCCGGCAGACCCAGTGCGGAAAAAACAAATCAAAGTTACCGGTATGCGCTGTGCAACACTTGGGTCGGCGAAAATGAGGGCGAATACAAAACCGGCTATACGGACATTGGCGTCAATCAGGCAGACGGCGCATTTCACAAATATCGGTTTGACTGGCATACCGGTAACGAAAACGAAGAGCCAAGAGTGGAATTTTATTTCGACGATGTGCTGACCTACACCGCAAAAGAATCCATTCCCACCAACGCCGGCAGACTGTGGATCGGGCTGTGGTTCCCGAACGGCTGGGCAGGAACGCCGGACTTTGACACCTCCGATTTTGAGATCGATTCCGTAAAGATCACGCCGTTTCACGAGAGTGGCGACACGGCGCAAAATGAGACCTATCCGGAGGACGGCTGGGGCAGCCTTGAAGATATCTCTCACGGCACTTCGGTGCAGGGCGATGTCAATGCCGACGGAACATTTGACATTACAGATATCGTGCTTTTCCAGAAATGGCTTCTCGCTGTTCCGGATACAAAGCCCTCCGACTGGAAAGCTGCGGACTTCTGCGAAGACGGGAATCTGAACGCTCTTGACCTTTGTGCCATGCGGCAGGAACTGACTTCCGGCAACACATCTCCCGCCAATCAGGTCTATGTGAAAAATACAGAGGAGCTGAAAACTGCTCTTGAAACTGCAAAGGCAGGCGATGAGATCATTCTCACCGAAGGCGACTATGTTTACAGTGGCGCAACGCCAAAGGGATACATGTTCACCAGTTCCGCAGACGGAACCGAAAAACAGCCGATCGTGATCCGCTCCGAGAATCCCGAAAAACCTGCTGTCCTCTCCGGCTCCTCCACTGCGGAAAACTATGTGTTTTCCATCTCCGGCGACTGGTGGGAAATTCGGGATCTAAAGGTCACGAATGCCCAGAAAGGCATCATGCTGGACAACGCCAATCACACAAAGATTCTGAACTGTGAGGTGTACAATATTGGTTCCGAGGGCATTCACCTGAGAGATAACAGTTCCTATTGTCTGATTGAAAATTGCAGCGTCCATGATACGGGGGTAGTTTCTCCGGGATATGGCGAGGCAATCTACGTCGGCAGCGCCCAGAGCACCACCGAATACGGCCACGACTGTCATTACAACACCATAAGAGACTGCAAGCTTGGGCCAAACGTCGCAGCGGAACACGTTGACATCAAGGAATACACCATTGGAACAACGGTGGAAAACTGCACCTTTGACGGAACGGGAATGAGCGGGGAAAATTACGCCAAGAGCTTCGTCAACATCAAGGGCAACGACTGCATCATCCGAAACAACGTCGGCTATCGAAATGGCTGCACCGCAATCCAGCGTGCATTCGAACAGAACAATGTGGTGGATGGCTGGGGACAGAATGCCTCGGTATACGGCAACAAGGTCTATATGGACACTGCGACCAATGCGCTGGGCAAGAAAATGTATTTCTTAAACGCATGGGACTGCTCCGCCACTGTCTGGGACAACTTCATGGCTTACGAGGGTGAACTTTTCTCCATAGATAACGAAGACGACCAGTGGGATTATTACAACTGCAACCTGCTCACCTACGGAAGCGGCAGCTGAGGCAGCGAAGCATAAAACCAATCCAATTAGAACCGATGGGATGTGTTCTCTAGGGGCAATGGTAGCCCGGCAGAACGAAGCATCCTGTCGGTTCTTTTTTTTGAACTGGCACTAGAAACTGTTCGTAAAATATGGTACAATGGACATATGAAAATTCAGTCGAAAGGATGAGAACTATGAATGAAATCCTGCGTGCCTATCAGGGCGACGAAAATTATGTCTTTGTCAGCTACTCTCACAAGGACAAAGCCGAGGTGTACCCCATCATCCGTGCTATGCAGGAAAACGGGTACAATGTTTGGTTTGATGAGGGGATCGCACCATCGAGCGAATGGGATGAATACATTGCCATGCACACTGACGGCGCAAACTTCTTTATTGCAATGGTATCCCCTGAATATCTGGCGTCCCCTTTTTGCATCAAGGAATTAAAGTTTGCATGCAATTATCTACACAAAAAAATATTGCTGATCTATCTGGAAGAAGTCGAATTGTCCCTCGGACTACAGCTCACAACAACGGATTTGCAGGCAATGAAAAAGTATGAGATTTCCGATACCTCCTATTTTTATGCCAAGTTGTTTTCCACGGAAGCACTCGACTCCTGCAAATCGCAGAACATCCGCTTTTATTCCGGCGATACAGCTGATAAAACGGATGATGCGTTTGAGATCAAGAACGGTGTACTCAAGAAGTATCACGGGGATTCGGATATTGTTGTAATTCCGGACGGAATCACACGTATCGGAGATTGGGCGTTCTCATTCCACAAATCCCTGACTGCGATCAAGATTCCTGACGGCGTCACTAGTATTGGTGATTTCGCATTTTATGAATGCGGTGCACTCACATCAATCGGTATTCCTGACAGTGTGACCAGTATTGGTGACAGCGCATTTCAGGCGTGTGAAGCACTTGCCGCAATCAAAATTCCAAACAATGTCACCCATATTGGGAACAAAGCATTTAAATGGTGCCAATCTCTCAAATCCATTCATATTCCAAATGGTGTTACAACTATCGGAGATGAAGCATTTGAAAGTTGCTATGCATTCACCTCAATTGAAATCCCAGATAGTGTAACAAGTATTGGAGATAGAGCATTTGGAAATTGCAATGCAATTACCTCAATTGAAATTCCAGATAGTGTGACAAGTATTGGAGATGGAGCATTCGAATGTTGCAAATCTCTCAAAACAATTCATATTCCGGAGGGCGTCACAAGCATTGGAGATAAAGCGTTTGACAGTTGCGATAAGCTTATCTCAATTGAAATTCCCCAAAGTGTTACATGTATCGGAAAAAACGCATTTCCTCTAGATACAATGCGCACAATTTCATCGCCCATTTTTAATTTTCATATAGCGGACAGTGCACTAATATTAAGTAGCTATCACGGAAATTCTGAAACCGTTGTGATTCCGGAAGGTGTGACAGGTATTGGTGATTCTGCATTTGCGCTGCATGAATCCCTTAAATCAATTCATATTCCGGAGGGCGTCACAAGTATTGGGGAATTAGCATTTTTGAACTGCAAATTTCTCAGCTCAATTCATATTCCGAATAGCGTCACGAACATCGGAAATAGCGCATTTTTTGGCTGCAAAGCACTCACCTCAATTCATATTCCGGAGGGTATCACAAGCATTGGCGAATCAGTATTTTGTTGGTGCGAATCCCTTAGCTCGATTCATGTTCCGAACAGCATCATAAATATTGGAAATGAAGCATTTCGGGGTTGCAGCGCACTTACTTCAATTGAAATTCCAGACAGTGTTACAAGCATTGGAAATGAAGCATTTGCGTATTGCGAAGCCCTCAACTCAGTTCATATTCCGGAGGGTGTTACAAGTATTGAAGAGGGCACATTTTCTGGATGCAATGCACTCACAGCGGTTTATATTCCGAATAGCGTCACAAATATCGGAAATAACGCATTTCAGGGCTGCTATGTACTTGCCTCAATTGAAATTCCGGATAGTGTCACAAGCATTGGAGACAAGGCATTTTCCGGATGCAGTGCACTCACAGCAATTCATATTCCAAATAGTGTGACAAGCATTGGAAATAATGCATTTCAGTGCTGCAAATCTCTCAAAGCACTTCATATTCCGAATAGTGTCACAAGTATTGGAAATGAGGCGTTTTGGAATTGCAAAGCGCTCACCTCAATCGAAATTCCAGATAGTATCACATGTATTGGAAATGGAGCATTTCAGGGGTACAGATTCCTCAAATCCATTCATATCCCAAATGGTGTTACAAGTATCGGAGATGAAGCATTTGATGGTTGCTACACACTTACCTCAATTGAAATTCCAGATAGTGTGACAAGAATTGGAGATAGGGCATTTGAATGTTGCAAATCTCTCAAATCAATTCATATTCCGGAGGGCGTCACTAGCATTGGAGAATGGGCGTTTTATGGCTGCGAAGCACTCAACTCAATCAATATTCCAAATAGTGTGACAAGCATTGGGGAAGGTGCATTTAGAGGCTGCTCTTCACTTCGCTCGATCAAAATTCCTCGTAGCATAAAATGGATCAAGCTCTTTAAACATACGATCTTCAACTCCACCACCAAAATCATCCGTGTTTAAGCACTCCCCGTGGAACCCCCTTTGCAAAACACGGCGTAATCCCCCTCCAAGCTCAACAGAAAGAATGAGAAATATGAAGGAATCCCTATGTCCCTGCCAAATAGACGAAAACGCCGCCCGCAAAGACTGCGGACAAATCTCCCCCATCACCGACTTCGAAATCGAAAACGGCGTATTCAAGAAGTACCTCGGAAGTTCTGAAACTGTTGCGATTCCGGATGATATCACTAGTATTGGGGATAATGCGTTTTGGAACTGCTCATCGCTTATCTCAATTGATATTCCAGACAGCGTCACAAGTATTGGAGATGAGGCATTTTTTGGCTGCGACTCGCTCGAATCCATCGAGGTTCCCAAAAGCGTCACACACATCGGAAGGAACGCTTTTCCCGTTGATGCCAAAATTATCCGTGTTTGAGAAATCTCTTGAAATCCCTTGAAAAATATGGTATAATCAATTTATCCAAATTCGACAGAAAGGACGAGAAAAATGGAAAAAATCCTGCGCTCCTATCAGGGCAGCGAACCCTACGCCTTTATCAGCTATTCTCACAAGGACAAGGGCGAAGTATTCCCCGTTATCCGTGCGATGCAGGAAAACGGGTACAATGTTTGGTTTGATGAGGGAATCACGCCAGCGAGCGAGTGGGACGACCACATCGCCAACCGCATTTTGAACGCCGAATTTTTCATTGCAATGCTGTCTCCAAATTATCTGGAATCCACCAACTGTATGGACGAATTGGAGTTTGCACGCAGCAAGGACAAAAAGCGGCTGATGATCTATTTGAAAGAGGCGACTCTGCCCCCCGGGCCGGAAATGAGATTGAGCCGGCAGCAGGCGATTCTGAAATACCGGTATCCGGACATCTCGTATTTCTATGACAAGCTGTTCCACAGCGACGGAATTGACATCTGCAAATCGCAGAGCATCCGGTTTTATTCCGGCGATGCCGCAGACAATGCGTTCGAGATCGAGAACGGCGTGCTCAAGAAATACCACGGCGATGCAAATGCCGTGGTAATTCCGGACGGGGTCACAAGCATCGGAGACTTTGCATTCCAGAACTGCGAGTCCCTCACTGCGGTCAAGATTGCAGACAGCGTCACCAGCATCGGCAATTTCGCATTCTGGGGATGCGGTGCCCTCGCTTCGGTCTACATTCCCGACGGCGTGACCAGCATTGGCGACGGCGCATTTCAGGCATGCGACGCACTTACCACCATCGACCTTCCGGAAAGCGTCATGCATCTGGGAAGATGTGCGTTCAATACCAACACCAGAACCAGCACGCCCACTCCTACATCCGAACCCATGAATCAGGCGTGGATTGAACCGGAACATGACGAGCCTGCTGTTCCTGAACCTCCCTGTGAACCAGTCTCTCCCATCACCGACTTCGAAATCGAAAACGGTGTATTAAAGAAGTACCTCGGAAAATCTGAAACTGTTGTCATTCCAGAGGGAGTGGTAACGAGTATTGGGGATGAGGCATTTATATGGTGCAGATTCATCAAATCAATTTATATTCCAAATAGTGTCACTAGTATTGGAGATATGGCGTTTGCGTGGTGCAAAGCACTCACTTCAATCGTAATTCCAGATAGTGTCACCAGTATTGGAGATATGGCGTTTGTGTGGTGCGAATCACTCACCTCAATCGTAATTCCAGATAGTGTCACCAGTATTGGAGATAGCGCATTTTTGGACTGCGAATCACTCACCTCAATTTATATTCCGAATGGTGTCACTAGCATTGGAAAGGGCGCATTTAATGGGTGTAACGCACTTACTTCAATTCATATTCCAAACAGCGTAACAAAGATTGAAGAAGAAGCATTTTTTGGATGCTATGCACTCTCTTCAATCGAAATTCCTGCCAGCGTTGAAAAAATTGGAAAACATGCATTTCCCTCCAATACTGCAATCCGAAACAAATCCTCGGTCGCCATTCCTCCCATTTCTGATTTTGACATAGAGCACGGCACATTAAGGCGATATCTTGGAAAATCTAACTCTGTTGTCATTCCATCCAGTGTCGTCAGTATTGGAGATAGCGCATTTTGGAAATGCAAATCACTCACTTCAATCGTAATTCCAGATAGTGTCACCAGTATTGGAGATAAGGCATTTTCGTGCTGCAACACACTTACCTCAATTGAAATTCCAAACAATGTCACCAGCATTGGAGATGACGCATTTTCGAACTGCGAAGCACTCACCTCAATCAAAATTCCAAATGGTGTCACTAGTATTGGAAATGAAGCATTTAAGCGGTGCGGATCACTCACCTCAATCGAAATTCCAGATAGTGTCACTAGTATTGGAGATGAAGCATTTTTGTGGTGCGACTCACTCAAATCCGTCAAAATTCCCAAAAGCGTCACACACATCGGAAAAGATGCTTTTCCTCCTGACACCAAAATCATCCGCATCTAACCCCGACTCCCCATTCCAAAAAGCTTCCGGCGTCCCTCCCCGCTGGGAGCTTTTGGCTTTTCGGCGCACAGCATTTTCCGAAAAAATATTCCCGCTTTCTTGATTCTTTCCACACCATGTGATATAATGAAAGTACAAAGAGTCTACGCTGACTCACGACAATTGGAGTTGATTGATTTATGAAAAAAGGAATTGCACTGCTCTGTGCGCTGCTCCTGTCCACGGCTGCCCTCCCCCAGACCACGGCGTTCGCTGCGGAAACGACCACCGCAGCATCCGGCGACCTCAACGCCGACGGCGAATTTTCCATCGCTGACGTGGTGCTGCTCCAGAAAAAGCTGCTGACAGTGCCGGATACGGTGCTGGCGGACTGGCAGGCGGGCGACCTCTGCGCAGACGGCAAGCTGGATGCGCTCGATCTCGGTGCGATGCGGCAGGCGCTGACCGCTGCACCGCCGGAAACACCGGATGCCCCCGACGCACTGGAACAGCTGCGTGGCATGGATTACGAAACGGCGGTTGCCAAGGGCTACATCGCAAGAGCGGAATACAACTACCAGATCTCCGGCGCACTCAAACAGACCGCAGAGGAGGCGCTGGGACGTGCGCTGGACTATTCCATCGACCGGTTCTACCTCGTCAGCAATGACGCCCTCGGACTGGACGACAGCACCCGATACCTGTACCACTCCGGCACGGGGATGGTGTTCCCCATCACGGAGGAAACCAGAATGAACTGCGCCACCTGGTACTGGAAGGGCAGCAAGGCTGCGCTCTACGGTATCGACGACAACGAGGAAGTACAGAACGAATTCCTCGACGCCATGGAGTTCTACGGCGTCACGGAGATCTATTATTCCAGCGGTGCCAACAAGCTGGTGAATCGGGCGGACACGGTGGCAACCTTTGTCAAGAACGCCTATGCCAGAAACATGAAAGTCTACCTGCTGACCGGCGAAAAAACATGGCTGTACGAGGACACCTATGATACCGCCATCTATCGTGTCTTTGACCGTGTGGAGGAGTACAACAGCATGGTAGATGCCGACGCCAGACTTGCCGGCGTATCCTATGACGTGGAGGTCTGGACGAACTCCAGCTTCGACTGGAAGAACAACAGCGATTCCAGAAAACAACAGGTCAGGTTCATCGAAACGGCACAGCAGTACGCCGATTCCAAGAACCTCTCCGTTTCCTATTGTCTGCCGTTCTGGATCGCGCGGTATGACTATACTGATGATGACGGCAGCACCCGAAACGTCTACGATGCCATCACCAGCATTGCAACCAGCACCATTCTCATGGCATATCGGGACACGCCGGCTGCCGTGGAAAAACTGGTGGCGGAACCCCAGACCAACGCTGACAACTCCGCCCTGTATTACAACGAGAAGAACGGCTGCAATCTGGAAATCGGGGTACAGGCAGACAAGAGCAAGGAGGGCGACTACGTCTCTTTCTATGAGGAGGAGCTGGAGAAGCCCGGCGCAGTCGCAGCAGCCATTGCACAAATGCAGTCCGATCTGGCGGAACACCGATTCCACACCACCTACGCCATTCATCAGGCAACCGCCCTGTACGAATTCTATCTTTCCACAAAATAAGGGAGGTATCTGCAATGACCCACCAAATTCCTGTCAATCCGCATGCAACCCCAGAAGCAGCTGCCCTGCTCCAGTATCTCTGCCAGACCGCCGGAACTAAAATCATCGCCGGACAGCACACGCAGACCAATCCCATGGAGGAAGTCGCCTATCTCAAAGAGGTTACAGGACGCACGCCGAAACTATGCGGGTTTGAGCTGCTCTCCTACTCTCCCAATCTTCCGGACGACACTGCATCCGAACCGTGCCTGACGGAAATTCGGGAGAATCGTGGCACAGTAGACACGGCACTGCGCTGGGCAAAGGAGACAAACGGCATCGTCACACTGTCTTTCCACTGGTTCTCCCCCATCGGTGGAAAAGACAAGAGCTTTTACGCCGAAAACACCGATTTCGATGCGAAACAGATTCTGTATCCTGGCACGCCGGAGCGTGCTGCATTCTTTCACGATCTGGATGCCATCGCAGTTCAGCTGAAGCGCTTTCAGGCGGAGAACATCCCCGTGCTGTGGCGGCCATTCCACGAGTCGGACGGCACTTGGTTCTGGTGGGGTGCCAAGGGACCGGTGGTTGCCAAAGAACTGTACCTGCTGATGTACGACTATTACACCAACCGCCACGCTCTGAACAATCTGCTCTGGGTCTGGAACTGCCGGCTGCCGGAGGGATACCCCGGAGATGACTTTGTGGACGTGGTATCCGTGGACATCTACCTGCCGGAATACCGTGCCACCGACTACGCCGAGGACTACCGGCAGCTCATCGCAGCCACCAGTTCCCACAAAGTTGCTGCCCTGGCGGAAGTGGGCATTGCGCCGGATGCTGCCATGCTCGCTGAAAGCCATATCCCGTGGGCGTATTTCATGACGTGGTCCAAGGAATTCTGCATCGGCGAAACGCACAACACCAAGCAGCAGTTCCGCAGCGTCTACCAGAGCGATAATGTCATTACGATGGAATCGGAATGATTGTTTCTCTATTTTATGATACACGAAAAAGCAGGAGCACTTTTCTCAAAGTACTCCTGCTTTTTGCACCCTCCACACGGAGGGCGGTATTTGCCCAAACTCCATTATCGCATAATTTCAATCCACGCTCTCCAAACGGGAGAGACGACATTTCACCAATCGGTGACACTTTAGTATACCACAAAAGCGGCGAAATGTCAAATGAAACTGCTTTACCGACACCGGCTCTTACAGTCCCAGATCGTCGTAGATCTCTTCCTTTGTATCGCTTCTCGATGCAAATTCCTCGATATCCTCAACCATGGTAAAGTTGTCCAGGCTATAGGCATCGTCGTATTCCGGCTTGATCGAGATCTCGGTATATTCCCCATATGCAGTATAGCAGCAAGCAGATATGCAATTCATAGAATACTGCGTTTTATCCCACGCATCATAGAACAATTTTGCAATGGGAACGCATATTTCCCGTCCCGTATTGCTCGAATAGAAATAATCCTCAAATTCCTGAACCGTATACGGAACCGCACTGCCCATAAATGCCACATCGCCGTTGCTGTCAAACAAAACATTGATGCTCATTTCTTCCTTGTCGCTCATTTCTTCCGTTTCTTCGCTATATATATCAGCGGAAACAGAATAGGTCTCGCAGTAATAATCATTTCCGTTTATGGTATCTTCACCGGAAGATACAAAGCTCCATTTCTCCGGCGAGAGATTTTGCGGAATTTCCGGAATACTTTCCGCAGGATAACCCTGAGGATTCAGGCGATACTGTTCGCCGTTTTCATCCCAGCCATTCACATACCGATATGTTTTGGTCATGTTTTCAAGATTGACCAGCAAGCCGCCAAAATCCCCTTCCATATCCTTACGTTTTTCAACAAGTTCATAGGTAGAAATCCACCATGCCGTACCCATATTGTATTCTCGTGAATTACCGATTACTTCAGCTGTTGCATGCAGATATTTTTCGCCTTTCACATCACGGGCAAACGTAAGCCCCTCACTGCCCTGCGTGATGGTGATCTTCTCTTCGTCTGCGATCTGATTCAAAATATCCAGAAATCTCGTTTCCCCTTTTTTCGCCTTGTACACCTTTTCCGCAACAGGCATTTTTTCGCCATCCTCGCCAAGGGTAAATGAGGATGCACTCTTCTTAGCACCCTTTCCCGACTTCGAATCGGAAGAACCGCAGGCGGTAAACGCCGTGCAGCAGATGGTGAGTGCTGCGAGCATTGCAATTGCTTTTTTCATCCCGAAAACTCCTTTAATCCATATTTGCCTTATAATATTGAGAATCCAAAGACCAGTCGCTGGAATCGGCCTTGTGAAGTTCCTCATACCGTGATCTACAGTACTGTTTGTACTGTTCCTCCCGCTCCTCTTGGGCAGCATATTCTGCCTCATTGCTTGCCGTCTGGTCATCCCGCCATCTCTGCAATTCTGCCATCTGCTGTTCCGCAGATGTTCCATATGACGAGGAGGAGCCACCTCCCAGAAGATATGCACCGCCAAGCACCGCAGCAGCACAAATCCCCGCCACTGCCAGCGCTTCCTTGACGTCTACGGACTTGTAATAGCTGACAACGTTTAGTTCCATCTGATCGCCGCCGCCGTCCTCGGCAATTCCTGCCCCAAGATATTTTCCATTGGAATCGTATTCCACAAAATTCGTCTGCCCCACAAGTGCGCCGTCCTGAAAATAGGCTTCCTCATAGTAAACGTCGTTGCCCTCCCACGATTTCCGGTAGAGCGTACCGTATCCATTGGGCTCACCCGCCGAAAAATCGCCGACGTATACGGTGGCGAACTGGTACAGCTCGTCATTTCTCGAAAACATCTGCATGCCGGAACCGCAGGGCAGGCCATACTGCCATTCGCCGGTGTACTGATATACGATGTTGTCCAGATGATTGGTGTAAATGTCTTTTCCCACAAAGGTGCCCTGTCCGGACGGCCCTGCACCTTTCCAGTAGCCGGTGTATTCGCCCTCACGGCTTCCAATCAGCACCGGAAAATTTTCCACATAATAAGAGGAGGCAGTACAGCTGTGCTGCATCCCGTTGTAGATCCGGCTTTGGAGTTCGTCCGCTGCCTCAATGTAAGTCGCTCTCTCCGGATCGTAATTCACAATGCGCTCTGTCGCCTTAATGAGGGAAATGCGGTACTCCAGCAGTTCCCGACAAGCACTGCACTGGTCGGCGATGGCATCCAAGGAGAACTCCCCGCTGTCCGCTGTCTGCGATGAGTCGCCGTCGTCATAGGCGTAATCGTCGTCGTCGTACGCATCATCGTAGTACTCGTCGTCATAGTTTTCCGGATCTTCGAAATCGCTCTCCGACTGCCTGCCCTGATTGGCAGATTGCCCCTTTGGTCTGACGCCGGACAAGCTGCGCTCCGCCACAGAACTGCTGGATTTTTCTTTTTCCGAACAGCCTGCCACCGGCATGAGCATCGCAAAAGCCGTGACCAACGCCACAATTTTTTTGAGTTGCATGACATCTTCCTTTCCATTATTCCATCCCAAACAGTGCCAACCCCGCAGGCGCTCTTCCATCGTTTTCTTTCGTCATCCGCACTGAAAAATCTTTTTTCTTGTCATCATAAATTGTATTTTTTCGTTTATCTCTTGTTGATTTGGGACTTTCTCTTACATTTTACCTCAAAAAAAAAACAGTGAATAAAGTATTTCTCATCCGTAAATTTCGGGAAATATTGACAAATTTCAGGATGCGTCGAAATATATATCCTATTTTTGAAACATATACCGCATGAACTGCTCCGGTAAAAACAGAGGATGCCAGACTGCACTGCCTTGATTTTTCTGCAAGCTGTTGTGTTTCTCACGATTTCATGATATAATGGAAATAACTTCAAATTCAAGGAGAATTGCCATGAAAAAAATCATAGTTTGTTCCGTTTTCGATGCGTTTGAATACGTCATGGATCACTACTACCCTTACGGCATGGAGGATGTGTGCGCAAAGAACGATTGCTATGCGGTCATCTCCATTCAGGACAGCCACACCAAAGGGTTCGGCGTGCAGTTCCAGAAAAACGTCTTTTGCAAAGACGTGCTGACGCTGCTTTTCGATGATATTGTGACAGAGATAGAGGGCGCCGTGCTGTTTCAGGACGCGATGGCAGACCGCATTCTCGACTTCGCCGATGCGAATCAGGAGGTTGATACCTTGCTGGTACACTGCTATGCCGGACAGTCACGTTCCAAAGCCGTGGGGAAATTCCTATATGATGTCTACCATAAAAAATACCCATCTCTTGTGCTGGAAACAGCAGAGACGGGCGTTCCGAATGAATATGTATACGATGTGCTGGATGCTGCACTGCTGATCCGGCGGTTGCAGATGCTGGGG
>ENA-OPCN01001107-OPCN01001107.1-human-gut-metagenome-genome-assembly--contig:-NODE-1107-length-20037-cov-6.736163_pt1 | contig 20037 bp, 28 predicted proteins | sample MGYA00241567_ERZ501485 | MGnify/ENA primary metagenome ERZ501485 (study PRJEB25962, sample SAMEA2042579) | human gut metagenome | biome: human gut; feature: human-associated habitat; material: faeces...
TCGTCAGTGACTATTCCCAGACTTTCCACCTCTACGGCGGTGTGTCGGCTCTCGGAGGTTACGAAACAGTCAACTGGGGCGACAAAATCCTACCCGACGGATCCACGCTCCACAACGGCGATGCCTTCATATACGGAGGTGCGCTCATCCTACAAGCAGATTTTTACCTCTCGGATAAGGTGGCTTTGACAGCCAACGTAAAGGAGCGTTTTGTGTTCGGTAACTCAACGGGGCATTTCCATACGCAGTATGGTGTCGGTGTCAAATTTATAATCGAGTAAGCCTATGGGATTGACAGTGATAGACCTTGACATCAAAAATCTTCCGCTTGAAGATTTTATGAAGGCTATGGGCTTTGAGCCTGAAAACCGGCACAGAAATCTCCTGACCTATGAGTCGCCTTATTCCATAAATGGTAAAATCGTTGTGGACACTGATGCCAACTGCTGGTACGACACGACACAATCCGAAAAACTGTATGGTGGCATTTATGATCTCGCCTATGAGATTATCGGGAGTGCCAATAAGTCGGAACTTAACCTGTTCATCGCCTCCGAAATGAAGAAGGTGCGTGAGGTCAAGATGTATGGTGTAACGGCGAATGGCAAAGAAGCCGATGGTAACATAGTTGTGGCTACGCCCGTCAGGAAAGCGAATGAGCCGAAGCCGGAACCATCTAAACGAATGAGAGGAATGCACCTATGAACATCGACGACATCCGTAAAATCCCGCTTGTGGATTTTCTCAATCACCTCGGATACCAGCCTACCGGACGCGACAGCAAAGGACTATGGTTTTACTCCCCATACCGCAATGAGCGAAAGCCGTCGTTCCATGTCAATCCACATAAGAATTTGTGGTTTGACTTCGGAACGGGAGCGGGAGGCGACATCTTCTCGCTTGCCGGAGAAATGTCCGGTCAAACGGACTTTTTGAGGCAAGCCGATTTTATCGCTGAGAAGATGCAACTTCCGGTCTCAATTCCCTATAAACCGATGCCATTCAAGGAAGAACCGACATTCTCCAATGTGGAAATATCGAAGCTGGAACACCCGGCTTTATTGAAATATCTCGCAGACCGTGGCATACCGAAGGACATCGTCCGACGATACTGTGTGCAGGTGGACTATGAGCTTCACGGCAAGCAATATTTCGCTATCGGCTTTGAGAATATGGCGCATGGTATGGAGCTTCGCAATTCATTCTTCAAAGGGTCGTTTCCACCGAAAGCTATAAGCCATATCACAAATGGTAATCCTCGCTGCAATGTGTTCGAGGGCTTCATGGATTTTCTCTCGGCGGAAAGGCTGGGATTGAATGACGGCAATGACACCGTGGTGCTAAACTCTGTTGCCAATCTCGGAAAGGCAATCCCGACACTATCCGGCTATCCGCTGATAATCTGCTATCTTGACAATGATGTGGCCGGTCGTGCGGCTCTCGCCAGACTCCAACGAGAGTTAAACGACAAAGTTGTCGATAAATCATCTATCTATCCAAATCACAAGGACTTGAATGAGTACCTTGTTTCAATCAACCATAAACTAACCACTAAACCCAAACTTAAATTATGACTTCAATTCTTTTATCCCGTATTGGCGCAATCCGCCTCACTCCCCGCCGTTTCTTCGGCGCAATGGCGATAATCGCGGCAGTCCTCACAACCCTCTGCCTGTCATCCTGCAATGACGACCTCGATGTGCAGCAGTCTTATCCCTTCACCGTCGAGGTGATGCCCTACGGCGACAAAATCACAAAGGGTCAGACCGTGGAGCTGCGCTTTGAAATCAAGCCGGTGGGCAACTATTCCAATACCCTCTACACAATCCGCTACTTCCAGTATGACGGCGAAGGCACTCTCAAACTCGTTGATGGCCCGGTGCTGACCAACAACGACCGTGTGTTGCTCGAAAGCAAGACCTTCCGCCTCAACTACACCGCAAAATCCTCTGATGCCCACAAGTTCCTCGTAGTGATTCAAGACAATTTTGATTCTACACCGTGGGAACAAACCTTTGAGTTCAACGGCAAAGACTCCGGCGACGACAACGGCGGAATGATAGTGAAACCCGTAAATCCCGGTATCATAACACCCGTGAGCCAATGAGAAAGATAATGATGCTGTTCGTGGCGTTGCTGACCCAACGCCCGCCACCCACGCGAAGCGTAGCATAATGGAGTTGCCTTTGTTTGAGCGTGCCGTGTTGATAATCAAAAAGTTTGAAACGCTCCATAGACCGAAACACTGGCCCTATGTAGGCTATGGACATTGCGTACAACCGGGAGATCCATATCGCCGTGGCTGTCAACTCACCGAAAGACAAGCCGATGCACTCCTGCGAAAAGACCTGCGAAAATTCGTGTCGCTTTACAAGCACATGGGCGAAAGAAACGCAATCCTACTCGGCACGCTCGCCTACAATATCGGCCCCGGTGCTGTAAACCGCTCGACTGTCTATAAGAAACTGAAACGCGGAGATACCAACATCTACAAGGAATACACCGCCAACTGCCACTATAAAGGCAAATTCCACAAACAACTGCATCAACGAAGAATTACGGAATTTGTCATTTTATTTATGAAATAATAATACTTATGTTTACGGCTGACATGATGTCAGCCGTAAACATAAGTGCAAAATCGCCTTTTGTGGCACGATTTTTGCTGTGTGTTTTATAAAAAATGCCATCATAATATGGGTGATATTTATACGAAGTTCAAAAATTTCTGTAATGCATTGCGAATGAGTGATGCACAAGTTTCCACAGCCAGAGATAGAAAAGCGAGGATTGCGAAACAATTAAACTCTGAATTTAGAAATAGTTCTTATTCGGAAGCTAACACCTTATATGTCGGTTCCTATGGTAGAGGAACAGCTATACATCTTAGTGATATTGATTTAATATACGTCATGCCTTACGCATATTATTCAACTTATAGCCACTACGCTTGGAATGGACAATCGGCTCTCCTTCAAAAAGTCAAAGATGTAATCCTACGTTCTTTCCCCAATACTTATATTAAAGGAGATGGTCAAGTCGTAGTGGTTCAATTTTCAGATGGAATTAGATTTGAAATTTTACCAGTTTTTGAACAGTACGATGGTTCTTTCATATATCCTGATACTCATAATGGAGGTTCTTGGAAAAAAACTAATCCTCGTCCTGAAATTGATGAGTTTAACCAAATGAATAATGCCACCAAAAGTAATTTGAAACGTCTATGTCGCATGGTAAGAGCTTGGAAAGATAAACATGACGTATCTATGTCTGGATTACTCATTGATACTCTTTGTTATCGTTTTATTAAAGATTGGCAATATCGGGACAATGGATATACTTATTATGATTGGATGACAAGAGATTTTTTCTTTTGGCTTTCTAACCAAAATGACAATCAAAATTACTGGTTAGCACCGGGAAGTAACCAACAAGTATATAGTACTGGTAGATTTTCACAGAAAGCAAAATCAGCATATCAATCAGCATTATTAGCACTTGCGGCTGAAAGTAATAATAATGATTGGGTTGCGAACTTATATTGGAGAGATATTTATGGTGCAAAATTCTAAACTTCTGTTATTGGCTCAAATTCGGGAAATATACGAACGTGTAGTATTTACCCATAAGACACATGAAAAATGTGCCGATAGGTACGCACAACAAAATAAGAATTTCCGACTTGCTCAACTTGTTTTATCTGCTCTTATTAGCAGTGGGTTAGTAGCTATTATATTAACTGATCAATTTTGGGTTGAAATTATTACTGCCATAATCTCATTTATATTGTTGTGTATAAATTCGTATTTGAAAGATTTCAATCTTGCTTCTGAGGTTGAAAAGCACAACACTGCGGCTAAAGACGTATTAAATATTAGAGAAAAATATTTTAGCTTAATACGGGATATAATGGCTGACGAGGAACCTATCTCCGAGTTGGTAAAACGGAGAGATTTATTACAAGACGAACTTTCGACCACTTACCATAATTTACCGAGAACTACGTCTAAGGATTATGATAAAGCTCGTAAAGCATTATTGGAAAATGATGAATTTACTTGTAGAGAAGAAGAAATTAACGCTCTGTTACCTGAATCATTTAAAATGACGGAGATATCAAATGCTTCTCACTAACCGCCGCCTTTGGGCGGCCGAAATTTTTGAAAATCAGCGGTGCAACTCTATCACAGGGTCGCACCGCTTGGTGTATATTACGATTTGGCAAATATGCTTATTTCACATTCATTTTCTCAATGGTGACGGTGAGTCCATTGCCGTCCTCATCACGCCATTCATATACCGTATCAAGGTCAAGTATTATTTCGCCATTATCAGCGGTGAAGTTCTCCATACCGTCCTCTATCTCGGTCTGCATCGCCTTTTTAGCGGTTGCAAAATCAGCATAGAGTTCGTGAGTGTCGGTCGGTGGCTGGTCGTAATGCTCAATGAGCGTTGCCACAAGATAAAATGTAGTTTTCATCCCTTGCCTCCTTCCTTTGCTTTGAGCCATTCATCACGCTTGTGTCTGCACTCTGCGAGGGTGGGAGCGACGCAGGAAAACAACTCGTTGTCGGTATCTCGGTAGTCGTACATTACACGGCTGATACGCTTGCCACGATGGGCAGAGTAAAAGGTTTCGTATTGCTCGGTGCCGGGGGCAGTGGTGGTGCTTACCCCGTTGGCGGTCATTCTTGTTGCCATATCTTTGAGTTTTAGAGTATTGTTTCAAGTATTCCTTTCAAATCTTCCTCGTGTACCTCGGTGAGTACATAACCGATGAATTGGCGTCTGCCCTCTCGGTTGAGTTCCTTGTATAGCCTTCTGAGGTCGGAGAAATTGCCGTTGAGATACGTTTCGTACATATAAATCTCCATATCGGGTACCTCGTAATATCTTGCTTGTTGCTCCATTGTCTTTGAGCGTCTTTTGCTTTTCATATCGTTGGGGTTTTATGACCTGCGCCATTACTGACGCAGGTCGGATTATACATTATGCTGTCATTCTCTTGCGGATTTGGTCGGCGTTGCTGTTCACAAGGTCTATGATGCGGTTGTGGTATTCGGTGTCTTGGTTGTGCTTGCCGTGGCACTGCACCACTTTGAAGGTCCGCAAGTCCACCTCCACGGTTTCTATTATCTCATCGCCAATCCTTGCCGAGAGTATGAGGGTATCAGCTTTCTTGTAGTATTCGCTGCCGAAAACGCAGATATTCTGCACCTTGCCCTCGTTGTAATACTCGTCTATGCTTTCAAGCACTTTGACGCTTATTTCCTCATCGGTGATTATCAGTCCGAAGAATTTGGATTTGAGATTGATGAAATCTTCCTCGTTCTTCTTCTCTTGGAGTAGCCTCTGCTGCTCACGCTCACGGTTTTCAATCTCCCAGCGGCGGTGTTGCTCGGCTCGCTCCCTTTCACGTTTGGCTTCAATTTTTCGGTTTGCCTTGTCGTGAGCCTCTATGAAATCAGAGGGGCAGATGTTCTTGGGGTTGCGCAGGTCTTGACCGAGGGTTTTGAGCATCCGTAGATAGTCACACCACATTGAGAAATTGTTGATTTGGTACTTGTGACGCTTGGCGATTAGGTAGGCGTTCCAAATATCCTCCGAATTGTAGTTCGTCAGAAAATATTTCATCTGCTCAATCTCGCCCGCTTTGAGCAAGGTTTCTATCTTGGGGTCAGCAAGTAGAGCCTTGAAAAGACGCAGAGGGGATACTCCGTGAAAATCGCCCTTGAAGCCGTTGCGTTTGAGTTGGGGCAGGATTTTCATCTTGGGGTAAACATTTCCCCACGCCACAACATCGTCATAAAGGTTGTTGTGGTTGCGTATCTCCATACCGCTGAATAGTGACCACTGGTCGCAGTAGAACGACATGAGCCTGCGCAAAGCCATTGTCACCGCACTGCCGTTTGGAGCAATCCAACGCTGCACGACCTCGTTGCATTGGTATCTCATCGGCTCGCCTTTCCTGCCCTCGCAACTTACCTGCGCCACACGGATAACTTGGTAGCCCTTGAAGGTGGTTATCACGCTGAAATACTGCGTTTCCTTGTATATGCGCTTGCGAGTGTCCTGCACTTTGAGTTCAGCACCACATTTGGGGCAGGTGCAACCTGCGATGCTGTCGCAAAGTTCGCTTTTGCTGTGCCATTTATGACCGCAGTCGGAACAAGTGATGTTCCCTTTCTTGGTGCGGTAGCCGATATGCTCAACGCAGTGGCGCATTGCCCATTGCTCTTGGGTGGCGGATATGGGGCGGAGTGTCGCTGAAAGTCTTGCAACCTCTTTCTGTATCTTGGTCTTGGGTTTCATAGTCGTGCGGTGTTAAAAGTCAAATAGACTGGGTTGAACATCTTGGGTTTTCTTCTCGGTGGTAGCTTTCTTGGTTTGGATAGGCTTTCTCATCTTTGCCATTTCCTCCTGCCGCAGTCGCTCAATGGCGTCCAGCCGTGCCTGTTCCTTTTCTTCCTCGGTGAGTTCCACGGTGTGATTTACTACCACTTGGCAGTTAATCGGATTGCCGACCTCTATCTCGGCTTCCTCATAAAAGTGAACTGCCATTCCGTAAATCTCCGCATCAGCGAAGCCGTTGCAACCGCTTTTCCTTACCTCGTTGATTATATAGGTGGCGCAGTCCTCCACCGATTTTGAGGGATTGGCGAACTTGACGGCGAATAGAGCGTCATTCTCTGCCTTGTTTTCCAGATACTGACGGATAGTGTCAGTGAAGGCGGTAGTGCCTTTGTTTGTGTTGTTGCTTGCCATAGTCGTAATATTTAGATGTTTATAAATTCGTTATCAGCAAAAAGATTATCAGCGTCGCGGTTACGATTGAGATTATCCAGCCCACGCCTCTGAATATCGGTCGGAGTATCGCCCACACCAAAAGACCAACCACAGCACCGAGAGCAACCGCTATCACCTTTGCCGCTTTTTTTAATGCGGTATGAGCTGGTGAAGGTGTGAAGCTCGATTTTTTAATATGTCTGTCATTCAGTGTCATAAGGCGATATTTTTTTAATGCGTATAATCGCAGTTTGAAGTTTGTTCGCTCGATGAACTCCCCGCGTGACGGAAGCAAAGGGATGTTCGCCGGAGGCTGAAAAAATACGAGCCGAACGACCACGGGGAGCGAGGTCTGGAGATTTTTTCAGCCGTAAGGCAAAGAATACCCCGTTCCGGCACGTTCATCGTTACGAGCGAACACACTTTCAAACTCCGCTTATAATCAGCATGAAAGTTGAGCCAGCGCAGCCCCGCAGGGTGACACTGAATGACGGACATACTGAAATGCTATTTATGATAAAGTCGAAATGCAAATGCCCTGTGATACAGGATGTGAATGATGTAATTCCGGCAATGAGAAGAATGTATCAACGAGCGGTAGTGCAACGGCTCAATTCCAATCAGGAGGCGGCGAAAAGAACACGGGCTGCCGTAGAACAGTCGCGGGAGGAAATGCGACGGCACGGCGCACCCCTCCCACGGCGTCGAGGCTGCCGGTGTTCAGCCGCCTCCCCATAGTCGAGGTGTGGTCATCGGGTGTCAGGCGAAGCCCGTCACCCGGTGACTGCACCACCGACGAAAACCTGGAGCCGTTGCGCCTCCGCCACGTTCCGCAGTGAAAAATCCGCCTTAATCGCAGTTTTTTTGTAAAAATCAGCATTATAATCGCAGAAATTTGTACCTATATAGTCTTATAATCGCAGTTATTTGTATGTGCAAGCCCCAATTCAAAGAGTAAAATTCTTTCTTAAAATATCATATAACTCAAAATAAAGCACTATATTTGCAAAATAATTCCAAATACACCCCTGAAAATGATATTGGAAATCACTCTCACCAATTTTTTCTCGCTTAATGAGAAAGTGACGCTGGATTTGCAGGCCGCAAATATCCAGACAAAGGAAGCCCGTGCCCTTTCAGACAATACTTTTACTGTCGGAAATGAGCGTCTGTTGAAAACCGTTGCCATTTATGGTGCCAACGCATCAGGCAAAAGCAATATCATCAAGGCGATAAAGGCTGCGGTTGATATGATATTGCAGTCGCATAACTTCAACGAGGGCGACACATTCAGTTTCAAACCATTCAAGTTTGGAAATGTCGGTGAGCCGAGTGAGTTTTATATACGTTTCATCATTGATGGGATAGAACATGAGTATTCTTTTTCTTGCACCCGTGATGAAATACTGACCGAAAGCCTTTATTTCTATCCAAAGGGTCGTAAGGCTTTGATATTCTCCCGCGATGAGCGCAAGGAAGGAGGGAAAAAGGAGAAGTATGAATTTACCTCGGTAATACGTCGTCCTCTTGATGTTGCCTCAAACACATCCCGGAAAACCCTGTTCATCTCCCGTGCAAGCCAGATGGATCGTGAAAAAGCAAAAGAGGTTTACCGTTGGTTTAACGAGCAACTTGTGTTCAGCTATCGTGGCAAGACAACTGTCGCCATCGACCGCTTCCTCGGTGACAACAAAGAGGCCGTTCTGCGCGTGCTGAAAGCTGCCGACAGCGACATTGTGGAATTTTCATTCAAGGACGGAGAACTGACAACATTTCACCGGCGCAATCCGGACTTGCCGTTTGATTTCAACACGGAGGAGTCGGAGGGTACTAAGATACTTTTCAAGATAATGTTGACGGTCATGGATGTTGTGAGAAACAACAAAGTAATGTTTCTCGACGAAGTTGAAACGAGCCTGCATACCCGGTTGGTGGAGTATCTTATAAACCTGTTTCATACAAGCAAGTCGGCACAGTTGGTGTTCACCACCCACAATACCCATCTGCTTGACATGACACGATTCCGTAAGGATCAGATATTTTTCGTAAACAAGCGTGAGGATGGTTCATCCGACCTCTATTCGCTCTACGACTACAAGGACTTCCGCGAGAAAATGGACTTGGAGAAAGCCTACCTTCAGGGCCGTTTCGATGCCATGCCGTACATTGGCGAACCAAAGATTTGCCAAAAATATGAGGATATCAGTTTTGGCATAAGCGATGTTTCAAAATAATTTAGTAAATTTGCACATTATGGATAAATCTGCACATACCAATATCAAGAGCGTTTCGATTAAGAACTTCAAATCGGTAAAATCAATAACGCTTTCTGACTGTCGGCGCATCAATGTGCTGATCGGCAGACCAAACGTAGGAAAAAGTAACCTGTTGGAAGCTCTTGCGTTATTCGATGTGCCATATATGGTAAATACCTCAAATAAATCGCTTAAAAATCTTGTACGAATAGAGAATACCGCTGATTTATTTCATAATGGCATATCTACATCGCCCATAGAGGTATCGGCAGATGATAATTCTTTGGCAGTCAATCGCAGCGCAAACAATGGGTTGACGGTTGACATAGTATCAAAAGGTGACATATCAAAATATGCTTTCACACCTTCGCTAAATCTCTCAACAAAGAAAGAACCATCAGTATTGCCGGATATACTTGCATACTTTTTTCCTAAGCACTTTGTAACTGAATCCTCAAATGTTGGCTTTCTTATTCCGCCATCAGGAGTAAATCTGATGGAAATAGTTTCCTATCTGCCCCAATTAAAATCAAATCTCTCAGAGCTATTCCACGGATATGGGCTGAAAATGATGTTTGATTTTGGATCACAGCAAATAAAGGCAATGAGAGAAAATGGACTTGATATGTTTCTTATTCCGTTCAGCTCTCTTGCTGATTCGCTGCAAAGACTGATATTCTACAAATCTGCCATTGCCAGCAACCAGAATAAAATTATATGCTTTGAAGAACCGGAAGCACATACTTTCCCTCCATATATTTCAAATGTAGTCAACGACATAATCGCAAGTGAAGATAACCAGTTCTTCATTACTACGCATAGTCCATACGTCATGAGCTCGTTGTTGGAAAGTGCAGGAGATGACTTGTCGGTGTTTGTTGTCGATATGGAAAATAATGCAACTGTTGTACGTCGCCTTTCAGAGCAACAGCTTCAGGAAGCATACGACAATGGTATGGATATGTTCTATAACCTTGAAGCATATCTCGGAGAATGAACAAACGTGCAGACTTTATAATTCCGGAGTGCTATGTCGATACCAATCTTGTGGAATCGTTGGTATGTAAAGCCGGTTGCAACCACCAGAAAGGCTGTAATCAGGTCGCAAAAGTCATGCAAGAGAAATTTGCAGACAGATTTGCTGTTGGGATAATAGATGCCGACAAGAGAAGACCGAGCTACCTTAATGAATTTTCAGAAGTAGTATCAAGTGAACATCTTAAATTATTCCGACACTCAAAACGTCCACATTTTATAATTCTTGTTCATCCGGCGATAGATGGATTCATACTCTCATGTGCAGAAGCCGGTAGCATAGATCTAACGGAATACGAATTATCTCCGGTCTTGAAGGAATTCACCGCACAAACTAAAAACGTAATGTCAAACAAAGACGCACGTTTCAAAAGGCTGTTCAATTCAATGGAGAATATCGGCGAGATTGGACTGATGAAATCGGTTATAGCATATCTTGTAGGAACAACATACAAAGCATCTGAGGCCGAGCTTATCAAGATATTTGCAGCACAGTAACGCACCATCGTTATTGACAAATAGTGTCACGTGTGACACTATTTGTCAATAACGTGTAATCCCCCCCTGTGATTTAAGGGTATGTGATTGCAATGGCAGCGAGTTTTCAAGCATTAAGCTGGCAAATTGTACTAAATAAAATAGCATGTTTTTTATTCAGTACAGCGATTTAATTGAATAAAATAGGAAAACAATTGGCTTGCAAGAGATCATAAACTCGGTTTTTTGTAAAATTTGAGGTTATAATCGCAAAAATTTGTACCTTTGTATTCTCTTAATCGTGATTTTTTGTATGGCAGTGAAAGTTGACACCCAAAAAGAGATTGTATTCGGTTCGTCTAACCCGAACATATCCCGTGTGCTGTCTAAAAAGGAGAAGGACGGAGAAATAAGGAAAGTTGCGCCACGCATATATACGACTAACTTGATTGACAGTCTGGAGAATATTGTGCGACGCAATCTGATGGATATATTGGTTTATCGCTATCCTGATGCTTTGATTAGTCATCGCAGTGCAAAAGAGATGCGACCCACCGCTACCGGAGATTTCTTCCTCACAAACTCTACTACAAGAAAAGTCACCGACCTGCCGGGCATAACATTGAACTTCGTCAAAGGGCCGAAAGCGACATCCCACGATATTCCGTTTATGGGTATGCACATATCGGGTGAATATCGGTATATGCTTGAGAATATGCAGGTGTCACGAAAAAGCGGCGATGAGTCGCGTGTGTTACCGATAAGTGTGATTGAAAGCAAACTTGAACAACTGTTGCTTACAGGTGGAGAAGAACGTCTCAACCAGTATCGTGACGAATTGCGCAAGGTTGCCGAAGAGCTGGATATGCAGACGGAGTTTGCCAAAATAAACAGTATAATATCGGCGTTACTATCTACACATGACGCGAAAGTGCTGTCAACGGACTCTGCTAAAGCTCTTGCTGCCGGTAATCCGTTTGACCCGTCGCGTGTTGAACTGTTCGAGATATTGTTTGATGCGATAAAAGACAAGTATTTTGTAATCCGCAACAACAAGAATACCGACGAAGAATCATTCCGACTATTCTCTTTCTTTGAGAGTTATTTTTCAAACTATATCGAAGGTACTGAATTTGCAGTAGATGAAGCTAAGGCAATAGTTGATTCCGGTATTCCTATGCCAAGACGCGACGAGGACTCGCATGACATACTCGGCACATTCAAGGTTTTGTCAAACCGCATGGAGATGATGCGCACTCCTACCTCTCCGAAAGAGTTGTTCGTCATTCTAAGCCATCGTCACACCATATTGCTTGAAGGAAGACCACACATGAATCCCGGCGTTTTCAAAATGAAGAATAACCGTGCCGGGCAAACCGAATTTGTGGATCATCAGTTGGTGAAAGGTACATTGTCACAGGGCTTCAAGTATTATGCCGCTCTGACCGATCCATTTGCCAAAGCTATCTACATGATGTTTATGATAAGCGAAGTCCACCCGTTCAATGACGGTAACGGTCGAATTGCCCGTGTGATGATGAACGCCGAACTGGTGCGTGCCGATCAATCTCGCATTATCGTGCCGACTGTATTCCGCGAAGATTACATATTGGCTTTACGCAAACTCACACGCCATAAAGACCCATTGGCATACATCAACGTAATGACCAAGCTCCACCAGTTCAGTGACAACCTCTACGGCACCGACTTCACCGAACTGAAAAACTACCTTGCAGCCTGTAATGCCTATGAAGAGCCATCGCAAGCTAAACTGCAAATCATAGATCGAACAATATTGTAACCATAGGAAATATGATTTTTACCGATATAGAAAAGAGCATCATTAATACGATAGCTACTCAGGATATATCTGAAATAAAACCATTTGGATATACGGCACGAAGTGTCCTTTTCCCTAAAACTGAAGGTGCTCTATTTATCCCAGAAGACGTGTTAATAGGAAATGGTTATCAACAAGTATTATTTCTTCTTGCTCGCCACGATGGAGGTATAACTCACTCATTAATGATAGAGCGGATTATTTCATTCGTCTCACTCATAAAATTTTTAGAAGATAATCGCCTGATTTACATAATAGATGGGCCAAGTAATAAACCATGTTTTTATTATGAAGGTTATCAATACATAAATATTGAAAATCAGCCGGTTAGCAGTACGTCGAATGGTGATACAACTGTTAACGATTACATTGTTAATATTGAAAATGGAATTGAGTTTAAATACCAATCGATCATAAGGGATGGTTATCCCCGACATTACGAGAATGTTCAAATTATGATGCCTAAAGATATACGTTTAGGTGCAATAGATATTGGTGGCAATATCAAAAATGAGTTATATCGTTATATCAATGCTTTTATATATCCAACCATTACGCTTAGAGATATAATCAACCATGGGTTCAAAACAGAGCCTGAAAGAATAGCTGAGGAATCCCTTAAAGCCGCCAACGCGCAAGTGACGAAAGCAAATCAAACACTTATCGTTGCTATTTTGACATTGATATCTACGGTTGCACTCCCAATTTTAATATCTTCAATAAATGATACGCCCTCATCAATAATTAAAATCATAGGTATTATCTATTGCGCATTTCTTTTGATTGTATGTGGCTTTCAAATCGCTAAGGATGACAATACTTCTTCTTAATAACATATTCATTAGAAGAGGACAGGAATAATTAACACTCTTAATTGCCGAAAATCAGAGGATTATTATTAACTTTGCAGTGTAATCAACGAAGAACATTGAAATATCTGGGTGTGCAAGAAGGGAACATCCTTGATTTTTCAGAGAGTTAAGTTATTGATAAACACAATATTGACGCCTTATTCACAGAACCCAGGCGGATCACTAAAGGGTCATCATTTGATGGCCCTTTTTTCGTGTCTGTAAGTGGCTGAACAGTAGTCGTTAGCAATTTTGTAATTTTCTGATTTAGAAAGATTTAGCAATCCATGTCATTCCTGCCCGTAGTCCATTGTAGCATTTGTTAGTCTCGATTTAGCACATTATCTTTGGTACAAATTTCGTGGATGTACCACAAAAATGTACCACAAATGTACCACAGGATCCGTCAAATATCAGCCTCGTCTCTCACATTCCGCCACATGTCGGGCCGGGATGCCGTTTTCAGCATCCAATTCTCTGATATTTACTATTTTGTGCTAAAGTGTTCCAAAAGAATCGGAGGGGGAAACACCCGGTTTGAAAAAGGCGTTAGACAAGTGTGTGGTACACTTGTGGTACATTTTCCGAGCAGTGTGGTACACGCTTTTCCGTGTACCACAAACCGATTGAAGACAATGTATCACCTTTAATAACACTTAATTATGGCAGGAATACCCCAGATCAAAGTGATTTTCGACCGCCGCAAGAAGGCTTCGGCGGCCAACCCCGGCACCGTGGAGGTAGAGGTGTCGTACAACCGCGAGCGTGTCCGCCTCTCGACAGGCGTGGCAGTGCTCAAGCAGCAGTGGAGCGGCAGGGAGGTGGTGAACCATCCGCAGGCCGACCATCTGAACGAACAGATCCGCCGGGTGTACGACGGGCTTCACGAAAAGATGTCAACCATCGCATCCAAGAAGGGCGAGTACGACCTCTCGCTCCTGAAAAAAGTAAAGAAGACAAAAGTGCAGGGATCGTCGGCGAGCTTCCTCGACTGGCTCGAAGAGCGTATCTACATGCGCCCCGTCACCGAGTCAACACGCCGGCAGCACCTCGTGATGCTAAACTGCCTCCGTGAGTTCGGACTTATCCGTTTCTTCTGCGACCTCACGCCGAAGAACATACGGCTTTGGGACGACTTCATACGCAAGCGCGTTACGGCTCAGTCGTCTGTGCATGGCTACCACAAGCGGCTGAAGCCGTACATCATCGAGGCAATCCAGTTCGAGAAGCTGGAGGCAAACCCATACGACGGCATGAGGATACCGCGCGGCAAGTCGGAGGGGATAAAGTTCCTCACAGAAGAGGAGCGCGACCGGGTGGAGGCACTTGAACTCTACGGCATGACGGAGAAGGTGCGCGATATGTTCATATTCTCATGCTACACGGGACTTGCATACTCCGACCTCGTCAAGATCAAGAAGTCGGACGTGTTCATGCAGGGAGACGACTACTGCATACGCGACAAGCGTATGAAAACGGGTATGCCCTACACGATAGTCCTACTGCCGAAGGCGATAGCCATACTTAAGAAGTATGACTACAACCTTAACCTGATGAGCAACCAGAAGTGCAACGACCAACTGAAGCTGATTGCTAAAATGGCCAATCTGCACATCAACCTGACCATGCACGTCGGCCGCCACACCTTCGCGACATGGGCCTTGACAAAGGGAGTCGGCATCGAGACAGTGAGCAAGATGCTCGCCCACTCCAACGTGACGATGACCGAGAAATACGCCCAGGTGCTCCAGACAAGCGTAATACAAGGCTTCAGCAAACTGAAATAGGATCTGCACATATACTCATACGAAATACGGCGCCGTCATTTCCTCCGGGAAGTGGCGGGGTCGCCGCGTCCTGCCAGTTGGCCACGCAGCGACTCAATCTCTCGTGCCTGTGCCTCCACCTTCTGCTCAAGCCTCTCGATGCGGTTGCTGAGGGGCACCATCATTGATGTCATGTTGCGCATTATCTCCGCCATATCCCCAAGGATGTAGGAGAAGCGGTCCAACTGAGGGGGTGACGAAGCCGCCCCTGTTTCAGTTTCCTGCTTCCTGCCGGGACTTTCAAGCAGCATCTCGCCTTCGCCGCTCCATATCCACCCGAAATTCAATGTCGGGCATACACCGCACAGGCTCTTCACGAAACGCTCCGACACGTTGGATTTTCCCGTTATCACCTGCGACACCACGCTTGGGTTGTAGCCCATCCTTTCCGCTATCGCGCGGTTGGATGCGAACAGCCGGTTCTCTTTCAGCCATTCCATAGCCTGTCTTATCCTTTTTCTTATATCTTCCATAACTGTATGTTTATATTTTCTAATCAATCCGATTAGTTATTTCCAATAATAACAATCCAAACAATCATTTCGCATGATATGTTTGTTAGTGTTAATACAATCAACTAATTTAGATTAATTATTTTAATTGCAAAGATAATCATTTTTCTAAATATAACTAATGATTGCTAACGAGAAAAATAAATAGGACATAAAAACATAGCCATTATGAGTGAAGACCGGAGAATAACGATGAGGCTCACGAGGATCGAGAACACCCTTGAGGAAATAAAGCGCACAATCAGCGTGCCGGAGCCGCCGGACCGTCCCATAACAGTCAGGGAGGCAGCCGAGATAATGCACTGCTCGGAACAGAGGGTGCGTGATTCCATACGGGACGGCACCCTGAAAGCGAAACGCAACGGGAGGCGTTATTACCTTTCATTATATGATGTCAGGGAACGCGCCGGATTCCCATCCCTTGAAAAAAAACGGAAGACCTGATACACCTTATATTAAAAGACAAAGTTATGACAACCCAACAGATTAAGGAGATTGACTCCAGATGCCTCAACGACTATCTCGCCACGCTGCCCCCGACCGACCACCGCTTTTTTGTCACGGCTGTCGTGCGGGCCTGTGGCGAGGGCATAAAGAGAAAGACATTCTACAACTGGAAAGCCGGATGCTGCTGCATTCCGTCTTTCTGCAAGACCGAGATTGAGCGTATCGCCGGATGCGTGGTGTTTCCCAAAGACCTGTATTGCGAGGACTCCGATGCCGTCGCCTCTCGCCGCGATGGTGCCTCCTGATTAATATTTAACGAATACAGACAGCCGGAATGAACCTATCATGGATACCCGTACTGCATTATCTCCGCAACGTGGAATGGCTCTATTCCGAAAGCAGGATGGTCCATCTCTGGCTGGAAATCCTTTTCCGCGTCCAACGGTCGGCAGACACTTACCCGATAAAGGGTACGACAATCGACATAATGCCGGGCCAGTTCGTGGCCTCCACCAGAAAACTCGCGGCAGCGATAGGCGCGGACAAGGACACGGTGGGCCGTTATCTGAAGATACTGGAGTCTCAAAGGTGGATAGAACGGAGGGATATTGGCAACGCCACGCTATATACCATCCTTGTCCGTGAGCAGATTCCGGAGTTCTCCTTCTATGCGAAGGAACGGGATGCCGGCAGTTCCCGACCCAATATCCTCCCCACCTCCGGGGACACGCCCTCGGACACAAGTGGGGACACTTTTGGGGACATATACCATATAGAGAATAATATAAATAAAAATTCTCTCTCCCACGCGCACGAGGAAGAAATTTTTGATTTTTTTCAAAAAGACAAAGCCTCGCTAAACGAAATAGCGGCTGCCCTGCATTGCGGGGTGGAAAAGCTGGAGGCGATGCTCGCCGATTTTTTCACAGAGTGCCGGATAAAGAAAAAGCATCATCCCGACGCGCAGGAGTGCAAGGATCATTTTTTCAACTGGGCCCGCGCCCGACTAAACCGAGAACAGCAAAATGTCATATCCCAAGAAAATAGACCCGTCGGAAGCCGTCAGGGGAATCAGAGAGGCCGCAGAACACCGGTCAAGCCGGACTGCGGACTTATCGAGGATTAGCGAGTACAAGGATCTTTTCGTCCGCTGCGCACTCTCAGTGTGTCCGGGCTTCACAATCCGCGAGGAGCTGAAGGCCGCTTACAACGACATCCTGCATTGGGCGGTCATGGACTACACCGGGAACCTTGATCCCGACAAGGGGCTTCTGCTCTGGGGCGACATAGGCACCGGGAAATCCACAATGCTCAGAATCATCCGCGAGTTCTGCGGCGTGGTCCGCCCTCCCGTTGACGGCCACAGGTACTCATTCCGGATAACCAACGTGATTGACGTGTGCGCCGACTATGCAGATGAGTCTTCTGGAGGAGGATACAGGGGCATAAGGCAGTACATCGAGAGTCCGAGGCAGGCTTTCGACGAGCTTGGCAGCGAGACTGTGCCGACCGGAAGGTACGGAAATTTCGAGAACGTGATGCAGTACATCTTCCAGTCCCGATATGACAACAGGCATCATCAGTTCACCCACGCCACAACCAACCTGACAGTGGATCAGATACGCGATGTGTACGACGAGCGCATATACGACCGCTTCAAGGAGATGTTCAACTTCGTTGCCCTGCGGGGAAAGACATTCAGGACAAACACTCAAAAAAATTTATAGAAATGGAAAACGAAATGACACAGAATCCCGTCGATTGGGAAAAACGCCGCTATGAGCTTGCGGAGGCCTTGTTCTTCCATGACATCCGACATGCGGACGAGGTTTCCCCTGAGAACAGGCTGGCCTTTTGGCCGAATCATATCCGCATCGCTGCGGATATGGCGGTGGAGGCCGCCGAAGTTTTCATAGAGAAATACCGCCGGAGCGCGGACAAGCCGAGGGAGGAACAGAGCCATGCTCCCTGATTTCAGAAAGATAGTTCCGGAGCTGTTGTATTCGGTGATGTCCGCCAAAAGGCTGCTCGGTATAAGCCACACTACGATATACGAGTACATGAAGTCCTCGCCCCCGATACTCCCATACCAACGGTCGGAAAACGGCTGGCACAGGCTTATCAAGGGAAGCGACCTCATAATCATCCGCGACAATCCTCCCGTCAAGCGTGGTCGTCGTCGTAACAAGTAAGAGTGACCGGTCAGTTCAGCAGATACCACGGCGGCGAGTTGCTTTCCGGATTGCCGAAGGCTTCGGAAATTGCTACAGCAAGAAGCCATGCATGGGAGCGTATGCCGTCCATGTCGGCGGCGATCTGACTTCTGCGGCTCTCTCCGGCTTCGGCGAGGCGACACCATTTCCGTGCGAAGATTGCCGGATGGAAGGCATCGACAAATGACACGATGTCGGCGACAAGGGTCGCCGGGTTGTTGTCGGTCATGTCGGTAGAGAATCGGAACGGCACCCCGCTTGCCGTTCTCCTCCTGAAGTCGAATGTCATGCTGCCGTCCACCCTCACTATTGCCTCAACTCTCCAGCCGCATTTTATGGCAACTTGGATTATGGTTTGTAAAATCATGTCAGTACACGTTTATGTCTGCCACTTCTACTAAGGAAGCGGCAGACCGGATTTTCGGTTAAGTCAGCCGTAGAGCATCCGCCTCGGCTGACGGTTGATATTATCCTGCCATACGCTCAAGGAAGTCTTGCAGCCTCTTGTCCGCTATCTTCCCTATGGGCTGTGGTGCGAAGTAAGGTATCTGCACCACTTGCAGTATGCCGAAGCCTTGTTTTCGGCAGTCAATCTCAAGGGCGGCAAGCTCGTTTAGCGACACATAGCCGTACTCGTCCTCGGCAAGCCCCACAACTATGCCGAACAGCGTGGTGTCATCATCCTCGTGGCTGCCTTCAAGAATGAACCATCTAACGTTTCCGATAGCGAATACCGCGAGGCACACTGCGTTCTTTCCCTTGCCGTCTTGGGAATATAGGGGGTAGCGGTTTATCGCTTCCTCCAGTTTTGGGGTCATAAGTCTGTTCATATTCATCTGCTTTTTAATTCATTATATTCGGGGTCATAGATTTCGTTGCCGTATATTAGCGTGTCGTACATCATCGCCGCTCTCTTAGCCGCCATTTCATTGCGCTCATCGTAATATCCCTTGTGGTAGTTGATTGCAAGCTGACGGATATAGGCCACGCACACCTTGAAAGCCTGCGACTGCAAGTAGCGGTGTATGGTGGCGAGAGCCTTGCCTGTGTTGGCGGCGGATTGCAGCCTGCCGTTGACGAAGTTGTCAAACGCCATGACAAACTCCTTGTCGTTCTTTGAGATTGCTATACCGTTGTAATCTTCCATATTCGTATCGTTTTTAGAGTTTTGCCTGATAGTAGATTGATGGCTCGGAGGTTACGTTGTAGATATAGGCTCCACAACGCACCAATAATGCCTCCTTGCCGTAATAGAGCCGCTTCATGCCCCGAACGGAGCCGGAGCGGTGGAAATTGGGGAAACGTCCGATGTTCACTCGCTCTCCCTCTGCCACATTCATTCGTCTTACTCGCATAGTTCAGAAAGTTTTTTGTTGATGTTTGAGTTTTTTATCCCTTTTGTTGAAGCTCGATGAGCTTCTTTGGCAGGGATGGCCGTTTTTCGTGCAGCGTCAACTGCGGCCATTATGGAGGATAAGGCAAGCGTGAAGCCAGCGACAAGACCGGGATACCCATTTTTTCGGAATAAAAGGAGAAAAAATGCGGAGGCTCACGGGTGAGGGAGCCGGCCTCAAACGAAGTGCCGCTTGACGTTCCTCCCGGACACAGTAGCTTCGCACAGGAAAACGCCACCCTGACAAGAACTCAAAAACTTCAAGGGAAGTAAATATCTACACATCAGTCTTGCCGGGTCAAAGCGGTAGCCTTGATCCGCCACAGTTATCTTTTCAGCCGGTTACCACAGACAGGCGGCAGCGCGAAAGCCATGCTTGCACGGCTCTGGCGTTGCTGCCGC
>ENA-OPCN01001113-OPCN01001113.1-human-gut-metagenome-genome-assembly--contig:-NODE-1113-length-20007-cov-2.069567_pt1 | contig 20007 bp, 25 predicted proteins | sample MGYA00241567_ERZ501485 | MGnify/ENA primary metagenome ERZ501485 (study PRJEB25962, sample SAMEA2042579) | human gut metagenome | biome: human gut; feature: human-associated habitat; material: faeces...
CAAAAATGACCCCCTAATGCCCCCCTATTATTTTTTCCAAGATTTCCGTGTTGGTTGCAATCACATCCGCAGCCTGTTCCAACCTTTCTGCCAGTACATTTACCAGATCCGCATACTTTTTGTCCAAATCAATAACATCTTGCACCACCGCACATCTTGATACTATTTTTTTCAAATATTCATTTCTGCTAAGATGCTGCTTTCTTGCCAGTTCATCCAGTTTAGTGACAACCACAGGATCTACATTTCTTATTTTTATTTCCATTCTATCACCATTTTTCCAAAATTTCATCAGGGGGTCAGAAATGACCCCTAACCATATTACTGCGATTCTTTGCTTTTTCTTTCGTCACTTTTTTGTTTAAAATGTGCTATCTTTTTTTTCAATTCGTCCTTGCTTTCTTTAATAACCGGGTGCGTGATTTCTCCCACCCGATAACAGTTTTTTGCATTAAAAAGCCAAAGCAAAGTGTTAAGCACATCCATCATCATGATTGTGTTCTGTTCTGCCGTCTGCACTCCCCAGCGGATTCGCTCTTTTGGCAGATAGTTTTCCTCAAGCTCTTTTCGCACAGCCACCGCCAGTTCTTCAAATCCCTGCTCATGCTTATGTATCAAATAGGACACTGTTTGTCCATCCGATTTAAACCCATATTTTTTCTTTATAGCATTTAATAATGTAACATCCTCTTCCGATAAGTGAATACACTTTTGTTTCATAATCCCTCTCCTTTCTTACTATATATATTATATTACTTTTTATCCTCTTGAATGTCAAGAAAAACCTATATCAGAGAGATATTTTTTCTTGCTTTTTATGTAAAAATCCATCTATCACTTAGATATAATTTAGCCTGATAGTGTCCCCACGGAAATGTTCGGCTTTGCCGAACCCCCACAGCAATGTGGGGTCAATTTCCCCTTATGCTCTTTAATCTCTCTCTCTCGTTTTATCGCCTGAGAGAGATTAGCAGCAGGACTGTTGAGCTTTGTGCGATAACCGGGGAAATCTTTTTGTGTGTTAAGTTGTTGGCAACTTGTAAAGTTGTCAATGACTTATCCATCAAAAAATCCGGTTATCCATCAAAATCAACGGTCATATAAAATTTTCTTTTTGATTGGGTGAAGCCCAATCCGATAAAAAGAAAAAATCCATTCGGACACTTGTGTCCTTACTCTCTCCCTGGGAGGGGGCAGGGAGAGGGAGACACGCCTGCGTGTCGGCAGAGGGTGGGAATGGTACCATAAAAAACAAGAAATAGAAATGCTGCAGTCTCGACTTAGAGAAGAAACTCCTGCAGCGAGTAACCAGTCAATGCAATTAGAATCTGATTCTTGGCATCAAAATCAACTTTTGATGTACTATTAGCAAAACAAGAAATTACACTCTTGCCTATTTCACGAACAGAATTATCTTCTTCATTCAACGCACCCCAAATACAATCCCCCAATAAATCATAATCTGTTTGAGCCAATTTTTCACACAAATCTTTATAGTCAAATAAATCTTCACACATAAAAAAGCACCTCACTTATCAAAATAACCACATTCCTTAAAACTGCAATATTCTTTACCAATAATAATAAAATCATGAAATTCAATTCCCATCAGTTCCGACGCCTTAACAAATTTTCTAAAAACTCCAAAATCTTCTTTAGAAGCTTCTACGGCACCACTAGGATGATTATGGACAAGAATCATTCCTGATGCACCACATAACAATAATCGAAGAAACACTTCTCTTGAACACAACAAAGAAGCATTTACGCTTCCATGAGAAATTTCAAAAAATCCGATTGGTTTCATGGCAGTATTTACTGCCAGCATATAAACATATTCTTCTGCTCTGTGCTTCAAACAAAAAAGTTGATTCAAAAGATCAACAAGAATATCCGGTCTGGATATGGTTACTTCCTCACGAAGCAAAAATTCATTTGTTTGAGTAAGCACCGGCAACTGTTCATCCGTAAGTATTACATCAAATAGTCCAATGATCATTTACACTCACTCCTTAAAAAAAAGAGGAAGGAGTTTAAGCTCCCTCCTCAATCATTCCATCAGTTCAAAAATTGACTTAATTTTCCATCATTCCAAATGTACACACTATCTGTCAATTTATCTTCCAAAGAGACCGAAGTATCATTCACTTCTTTCACCATAGTGGCAAAAGAAAGCAAATCTGATTCTGATTGAAACGGAACACAAAGACACTCGTGAATCGAACTTGGCAAAATTGCAAAGCAATTTCCCAACTCCGGAACTAATGATGAAAAATTGGATGCATCCAATAAAACACCGGCACCATTTACCCTGGAAGAATTTGATACTACAATCATAGAGGTATCCGGACATTCCGTCGCTGGAACTCCCATACTTTTCATAACATCTCCCATATTCATGAATTGTATCTGAGCTTGAAGATTCCGTTTTGCAGCCACAATCATTTCATCTTTGTCTACGTCCATGTTTTCTAATAAACAATCTGTTATTGTTATGGACGCAAGTTCCGATTTGATTTCCGAATGTATCGGAATATAAAAAGAAAAGGCTAAATCCATCTCGTGCCGATACACTATATGGTTTTTCTTCAATTGAGCTATATTGTCATCAGAATAGACACGAGGAAGTACTTTCTGTAACAAATACTCACGATTTAAGAAGTCAGAGACTTCAATATTACAACCATGTTTTTCATAGCAATGACGAAGTTCCTCTACAATTTCCTCATCCGGTCGATTCCAAAAATCATCATCCAGGTAAAGAATTGGAGAACTGTTGTATTTTGCGCTCTGCAAAACCAGTCCTCTTTTTACCTGGTTGTTTTTAAATCGCTCCTGCAGCCTTACGGAAAACTCATCTCGTTTCAATAAAGTGTTCAATTCGTTAATTCGTTCTGTTAATGTCATCATAATGAACTCCTTTCTGCGCCATGCGCTCAAAAAATAAAAAGTCCGGGATTTACTTAATCCCAGACTCTGTATTTACCATTAATTGTCGTTACAGTGCCAATAATTGCACTTAAAGCATCGCCCCAGGTGATTGCCTGTTTGGCCGCTTTCTGTTCCTTCATCCATTTTCGGAAATAAGGAAACTGTTGTCTGGAAGTCGTATCAAACACAAACTCCAGTTGCTTTTCAAAACCGTCATCCCGGCATCGTTCCATATATTGCAGATGTTCTTCTGAACAGTCAATTGCTTTTATGGTAACTACTCCGTGTGAAAGTTTTACGGATGTAATTTCAATCGTCATTGCTGCAGTCCTCCTTTTTGTCATGTTTATTCAGTTTTCAAGGTTCAAAAGCAACTCTTTGTTGCTGATTTTCGTAAATCACAGGTTATCTTTCTAAAACAAGGGGCAAGGCGTAGCCGGTACGCCGTCAGGGCAACCCTTGTTTTAGAAAGATGTTCTGTGATAGAAATATCCGGCAAACAAGAGTTTTTGAATCAGGAAAACAAATATGACAAAAGAAGGACTGCTGCGATACGCCCAGGGCAACTTGCTTTTCTTCCCACCGGGGAGATGTCACCGGACATTTCGCCCTGCGAACCGGTGACAGAGAGGGATAAGAAAAAAGCACTCATTCTTCCATATTTTTTTCTGAAAGAAAGAGTGCTTTTTGTCCTTTTGATTTAAATGAAATTATGCTATACTTTATTTTGTTGCCACCCCTATACCGGCACAGAGAGGGGGCGCGTACTTTTCGATGGATATACTTATTACTTTCATTGTTTCTATCATGGCAGGAGTAGTTTGCCACTACATATGCAAATGGTTGGATAGGAACAACTAAGGCAACCAGCCTAAGGCCTAAGCCACCTTGCCAAAACGGAACAAAAACCCCCATGAGCGGCCACTCATGGGGGTTTTGTCGTAACTTAACGATTAATACTTATTACTTCTGCCTAATCACAGTATATCAGATTTTTGGCAAAAAACAACACTTTTAAGTAGATTTATTATAAAAATTTAAATTTTCAATTTCAATCTTTACTCTCTTAATGCGCTCTTTTAAATAACATATCTTCTCTGTGTCATTATTCTTTTGAGCTTCCTCAAGTTGCTTTTCCAACGAAAGCAATTCATTTTTTAAGCCATATACACTGCTCATATTCCAAGTTTCCCTCCTGAAGAATTTCAATCAAAAGATGCTTCTATAACGGCTGCAACAAAACCATGCAACGAATTCTTGTCAGTCATAATGCCTAAAACAATTCTTGCTTTGTTTAATTTATCAAATCCCATATCACTGACTCCCAGTTGCTTCAATCTATACAGAACAAATCGTCGCTCTTTAACACCATATTTTGATGCCAATTCAATCCCCTTAAAAAAAGTTTCTTTTTTATCCCCATTCTGTTTGTACATCTTTTTTAGTTTTCGATACAACTTGCTTTCCTCTGCCAATCCTTTTCCATTCATGTTAATCCATCCCTTCTAAAATCAATTTTCATGTTATCTAACTGTATTATAACTATTATCATTTTTTCATTCAAGTATCTTTTTCTTTTTTACTGTATCAATTCCCTTATTCTTAGAGACAATTTTTAAGTACACTTTCCTTACTGACAAGCTGGCAAGAATTATTAGTTTAATATACTCACATCTAGAAAATTAAATATTATAGATAAGAAAGACTGTATAGAAAGATTAGAAATAATATGCTCCCTTTATAAATCATCCATTCTTCCCATAAATTAGGGGTATTCACGATTTTTTTAGGGGAAATATATTAGACTCCATTTATGCACATATATCATATAATTTAGACCACCTCTAATTTACCGAGGAAATATATTAGACCCTCTTCTATTTTTATACACTTTTTTAGACCGCATAATGAAAAGAAATCCGGAGTTTTTTCTTCTCCGGGAATGCTTTTGTATTGATTTGTTCGTATATTATACTTTTATCTGGCCAGATTTTATCATTTTTTCCCTTACTAAAAATATGCTTCCATCACAAGTAACCCTATGCTTTTAGCATAAGGCCAATGTCTCACGAACTAATTTATGAACATATTTATAACTCAGTTTCCGGTCTTTTGGTTTTGATTCATCCGGGATGCTATCTCGCACCGCTTTCTCCAGTATAGAGAAGATATTATAACCAGCGTCATGGGCAATACCCCGGTACTGTTTAATCAATTTAGCTGTTTCACTCAACTCCTCTTGATCGTATTTTCTTATTTTATTTCTTCTTACGATCGCAGAAGCGAAAAATTCATGTTCCTGTTTTTCCTGTTCTCCCTGCTTCTGGTTAAATACACTTCTTTTATAAGTTATGTAATAGATCCCTTTAACGATTCCTACTGAAAAAAAGGCTCTAAGGCTATGCAGATAAGACCGCACCATTCTTTTCGTTACCCCCAGCATGGCACAGAACTTTTTATAAAAGTTGCCGGTGCCAATACGATAAGAACTGCTGTTGTCATGAGTGCAATGCAAAAAATAAAGCAACAACCATTTTTCTTTTGCTTTTAATTGTTTGAACTGTTTTTTATGGAATATAGTTCTGCTCAAATCGATGTATCCTTCGCAGCCTGCTTTAAAAGCATCAGCACCGGTAAAGTCGTTACCCAATATCAAAAAATCATAATCGATATCAGAAGTACGGCTTATTATCACAATCCCCTTACGCTCCAGTCCATGCATAGCAGTATAAAAGGACTGCTTGCACATTCCAGTAGCTCTGCATACATCTTGATTATGTACCCCTGCCACAAAGCCATTTAATCTCTGGTACTTTGCTACATACAGAAATAGATCCATTTCCGTTGATGTCAAATTTTTAAGTTTGTCAATTAAACTGTATTTTATCCTCATATAATTTCCCTCTTGACTTTTATATTAAATAATATATAATATAGTTATCCCGACCGGTATAAATAGTACCGGCTAAGAGGCACTTCCTCATATGTGCCTCTTTTTTTATGCCCGCAATCCTGCATTACTAATTAAATGGCAGTCCCTCTTCAATACCGGTTGGTAGATCCATGAAATCATCATCTGCTTTGGCAGCGGTAGGCTGTGGCGCACCACCGGCCTGAAATGCGGATGCATTGGCATCAGCAGTGCTCTTTCTCTCAGCAAATTCAATCTCTTCGGCAATGATCTGCACACTGTAGACCTTTTCTCCGTTTTTATTCGTGTAGTTGTCATTCTGAACGCGGCCACTTACCAGCATACGGGAACCTTTACGGAAATACTTTTCGATAAACTCTGCCTGCTTACCAAATGCAGTGCAGTTAAAATAATCAACTTCCGTATCTCCCTGCTTTGCAAAACGCCGATTAATTGCCAGGCTAAATCTAGCAATAGCCAGCGCATTTTCTCCCTGCGTGTAGCGGATCTCCGGGTCGCGGGTAAGATTCCCCATTAAAATAATTTTGTTCATTTACATATCCTCCTAGTTTTCTGTGGTTAGTGATTCCTGCAGCACGCCTTGTAACAGCCGGCGATTACCACTCTTAGAATCACAGGTACTTAATGTTACTATTGAATCATCCGGTTTAATTTCATCTTTTTTCCGGATGTTTCTTGCTTGTTTAAATTCTTTTACATAAGCTTCTAAACCAAGTTCATTATTTGCCTGAAAGCGTTCCAATATGTCTGTATCGTCCGCAATCATATATGCAACTATTCGGTACTTCAAAATCTTTTTTGGCATATAAATGTAAAATTCCTTATGCTTCTTAAAAAAATCTGCATCCTCAAATCTTCGTAAAGTGCCAAACATGGAACCATTGATCATATTGTGGCCATATATTACTGTTAGGCGATCGGAAAAGTCCTTCTTATTTTCTCTTCTGGTATAAATGCATCCGGCAAAAGAATAATCTCCCTTCATATCATGATGTAAGTAAAAATCATTCTCTCTTTTCATAGCTGCCTGTAAAATGGGATAATCGATATCTGTTCCAGGCACCCGAATCCAAGCATATACATCTGCATTTGTTTTATGCAGCTTCCCCCAATCAATAGGGATCATTAATTTTTCTTTTTTACCGCTTTTTTTCTCTGGTACTGTTCTGATAAAAGAGGTCATGTCCCCTCCGGTATCCGTTACGATAAAAGCTAATATTCCAAAACATACTAAGGCAGTCACGATCAATAACATTCCCAGTATTTTCCAGCCTTTCATTCGTTTCATCTTTGCATCCCCTTTATAACAGTCTTATAAACTCCTGCCACACCTGCAGTCCCTGGCGGATTAGCACGCCTCTTGAGTCCGGATAAATCAGTGCCGTTAATCCTATGAGTGCCAGGATAAAAACAACAATCTCTATAACCAACCGCAAGCCGCCAAGCAATGTTTTCAGCAAAAATTTTATTGTATTGTTTTTTTCTACTACAACAACATCCTCTTCGATGTCATATCGTTCCTTCAGGATTTCCTGATGTTCTTTTTCCCTCTCTTCCTGCTTGATCTGCTCTACCATTTGATTTTTGAATTTTCCTTTTGTCATAGTAGCGTTGATTCCTTTCCTTGTATTTTTCAATCCAGTTTGTTTTAAAATCTTCCTCATATTTCTGCCAGAAAGCGTATCTGTCTTCGCATTCAAAATATTCAATTGCCTTACTATATTGGCACATCTGCTCTGTTACATAACACCATATTTCATCCGCCCGGATGAAATACAGTGTTCTTTTTCCTCTTACCTCTGCCACTGCATGAAATACATTTTTGGATATCATATAGCGCACATTGTAAGCGGATAATCCCAGCAAATAGGCTGTCTGTTGAAGCGTCAGATATTCAATCATACTGTCTTCCACAATTCGATTCGTTGTGTTAAATTTTTTTGGTTGTAACTTCCAAAAAGCCCACTTGCTGTCTGCTTCAAAATACTGTTTTGCCAAATCATACTTTTTCAACTGTTCGTTCACAAAAAGAGCCAATGCTGACACTTTTACCATCCGGTTGCCACGGTTCATTTCTGTCTGAATCTTTTCTGTCTTTATGTAATACTCAAATGTTTGTTTGGTTACCCCAATCAAATACGCAGCTTGTTTTAGTAGTAAATATTCGTCTCTCATTGCATTGCTCCTTGCTGTTTTATCGTTCCAACCCAGGCATCATTTTTATTGGCTGCCTGACCTTTGGTGCATCTTTCCAGATACCAGTATCTCCCCGCTTATCTTTTATCACGGATGAAAAAACATCTGTCATGTCTTTATTCTGTGCCTGCTCAAAAATATTAATGTTGCTTGCATCCGGCAAATCCACTTTGGATTTTTCTTTCCCCGGCTCATGATTCTTTGTTTCTTTTTCTAATCGTTTAAAATTCGTTACCGCATTTTGAACAACCACATCCACTGTCTCATGGCTGTATGTGCCGAAATAGACCTTATTTTTCTTTAAAAGTGATTTTATTTCTCTATCTTTTTGCTTGCTCTCCTGCAGATCATGGATTCTTCCCTCTGTCTGAAACCGGTTCTCATCTCGTTTCATGAAAAACGAAAAATTCTGATATTGTCCGCTTAATTCAGACACCATAGTTTCGTATTCCGGTGTTAGCTGCTGGTTATAAACCGTATTTAGAAGAATGGGTGAGTCTGTTACAATAAAATCCGTTTTTCCCATCAGCCTGTCCATACGATGAACCTGCTCTTTTAAGATTTCAAATTGATGTTTGGGGGAGCCATCCAGCATTTCAAAGTTCTTATCATAAACAAGCTCTTTTGCATATTCCTGTACATATTCAGCATTAAATCCCTGCTTTTTTAATTCTGCACATATATTCATACAGGATGTTGTTTTGCCAGATCCCGGACCACCAAATGCATTAATAACAATGGTTGTCCTGTCTGTTTTTAAATTCTGCATTTTTTCTTTATGCTGTTTCGCGTATTTCGTGTATTCGTTTTCTGTAACTGCTCCATCCTTTAATCGGGAACAAAGCATATCATTCCAATCATACCCACTCTTATCCGGCATATCTCTTTTCAACACGATGTTCCTTCCGGATAGAGATTCTTCTAATTGCTTTGCAGCTTTCAAACCACCTGTATCATGATCCATTCCAAGATAGATCTCTTTAATCTGCTTATTGTTATGTAAAACACTCTCAATACTTTCCTGCTTCTGTGTGCCGGCAAGCGCGAGATAGTTAAAATCATGATAGTTCTTTCCCTCTTTTTTCAAGAGTGTCATTTTACTCATTACATCAATCACAGATTCACCAATAAATAATTTATCTGCCTGATTGTCTACATAAAATCCCTTGCTGTAGTCACTGCCTTTCACATCTGCCACAAATCGCTTGTATGTGTTTGTACCGCGTATACATCCAAAGACCGGCTTTCCTTCCTTGTCTCTTGACACAAAAACACAATTATTTCTGTCATCCTGAAAAAGCATCTGTCTTTTAACAAACTCATTAATAACACTACCATCAATCTGCCTTGTTTTTCCCAAATAGGCATATACATTTCTCATATGCGCCGCCTTGTTTGGCAGCTCAATCTCAAGATTTTCTTTTTCCTTTTTTTCAGGATATTTTTCCTGCCTAATTGGTCTGACTTCTAATTCATGATTGCCACTGGCTGCTTCAAATACTGCTTCTCGACCACCTGCCATATCATATAAATGGTTGTAAGCTTCTGATTTATCCATATTTCCAAATGCTTCACAAGCATCAATCACACTTCCATTTTTGCCAACAGAGTTCCAGTAAAAACAGTTCTTACTTACATCAAGCCGAACGGAATCATGCTCTTTCAGAGAATAATACCTTTGTCCGACTCGTACCGGAGAATATCCCAGGGATTGACACACATCCACGACCGATATGTGTTCTTTCAGCCAATCTGTCATCCGTTCCGACTCTTCATTTGTATAAAATCTCTTTTTCGCTACTGCTCTTCCTGCAGTTTTAGTTTCTTCTTTCTCCGGCTTTTTTACTTCCTTTTTTTCTTCTCGCACATAATGATGTAAAATTTCCTTTTCCTTCAGGCTTTCCAAGGCTTTATCAAATGCCTGGTTGATTGCCTCTCGCTCTTTGCCCTGCGGACTGGTTGGAATCTGTACGGTATTACCATCTTGAACATCCAGTGCAATCATTTCTGAATGTCCGACCAAATAATCGGAAGTATTTGCCGGCAGCTTGTCATGAACATAGGAAGCAAATGCTCTGGCAAAAAGTTCCACATCACTTCGCCAATAGCCCTGGTCTGTTTTACTAAACGCAGTGTCCAGTTTTTCTGCGTTTTTATAATATTCCGTTCGTTCATTATTCTTATATTTAATCGTATCCATAAGTTCTTTAAATGGAGCCTTTCCCTGCCGGATTTCTAAGTAAGAAGCACCGGTAGCCATAGATGAATCCATATCATATGCCCGTGCTACATATAAATCCAATGCATGTCCCCATTCATGAGCCAAAGAACCGGCACCACGCATCTTAGTTAGATTAATCACATTTGCACTAGGTTCAAAATGAGCCAGTGCAGAACCGCTTCCACGTGCGCCATAAGCAATTGCTAATTTGCCCCCCAGCGCAATATCTTCATCTTTTATATTTAACGCCTTCGCTAAATCCTTAAAAGCGTCAAATGACATATTCAGATTTGTCTGTCTGTCATTATTATTGTTCCAATTTCCAAATTCACCGGCGCGGAAACCGAAAGTATTCATCATATCATCACCGGTTATATCCATACCACCACGGTAATCCTCTGCAGTCGGTCTTATATTCTCTAACTGAGGTGGCTTTAAGCGTGTTTTACGCTTTGTTTTTTTCTTTTTTTCTGGATTCTGTTCTTTACCGATTTTCAATGCTTCTTCCACCGCCGCATCACGGTCCTGTAAATTTACAGCCACTATCTCACGATCATTTTTCTGAAGCACAAAATAAGTGTCATTTTGCCAAGCTGACAAGTCCGTCATTCCTGCCTCTTGAAAATTGTAAATATAAGTTGAGCAACCACTCTCATGAATAACCAAACGCTCCTTACCTTCTCTGTATTCCTCTTTCGTAACATTCTGTCCATCATAGCGATAAAAAGAAAAATTGGAAAGTATCTTTTCATCCTCAGAATATAAAAATTGCTTATTCTCCAATTCTCTCCGGAACTGATACAATCCAAGTCTGCCGCTTAAATCGGTGGCTTTGATTAATTTTCGATTGAAGCAATTGGTATCCGGCAAATGTTCGCCTTTTATTTCATCATAAAATCTGGCGCATTCACTCATCGAAGTTAATGACATGGCTTTTTCATAAAAACGATTAACCGTTACCAGATAATCCTTCTGCGCTGATTCCATAATCTCTTTCTTTTGTTCTGCAGAAGCTAAATAAGGTACCGCCGCCATTGGCTTAGTCGGAAGAGAATCCCTCACTTTTTTTATAAAAAATATAACTTCCCTGTCTTTTCCATCCTCCAACATTTTTTTATAATCCGGAAGTGGAAATGCTTCTTTTTTGGTTATATATTTTTCCCTTTCCATATCGTTCCAGTCAAGAATATCTCCATAACGGAGTTCTCGATTTAGAGCATACAAATCTTTCCTTGCACCACCAATTTTTTCTCCAAAATCTTTAATTTTATTTTCTGCCATACTCATACCCCTTCCTTCTCTAACACGCGAAATACCCAATTCCCGTTTTCATCTACCATTTCAATTAATTTATCTTCTTCCTCATCTACAATCATGGTTTCCGTTTCCAGATGCCGGCAATATACCGGGTCATCGCATATAAAATCTGCTGCTATCCAATCATTTTTTTCCGCAACATAAAGTGTTCCGACCAGTAAATCTTCCATTGTTTCAAGTAAATTTTGAACCTGTTCATCCGGAGCAGTAACCAAATGAGCATTTTCGTATTTTCTCTCCATCCTTTTCATCTCCTTCTCCCAAATAGTCCTTTTTTCTTTTTTATTGACTTGACTTCTCTATTTGTTCTTTCCTCCAAAGATAAAATACTGGCATAGATTTCTGTATTTCCGGAAAACACAAAAGGGTCTTTGGATTCCTCTGCAAAGAAAGTCACTTCTGCTTTCTCCCCCATAAGATCTTTTATATCCTCCTGCTCACCGGAAGCCACAAAGTTGTAAATATAAAAAACATTGTTGTAAAAATTATTTTTGATTACATCATATGTTTTCTCAAATTCCCCTCCAGGCTTACTACCAACCACAAAAATCTGTCGTTCCTTTTCCAGAAAGGAAATCTTGTTAAAGCCATTTTCACCGGCTACACCATAATCAAATATCAGATAATCGTAATCCAAATTGAGTACTTCCTGCAGTTTATCCGTTCTGCAGAACATATCTACTTTTGCGTAGCTTACAAGACCAATTGAATCATCCACTGTAACCTGTTCGTAAGCATCCTTAACGGCTTCTACGAAATTACTAGCATTCATTTGAAAATAGGCTGCCTTGAATCCAATAAACTGCAGATATTTAACAATCTGTAATGCCTGCGTAGTCGTTCCCATTCTTTGAATGCAGCCAGCCACACCAATTCCGATTGTTCTTGTTTTTTTCTCTTCTCCGGATTTCTCGGTTAAATCCTCTTCCTCTTTATCGAAAGAAAATCCTCGTTTTTCCTGATAGCCAAAATTTTCATAATATCCCGAAAGACAGTATTCTAAATCTTCTTTTTGCTCTCCCAAATAAATGGAGAAAATAAAATTTTTTACTCCGGCATCCCAAAGCATCCGGCATACCGTACTTTGCGGTGAGTATCCGGCCGCAAATATAATTGTTTTAATCTTTAATGCCTCTTCAATACGAGTGATCCATTGAACAAGATCTTTGGCCTCATCTGCGTATTGTTCTATATCATAAATAACAACATCTACATCTTCTTTAAATTTTAGTATAAACTCCGTCTGATCTTCGATATGTAATTCCTCCGGCACATACTCAACCTTTTCCCCTGTTTCTTCCGTGAAAAAGCCCTTTTCTTGTTTCCCGACAAATAGCAGCATAATTAGCACCTCCAGTTCTTATTGCGTCATCTGTTTTTTTATCAATTCGATCCGCTCTCTTTTCTCTTTTAATTGCAGATCATATGACTGTATTTCATCCTGATTTGCTGTTATCTCTGATTGAATTTCATTTATCTTATCTGTCTGCTCTTCTTTCATCTCTTCTGTCTGATAACTTTCCTCGCTCTGCAAGTGATTGATTTCTTCCTGCATTCGCTGATTTTTTTCTAACAGTGATTTCTTCTTCTTTTCCAATGTACTGATTTGCTTCTGATACGATTCCGTATCGCGCTGCAATCTCAACAGTTGGTATCCCTTTCTATCCCTTTTCTCCAAATCTTTTACGCGTTTTACTGCGTTTACATTGGTATATAATTTTAAAGTATTGTCATCCGGTTCTCCCATCATATCGATCCGGAGGGAGATTTCACCGAAATTATCAGTCACATTTTCAATCCGCAGTACAATCCAATCACTATCTTCAATCATCTTTACGACCTTTAATTGATCGTTGTTTCGATTAATTGCTGAGTAATGGTAATGATTTTTTCCGTCAAAGGATTTGTTATCCATATCAATTTCAACTTCCATTACCTGCTCTGTTTCACAATAATCCCATCTTCTGATCTGCAGCGTTCGCTCGCCCCACTGTACATTTTCTTTCAATGGTGTTTGTAGACTGGCCGCAAGATTCGATGGCATCCACATAGTGGAAGAAAAGAAAAATATATATCCGGCGATGAAAAAAAACACAATACCAAACAAGGCAAGATTTCCTTTTCTTTTTGTCATTTCATAATTTTTTCCCATTTATCGCTCCCTTCCAAAGTCCTTCTCCTTAACATGAACTTTTCCTTGCAAAACCTTTTCGTATAATTCCTCGTTGATAAAATTCTCATTAACCTTTACTGTACGAAGATTATGCCTGTCTAACTCCTGCATCTCTTTCTGCATTTCCGGAGTCACCTTGCCAACAACATAAGCCAAATCTGCTCGATTCATGTCATCCACCACCGCTACGGAATGACCAAATGCTGTTTTTGCTCTTTCAACCACTCGTTCTCTCGCTGTTCTATCGCAGCATATAAATAATTTTTTCATTGTATGTATCTCCCTTCTCTTACCATGGAACAAAACGCCATGTCTTTTTATTCATGTTATAAATCGCATCAAACTTTACTACTTTTTTATTTACCATCATGTAACAGGGGATTGTCATTGTCTCTTCCGTATAATTAATGCTTAACTCTCCCATGTCTTTAACTTTCTTTGCTCCGGCATATCCAAATGCGTTTTGAAAAATCTGAATCTGCTTTTCAAATTCCGTATTGCTTACTTGTAATTGCTGTAAAATCTCTGCTCGTATCTCAATGAAAGAGGTCCTCTTCTTATCTTCTTCCGTTTCGGCATCTGCCGGTGGTTTAGGCGTTATCGTAACGGCGGCAGTTGCAATCGGTGTAGCCGATGGAATCGTTGCCGTTACAGAAGGCTGCACCGGCTCCGTTTTTTTTCTTTTACCGAAAAACTCATATCCCATAAAGGTAGCAAAAATTAATACCGCCACAATTATAAGGACAATTCCTTTTTTTCTTTGTTTCATTCCTTGACCCCCTGTTCATTACTTGAAAAGAAATATTGTTACAAATAACCCACTTAATATAAACACGACCCCCAATATCACGGATAAAATATTCATTGCTGCAGTCCGATCATCAACCAACTCATTCGGATTATCCGGATTAATTTTTATTTTATATACCATCCCTTTCGTCCTCTTCTTTAAATTAGAATATTCATGGTTACACACTGTTTGCTTCTCACCATGGAAATAAACTTCATAGACCGGGCATTCGGAATTTCTGCTATTTCCATTACCAGTTTTCAACCTAGTGTTAATACACACGGCATTTCCAATCGGATAAGTAATATGCTTTTTCTCATATGATTTATGAAAAATGACTTGCAGAACAAGAAGTAATCCCATAACAGTAAATACATTTACCAGAAGTATGGTTGCCAGCCACCCCATAACATCAATTTCTAAAAGAACTCCACTTAAAACCAAACTAAAACCAATATATGGTATGATGAAAAACAACATATTCTTTCTCGGGTCCTTGAAATGACAGCAGCCATAAATTCCAATCAGCAAAAATACTTGTCCAAAGAGGCTGATACATAAAGACTCATGTCCGTTTTTATCGCAATAATCCCCTGCTACTAAAGAGCCAGCAAACCATAAGAGCAGTAATATACTGCAAACTATATCTTTCTTTGAGGAACCTTCTTCCTTGTTCTTATTCATCTCAACATCTCCCTTAATTATTAGTATAGGTAAAGTGCATAGGATCAAAGTAAGCCGCTGACCAGTCACCGCCCCAGTAGAAGCCGTGCTTTTTCCATACGGCTACTACCTTTTTTGTAACAGCCAGTTTATCTTCCCCTGGTTTATATGGCCATCCGGTATAAGTAGCTCCATTGTGCGTCCAATTTAAATCGATAACCGAACCATACGAATGATAGGATAGTTTATTTTTATTGGATGCCATATGGCGCCAATTGTATCCGGCAGTACAGGTCGGGTCGACCGGAAATTTTAATTTTGTCATTTCCTCAAATACGGCCTTGATTTCCTGAGCCAATTTTTTATGTACCGTTAAAGTCATTTTTCCTTTTTTATGGCTAGTCGTATAAATCGACACTTCTATTTGAGTAAGATATGGTTGCATATCTAATTCTGTTGTAGGTATACCTCTCGGAAACAACCATTTCATGCGCTCAGTTACCGGGATTTTTGCCGGATCTCCTGCACTTTCACTCGTATTGCTTTCCGATGCTAAGGAATAATATCTGAGTACATGCTCTGTGTAGTATTGATCGCCGTATCGCCAGGGTCCTAACTGTTCCGCTCGGATTCCGGTGTTTCGTTTTCCTCCACTTTTCTTTTTGGCAAAGGAGAAAGTATTTTGTTGTGTCCATTTGCCATCTTTTTTTACAGCATAATCAATATAAGCACCACCGAAGTTATATCCCTGCAGCGCCAACTTTATATGTAAAAGGTCACTGGGAGAAGTACACCCTGCTTTTGTAATCATTGCGCTTAAATAGGCTACCCCCTGCTTAATGCTTTCTTCCGTAGATAAAGTATTTGGTGGCAATCCTTTACTTTCCGATGCCTGAAAAACATCTTGTCCATTGCCGCCACTCTCTTGTTGCATTACCGCAAGAAATAAATCAATGTAGGCTTCCATCTTATGTTTTGCAGCCTCTTTTAACACTTGGTCACGATATGATTCTACTTCATCCGATAATAGCAATGAAACAGAAACGCTTACACTGCTATCTCCACTGTTTCCACCCTCCTCTTCTTCTCCACCACCTAAAACGACCGTTACAATACTGGTCACTGTTACCGGCAGAATCAAGACAACAGACAGCAATAACATTCCAATCGCCAAGATGGAATATAATGTTTTCTTCATCACATTCCCCCTTGAAAGATTGCCTCTTCATCTGCCGGCAGATGCACCTTAAATTCAATGTTTCGATCCGATGCGATTGCTAAGATGTTTTCGCCAACATCCAGCTTGGATATTCTTGCTATCTGTGACGATGTTAATTCTCCATCGAAAATCTTTCCAAGCAATCCGGAAACATTGGAGTCCTGATGAAAAATAAATTTATATTGAGTCAACTCAAATACTGTTTTCATCTTGTCTACATCTTTATCCGCCGTTCCCTCCGGAACATAATCTCTGACAGACTGACTCGCCAAGCCAATGCCGCCAAAATATTTTCTCGCCTCGCGCAAATAAACGGTTATCATGTCCAAGGCATGAGGCTTTTTCGTGTTCACCCATCGATGGCTCTCATCAATTAATATCAAGGTGTGTATAATATCCCAGGCATCCAGTGTTTTGTCATAAAGACCTTTCATCATTAATTTGCCGTTTGTAACACAGTTATCCCAACAAAGAGATACCATATCAAACAACAGGGCATCAAAAACTTCCGGTTTCATGTCCTTTATGGTGGATATATCGAAAGTTACAATCTGCTGATCCTGAATGTTATCAATGGTCGTATAACCATTAAATAAATTTCCATAGGTATATACAATGCTTTGAATAACCTTACGAATCTTATCAAGCAGCACCAGGTTATTCTCTACCAATACCAGTTCAACTTCCTGATATGTACCATCTTGCATCTCATTAATTTTTTCATTTATAAACTGCAACAGATCTTCAAAAATCGGATACTCTTTTGCCGGAAGTCCTGTAATCGGACGCGTAAGTTTTCCTTTTTTTAACTCAAATCCCCACTTTTTATATAGCTGTCTAAGCAGCTCCTCAAATTCAATAATTTCCTGTGTGGTATAATCTCCGGCCACCAGGAATTTATAAATTGTACTTACCTTTGAGATATGCATGGTAAATGAGACCACATCATCCTCTCCACCTCGAAGGATCTCCAACGGATTTAAGATACCATTTGTTCCATCCAGTTTCAGTACCTTGCCACCCAATACATTTGTAACGGTGGTAAATTCTCCTGAAATATCAAAAGTCCGGACAAAATCACCAACGATGCCCGTATGTAGTAACAATTTTTTTAACAGCGTTGACTTGCCGCTACCCATTGTTCCACAACACAAGAAGTTGTAGTAAAGTCTGCTTTGTGACTTAAGAAACAAATTAAAAAGCACATCACCGCCACAAGGCGTTTTCCCCAAAAATAAACCATTTTCATCTGCTAAATGGGAATAATGAAATGGATTTCCAGCTGCGATTGCACTGCTGGTCAACGGCTGGCCATAGACAAAAAACCGTTCCTGCTCCTGCCTTGAATAAGATTTAAACATACTTGTCCATTCGGTTTTTGTTTCATTCATGAAAAGAGTACCGAGGTAACCATTGCTCTCCAGTTGTGCTTTTATGTCCTTTACCTTTTCTTCTAACTCAGTCCAAGATGAATCGGAAATAAAAATTCTGGCATGAATTAATTTAACGACTTCACCCAAATTACTTATTTCATCGTACAGCGTTTCTAATTCCTGAAAGCGTTTTTTGGCATCGTAGCTTTCCTGATAATTTTTTGCTTCATTATAACGATATCCTTGCTCTTTCATGGAACGATTAATATTCTTTTTAACTGTAATAACATCATCCGTCGCTATGTCAACAAAAACTGCGGTATTTGGAATATTACAAATGTTTGCCAGCCAGTAATCATCCAGTGTTTTTGGATATTCAAAAATGTGCAAGCAGGCTTCATAGCCGCCACCGGTGGATATATATTTGGCATCCATAAAGGTAATTCCACCCTGTGGCTGAATTTTTTCCAGTAAATAGGTATCAACTTTTCGTTCTTTTTCCTTATCCCTAGCCATTGTTATATCCCCCTTTTATCCATTTGTCATAATGCACTTATTCAGTAATCGGAATTGAATTTCTTTCTTTTTTTCAAAAGAAATCTTATCAATCAAGCCCCCTCTTCCACCACCCAGAACACTGAATAGCGTGCGCATATTTTTTTCCAATCCTTCTTCTGTCTCAGAAAAAATCATATAGTAGTATTCGCGGGTCGTATTATGTTTTTCCAACCACTCCAACTCATCCAACTTTTTCTGTAACTGCTCCTTAAAAATTGTATTTTTCGTACTTTTAATTTTGTATTCCAGGAATCGCTTTTGTTTTTCATAATCACATGGAAAATTAATACATACAATTTTTAGCGGTTCTGCATACAGTCTGTATAACTTAGCAAATTTCAAACAATCATACTCCACTTCATCCTCCGAAGAATTGATCAGATCCTTTGCCTGTATCTGGAGCAAATCCATGTAACTTCCATCATCCATGTAATAATATCCCTGTTCCGATATTCCACGGATTGGGACAATTTCTAATATATTCTTTCTAACAGAAGCCTTTTTTTCCTTTTTTGTCTTGCTCATATCCAATAGCCTCCTCTCTTCGTTTCAGTCCTAATTCTGTAGCTTTACTTTCATTTACAATTGGAAGGTAAATCTCCCTGTCTTTTCTGATATACAAAAGCAAGCTCTCCCAATTTCTTCTCTTTTTGTTCCAACTGCTTTTCATCGTAAGAAAGATGGCACACACAGCGGAAAATATATAAAATGGAATACGAAGCATACTATGTACCATACTTCCAAGCAAAAAGGATACCGCCCCATAAGTCAGTAAAAAGAAAAAATCAAACAGATAAATACTTTTACCAACTTTCGTTTCACTTTTAATATCCTGAACTACAATGTGTTTCATTCATTTTTCCTCCCTGCATTGTCTCCAAATATATCTTTGCTTCCCGGCTTCTTTGGTTCATCATTTTCATTTGAATTATCACCTCCGGATATTCGATCAAACATATGCCCTCCGGCATCGATTGGTTGATTGGCGGGTGCATTTATTGAGTCGATTGACATTCCAGGCCTGCTTTCACCGGATAAGTCCTTTTCCATTTGTTTCATGCTATCGACCCCTCTGCCGGTGCTTTCCTTTGAAGCGACTCCGTTTAGGGCATCATTTCTGGTTCGGTTATGCCCAATCTCATCCATCTTCTGGTAACCACCATTCTTTTTCCCCTGTTCCGATGACATTGCCGATGTCGAATTTGGAGACGGACTTCCTGCTCCGGCAAATTCTGCATTTTCTTTTTGTTTGCTACTCTCCGGTGTTGGGAAGATGCTGTCTCTCCATTTCTACCATTTGCAGCCTCTTTTTCTCCGGATTCCAGTACATCGGCATGATTGTTCTGGTTATTAGTTGCATTGTTGTTTTGGTTATTATGATTTGTTGTCTTATTATCCATGTTATTGTCATTCGACTGGTTATTGTGCTGATTAAGTGCATTATCCGCACTGGCTGTTGCCGCTCCGGCATCAACCATATCTTGTGCCTGTTCATCCATGGCCGGATTTCCACTAAATGCTTCTTTCGCATTTGGTTTTGAGAAAGCTCTGGACGCTGCCGGTGCTGACAAGGCTCTGATTGTGGAGACCTTTATGGATGTCTACAGCGATGGCGGCTACAAGAATGCTAACGT
>ENA-OPCN01001168-OPCN01001168.1-human-gut-metagenome-genome-assembly--contig:-NODE-1168-length-19109-cov-2.455600_pt1 | contig 19109 bp, 7 predicted proteins | sample MGYA00241567_ERZ501485 | MGnify/ENA primary metagenome ERZ501485 (study PRJEB25962, sample SAMEA2042579) | human gut metagenome | biome: human gut; feature: human-associated habitat; material: faeces...
GGTGCCCCTGCTGAAAGACGCCTGCCGAAAGTGCGGTCCACGGACGGCGGGAAAGCTGGTGCTGATGGTCTGGAAGCTGGCGGGCGCTTCGGAAAACCCGTGGTATCTGGCGATGGCGCAGGATGAGAATAATCCCCGCAACATCCGGCTGCAGGCGCTGGATGCCCTGCGGAATGCGCCGGAATACGGGCAGGAACTGCTGGAGCTGTACCGGACGGAACGTGGCAGTGTGCGGGAGGCTGCGCTGACGGCACTGGTGCGGAATCATGTGCCGGAGGCAGAGCCGTACCTTCGGAAACTCGCCCAATCCAACGATGGCAAGTTCTGCGCCCCTATTGCAGCGTCAGAGGATGCGGTGTACCTCGATGTGGTAATGGAGAAAGCGGAGCCAGTCCTGTCGATGATACGGGAGAACCGCGCGGAGCACGCCAGCGACCAGGAGCGGCTGGATGGCTGTATCCGCATGCTCGCCAACAAGCCGGACGCTGCACCGGCATTCCTTCGCATTGCCGATGCCATGTCAAAATATGCCAAGCACTATCTGTTTTTTGAGTTGATGATGAATCGGGTGCTGATGAACAACGTCTGCGACCACGAGAAGTTCCAGCCGTATGGTGCGGTCATCGAACAGCTGTATGCGCAAAATGCGCAGTTCCTGCTGGCATACCTCTACTGGCAGATCTGGAAGACGGACTGGACGCATCCGGCGGAGCTGATGACGCTGTTTCAGGCGCATCAGCCGGAGGCGCTGGATATCCTGCGGAACGGGCTGCGCTACTGTCCGTCGCAGAAGGTTTACGGTATGTACTGGATGAACGAAAGACTGTCCCGTCTGCCGCTGGCGCATCCGCTGTTTTCTTCCATGCCGGAGGAACTGATACAGTTTCTGACGGATACCTCGTATCTGCCGGCGCATGAAACACTTCCGGCGGAACTGGGCATGCGCCACTGGGATGTACTCACGACACAGGAGCGGGAAGCGGAACAGGCACGGTACGAGCTGGCGGAAAAACAGGCTTTCGCCCTCCAGCATTTGTTGCAGATCGTTGCGCCGGAGGATCGCAGCATGCTGCAGGAACAGACACGCCGGTTCCTGCAAAAGGTCTTGCAGCGCTATTCCGGCGGAGGACTGTGGGATCTGGCGGAGTACTACGGTGTTCCGCTGCCGCCCAACGCAGTGCTCCGGTGTGCGCTGTTCTATGTCTTTGTGGATCAGCCCGTCTCAGGCTACCGCCGGATCGAATGGCAGATCGGGCAGTACCGGATCAGAGGCGAACGGCAGGAGGAGCTGCTGGAGCTTACCAAGCAGATGGCGCTGATCTGTGCCGCAGATCTTCCGCCAGTCTATCAGAATCGGGCGAAAAAAATTTTGCAGATCGGCGCATTGCTCCATCGATAAGGAAAGGAACGAAATACTTATGTCAGAACAGATTTTACGGCGCTCCGCAGAGCAGCAGTTTCAGCAGGAGCTGGATGCCTTGATCGCAGCAGAAACCTATCCCGTGCCGGAGGGCTGGCGCATGTCGCCACGCTCGGTGCTCACCTATATCATGGGCGGAAAAGTGGGGGATCAGGTCATCACACCCAAGTACATGGGCGACCGGCGCATTGTGGAAATTTGCATTGCAACGCTGGTCACCGACCGTGCGCTGCTGCTGATCGGTGAGCCGGGCACGGCGAAGTCGTGGCTGTCGGAGCCCCTCCCCGCCGCCATCAACGGCAACTCCACCCGTGTCATTCAGGGTACTGCCGGAACGACGGAGGAACAGATTCGCTATTCGTGGAATTATGCCATGCTGCTGGCAAAAGGCCCCTCCTTCGACTCCCTCGTAAAAAGCCCCGTCTATCAGGCAATGGAAACGGGCACCATCGCCCGCATCGAGGAGATCTCCCGCTGCGCCAGCGAGGTGCAGGACGCTCTGATCTCCATCCTGTCGGAAAAGCGCATCTCCATTCCGGAACTCTCTCAGGAGGTCGCAGCGAAAAAGGGCTTCTCCGTCATCGCCACGGCGAACACCAGAGATAAGGGGGTCAACGAGATGTCCTCCGCACTGAAGCGCCGTTTCAACATTGTGGTGCTGCCCACGCCGGCGGACATTCAGACCGAGGTGGAGATCGTCACCACTCGTGTGGCACAGATGGCGGACAGCTTCCAGCTGCACGCAGCACTTCCCAGCCAGTCCGCCGTGGAGCGGGTGGTCACCATCTTCCGGGAACTCCGGCAGGGACAGACCGTGGACGGCAAGTATAAGCTCAAGCCCACTTCCGGCGTGCTCTCCTCGGCGGAGGCGATCTCGCTGCTCATCAACAGCATGGCACTCGCCGGCAGCTTTGGCAGCGGCAGCGTCACCGAGGAAGACCTTGCCTCAGCGCTGCAGGGTGCCATCGTCAAGGATGAGGCGAAAGATCAGGCAGCGTGGACGGAGTATCTGGAAAATGTCATGCGCAAGCGTGGCGCAGACTACGCTGCACTCTATGCAGCATGCAGGGAGCAGAACGGATAATGGCAGTATATTTTGGAATCCGGCACTTTTCGCCGGCGTGTGCTGCTTATGTCCTCTCGTTTCTGGAGCGTGTCCAGCCGGAAACCGTTCTCATTGAGGGACCGGCAGACGGGAACGAGTGGATCGCACCGCTTTGCAGCATGGAGTCCGCCATGCCGGCAGCGCTGCTGGCGTACACCACAGAACCGCCGGTGCAGACGGTGCTCTGGCCCTTTGCGGAGTTCTCGCCGGAATATCAGGCAATGCGCTGGGCAGTGGCGCACGGCGTTCCGGTGCGGTTCTGCGACCTGCCGGCTGCCTGTGTGCTGGCGGAGCAGTCCGAAGCCTCTGCCCCGGCCGATGCGCCGGCGGAGTCAGTGTACGGGAAGATGGAGCGTGTGACGGGGCAGGAAACGGACGTGCTCTGGGAGTACCAGTTCGAGCAGAATGAGAATGAAGCGGATTTTCTGGCAGCAGTGGAGGCATACGGCGCATCCATTCGGGAATTTTCGGCAAACGATGCGCACAATCAGCTGCGGGAGGTGTATATGCGCCGTGTCATTGCGGAAACAGAGCAGTCCGGTGTGCCCACGGAGAAAATCGCCGTCATCACCGGCGCATTTCACACTGCCGGACTGAAAAATGTGCCGTATACGGCGGAGGACGCAAAGCTGACGGCGCATCTGCCCACTGCGCCGTCGCAGGCGACGCTGATGCCCTACTCCTATTATAAGCTCTCCAACCGCTCCGGCTACGGTGCAGGCAGCCGTGCGCCGGCGTACTTCGAAATCCTGTGGAACAATCGGCAGCGTGGGACGCTGGCTGACAGCGGGGCAGAATACCTCTCCCGTCTGGCGGGATACCAGCGAACCCACGGCAACGTCACCTCCTCGGCGGAAGTCATGGAGGCGCTGCGGCTGGCGGAGACCCTCGCTGCCATGCGTGGGGGAACGCACGCCTGCCTGACTGATCTGCGGGACGCTGCCATCACCTGCATGGGGCACGGCAGCTTCGGGGAAATCTCTCTCGCCTGTGCGGATACGGAGATCGGGACAAAGATCGGTTCTCTGCCGGAGGGAACGGTGTGCACGGCGCTGCAAACGGATTTCCAGCGGCAGCTGAAGGTGCTGAAGCTGGAGCGCTACCGCAAGGCAAAGGCGGAACAGCTGCCGCTGGATCTGCGGGAGAATCTGCGGGTCAAGTCGGAACAGTCTGCGTTTCTGGGGCTGCACCGGTCGTTTTTCCTGCACCAGCTGTCCGTCATCGGCATCCGCTTCGGCAAACAGCTGGAGCGGCAGCAGGACAACGCCACCTGGGCGGAGCTGTGGGAATTGCAGTGGAATCCGGAGACGGAGATTGAGGTGGTGGAGGCCTCCCTCATGGGGGACACCGTGGAGCAGACGGCGCTGGCGCAGCTGCGGGAGCATCTGGCAAATTCCCAGCTGCTGTCCCGAACCACAGAACTGCTGTGGGATGCCTTCCAGTGCGGACTGACGGCACTGGTGCCCGATGTCATTGCCGCCTTGCAGCGGCAGTCGGCGGGCTGTTTTTCTCCGACGGACGTGGGAACAGCGCTTGGAAATCTCTCCGGCATTGTGCGCTTCGGCAGCATCCGGAAAATCGACACCGTACCGCTGATTCCCCTGATGCAGCAGCTGTTCCTGCGGTTTTGTCTGGAACTGCCGCAGGGGGCAAACTGCAACTACGATGCAGCGGCGGAACTGCTGTCGGCAATGTCGGCGGTGAACGATGCCTGCCTGTCTCACGACTTCCTGGAGCAGAAGCGGTTTTTGGACATGCTCTGTGGGCTGGCGGAGGATGATAGTGTCCAGCCTTTGCTCTCCGGATTTGCCGGTGCGATTCTGCTGGAGCGTGGCGAGTCTGCGCCGGATGTGCTGGCGGTCTGGATGTGCCGGCGGCTCTCTGGCGGTATTCCGCCGCAGGACGGTGCCATGTGGTTCGAGGGACTCTCCCGCAAGAACCACCGTGCCCTCATCAGCCGGCTCTCCATCTGGGAGACGCTGTGCGATTTTGTGGCGACGCTGGAGGACACGGAATTCCGTGGGGTGCTGATCTGTCTGCGCCGGACGTTTGCGGAGTTCTCCGGAGCGGAAAAGGCGGAGATTGCCGAGAACATCGGCGAGGTGCTGGGTGTTTCGCCGGCTGCTGCTGCGGCGTATCTGGGGCAGAGCATGACAGCAGGAGAACAGGCGGTTCTGGAGGAACTGGATGACTTTGATTTTGAGGATATATGACCTATGGAAACACAAGAGAAACTGAAACGCTGGCGGCTGATTCTGGGCAAAGAGGCGGAGCAGACGCTGGAACAGATGGCTTCCGGCGAAATGCTCTCGCAGGAGGATCTGCTGATGGATCGTGCGCTGGGGGCAATCTATGGCGGAGCAGACGGCTTCGGCGGCGGTGCCGGCAGTGGCCCGTCCTCGCCCCAGCTGTCCCGCTGGCTGGGCGATCTTCGTGCGCTGTTTTCGCCCATGGAGGTGCAGGTGATCCAGAACGATGCCATCCGGCGGAAGGGGCTGAACCAGCTGCTGTTTGAACCGGAGGTGTTGGATCAGCTGGAACCCAGCATCGGAACGGCGGCGCTGCTTCTGACGCTCAAGGATCAGATTCCCAGTTGTGCCAGGGAGAACGCCAGAGCGTACATCGCCAAGATCGTGGAGGACATCAACCGGCGGCTGGCGGACGATCTGAAGCGCTCTGTCACGGCAGCGCTGAACCGGCGGGAACACTCGCCCATTCCCTCCGCCAGTGCGCTGGACTACCGCATGACCATTCGCCGGAATCTGAAGCACTACGACACGCAGCGGCAGGTGCTTCTGCCGGAGAAGTTCTACTTTTTCGAACACGCTGCCCGTTCTGCCTCCCGCACCATCATTCTGGACATCGATCAGAGCGGTTCCATGGGGGAGTCCATCATCTACGCCTCGGTGCTGAGCTGTATCCTCGCCAGCATGCGCTCCCTGAAAACGCATATCGTGGCGTTTGACACGCAGGTCACCGACCTGACGGAGCTTTGCGCCGATCCGGTGGAGGTGCTGTACGGCATTCAGATGGGCGGCGGAACGGATATCGAGAAATCCATTGCCTACTGTGCGGAGCTGGTGCAGGAGCCGGCAAAGACCACGCTGTTCCTCATCACCGATTTGGAGGAGGGCGGCAATCGTGCCGGTTTGCTGCTGCGGCTGGAGGAGCTGAAAGCCTCCGGCGTGAATGTGATCGTGTTGCTCGCCATCTCTGACAGCGGCAAGCCCTGCTATGACAGTATGATGGCGGAAAAGGTCAGTGCGCTGGAGATCCCGTGCTTCGCTTGCCCGCCGGAGCGGCTGCCGGAATTGCTGGAGGCGGCAATGAAGCACCAGAGCCTGCAAAATTTCAGCCGGTGAGAGAAGCGGAGCAGTCGTTCCATGGCGGTCGATTGCTCCGTCTTTTTGTCGAAAAGCAGCGGCTTTGGCGGAATTTTGAGGTGCATTTGAGAAAAAACAATGATTTTTTTCGGAAAAACAGAAACTGTTTATAGAATATGCCGATTAGAATCAGAAAGTTGCTGCTTTTGATGACGAAATTGTGAAAAAACAGGTGGGATGAGACCGTTCTTTTTGTGCAACTTGTTCGCTTTGGCAATGTGATTTTTCTTCATAAATTTGTGTCTGAAGTTTTGACGAAAATCACAGGAAAACAGCTGCTTATATTGGAATTGAAATTTAGTTCATATAATAGAAATTTGTGGTAGTTCTGAAAATTGTGATTTTTGTGAAACCGGATGAAAAAATAAAATTTTATTTTGTGCATTTTGACTACACACAGGAGGGGGGCATTTGTGATGTTATACGAAAACAGTGAAATCCTCTTGACAAAATGAATCTGAAATAGTATAATAAGAAACATCCTGAGGGAACCAATCTCAGGAAAATCGGTAAAATGAAAAAAGAGCAAGATTCTACTATTTGAAAAGAATCGAAAAAGGAAATGGGCAAGATGACGGAGAGAGAACTTCGGAAGCTTCGGCGGACAGAACTGCTGGAGATCCTGCTGGAATTGCGCAGGGAACTGGATGCTGCCAGACAGGAAAACGAGAGCCTGCGGGAACAGCTGAACGCAGCCGAACAGGAGCGGCAGGAAAAGACAGATGCGATTCTGGAACTGCTGCACACCATGGAGGCGCAGCTGGGACGAATGTGTCCGGCGCAGGCGGATGCCGAAGCATCGATGCAGGATGATGAGGCGAAATGAGCATGGAAGCGAAGCGAGAGATTCCCACGGCGGTTCAGCTGGAAGCGGAACTGAAGCGGGCGAAATACCAGAGAGAATACAGAAAGCTGCTGCGAAACACGATCTCGTCTTTGATCGTGGTTGCAGCCATTGCAGTTTTGGTCTCCATGCTGTTTTTGCCGGTGCTGCGAGTTACCGGAACGAGCATGACGCCGACGCTGCAAAACGACGAACTGGTGGTGTGCCGGAAGCGCGGCACATTTCAGAGCGGCGATATCATTGCTTTCTACTTTAATAATAAGATCCTGCTGAAGCGTGTGATTGGCGTGGCAGGGGATATCATTGATATTGATGATTCGGGAACGGTCTATGTGAACGGTGAAGCATTGGAAGAGCCGTACCTGAATGAAAAGGCATTGGGGGAATGCGACATTGAGCTGCCGTATCAGGTGCCGGATGAACGGGTTTTCGTAATGGGAGATCACCGATCCACTTCAGTAGACAGCCGCTCCACCGCCGTCGGATGCGTGGCAGAGGAAGCTGTTGTCGGAAAGGTGATTTTGCGGGTTTGGCCCGTAAAGCAATTCGAAGTCCTGTAACGTTATCTGAAAATGATATCCGTAGAGAATCTGACGCATAGGAAACTATGCTCCATTTTGTACAGACAGGAGGGATTGGTATGTTGAATTTCAACCAGAGAGTACAGCAGTTTTTGAAACAGCATCGGGAAAACAAAAAGCATGCAGTGATCGCTGTCATGCTGGCTCTGATGGTTGCGTTTTCTGTGTGCGGTAGTTTGATTATGCCGGCAGTCAGCATGACCGGTTCCACCGAGGAAACCGCTCCCGCTTTGGAAATGGCGGAGAGTGAGGTACAGATGGTGGGAGAAAATAGCAATGAATGGTTTACCGAACCGGTAACGGAAATACCGGCGGGTGCACAGCCTATGACGGCAGAAGAAAATGCCGGTATTCGCATTACAAATGTAAATATCAAGCATGAAGGTCAAGAAGTGGATGCTCCATATGAAATATCGGTAACCAAAGATTCTACAAAACTAGAAGTTCAACTGAATTACAACTTAAAAGCGGGCAGCGTCACGGAAGAAAATCCGTATATTTATTATCAGCTGACGGATAAAGTTGTGGTAAGCCCGGAGTCTGGGGAAGATTGCAAAGTCAAAGATGGCAATGAATTGGCAGGCTATTACTCCATTTCTCAGTCGGGTCTTATTGTGATTCGGTTGACAAAAGAGTATATCAATAAGCATGCCAATAGTGACATGACTGGATTTATTAGATTTGATGGAACGATCAACCGAGATAATACGTCATCTGGCGATCAGGAAGTGACAATCGGCGGAATTACAATCAAGGTAGATTTTCCGGAAAAAGAAGTCGAAATCAAAAAGTCCGGTACAATTCAAAACGCAAAAACTCCCACAGACAATCCCAAGATTCAGTGGACAATTACAGTAGACAATCCTTATTATAATGATACAGATAGTTCTAAGTCGATGAATGGTTATGTTTTGACTGATGAGCAGTTTCCGGAAGACACTTCTGGCGTTACAGTAACGCCGGCTGGAGTTGGCAGCTTTCAAGGAAAAACATTTACCTTCAACGACACAAAGGAAAAGCAGATCACATTTACCTTCGAAAAGGAAGTGTCTCGGGAAGAATGGCTCACTCATGTGCAGAATGGGCAGAAGATCGAGAACACTGCGACAATTGCAAAGGATGGCGTTCAGAAAGGAGCAAAGGGTGAAGTTTCCCTTTCAAAACCGACGATCCAAAAAAATGGTAAGGCGGACTATGAAACAGGAATTTCAGATGACAAGGTCAATTGGAATATCACCGTGGAAGAGCCGGCTGGCTGTTCTTTGAATGGCTGGAAAGTAAAAGACGAGGCGTTCAGCAGTCTGGAGGCGAATCAAATCACGCTGAAAGATGAGAACGGAAACACTGTGGGGTTTTCCAAGGAAGGCGATACGATCACCATTAGCAGCGATGTGAAAAAGGTGGAAGTTTCGTATCAGATGAAATTGGATCCGACACAGCCGAAACCGCAGAAGCTGAAAAACCGTGCGTATCTGCTGTATCCCGATGGCAATACCGCTGGAGATACGGGAGAGAAAGAAGTAGAATACAAGAAGCTTTACACATTGGTCAAAAAAGGTGTTGGCTATGACCGTGCAGCAAATAAGCTGAAGTGGAACATAACCGCATCATCGGATAAGAACAATACGAAATCCACATTAAATGGATATACTTTGACGGATGAAGCGTTTGCAAATATCAAGTTGACTGATCTGAAAGATATCAGATTTACACTTGGCTATTGGCTGGATGGCGCTAAGGTTTTGTCGCAGAGTGAAGATAAGATCGAACTTGGAACTTCCTCTGGTCTGTATGCGACCATTACCAAGAGCGGAAATACGCTGACAATTCAGGAAGCGAATCCGTATCAGGCTGGTGTGAATGAAACAAATATCCGTGCAATTTCTGAGCTAGCGTTTTCCTACGAAACCGATGCAGCCACTGCCGGTACAGATGGCACAGCTAAGAACGGCGACACAGTTACCAACACAGTTTCTGACAACAAGGGAAACAGCAGTTCGAGTAGCATTGATGTGGGCAATCGTGACCAGATCACAAAGACCTTTGTGAAAGCTGAGGGCGGCGATGCGTTCTATAACGCAGACGATCCCTCGAAGAATAACCAAACGTTGCATTGGAAAATCAATGTTACCTCCGATACGGGATTTTCGTCGGACAGCAAGGTCCTGGTTGACGTAATGACCGCAGAGGGAACTGGCGCATCGCATTATTTCACGATCGGCACCAATTCCATTTCTGTGAAAGCCAAGACAGAAAGCGGTAAGTATGAGCAGCTGACACTTGGAACAGATTACGCGATCACGTATTATTCCACAGACAGTCAAGAGGAAACTAAAAAGATCACAGCGGGAAACGCAAAGTGCTTTGCAATTACTTTTACTAAGACAGTGGACGACAAGGCGTACCGATTTGCCGAGATCGAATATTCGACAATGGCAGATGTTTCCGGTGTGAAGATGGACGGGAAGACAGCGGTTAGCTCCAAGTTTTCCAATACCGCTTCTTTCGGAACGCTGAACCCCAGTACTCCTTCTTACGATTTGATCGAAAAGAGCAAGGATACTGTGGAGAAACAGACGCTTACAGTAAATAAGACATATTCTGATGGAAATACAGACAAGAAGCCAAGCGTTACGTTCCAATTGCAGCGCAAAAAGCAGGGGACGAATGCAACGGACTGGGCACAGATCTATCTGGTAGACGGCGAGTGGACAGAGGTTACAGCGGACGAAAGCAACCCTTATACCTTTACGCTGGACAGCAGTAACGGCTGGAAACAGACCTTTTCCGATTTGCCGAAAGATACCCTTGCCCATGACGGCGACTATCTTTATCGGGTCGTTGAAACGCCGGTGGATGGGTATACGGTTTCGTATTCAGATCTTCAAAATGGCGTGGGAAGCGGCAGCATTACCATTACCAACAGCCCAAAGCAGGACTTCAAAAAGGCTGCGCTGGATGCGGATGGGAATGTGCTTGCCGATGGCGATTCCATTGCACTGTCGGATTTGCCGACGCTGACGGTCGGAGATACCACCTATTATCTGATACAGTGGAAAATCTATGATATTGTGCAAGATTATTCATATGATTTTGAAGATGTGCTTCCAGAAAATTCAACATTGATTGGAATTTATGATAAGAATGATAAATTTAATGTAGAGGATAAATATAGACCATATATTCAGCGCAGTCGGTATCATGGGTATCATCTTTTTCCTAGAGAGTATTCTTTTGATGATACGACTCGAAAACTTACAATACATGTTGATAAAAATAGTGGAGCGGAGTCGTCATATTTTTATGTTACCTACTATACCGGCATTCCAGTAGAAACCCTGAAATCTGCGGTAAGTGCCGGAACAGATGGCTACACCGTGACCAATACCATTGCACAAAAGGGCAGCGATGCCAAGACTGCAAGCGTAAAGGTGACAGGAAGCACGGCGGATACCGGCGACAAGAATCTGCTGACCAAAAACATTGCTTCTTCGAATAAGAACGGTGCATATACCGCAGAAAACGGGCAACTGAACTATTCTGTCTATGTAAATCCGGATGGGAAATACCTTTCGAATTCAGGAGGAATTGACCTGACGGATGATTTGACATTGGATAGTTATGAAGGCGCCTCTGCAGCTGGAATTGACGCAGTGCTTTCCATGGTAAAAGTGGAAAAAATTGAAAAGCCGGTTGTAGATGCATCCGGTGCGGTTACCGATGCCACCGTTGTGCGGGAGCTTTCTACTTCGGAGTATCAGTATCTGGTAGAACACAATATCAAAGAAGAAACGCCTTCGAAGAGAAGTGATTTGTATCAGTTTACAACGAGCGATAATAAGAAGTGGACAACAAACCAGCCGTATGTTAGCACTTCACCGGAATTTCCAAAGGGAGACATTGTTACCATTCGCCTAAAAGGAGAACCGAATCATTCGTTAAGCAGCGGTATTACGGTATACGGCAAATGCGTTAATAATTCATTTGGTGGCGAGATAGTGAAATATCCTTTTGCGGGTGTCACATTTGATGAAAATGGATACGCAGATATCACATTTAAAATTGAAATTGATTATGTGATAAATTGGGTGATTTCCTTGGATGCTTCAGATTCGAGTGATACGTTTTCTGTCGATTCAGTCAAGGCAGTACAAGTGAAAGAAATCAACTCCCGCTTAAAGCTTACAGTACCAGACGGCGAACCGCTGAAAGTTACGTATCAGTATACACTTCTGAAAGACGGAAAGCCCGTTACACCGGAGAGTCTGAGCAAAACAAAAACCGTGATTTCCTCCAATTCCATTTCTTTGGATACTGGAAATGCCAGTGCAGGCGATCAGAAAGACAGCATAAAGTTCAGCATTTCTAAGTCAAGAGCGGGGATTTCCGCAGAGAATAAACCGCAAATTGTCAAGTATGACGTAGGCGACTACAGTTTGAAGCTGGATGCGACATTCCAGATTGCGAAATATCAGGATGGAAAGTGGCTGTTTGCAAGCAAGGATGAACTTGTTACAAACGATAAGCTTCAGACACATAAACTGACATATGATGCAGAGAATCAGAGCAGCGCTGTTTCGATTTCTGTGAAAGCGGATGAGGATTACAAACTGGACTCCTTCGATAAGGCTACCCTATATAAAATTGTAGAGACAAAAGCGCCGGATGGCTATGAGGCATTGACGGCAAGCAATTCCACCTACTATTTTGTATATGGTTCTGAAGCGCTGAGCAGCTATCCTGATGGTGTGACTGCGGACGATGTCATTCAGGTGCAGGAGGGAGGTTCGGTAAACATTCCGAACAACCAGCTGATCGACCTCACCGTGCAGAAAACATGGACGGGACTGGAAGATACCTCGGGCACTTCCATCAAGGCTGCGCTCTATTGGTCGTACACCAAGACCAGCTCCGGTTTTCCGGAGAATATGGAATTGGCGTCGGCAGAAAATCTGGGCGTTTCCGGATTGGAAAATCCGAAGGAATTCTCCACTGCCGCTGTTGGCAGCGGCGAAAATCCCCAGAATCCGTCTTACACATGGAAGAATCTTCCCAGCGGTAAGAACGGTAAGCCGATTTACTATTACGTCAAGGAAGCAGAATATACGTACGGCGGGAAAACATATATCCAGCAGACGGATGGAACGTTTCAGGCGAGTGATGGCACAAGCGGCACTTATCGACCGAATACAACAGGCAACGCAGCGAACAAAGACGGTACCATTTCCATCAACAATTCGCAGGGCTTGGTTGTAGAAAAGCTTTGGAGAGATTCCGATGGAAATCCGATTCCCAGCAGCGGCATTCCGGCAACGGAAGTGCAGTTCCAGCTGGAGGGATTGAACGCCAGCGGAACATGGGAAAAGATCGCTCTGAAAGAAAATGCGCTTTTGACCGCTGAAAACGGCTGGAAGCTGACATTGGAATCGTATTTGGCGGACGGGGTTTCGCTCGAAGCATATACGAAATTCCGAGTGTCGGAAACCGGCGTGAAGAAGAAAGGCGAAGATAAATTTCAATCTCCGAATCAGGGCTTGTATGGCTGGATCATCAGTGCTACGGGTACTACCAATGGCACGACCGGTACACTGATATTGACCAATCGAAACAATGAACCGACAGAGATCGCAGTTTCTGTGGAAAAGATTTGGGGCGATGGTGCAGAACAGCATACAGGGGATAGCGTAGAGGTAAAGCTTTATCAATCCACAACGGTATGGAGCGATATCGGAACGCCGCCCTCGGATGCGCAGGTGTATCAGTCATCCGGAACACAGACGCTGAATCAGAGCAACAGTTGGACTTATACTTGGAGTGATCTCCCGTATAAGACACAGGATGGAAGCCGCTATTACTATTATGTGGTGGAATCCAGTGTGCCGGAGGGGTATCAGGTAAAGTATGATCGAACAGAACGAGCTTCAGAGCAGAAAACGACGATTACCAACTACAAACCGGGAAGTCTGACAGTTTGCAAGAAATGGGAGGATGACAAAGGTCAAGATATTTCTGCTGGCATAACAACAACTATTGCTTTAGATTTGTATAAACGACCGCTGACAACTACGACAACTACTACAGATTCTTCAACAGAAACACCGGAAGAGAACACCAAGATTATGGCAATGGGTGATTCTATTACGGAAGGTTATGGAGGATTTGCTGGAAGTTATCGAAAGTATTTGTATTATCAATTGAAGAAGCAATATGGCTATTCTATTGATATGGTCGGAATGCCGGAATGGCAAATTCCCACTTATGATTTTGGAGATGGTTCAGGTGCAATAGCATATGATGATGGGTACGTTGGAACTCAAGGATTGACAATAGCACAATTACAAGAGGGCATACAAGATACTAAGGATGCTAAATACAAAAATATAGTTCAAGAAAAGCAGCCTGATATTGTATTGCTTTTGATTGGTGCCAATGATATTATGAATGACAGCATGACTTATCGTCAAGAAATATTACCAGTTGAAACATACGAAAGTCGCTATAAGTCCTTGATAGATGAAATCTATCGTCAATGTGCAAGTACAGCGGTGTATGTCATGACACCAACACCGATAGATTCAAGTCAAGCGGAGTGGTTGGCGGATTCCTATGTTCAGTCGAATCTTAAGAATGCAGTGGAAGCAGTTCAAAATGTTGTTGCATATTATACTGCAAATCAAAAGAATTGCAAATGCATAGACACAAACGCATACCTTAAGAAGCAGTCTGATTTTTCCTATTTGAACGATTATTGTCATCCGAATGAAAAGGGACATAAGCTGATTGGCGATTATGTTGCAGAATATTTGGTTGAGAATTATTTCAAAGGCACAGTGATTAAGCCGGATGAACCCGATGCTCCAGATCCGATTGATGGATTGCCAGACGATTTCTATAATTCTGATGGTAGTGTAAATCAATTGTATTCGCTTGATAGAACAATTACATTGGGAAATGGAAGTTGGAGTACGACCTTTACAGACCTAGAGAAAGGCTATCTTTACTATGTAGTAGAAAAAAGCGCTTCTGGATGGAATGTTTCTTACACCAGCAACGGTCAAATCCTAGGAACCAGCGGTGCCACCATCACCGTCACCAACACCAAAACCATCGAGAAGACATCGATCTCGGTGGAGAAGAAGTGGGTTGACAATGACAAGGCGGGCGAATCACACGGCGCAGTCAATGTCACGCTTCGGCGAAAGCTGGAAAGTGGCACAGACTATGATAAAGACTTTTCGAAAACGGTAGAACTTTCCAGCAACAACGGCTGGACGCACACGTGGAGCGACTTGGACAAAACGGACGCAAGCGGAAACGAATACCAATACTACGTAGAGGAAAACGTCCCCGGCGGCTACCAGGCGACCTACAAGAACAACGGTGTGAACGGCAACACGGCGGAGAATCCCATCGTGATCGTGAACACCAAGGTGCTCCAGCTGACGCTGAAAAAGCAGTGGTCGGATAGCAACACCAACGGTCACCTGAACGATTCCGTTGAAGTAAAGATCTACCGCTCGACGAATCCAGCCGATGTTCCGGTTGTGACGACAGCGACAACCAAGGCAACCACAACCACGACAACCAAGGCAACAACAACTAAGGCGACAACGACAGAAACGACAACCAAGGCAACCACGACAACCACAACCACGACAACCTCCGCCAAGGAGACGAAGCCGGAGGAGACCACGACCATCACGCAGCCCAAACTCAAGCTCACCGCAGCAGACAATAAAACGGAGCTGCTGGAAAAGGGCGGAAAGCTTCAGCTGACGGCAGACCCGTCGGACGGCGTAACATTCAAATCCAGCAGTGACGAGATTGCGACAGTGGACAGCAGCGGTTTGGTAACCGGTCAAAAGGCTGGCACTGTGACCATCACAGCCCACAAGGACGGCTACGAGGACGCAACCATTCAGCTGACGGTCAAAGATGCGACAAAACGGGTGGATGTTAGCAATGCAGCAGCTGGCAAGAAGATAAAGATCAAGCTTACCGGCGGTGTAGCAAATCAAACTGCAAACGGCTGTTATGGATACAGTTATCAGGATTCTGGTACGTGGAAATGGCAGCAAATCAACTGGGAACAGATGCTTGACGCAAACGGCAGTGCAGAGTGGGAGTACACCGTACCGAACGACTTTGGAAATAGTTTCCAGATTCATGTCTGGTGGGTTGGCGGAATGATTCCGCCGGTTGATGAGTCCATCAAAATCGAGTATACTGTAGAGGAAGTCACGACGACTACCACTACCAAACCCGAAGAAACCACGACCACAACGACCACGACGACAACGCCCTCTGGTGGAGGAAACACCAAAACAGGAACGTTGAAAAATGGTGAAACTGTCTATGTGAGTGATGATCAAACTGCTGTTTTGATTGATAGCATCGAGTTGAAAGTGATTAGTATGGCTGTTGGTGCAAATACAGAAATGAGAATAGCAAGTAGTTCAGACTCTTGGTATGGTCAGCCGTATATTCAAACTTATAATAATGTTCTTAAAGTCGCTAATGAGGGTCAATTTAAAAATAAATTCAGTGCAATTGTTCAAAATAATGATACAATAGTATTTAGTGGGTTCAAAGAGCCTATAAAGTCTATTTGTTTTGACCCAAATTATAAAGGTGCCCCAAGTGATAAAGCTATTGAATTCTCTTACACCATCACCTACGCCACCGACACCTCCGCCCAATCCCTCGCTGCGCCGAGTGCGATGCGAATGCTGCGAATGGCAGCGAACGTGATGACGAGCGGGTCGGCCGAAGTGAAGCCGGTGGACACCGTAACCCTCAAGGGCAGCGACGGCAGCAGCTGGCAGGCAGTCTGCACGAACCTCCCCGCCTATGACGAGAACGGCAACCCGTACTACTACTGGGCGAAGGAAGAGGCGGTGGGCGGCTACACGCCGAGCTACACCTACGCCGGCGGCGCAGATAACTATATCAGCGGCGCAGACGGCGTCATCACGATCACCAACACCAAGGAAGAATCCGCTTCCGTGACAATGCCCGCCACCGGCGGCAGGGGCACACGCTGGTACACCATCACAGGTGCCGCAATTCTCTGCGGAACAGCGGCCGGTTATCTATGGTTCAGACGGCGATATCTCAACCGTGTTGAATAAATTCTGATGCATACAGGGGACTCCGGCAGAACCGCCGGAGCGCACCCCCTGAAATTGAACAAAAAGGAGTTTTTATTATGAAAAAGACAAGAAGATTCGCATCCCTGGCAACCGCAGCCATCCTCGCAGCTTGCGCAGTCGTTCCCGCTACTATGTCGGCTCTTCCGGTTAGTGCGGTTACAGCAAATACAGTAACATTTATGAAGAGCGGTTCGGATGATACGGCTACACATACTTATAAAGCATACCAGATTTTCTCTGGCTCAGTTGACGGCGAGAACAAGCTGACCAATGTTCAGTGGGCAAATGCAGACAAGGGCGCAGATTTTCTGGCAGCATTGAAGGCTGATAGAACAATTGGAAATAGCTTTGCAGCTTGTGAAACCGCTGCTGCTGTTGCTGCTGTTCTCGGAGAACAGGAGGCAGATTCTACGTTGCTCCAGAATTTCGCAACCTTCGCAGCATCCCAGAAGGAAAATCTGAAAGTAGTGAATGCAGCTGCAGCTGAAAGCATTACTGTAGTTGACGATGGTTACTACCTCTTTGAAGATGTATCTGCTCTTACTGGCGATAATGCAACTGGCGCAAAGACCAGATATCTGATTGCACAGGTAGATGCTTCTGAGGGCTTGGACATCACTGTAAAGAGTTCTCTTCCCAGCGTAGAAAAGAAGATCAAAGAAAATACCAAGAATGTTGCTTATGGAGCAGAGACAAATGAAACGGAAGCCTATGTAGGTACTGGCTATAATGACGTTGCAGACTACAACATCGGCGATGCTGTTCCGTTCAAGCTAATCGGTACTCTGCCGAGCACACTGGATGACTATAAGACCTACAAGTACACATTCCACGATACACTTGGCAAGGAATTCACTGCTCCGGCTGAGGGAAATATCAAGGTTACTTGCAAGACTGGTGATGCAGCACCTGTAGATATTACTGATAAAGCTACAATCACTGTAACCGCTGCAAGTGAAACAGAAGGCGCAAAAATCAATGTGGAGTTTGCTGACATTAAGGCTGCTGGAGCAACCAAGGACAGCATCATCACGGTGGAATACAATGCTGTACTGAGTTCTGGTGCCGTAATTGGTCTGAATGGTCAGACGAACGAAGTATATCTGGAATATTCCAACAACCCGAATCAGGGTGGCGAAGGCGAAACTGGCAGCACACCGAAAGACAAGGTAATCGCTTTCACCTATGAGCTGGACGTAAAGAAGGTCGACGCAAACAGTGGTGCTGATCTGAAGGGCGCAAAGTTCAAGCTTCAGGATGCTAGCGGTGCTCATAAAGATCAGTGGGCTAAGTTGACTAAAAATTCGGACGGCAATTATACGATTTTGGAATGGGTTGCAGATGAGGCTGACGCTACCGAATTCGAAAACACAACCGGAAATACCTTTGCCGTAATCGGTCTGGATAGCGGCACATACAACCTGAAAGAAACAGTTGCTCCTTCCGGATACAAGACCCCGAATAAGGCTTTCAAGGTAGAACTCACTGCAACCACTATAAACGATCAGAATTGGGATAGCTTCACAGCAAGTGAGGCGCTGACCGCTCTGGAAGTTAAGCTGGATAACGTAGCTGGCACAGTAGACGCAAATAAGGGTATTGGTACGGTTACCGTAGGAAACAGTTCCGGCTCTACCCTCCCGTCCACCGGTGGCATCGGTACGACCATCTTCTACGTTGCCGGCGGTGTGCTGGTTGTCGGCGCTGGCGTGCTCCTCATCACCAAGAAGCGTGCAAAAGACGCCCAGTAACCGATTTTCCCGCATTTTTCCCGTTTTGATCCAATGACCGCAGCTTCTGTACGGCACAGACCTCCCGCTTGTCCGGTGCGCCCGGCACTTCGGCATGGGCAGTCTGCCGTGCGGAAGCCTCTGCGGTATTTACCCGAAATTACCTGAACATGTCTGCGCTGGCAGGCATTAGGGGGGACCCCATGAGCAGTACACCTCTTGCAGAACCGTCCTCCGCCAAAGGAGCTGTGGTTTCTGTATGAAGAAAAAACGAAATGTGATTTCAACCGCCATATTGGTCGTGCTGCTGCTGGTGGGGCTCTCCGTGATGCTGTACCCGACTGTCAGCGACTGGTGGAATTCCCGTGTCCAGACACGTGCCATCGCCACCTATAACCAGTCCGTCGAACAGATGGACACCGGCGACAAGGAACGCCTCCTCATGGAAGCGCACTCCTACAACGCCACCCTCTCCCACCTTACCGCCCCTTTCACCAACTGGGAGGATGCCGGAAACTACGGCAAAATCCTCGACATCAGCGGAACCGGTATCATGGGCTATATCTCTATCCCCAAGATTCAGGTGGAGCTGCCCATCTACCACGGGACAAGCGCCGAGGTGCTGAACGTGGCGGTGGGACACCTCCAGGGCTCGTCATTTCCCGTGGGCGGGGAGAACACCCACGCCGTCATCTCGGCGCACCGGGGACTGCCCTCCGCAAAGCTCTTCTCCGATCTGGACCAGCTGGTCGAGGGCGACACGTTCACCGTCACCATTTTGGATGAGGTGCTCACCTACGAGGTGGAGAAAATTTTCATCGTCAAACCCGACGAGCTTGACAAGCTCGCCATCATCCCCGGCGGGGATTACGTCACCCTCATGACCTGCACCCC
>ENA-OPCN01001173-OPCN01001173.1-human-gut-metagenome-genome-assembly--contig:-NODE-1173-length-19041-cov-2.646213_pt1 | contig 19041 bp, 10 predicted proteins | sample MGYA00241567_ERZ501485 | MGnify/ENA primary metagenome ERZ501485 (study PRJEB25962, sample SAMEA2042579) | human gut metagenome | biome: human gut; feature: human-associated habitat; material: faeces...
CGCTGCCGATGCGGCGAAGTTGGCCGCGTCGGAAGACGAGGCGCCTACCGTGTAACCGTCGGCGTTGGCCACGGTGCAGGCGATCGTCTTGGCCTGATCCTTCGCCGCGAACGACAGCGAGGTCGGATTGACGCTCAGCGTGGGCTGCACGGGCGTGCTGCCGCCTCCCTCGCCGTAGAAGAGTTCGATCTTGGCGAACTGGCAATTGTTTTTCGTGACGGTGATGCGGTAGGAGGTGCCTGCTGTCGTACCGTTCAGTTCATAAGTTGCCGTGCCCTGTCCGACTACTTGCGACAGGCCGCCGGCGATGTCGGCGCCCGCCGTATCCGTGATGGAGGCTTCGCTGGAAGACGATGCGCCGCTGGCACCGGTCAGGATGACCTTCGAGAGCGCCTTGCCGCTGATGGCGGGCAGTTCGATGTAGGCACCGGCCTTGCCGATGTAGAAGGATTCGTATTCGGAACCGGCGTTGTAGTTGTTGTAGAACCAGTAGAACTTGCCGTCGGCGCTGGCCTTGATATGATAGGTGTAGCCGTCGATGGTATAGGTGCCCTCCGTTGCGGACGAGGAGTCGTCCTTGTCGTGGTAGGGGAATGCGGGTGTCGCCATGTCCTTTCCGCGCGAGAAATCGAGCACGATGTGCGCCGGATCCGCGGGTTCGGGATCCGTGCCGCCCTCGGCGAAGGCGGCTGCATCGGTCATGTTGCGCGGACAAAGCTGTACGGCGCCTTTATAGAGGGAGACATAACCGGTCAGATCGCCCGTTTTCGAAGCCGCGTATTGCTTGCCTGCGAATCCGGCGGCGTCCTGTGTCACGTAGACGGTCAGATCGGACGAACCGACCTTGAACGTGGTGGTACCCACAGCCCAATTACCGGCCGTTGCGGGCGAAGTGACGTTCTTGACCGTGACGAGCATGCCCTGATAATCGATCAGATTGTCGATCGACGTGAGCGGGACAGGGGTGAGTTGCGCCTTGCCGATTACTTCGGCCGTCAGCCACGTGGCTGCATCGCTCGATTCGCAGGTTACCTCGTAGCAGTTCGAGAAATTAGCCACTTTGGCCAATCCTTTCACAAGCGTGAAACGAACCTTGTCGCCCGACTTGAACGGGAATGCGGGATCTTTGGGATTGGTGTATTGGCCGCTGCTGAACAGCAGGATACCGTTCTTGGCTTGTGTCGCGCCTTCGGTCATTACCATCAGGTTATTGGCCGAAACATTGCCGCCGTCGACGTCGGTTACGACGACCGCTTCGAGCGTGCGATTGTTTTCGGCGTCGATCACGAGCTTGTCCTTGCCCGTAACCGTTTCGGCGAGCCGGTAGAGTTCGTTCACCGTGATCGCTTCGCCCGGTGTGGGTTCGGGTTCTTCGCCGCCTTCGCCCAGATCGATTTCGGTGCCGCCTTCGCCTTCGGCGAGCGTCACGTCGTCGATAGCGAATCCCGACTCTTCATCGACTGCATATTTCACGTAGAGATAGGCCGCTTTGTTTTTCAGCTTGAATTTCGAGGTGGCGAACACCCAGAACTCGTCGGCCTGTGCATAGGTGTACTCGACTGTCGTCCAGCTGGTGCCGTCGGCACTCAGAGCGAGGTGGAATTTCTCCGGTTTGAACTCGTTGTCGTAGAGACCGGCATCATAGTCGATCGCTTTCGAATATTGTGCGCCGAAAGTAAGTTGCAGATCCTGTGCTCCGTCGAGTTTGATCTTGTTGATGATTAAGGCGGGATTGTTCGTTCCGAAGTACGCTTTGTTCTTGCCCGATGCACCGTCGTAGCCGGCGCTGGGTTTTCCGCTGGTGCGGATCGACATTTTGCCCTCGCCGGTGTAGGAGACTTCGCCTGCACCCGAACCGGTTTTCGCCCAGCCCGTATAGTCGGCGATAAGCGGTTTGTCCGATACGTCGGCCGTACCGAAGGATTCATAGTAGATCGCGTCGCCCGGCGTCGGGTCGGGATCCGTACCCCCCCCCTGATCCGTGCTTAGAGCCGCGATATCGGCCTTTTTGGTCGGGATGAGCTGTGCGTTTTCGCGATAGGTTTCGGCCACGCCGTAGATCGTGCCGGTCTTGTCGGCCACGTACATGTCGGCGAATCCGGTGGCGAACTGCGCCTTGTTCATGTAGACGGTCAGTGTCTTGCCCGAAGCGTCGTTGAGTGTTACCGACTGGCTTTCGGTTGCCGTCCACGGCTTGCCGACGAACGACTGGGCGGGCGTCATGTTGTTCAGTTTCACGTACTGCGCCTGATAGTCGCCCGTATTGAATTTTTCGACCGAAAGCGACGGAACGACCAGTTCGACCTCTTCGTCGCCTACGGTGACGACGACGTCGGTCAGCTGGCGCACGTTGTTGAATGCGTAGTATTTCGCGTTTTCGAGATTGAGCGTGACCTTACGGCCTGCGGGATACTTCGTTACGGGGTCGTTGGCCATGGCGAAATCGGCACCGTAGAGAACGATGGCCGACCGTTCGAGGCCGTTGTTGTCGCCCACGTAGAGTTTGCGGTTGTTGTTGCCCGCCGCGTCGTTGGCCAGGATGACCGCCTCGATCGTCGACTCGCTGTATTGGAGCGGCATGGCCTTGTCCGAGCCAACGGCGCCGCTCAGGTCGCTGTTGCCCAGAATGTACTCGACCAGTTTGCCGACGGCGCCGACCGTCGGGGGAACGTAGTTGCCCTGCGTGACGGTCAGGTATTTCCGGTAGAGTTCGCCGTAGCTGTTGCTCAGCGTGAAAATCAGACGGCCCATGTGGGGCTGCGCCGATTCGCCGACGGTGATCTTGACCGTACCGTCGCCGTTGTAGATGCCCTCGGAGACCTCGTTGCCGGAGACTTTGAAATACATCCACTCCTTTTGGGTCTCTTCGTCCTCGTAGGCGACCGTCCATTGACGGTTGCTCCTCACCGTAACAGTCGCGTCTTCGGTAGCCGTTCCGGTGAAGGCGACGGCCTCCTCCGATAGTTCCAGCGTGGGAGCCTGTTTGTCGACATCGTCGTCCACACATGCCGTGAACGCCCCGGCGGCGATCGCCAGCATCGTGTAAAACGATGTTTTCCAAATGTTTAATTGCTTCATAATGAATTTGAATTAAGTGTGAATATGATTTTATGGCTTTTCGTATCCGTTTTATAAAGTGGATTTTCAATCAAAGTTATGGTCTTTTATCGGAATAACCAATTAAAAATCGATATATTTTTAGCTGAAAGTATGAAAAAGTGTAATGTTTTTTGGCTCTTTCCGGACGGATTTTTCTTTTCAGGCGGAAACAAAGCGGATGCCGACCCGTCGGGAAAGGGGTCGGCATCGCAGACGGCCGTATATTTTCTTAGCGGATGCGGTCCATCGAACGGATCATCAGTTCGTCCCGGAAAATGGCACGGACGGCCAGATAGGTGAAGATCATGGCGATGAGCGGCAGCACCAGTGGCAGTTTGACGCTCTGGGCGTGGAATTCGAACGAAGAGAAGAGGCGGTAGCTGAGAAAATAGTAGATGCCCATTACGATCTGTGCGCCCAGCAGCAGGATCATCTCCACCACGCCGAGCCGGAATTGCAGCATACGGCGCTTGAACAGGAAGATCGTCGTCAGCGGCAGCACCAACGCCAATGCCAGCAGGATGCCCATGTAGAGGGTCGATTGCACGGTTTCGCCGTCCGCCGTCCGCAGTCCGAAGGCGTAAAGGCGGAACTCTTCGCCGCCGCTGGCGAACGAGGCCAGGGGCAGGAACGCGGCGCAGGCTACCAGGCCTGCGGCCAGAAGCAGATAGAGTGTCTGAATACGTTGTATCATAATCGTCTGTTTGTCAGATATTCTTGTCGATCAGGTATTTGTTGCGGTCGGAGGCGTTGCGGTCGATCAGCTCGCCCAGGAAACCGGCCAGGAAAAACTGCACGCCGAGGATGACCAGAAGCATCGAAAGGTAGAAGAGCGGCTGCTCGGTGACGGCCCGCAGCGGCAGGCCGTGCGCCTGCTTGTAGAGCTTGGTGGCGATGATCCAGATCGTCGAGCAGCCGCCCAGCAGGAACATGAGCGTCCCCAACCCGCCGAAAAAGTACATCGGCGACCGGCCGAAATGCGAAAGGAACGAGACCGTAATCAGGTCCAGGTAGCCCTTGACCATGCGTTCCATGCCGAACTTCGAGGAGCCGTATTTGCGCGCCCTGTGGCAGACTACCTTCTCGCCGATGCGGCGGAATCCGGCCTCCTTGGCCAGGATCGGGATGTAGCGGTGCATCTCGCCGTAGACTTCGATCGACTTGACCACCTTGCGGCGGTAGGCTTTCAGTCCGCAGTTGAAGTCGTGGAGTTTGATGCCCGAGACGGTGCGCGCCGTCCAGTTGAAGAATTTGCTGGGCCAGCGTTTGCCGATCGGGTCGTGACGTTTGAGTTTCCATCCCGAAACCATGTCGTAGCCCTCTTCGAGGATCATGCGGCGCATGGCCTTCTTCTGCACGTCGTCGTGGAAATACTTGTGGATCAGCGGGGCCTTCTCGACGAGCTCCTCCTCGGTGTAGTGCGAGGTGGCGAACTCCTGCTCGAGGGCGTTGAACAGATCCTCACGCTCGTGCTTCATCGTGCCGCTGGTGGCGATGGCGTATGCCTTGTCGTAAAGCTCGCGGATGATCGTCTGGCGCAGCTCCTCGTCGTTCACCTCGTGGCAGTAGGTGCGCTTGACGTCCTTGCCGAGCTCCTTCGAAAGTTCGATCTGTACGGCGCAGTGCTTCTTGATCTCCTCGTGGGCGAACTTGATGGCCCCGAGCATGACCTCCTCCGAAACCTCCTTCATCTCACCCTCGACCATCAGGATGTTGTCGATCGTACCGCCGACCATGATGTCCAGGTCGCACTCGGGCATCTCCGAGAAATTGGGGTTGATGGCGTACTCGCCGTTGCGGCGGACGACGCGGACCTCGGAGATCGGGCCTCCGAACGGGATGTCCGATACGGCCAGCGCGGCCGATGCGGCCAGTCCGGCCAGTGCGTCGGGCTGGATGTCCTTGTCGGCCGAGATGAGCGTCACGGTGACGTATACTTCGGCGTGGTAGTCCGCGGGGAAGAGCGGACGGAGCGCGCGGTCGATCAGGCGGGCGACGAGGATCTCGCTGTCGTTGGCCTTGCCTTCGCGCTTCATGAAGCCGCCGGGATAGCGGCCGCAGGCGGCGTATTTCTCCTTGTACTCCACCTGGAGGGGCATGAAATCGGTGTCGGGTTTTGCGTCCTTGGCGGCCACGACGGTACCGAGCAGCATGGTGTCGCCCATCTTGACGACTACCGAGCCGTCGGCCTGCTTGGCCAGCTTGCCCGTTTCGATCTCGATCTGGCGACCGTCGGCCAGCGTGATGATCTTGCGGACTGCGTTGTACAGCTTCTTTTCTTCCATAAATTTTATCCTATGATGTAATCGTTTGTCGCAATGAAAATGAAGGCAACCCCTCGCGGGAATTGCCCTCATTCTTTCCTCGGGAACTACTTGCGGAGGTTGAGCGTCTTGACGATGGCGCGGTAGCGCTCGATGTCTACCTCCTTGAGGTACTCCAGCAACTGGCGGCGCTTGCCTACCAGGCGCAGCAGGGCGCGCTGGGTGCCGAAATCGTGGCGGTTGTTCTTGAGGTGTTCAGTAAGGTGGTTGATACGGTAGGAAAACAACGCGATCTGGCTCTCGGGCGAACCCGTGTCGGTGTTAGACTTGCCGTACTGGCCGAAAAGCTCCTGCTTTTTTTCTGCTGTTAAATAAGCCATTTTGTAAAAGTTTATTTAAGTTCCACTCTACGACGCATTCCCCTTACTGTGAATAACGCCAGAGCGTTGGGCAAAGGTACGAAATAAATAGGAATTGCGCATGAAAAATGAAAAATTATTTGTCTTTTCGGCCACGACGGGCGTCAGATCGGCGGGAAAATCGTATTTTTGCCCCTAAACGGATGAAAATTATGCTGCACAGAGGATTTTTCGCCTGTCTCGCGGCACTTGCCGCGCTGCTTTCCGCAGGGTGTTCGGCGCCGGCTGACTATACGGTCGTCGAGGGTACGATGCTCGGCACGACGATGCGTGTGGTGGCCGATGTGAAGGATGCCACGCCGCAGGAGCTTTATGCGGCTGCGATGGAGCTCGACCGTGAGGCCAAGGCCTCGATGTCGATTTTCGACCCGACGTCGCTCCTGAGCCGCCTGAACCGCAACGAGACGGACAGCGTCGATCGCCACATCGCCTTCAACCTCCGGCTGGCCGACAGCATCGGGGCGTTGAGCGACGGCCGCTACGACGTGACGGTCAAGCCGCTGGTCGAGGCGTGGGGCTTCGCCGGGCGCGAGGCCCAGGCGCATCCGAACGTCGATTCGATCCTCGCCTTCGTCGGCCGCGACAAGGTGCGCATCGAGCAGGGGCGGCTCGTCAAGAGCGATCCGCGTGTCGAGCTCGACTTCAACTCGGTGGCCAAGGGCTATACGGTGGACCTGCTTGCGGCGCTGGTCGAGCGCTTCGGCGCGGAGAACTACATCGTCGATATCGGCGGCGAGGTGCGTTGCCGGGGCGTGAACCGCTCGGGCGATCCGTGGCGGATCGGGGTCGAGACCCCCTTCGACGGCAACATGACCGACGGCGAGTACCTCCAGAAGCGGATCCGCATGAGCGGGGGCGGGTTGGCTACCTCGGGCAACTACCGCCGCTTCTACCTCGATGCCGAAGGGAACAAGGTGGCCCATACGATCGACCCGCGCACCGGCCGCAGCATCCTTTCGCGCCTGCTTTCGGTGACGGTCGTGGCACCGACCTGCGCCGAGGCCGACGCGCTGGGAACGATGTTCCTGGCTATGGGTGCCGACGACGCCCTGGAGGCCGTCGGCCGGATGCCCGATGTGAAGGTCTACTTCATCCTTGCCGGCAAGGACGGGGCGTACGAGGAGTATGTCTCGCCGGCAATGTCCGCGCTGATCATGGAGTGAGCGGACTCCCGGCAACCGGTCCGCTCTCGGGAGAGTCTCCTTCCTTCCGGCGGCGGCCCGATTCTGCGGCAGCCGCGCAACGCGATAACGGAACGATATGAAAACTGCGCTATTTCTTTACAACCCCCAGTCGGGGAAGGGACGCATCGACCGCTGCGTCGGCGAAATCTGTACGGTATTCGGTGCCTACGGGTATGAGGTGCGACCCCAGGAGGTCGATTTCAACCGGAATCCGTTCGACGGTAACGAAACGATCGACCTGATGGTCGTGGCGGGTGGCGACGGGTCGGTGAACTTCGTGCTGAATGCCATGAAACGCAAAGGGCTCGATATCCCGATCGGCGTGATTCCGGCCGGTACGGCCAACGACTTTGCCGGGGCGCTCGGCATGTCGTCCGAACCGTTGGAGGCGGCCCGCCAGATCGCCTCGGGGGTCGAGCAGCGGGTTGATTGCGGCCGGGTGAACGACCTTTACTTCGTCAATATTTTCAGTTTCGGAATCTTCACCACCACCTCGCAGCGCACGCCCGACGAGCGCAAGCACCGCATCGGCCGCCTGGCCTACATCATCGAGGGGGTCAAGGAGGTGACCTCGATGCATGCCGTGCCGCTGGAGATCGAGGCCGACGGCGAACGTTTCGATCTCCGTTCGCTGATGGTGCTGATTTTCAACGGCGAGACTGCCGGAGGCTTCCACCTGGCGCGGCGTTCGTCGATCCGCGACGGACTGCTCGACTGCATTCTGCTCGAGAAGAAGAACATCCTCCACTCGACCTTCGCCATGGGGCAGTACCTGCTGGGCGGCAATCCGAAGATCGTGCGGCACCTGCAGGCGCGGCAGATCGATATCCGCTCGACGGTCAATGAACCGACCGATGTGGACGGACAGCGCGGGGCCGAGTTCCCGCTGCATATCGAGTGCCTGCCGGGGGCCTTGCGCGTACAGTGCCCGCCCGCGGCCGGGGAGTGAGAGGTCCGGGATTATCTCCTTGTACGTCTTTTCGCAACTTTTCGGGGACGGAAAACGGGTCTGAGACGCTTCTTTCGGTATTTTCCGTTTGGACGTTTAGCGGGAATTCGTTATATTTGTCGGAAAGCGCGATTGATTACATGGCGGAGCACGGCAAAACGGGACGCACGGCACACGATAGTGGCCGTGAGAGTCTGCACAAGGTCTCCATCTCCCGGATCAAGAAGGAGATGAGTGACGTATTCTATCTTTCGGACGATCTGGTTATTGCGACCCTCTCGGCGCAGAACAATACGACGACCGACTATCCGGCGACGATCGACGGTTTTTCGGCCATCATCATGATGGCTGGCGAGGCTACCGTCTCGATCGACATGAAGACCTATCAGGTGCGGCCCAACACGATTGTCTTCTTCAATCCCAACAGCATCATCCGCACGATCAAGTGTTCGTCGAATGCGGCGGCCTATTTTCTGGCCTTTTCGAAGTCGTTCGTCAATGAGATCCAGATCGACCTTTCGACTTCGCTGCCCGTTTACATGCGTTTCGGCAAGGCCCCGCTGCTCTCCGTGACGCCGCAGGATGTTGAGGAGATCCGGCAGTTGTTCCAGATGATCAAGACGATGCTGCGCAGCGACAAGGAGCGCTACCGTCACGAGATCATCCGCACGCTCTTCACCACGGCCTTTTATATCATCACCGAGATCAACCAGCGCGAGCGGACCGACACGGTCAAGCAGGGACGCTGCGAGGTGCTCTTCAACGAGTTCATGTCGCTGCTCCAGCGTTACAGCAAGCAGGAGCGCAATGTGAGCTTCTATGCCAAGCAACTCAACATTACGCCCAAATACCTCTCCTCGGTGGTCAAGGAGGTGAGCGGCAAGACCGCCGCCCGGTGGATCGACGAATCGGTGATCCTCGAGGCGAAGACCCTGCTGAAGTATTCGGGCATGAGCATCCAGGAGATCGCCTACCACCTGAACTTCTCGACGCAGTCCTTCTTCGGCAAGTATTTCAAGCAGCATACCGGCACTTCGCCCTCGCGTTACAAGCGCAAGGGGTGAGTGTTGCAGAACGGTGATTCGACAGCGAGGCCCGCATCCGAAAGGATGCGGGCCTCGTCTGTTTCAGTGTGTTCCGTCGCGCTATTTGCGCTTCGAGGCGGCTTTGGCCGCTACAGCTTTGTCCAACTCGATGATGAAGTCCGAGAGGACGTTCATGTAGTTGATGAAGGCGTCGTAGGCCGAGTCGTAGGGGTTGAAGTAGGAGTGCACGTCGCCGTCCGAGAGCCACTTCGTCGCCATGTAGTAGAAGTGGTCGGAGGTCTGCATGAAACTCCACACGTAGTCGAAATCGGGATTCTTCAGAGCGGCGATCTTCTCCTTCTGTGCGTAGAGCTTCGAGAAGGCTTCGTTCTGGAGCTCGTTGCCGAGCCATGCCGTCACGTCGCGCTCCTCGTCTGCCCACGACATCACGTGCGGGCAGTGAAGCACCGAGACGGGCTGGTATTTCTTGGCGGCTTCGCTCACCGTGGCGAACTCCAGCTGGCCCTTCTGTGCGAGGATGGCCTTTGGCAGGGCGCGCATGAACTCGAAGATACCCGTGTCGGCGGTCTGGTGCTCGCCGAAGGTCTCGTAGTCCATGAAGAGGTTGATCACTTCGCCCGGGGTCTCCTCCGACGAGAGCCACTTCACGTACTTGTCGGCCGTCAGCGGCCACTGGTCCCAACTCTGGTTCGAGAAGCGGAAGGCGATGTCGTCCGAGAGCTTGTAGTTGCGTAGCAGCAGACGGAGTTTCTGGTCTACGGCGTTGGCGTAGACGTAGTTGGGCGACTTCCAACCCAGCACGTGCTTGGCGCCCTCGGCAAGCATCGTGCGGAAGCCCATCTCGGCGACCATGGCGCCGATGTCGTCCGAGTAGATCAGCTCCGTATTGCGGAAGGCCGTGGGTTTCACGCCGAACTCCTTCTTGAGCATGGCGGTATGGAGCTTGACCTGCTCGACGAAGTCCTCCTTCGACGCAAGCGATGCGAGCGAGTGGGAGTAGGTCTCGGCGAGGAACTCCACGCAGCCTGTGGCGGCGAGCTCCTTGAACGAGTCGAGGACCTCGGGGGCATAGGCCCGCATCTGTTCGACGGCGATTCCCGTGATGGAGAACGAGCAGCGGAATTTACCCTTGTTTTCCTTGATGAGCTTCAGCAGCAGGGCGTTCATCGGCAGATAGCACTGCCGGGCCACCTTCTGCATGATGGAGCGGTTCAACAGGTCGTCCAGGTAGTTGTGGTCCTTGCCCATGTTGAAGAAGCGGTATTTCTTCAGACGCCAGGGCTGATGTACCTGAAAATAGAGACAAACGGTTTTCATAAAAGGGTGGTGTATGTTTATTTGTTCTTACTCTCTTCGATCACAGCTTCGTAGACCGACTTGATCTTGGCCGCAGCGTCGTTCCACTTGAGGTTCGTAACCTCTTCGAGTCCCTTCGATGCGAACATGCCGGCCAGTGCCGGGTATTTGACCAATGCGTAGATGGCGTCGGCCAAGGCGTCCACGTCCCAGTAGTCCACCTTGACGGCGTAGTCGAGCACCTCGGCCACACCGCTCTGTTTGGAGATAATCACCGGAACGTTCGACCGCATGGCCTCGAGGGGCGAGATGCCGAACGGCTCCGATACCGAGGGCATGACGTAGACGTCCGACAGCTGGAACATCTTGTGTACGTCCTCGCCGCGGAGGAATCCCGTGAAGTGGAAGCGGTCGGCGATGCCGAGACGTGCCACGCGGCGGATCACGTGGTTCATCATGTCGCCCGAACCGGCCATGACGAACCGCACGTCGGGAACGCGCTTGAGCACCTTGGCGGCCGCCTCGACGAAGTAGTCGGGGCCTTTCTGGTAGGTGATTCGGCCGAGGAAAGTGACGATCTTGTCCTTGACGCCGCGCTCGGGTACTTCGCTGCTACCCTCTGCGAAGCGCACGGCGTTGTGTACCGTGACCACGCGGTCGGCGGGTACGCCGTAGCGGTTGATGACGATGTTGCGCGTGAGGTTCGATACGGCAATCACCCGGTCGGCGGCATGCATGCCGGCGCGCTCGATGGCGTACACCTGCGTGTTGATGTTCTCGCCGCTGCGGTCGAACTCCGTGGCGTGCATGTGCACGACGAGCGGCTTGCCCGATACGCGCTTGGCGGCGATGCCGGCGTAGTAGGTCAGCCAGTCGTGGGCATGGATGACGTCGAACTGCCCCTCCAGGTCGCGGGCCACCTGTGCGGCGACCACGGCGTAGCGGGCGACCTCCTCCATGAGGTTGGCGCCGTATTTGCCCGAGAAGGTGTAGCGCTGTTTCCACGCGTCGGTTGTCGTCCAGGTTGTCTGTCCCGTCTTGACATATTGCTCGTGGTAGGTGTCGTATTCTTCGGGAGAGATGTAGGGCACCATGTTGGAGTCGATCTGGATGAATGACATGCGCTGCAGCACGTCATCGGCACCGCTGCCGGTGGCGCCGTACAACGCCTCGACGTCGCTGGCATTCATCACGCGGGTGAATCGTTGGTCCTCGTCTCCGTAAGCATGCGGGACGACAAAGGTCACATCGACCCCGTTGCGCGCCAGTCCGCGGGTCATTCCGTAGCAGGCCGTTCCCAGACCGCCCGCGATGTGGGGCGGGAACTCCCAACCGAACATTAAAACTCTCATACCTTTATTTTTTGTGTAATTTTCTTTTGCCTGTGCGCGCCGCCTCTCTGCTGTCTGCGGTCGTGTGCGGAGCTCCGCGTACGACCTCACCCGCCCGATTCCCCAGGGAATCGGTGTGTCGTTCCGACACATTCCACTGTCACATGGTACGCCCGGGTTGTAGTTGTTTAATTATTTTGTTGTTGCCTTTTTCGTTGTCTTGCGGGTTTTCGTTGCCGAAGCCTCCGCGGTCTCCTCCTTTTTGGCAGTCTTTGCGGCGCGTTTGGCCGGAGTGGTCTTTGCCGTAGTCTTCTCCGTGGCTTTTTTCGTCGTTGCGGCTTTGGCCGTAGCCTTTTTTGCCGGGGCTTTTTTGGCCGGAGTCTCCTCCGCATCCGTGCGGTAGGCGCGGATCAGGTGGTAGATGTCCAGCACGGCTCCCACGCTCCACGCCTGCGAGATCGCGCCGCGCGATGCGTAGGGGGGATCTGCGTCATAGAGTTCGCAGATCGAGCCGATGCAGTAGGTCTGGATGTCCTCCTCGAAAGAGGCGAGGAGTTCCTCGGCCTGCGGCACGAAAGCCGCGCCGTCGATGTCGAAGCAGGCCTTCACGTAGAATGACAGGAGCCAGGGCCATACCGAGCCGTTCTTGGCCGCGAAGTCACGCTCGTCGGGCGAGCCCTCCTGCGAGCCTCTGTAGAGCGGGTTGCGCGGCGAAAGGGTGCGCAGGCCCTTCGGGGTGAGCAGGTGCTGACGCACGGTGCGGATCACGCCCAGACGGGTCTGTTCGTCGATGGGCTTGTAGGGCAGGCTGCAGGCCAGGATCATGTTCGGACGGATGAAGCGGTTGGCTCCCTGCTCGTCCACGTAGTCCGCCAGGTAACCTTCCGGGAGCACAAACGTTTCGTTGAAGGCCGCCGAGATCCGCGGGGGCAGCATCTCCCACTCCTGGACGAATGCCCGGTCGCCCTGTTCGCGGGCCAGTTCGAGCGAATAACATACAGCATTGTACCACAGTGCATTGACCTCCACCTGATAACCGTTGCGCGGCGTGACGGCACGGCCATTGATCGTGGAGTTCATCCACGTGAGGGGCACTTCGTCCGAAGCGGCCCAGAGCAGTCCGTTGTCGTGTAGGGCGACGCGGCCGGCAATACCCCGGCGGTAGGATTCGAGCAGCTGCTTCATCACGTTGCCGTACCGTTTCCAGATCTCGGCTCCGCCGATCTGCTCGCCGAGCCGTTGCAGGGTCCAGAAGAACCAGAGCGGGGCATCGACCGCCTCGGCGGCCGACGACGAGCCGGAGAACATGCCCTCCTTCATGGCGCGGACCTCCGTGTCGAGCACGTCGATGCAATCCTCCTTGTGGTTCTGCTGCAGGGTGATTCCCGGCAGCGAGACGAAGGTCTGGCGTCCTGCCACTCCGTGCCATGGATAGCCCGAGATCACCTCCGTGCGGCTGCCCGGACGGCGGATGACGAACTGGCGCGCCGAGTGCTCGAGGCAGCTCAGGAAGTCGATCTTGTGGGTGCGGCGGGCGATCGAGGCGTTGAACACCTCCTCGATGGTCTTCGTCGAGCCCATCTCGTCGAGCGAGGCCGAGAAGATGATGCTTTCGCCCTTCTTGAGTTCGGTCTCGAAGTAGCCGGTCGTCAGCAGGTCCTCATGTCCCTCGTAGCCGCGGGCCATGTCCTGCTTGTATTCGAAGTTGTAGTACCAGTCGGGAGCCGGGACGAACTCCGTGCCGGGCTTGCTGGTCTGGAGGTATAGCCAGGGGAACGAGCCGTAGAGACGGCATTTCACGCCGTTTATGGCCGGGTAGGAGTGACCGTCCGCCTCCATGTTGGCATGCGTCAGGGCATGCTTGTCGCGGAAGGCGAGGAACGGGCGCAGCCGCAACCGCGTCTCGGAGTGAGCATCGACGAGCGTGTAGCGGATCATCAGCTGCGTGCGCTTGTGGATCCAGAGCATCTCCTTGCGGAGGATGACACCGCCTACGCGGTAGGTGATCGTGGGGGTCGGCGTATACTCGAAGTCGGTGATGTACTTGTGACCGCGGGGCTCGTACATGCCGGGGAAACGGTGCAGGGCCAGGTTGAACGACTGGTCATGCTGGATGACCGTTTCGTCGAGCGACGAGAGGAGGACGTAGGTCCGGCCGCTGTCGTCGATGGGGGCTACCATCAGCCCGTGGTACCGCCGCGTGTTGCAGCAGACGATGGTCGTGCTCATGTAGCCGCCCATTCGGTCCGTCGAGAGCATCTCGCGCTGGAGCGAGTACTCCAGATTGCCCAATTCGCTTTTGTCGAAGGTAAGTGCTGACATATTGCTAAAAAATACTATTTCGCTATATAAAGATATTAGTTTTTTTAGAAACCTGCAACGGATTTGCCGGAATTAAACATTTTTCTTCCTTTATATCGCATTGCGTGTCAGGCCCATTTCACCAGGGCGAAGTCCATGCGGTGCGGGAGGTTCGGATTGCTCGGGTAGATACGCAGGGCGACGTCGTAGGTGCCGGTCTCCTCGGGCTGGTAGTCCACCGAGTAGGTCACCAGACTGCCCTCGGTCTTCGTACGTGCCAGAGGTACCGTGCGCACGACATTGACGGTCTGTCCGCCGACGATCTGCTGAGCGACGACCATCTCGACGCCGATGTCCTCGGGATGGAGGTTCGCCACGTCCACCGTTACGGCGAAGTGGTACTTCTCACCCACGCAGACGGCGCCCTTGTCGATCTGCACGCGCTCGACGTCTACCACGCGTACCTGGTCCCATGAGGCCGATACCTTGCGTTTCCAGGCTGCGATCTCGCGGGCCATGCGGTATGCGTCGGCGCAGAGGTCGCGCTTGCGGGCGGCGAGCTTGTTGTAGAACCGCTCCTCGTAGTCGATCAGCATGCGGTTGGTCGTGAAGTTCGAGGCGATATCGGCCACGCACTTCTTGACCGAAGCCACCCATGCGTGCGGAATGCCGTGTGCGTCGCGGTCGTAGTATTTCGGGGCGATCTGCTCCTCGATGGTGTTGTAGATCATCTCGGCGTCGAGTTCGTCCTGATAGTGCTGGTCGGCGAACGTGCGCTCCATCGGGAGCATCCATCCGGCGCCCTCCTTGTAGCCCTCGACCCACCATCCGTCGAGCACAGAGAACTGCATGACGCCGTTCATCACACACTTCTCGCCCGAAGTTCCCGATGCCTCCAACGGTCGGGTCGGGGTATTGAGCCATACGTCCACGCCCTGGACCATGCGGCGGGCGAGCTCCATGTCGTAGTTCTGCAGGAAGATGATCTTGCCGACGAACTGCGGCATGGCGGCCACCTCGACGATCCGCTTGATGAGGTCCTGGCCCGGCTTGTCGTTCGGGTGGGCCTTGCCGGCGAAAATGAACTGCACGGGGCGCTCCTTGTTGTTCACGATCTCCGACAGACGGTCGAGGTTCGTGAAGAGCAGGTAGGCGCGCTTGTAGGTGGCGAAGCGGCGGGCAAAACCGATCGTCAGCACGTCGGGCTTGATGCCGTCGATGATCTGCAGCATCTGGCGCGGCGACTCGAGGCGCACCTGGTTGGGGTCGCTGTAGCGTTTGCGGATGTGGCGGATGAGCTTGTTCTTGAGCTTCATGCGCTCCTCCCACAGTTCGGCGTCGGGGATGTTGTAAACCTTCTGCCATGCGGGAATATTGTATACGTGGCCTTCGAATCCGTCGGCGAAGTAGCGGGCGTAGAGGCGGCGGAGCGAGGTGGCGATCCACGTCGGGAAGTGTACGCCGTTGGTGACATAGCCGATGTGGAGCTCGTTCTTGAAGTATCCGGGCCACATGTTGCCCAGGATATCCTTCGATACCTCCCCGTGGAGCCACGATACGCCATTGACCTCCTGCGAGAGGTTGCAGGCCAGCACCGACATCGAGAACTTCTCGTTCGGGTCGTTGGGGTTCGTCTTGCCGAGGTTGATGTACTGCTCCCAGGTGATGCCCAGCACGTCGGGATAGTGCGACATGTACTGGCGGATCATCGACTCGGGGAAGGCGTCGTGGCCGGCCGGTACGGGGGTATGCGTCGTGAAGAGCGACGAGGAGCGGATAACCTCCAGGGCCTCGGAGAAGGTGAGCTTGCGGTGGTTCACCAGCTCGCGGATGCGCTCGATGCCGATGAATGCGGCATGTCCCTCGTTGCAGTGGTAAACCTGGTTGCGGATGCCCATCTTGCGCAGGGCGCGGATACCGCCGATGCCGAGCAGGATCTCCTGCTTGAGACGGTTCTCCCAGTCGCCTCCGTAGAGGTAGTGGGTGATCTGGCGGTCCTCCTCGAGGTTGGCTTCGTAGTCGGCGTCGAGCAGGTAGAGGTCCGTGCGGCCGACCTGGCACTTCCAGACGCGCGCCGAGAGCGTGCGCCCCGGGAAGGCGATGGTGACGGTTACCCAGCCGCCGGCCTCGTCACGCACGGGCGAGATCGGGAGCTTGAAGAAGTTCTGGGCCTCGTAGGTAGCCTCCTGTGCGCCCTGGGCCGAGAGACGCTGCGTGAAATACCCGTAGCGGTAGAGCAGGCCGACGGCCGTCATCGGAACGTTCTTGTCCGAAGCCTCCTTGAGGTAGTCGCCGGCGAGGATGCCCAGACCGCCCGAGTAGATCTTCAGCGACGAGTGGAGTCCGTATTCCATCGAGAAATAGGAGATCGACGTGGTCTTGGGGTCGGGTTTTTCGCTCATGTAGTCGCGGAACTGCGTGTATACGGCGTCGAGCTGTGCGAGGAAGTTGCCGTCGTGTTCGAGTTCCTTGAGCCGCTCGACGCTCAGCCGGTCGAGGAATGCGATCGGGTTGCGCTCCGACGCGGCCCACAGCGTGGGGTCGATGCCTTCGAACAGGTCGCGGGCCCCGGGGTTCCAGCACCACCAGAGGTTGCGCGAGAGTTCCTCGAGGGCGTGCAGCCGTTTGGGCAGCGTCTTGTCCACCATCATGCGGCTCCAGTTGGGTTTCTCGACGAAGAGCTGCTGACGCACGAAGTTGATCTGTTCGGTCTTGGCGCCGCCGTCGTCGAGTACGGCGCGGTTGGTGCGGACGATCGAACTTTCGACCGCCTCGGAGTAGGCCTGTTCGTAGGCCGAGAAGAGGTGCTCCCAAAGGGCCGTCATCGAGAGGTCCGAAGCCGATACGCGCACTTCGTTGATGTGGCGGCTGTCCAGTGCGGAGAAGCGCAGCAGGGCGTCGGAGATCTTCTCCTGCACCTCCTGGTCGTTGAAGTCGTCGCGGCGGATGACCTCTACGCCGGCGTGCTCGCGGTGCTTGTCCACCCAGAGACCGAATCCGGCCAACGTCGTGGTGATCGTTGGGACGGAGAAGGCCACCGACTCCAGCGGGGTGTATCCCCACGGTTCGTAATAGGAGGCGAAGACCGTGACGTCCATGCCGACGAGCAGTTCGTAGTAGTCCTTGTTGAAGATGCCGTCGGTCTTGTTGAGGTAGGTCGGTACGAAGATCACCTTCACCTTCGAATCCTGGCGGGTCAGAATGCTGCCCTTGAGCGAATTGACAATCGGATCCCAGTCGGGGTTCTCGAGGTAGTGGGTCGTGAAGCGGTACTGGTTCGGGTCGATGGGCTGTGCGGGGTCGGCAAGGTGGGCCTGCAGGTCGGCGCGGGGGCCGCGGTTGGCGGCCGGCACGGTGATGTAGGCGAGCACCTCGCGCTCGAGTTTGTCCGATGCGGCGAGCAGTTTGAGCGACTCGAGGAATACGTCGATGCCCTTGTTGCGGAATTCGTAGCGGCCGCTGGTGCCGATGATCAGCGGGTCGGTTTCGAACTTCTTGCCCAGGCAGGCTTCGGCCACACCGATCATGGCGTGGCGAGCCTCGTCACGCTTGGTGTAGTACTCCTCGCCGGTCCATACGAAGTCGTTTTCGAATCCGTTGGGCGTGATACCGTCCGGGTCGCGGCCGAGCAGGTACTTGCACTCGTTGGCCGTGATGTCGCTGACGGTGAGGAAGGCGTCGTGGTTGGCTGCGGCGATCTTCTCGATCGAGTGCTTGGCCGTGACGTTGAACTGGCGGGCCAGCTCGTCGGCGTTGAACTTTGTCAGGTCGTTGTAGAGGGGCAGGCGGTTGCCGGCGATGCAGCGGCCCATGACGGTGGCGTGGCTCGTGAAGACGGTGGCCACGTAGGGGGAGTATTTGCGCAGGTAGAGGCCCGTTGCGGCGGCCATCCACTCGTGGCAGTGAGCGACAACCTTCTCGGTGGTCGTGCAGAACGACTTCACGTAGGAAGAGATGACCACTCCGGCGGCGTAACCGAACAGGACGGGTTCGATATAGTCCCACTGGCCTGAGAGTGAATCGACGTGGTAGTCTTCCCAGAGCTTGGTGAGGATTTCGTCCTTGCGGGGGATCAGCGACGAGAAGTCTACCAGGATGGCAACGGGCGATCCTTTGATCTTCCAGCGACCCACGCGGATGCGGATGCCTTCGTTGTAGACGGTCTGTCGCCAACCCTTGAGCAGCGCAGGATCCTCCTCGAATTCGGGGTTCACGCCCTCGTGCGAGAGGTCGGGACCGACGGTCATGTAGCGGTCGCCGAATTTGCGGGTCACGGTCTGTGCCTTGGTCGAGATGACGGTGTGGATGCCGCCGACTTTGTTGCATACCTCCCAACTTACCTCAAAAAGAAAGTCGGGAGCAAGTTTGGCATTGCTCATGTTTTCTGTTTTATGCGATATTGTTTTGTCGTTCAAGAATAGAGATCGGTTCGAATCCGGGCGCAAAGGTAATACATATATTTATATAAAACAATGCCTGGATGTGGTTCATAAAAATATTTAATAATAACTTAATGTCTCGGTTTCACATGTTTGTATTGTCCGGTTATGTTTCGAAAAGAGATTCGATGACCGCGTCCGAAAGCAGCATGCGGCGGGGTGGCAGGGCCAGGTGCGCACCGCGGAGTTCCGCGACGCCCGCTTCGATCCACCGCGCGGCCTCGTGGCGGATCCGTTCGGCGGATTCCGTACCGAAACGTGCGGCCGCTTCGTCCAGGTCGATCCCTTCGACCGTTCGCAGCCGGGTCATGACGAATTCGTTGAAGCGGTCGCGCGGGGAGAGAATCTCGCATTCCGCCCCTTCGCCGGCGATGTAGCGCCCGACCGATGCCGGGTTCCAGTGCCGCTCCCGTCCGTCGAACGAGTGGGCCGCGGGCCCGATCCCGAGGTATTTCACGCCGTGCCAGTAGGCGGAGTTGTGGCGGGCGCGGAATCCCGGAAGGGCGAAGTTCGACACTTCGTAGTGCTCGAACCCCGCTTCCGTCAGGGTGTCGTGTACTTCAAGGAACTCCTCTTCGCTGACCTGCTCCTCGACCGGTGTGAACTGCCCCCGGGCTGCGCGGCGTCCGAATGCCGTGTCGGGTTCGATCGTCAAATGGTATGCCGAAATGTGCTGGACGCCGAGTCCGATGGCCTCTTCGAGCGACCGGCGG
>ENA-OPCN01001176-OPCN01001176.1-human-gut-metagenome-genome-assembly--contig:-NODE-1176-length-19004-cov-2.014565_pt1 | contig 19004 bp, 13 predicted proteins | sample MGYA00241567_ERZ501485 | MGnify/ENA primary metagenome ERZ501485 (study PRJEB25962, sample SAMEA2042579) | human gut metagenome | biome: human gut; feature: human-associated habitat; material: faeces...
GTGAGTAATACACATTGTCCAAATGCGTCCCTCCTGAAGAACTTTTCAACACATTCAACACATTAAAGAGGAAAACAGGAAGTCGGATACAGTTGAAGCACCCAGCTGCATCCGATATTTTTTACTCATTTTTCCTTGAAAAAGCAGAATTTGTACAAAATAAATACATAATTCGTACAAAACCAATTCTAAACAATAAAAAGCAATAAAGAATAATAAAAAACAATTGACAACACTACAACACTTTGCTATACTAAAATTACCAAAAAGAGGCGAGCTAAGAGAACATTTTTTATTTATGCAAAGGCGCATGAAACTACATCGTGACTAAGTTGCAGAATAGAAAATGTTTTTTTACTATAAAGCTCTATTTAAACTCTGAACGGCAAAGGCTTACTACCGTACCTGCATAAAGGACGGATAAGAAAGGAGAAAAAACTATGAAAATGATGAAAGCAGCAGTAGCACTTGGAATGGCACTCACCATGACTGTTACAGGTGCATCAGCAGTATTTGCAGAGGGAGAGACACTCAGCGTTGCTACTGATTTCGAGATCAAGACTCTGGTACCGTGGGCTGCATCCGAGGAGAATGCATTCCTGGTACTGAACCAGGCAGAAGAGGGACTGTTCCGTATGGACGAGAACAACCAGCCTCAGCCAGCTCTTTGCGATACTTATGAGGTATCCGATGACAAGCTTACATACACCTTCCACTTAAGAGACGGAATCCAGTGGAGTAATGGTGAGCCTGTAACAGCAGCAGATTTCGTATATGCATGGCTGAAACAGATGAGCGCAGACGCAACAAACGGCTACAGCTTCATTATGACAGACTACATCGTAAATGGTCAGGAGTATAATGAGGGAAGCGTTGAGGCTTCTGAGGTAGGCGTTAAGGCTGTTGACGATCAGACACTGGAAGTTCAGCTGAAGAGCCCGACACCATACTTCCTGAACCTTACTACAATGGATATGTTCTTCCCGGTTAACGAAGCATTCTGTGAAGAGCAGGGCACAAACTTCGCTCTTTCCCCAGACAGCATGCTCTACTGCGGACCGTACGTGATCACAGATTATGATCCGGCTGTAGGCGTTACTTTCGCTAAGAACGACAATTACTGGGATAAAGACAACGTAGCAATCGAAGATGCACAGGTTCGTGTAATCAAAGATGCTGCAGCTGCATTAAGCGCATATCAGGCTGGCGAGCTTTCCCAGGTTAAACTTGATTCTGCAAACGTAGTAGCATACAAGGATGATCCGGAATTCTCCCAGGAGATCGACTTCCGTACAAGCTATGTACAGTTCAACCTTACAGATGACGTAATGAGCAATGTAAATATGAGAAAAGCTATTTCTCTTGCTATGAACAGAAGCGCTCTTACAGATAACATTCTTGCTGATGGTTCTGCACCAGGATTTGGTCTTGTAGCAGACGGCATGAGCGGTGATGGAGAGAAGACATTCCGTGAGCTGAACGGAGATGTTTCCCCATATGATCCGGAGCAGGCAAAAGAGTACTATGACAAAGCAGTTGAGGAGCTTGGAAGCGCACCTTCAGAGGTTACTCTTCTTGTAGCTGATGACTCTGTATCCAAATCCGTTGCAACATTTATCCAGAGTGAGCTTGTTACAACACTTGGTCTGAACGTAGTAATCGATACCAAGACTGTACAGGGACGTGGAGAGCTGATGGATGCCAACAACTATCAGTTTGCTGTAACAGCATGGGGTGCTGACTATGATGACGCTATGACATACCTTGATCTGTGGACAAACGGAACTCCATACCGTGGAAACTACAACGATGCAGATTACAATGCACTGATTTCTGATGCCAAGACTCAGACAGACGATGCAGCTCGTCTTGATGACATGCTGAAAGCTGAGAAGAAGCTGGTTGAGGAAGACGCAGTTGTTGCTCCTGTATACCACAGAGGTTCCGCTGTTCTGACAAAATCCAATGTCAAGAACCTGATCAGCCATCCGATCGGTGTTCCGCTTGAGTTCAAGTACGCTTCCTTCGAATAATCTCTTATTCAGGTGATTGTTGGATATAAACTGGCAGCGAAACAGATCTCAGAGGTTTGCTTCAAATTCAAGTAATATTCCTTAAGGAATAAGTAACGGACCGTATACAGCAGTGGCTTACACAGCCGGTATACGGTCTGTTTTTCACAGAAAGAAAAGGAGTACTGTTCACTACGTGCACAGTAACAGAAAAGGTGATGTCATGCTGAAATATGTATTAAAGCGATTGGGGTACATTCTGGTTACCTTGTGGGTAATTGTAACCTGTACCTTTTTCATGATGAAAAATCTTCCAGGTACACCTTTTGATGCTGAGCGTTTTAGTATTATGACACCTCAGCAGCAGGAACGTGTGCTGGAAATGTATGGATTAAATGATTCTCTTCCAATGCAGTATGTGAAATATATTAAGAACATGCTGAAAGGAGACCTGGGTACTTCCTTTACTTATGTAAATCAGGACGTTTCCAAGGTTATCACAGGTCGTCTCGGACCATCTGCGCTGATTGGTATCCAGGCAGTACTGATCGGACTTGCAATCGGATTAATTTTAGGAATCCTGGCTGCCTGGAAGCACAATAGCGGAATTGATTACTTTACTATGATATTGGCAGTGCTTGGAGTCTCGGTGCCGAACTTTGTCGCCGCAGCCCTTCTTCAGTATTACATAGGTCTGAAATGGGGCGCTCTCCCGGTTGGATTCTGGACTGGCTGGAATTGTTCCGTATTGCCGTCCATTGCGCTTTCGTTCAGTGCAACAGCTATGGTTGCCCGTTTTATGCGTACCGAAATGCTGGATGTACTGGATCAGGATTACATCGTAACTGCAAGAGCCAAGGGGCTGAGCCAGATGAAAGTCCTTATGCGTCATGCAGTCCGCAACTCCATTCTTCCAGTTGTAACTATTTTAGGACCAATCGTAGTAAACCTTATGACAGGATCTCTTGCTGTAGAGAACATCTTCAGTATTCCTGGTATCGGAAGCCTTTTCGTAGACTGTATCAAGGCCAATGATTATCCGGTGATCATGGGTATTACTATTTTCTATGCCGCATTCTATATGCTGATTGTACTGCTTGTTGACCTGGCTTATTCTCTTATTGATCCGAGAATTCGTCTTGCCAAAGGAAAGGAGAGCTGATCGTGGACAAATCAAAAATTGACCGCAGCATGTATCAGAAAGCGAAAGTAGAAGCCTCTGAAAAAGAGCACATCGCAGCTCCTGCTTCCACTATGCTGGCTGACGCATGGATCCGTCTGAAAAAAAACAAGGCAGCAGTTGTAGCATTATTTATTTTGATCGGAATTATCCTGCTTGCCATTTTTGCACCGATCTTCAGTAAATATTCATTTAGAGACACTGATTATAACAATGTATATGGACTTCCAAGCGCAGCACACATTTTTGGTGCTGACCAGTTTGGACGTGACCTGTGGGTACGTACCTGGATGGGAACCCGAATTTCCCTTATGATCGCACTGGTAGCTGCAATCCTGGATCTGGTTGTAGGTGTTCTTTACGGTGCTGTTTCCGCTCTTTTCGGGGGAAAGGTAGATGCTGTTATGCAGCGTATTATTGAGGTACTGGTTGGAATCCCAAGCCTTATCATTGTAATCCTTTTCCTGATGGCATTCCCGGCTGGTGTAGGAACTATTATCGCTGCACTTTCCATTACCGGATGGGTAAACATGGCCAGACTGGTTCGTGCCGAGATCCTGAAACTGAAGAATCAGGAATTCGTACTTGCTTCTCAGGTTCTTGGAACCAGCAAATTCAACATTATTATGAAGGATCTGATCCCGAACACAGTCAGCGTTATCGTAATCAACGTGATGTTCACAATCCCAAGCGCTATCTTTACCGAGGCATTCTTAAGCTTCATTGGTATTGGTCTGGCAGAGCCGCAGGCTTCCCTTGGTGTATTGATCAACGGTGGTTATCAGGTACTGCGAATGTATCCACATGTACTGATTTTCCCGGCAATTGTTATCGTACTGATTATGGTATGCTTCAGTATTCTGGGCGACGGACTTCGTGATGCCCTTGATCCGCAGATGAGAAAGTAGGTACAGCTATGGGAAAAATATTAGAAGTTAAGAATCTTACAGTCCACATCAAGACGCACAAGGGCGTTGTCCAGGCTGTGCGCGGCGTGGATTTTTACCTGAATGAGCAGGAGACACTTGCGGTAGTAGGAGAGTCCGGTTCCGGAAAATCCATTACCATGAAAGGTGTTATGGGAATCCTCCCAAAGAATGGAAAAGTAGTAGAAGGAAGCGTAATGTTTCAGGGAAATGATCTGACCAAATATTCAGAACGTCAGATGCAGCAGGTGCGCGGAAGTGAGATTGCAATGATCTTCCAGGATCCCATGACTTCCCTGAACCCGACCATGAAGGTTGGAAAACAGATCGAGGAAATGCTGAAAGAGCACCGCAAGGAGATGAGTAAAGCCGACCGTAAGACAAGAGCCATTGAGCTTCTTTCCCTGGTTGGAATCTCCAATCCGGAGGCACGTTACGACCAGTATCCGCACCAGCTGTCCGGTGGTATGAGACAGCGAGTTGTCATCGCCATTGCACTGGCCTGTGATCCCAAGGTGCTGATCGCAGATGAGCCGACCACAGCCCTTGATGTAACGATCCAGGCACAGATTCTGGATCTGATGCGCGATCTTCAGAAAAAGATCAAAACATCCATTATCATCATTACCCATAACCTTGGTGTTGTGGCAAATATTGCAGACCGTGTTGCTGTTATGTATGGCGGAAAATTAGTTGAGACAGGAGATGTGGAAGATATTTTCCACAACCCATGTCACGAATATACAAAAGGCCTTCTTCGTTCTATTCCAAAAGCACACGAAAAAGGCGGTGAGCTTCAGGCAATTCCGGGAACTCCTCCGGATCTTATGGAGCCTCCGGTTGGATGTCCTTTTGCGGCAAGATGTAAGGAGACAATGATCGTTTGCCAGAAATACATGCCGGATTATACCGATTGCGGCAAGAATCACAAGTCAGCATGCTGGATGCTTGACAAGATGGCACAGGAGGTAAACTCTGATGAAAAATGATGAAAAGCAGGTACTTCTTGATGTCAAGAACCTGAAGAAATACTTTAATGTTGGAAATAAAAAGATCCTGAAAGCAGTTGATGACATTTCCCTTCAGATTTATAAAGGAGAGACTCTTGGTCTGGTTGGAGAGTCTGGATGTGGTAAATCTACCTTCGGAAGAACTGTTATCCATCTGTATGATCCTACAGATGGTACGGTAACTTTCGATGGAACGAAAATTGACAAGAATCTGGATACAAAGCAGAGACATGAACTTTGCAGAAGAATGCAGATGATTTTCCAGGATCCATATGCATCCCTGAACCCGCGAAGAAAAATTCTGGATATTGTAGCTGAGGGAATTGATGCTCACGGTCTTGCTGCCAATAAAAAAGAACGTGACGCCAAGGTAATTGAGCTTCTGGAAACCGTTGGTCTTCAGGCAGAGCACGCAGATCGTTTCCCTCATGAGTTTTCCGGTGGACAGCGCCAGCGTGTTGGTATTGCACGTGCACTTGCAGTAAATCCGGATTTTATTGTATGCGATGAGCCCATTTCTGCTTTGGACGTTTCCATCCAGGCACAGGTTATCAACCTTCTGGAGCAGCTTCAGAGAGAGCGTGGGCTGACTTACCTGTTTATTGCACACGACCTTTCCATGGTGAAGCACATCAGTGACCGTATTGGTGTTATGTACCTGGGCTCTCTTGTTGAGCTTGCTGACAGTGAGGAGCTTTTCGAGAACCCAATGCATCCTTATACCAAGGCTCTTCTTTCTGCAATCCCGATCCCGGATCCGGATATTGAGAAGAACCGTCAGAGAATTATGCTTGAGGGCACTCTTCCAAATCCTATCGGACTTGGAGAGGAGTGTAAGTTCTGCAGCCGTTGTCCTGTTTGCAAGGATAGCTGCCATAAGAGCCAGCCGAAGCTTGTTGAGGTAAAACCGGGACATTTTGTTGCCTGCAGCCAGTGCGCAGAGTAATATTTTACAGGCAGATTTGGTATCCATTCAAAAGAATGGAAAGCTAAAGGCCTGTCTGTTATATGAAATGTATAGTACTATATAAGTTATGTTAACCGCTTGAAAGAGCGGGAGATGGGCTTTTGATAAATAAGGCAGCAGAAAACAGGAGGAAGAAGGATGTTCATTGAGGAACGGCAGATAGCCATCGAGAAAGTCCTTCGGGAAGAGGGAAAAGTCCGGACCAGGGAGCTGAGCGAAATGTTTCAGGTCACAGAGGACTGCATCCGTAAAGATCTGAAAACTCTTGAGAATGCCGGCAAATTAAAAAGAACTTACGGTGGTGCGATTCTTTCCCAGGATTACCCGCTGGAAAGAGATGTTATCGACAGAAGAAATTATCATCTGGACAAGAAGATGGTGATCGCGGTCAAGGCTATGACGCTGATCAAAGAGCGGGAAGCGATTTTTCTTGATATATCCACAACCAATATTGAGCTTGCCAAGCTTCTTGCGAAATCGAAAATGCAGCTTACCGTAGTGAGCAACATGATCGATATTTTACAGCTGCTTGCGCAAAATCCCAAGATCACAGCCATTGGAACCGGTGGAATCATGTATCCTACAGTAAATGGATTCCTTGGTTCTGCAGCAATCCAGGTGATCCGGCAGTACAGCTTTGACCGGGCATTTATGGGAAGCTGCGGAATTGATATGATGGATCACACCGTCACGACTCTTGGAGTGGAGGACGGATTGACCAAGAAGGCTGCAATTGAAAGCAGCCGTCATAAATATGCCGTGATGGAGCGGGAGAAATTTTATTTTAATGAATCTTATAAATTTACACAGCTTGATGAACTGGACGGAATCATCACAGATGAATTCCCAGATCAGTCGGTGCAGGATATGCTGGATTCCCTTGGTGTAACGCTCTATTAAGAAACGGCAGCTCGGGAATGCAGCAACAAAGTGACAAGACCGGCGGGCATGGGAATAATTTGTGAAATTATCAGAATGCAAAGTATTGCGATAGCTGCAATGTGATAGTATCAGGCTGGGTGAAAGGAAAAAGAGGATATGAGCAAATTTACTTTGGAGGTTTGTGCAGATTCTGTGGAATCTGTACTTGCCGCGGAGAAAGGCGGAGCAGACAGGATCGAGCTTTGCGGAAATGTGGTGATTGGAGGAACAACTCCATCAGAGAGTCTTTTCCGCGAGATCCGCAGGTATAGTGATATTAAGATCCATGCACTGATCCGTCCAAGATTTGGGGATTTTTGTTATACTGAATATGAATTTGATATTATTCGTTCAGAAGTGAGAAGATTCCGGGAACTGGGGGCTCAGGGAGTTGTGATCGGTATGCTAAGACCGGATGGCTCCCTGGATGTGGAGCATCTGGCACAGCTTATGGAGGAAGCGAAGGGGATGTCTGTAACTTTGCACAGGGCTTTTGACGTGTGCAGGGATCCAATGGAGGCACTGGAGCAGGTCATTTCTCTTGGTTTTAATACCATTCTCACATCTGGACAGAAGAATAACTGTGTGGATGGATCGCCGCTGCTTGCAGAGCTGGTGGAAAAGAGTGCCGGTCGTATTCACATTATGGCTGGTGCAGGAGTGAATGCAGACGTGATCGCTCCAATCTATGAGAAAACCGGAATCACAGATTATCATATGACGGGCAAGGTTTTGCTGGACAGTGAGATGAAGTACCGCAAAGAGGGCGTGAGTATGGGACTGCCTTCTTTGAGTGAGTATGAGATTTTCCGCACCAGTGAGGCTGAGGTGAAAAAGGCCCGGGAAGTTTTAGCAAGGCTTTGAGGCTGGGACGCTCTTTCACAAAAAAAGAACAATTTTTTCGTGAAAGGGCGTTTTTCTATTTAAAGTAGGAGGATGAATAGATGTTTCTTCAGAACAGTCAGAGGAAGATTGAAGAAGAATTTTTGAAATTAACAGAGAAGCTTGGACCGGACAGGGAGCCGCTGAAGACGATTTGTGAGAAGCTGGATGGGTGCGGCAGAGATCTGGGGCTGGCAATGAAGTATTTGTATGTGACCGCGCCTTATAGTGATCTTGTGAATTATACTTTTGAGGAGATTCAGGATTTCGCAAGTCATGGGCTGTTTCTTTATAATACGCTGGACAGGGTGAAAGAGCTGCCGGAGGAGATGTTTTTGAATTATATTCTGGATCACAGGGTGAATGAGGAAGAGGTACTTCCTTGTCGAAGCTTTTTCTGGAATGAGTTGAAGGATAGAATTGAAGGAAAAAATGCGAAAGATGCGGCAATTGAGGTAAATTACTGGTGTGCGGAGGAAGCTACTTATCATAGTGGTGATGACCGTACACTTCCGGCACTTACGGTATATCGAAGAGGTTACGGACGCTGCGGTGAGGAGTCTGTTTTTCTGGTAAATGCACTTCGCAGTGTGGGAATTCCGGCGCGGCAGGTGTATGTGCCAAGGTGGTCCCACTGTGATGACAACCACGCATGGGTGGAGCTTTGGTGTGACGGAAAATGGTATTTCACAGGCGCATGTGAGCCGCTTATGATCCTGAATAAGGGGTGGTTTACCAATGCTTCTTCCAGAGCAATGATGGTGCATTCCCGCCTGTTTGATCTTTTCCCGGCAGAAGGGGAGGATGTGATCGGCAAAGAAGGTGCAGCGGTTATGTTGAACCAGACTACGCGTTATGCCAGGGTGAAAACTGTTTCTGTAAAAGTGACAGATAAAGAGGGCGCGGCTGTAAAGGGCGCTCAAGTGCAGTTTCTGGTGTTGAATATGGGAGAGTATTTTACTATTGCAAAGGCAGAGACAGACGAGAAGGGAACAGTTTCCTTAGTGACGGGTTTGGGAAGTGTGAGAGTTCTGGCATTCCTTCCGGGGATGGAAGGCTTTGCACAGGCAGATCTGGATACCAGAGCGCAGGATGAGATTTCCCTGATTCTTACTGGTGAGACTGTGGAAGCTGAGGATTGGAGAGCTGTAGATGTAATTGCTCCAGTTGACACCCCGGTGAACCCGGACATGCCTACCCAGGAGCAGAAAGCAGAAGGAACCAGACGACTGAATGAAGCAAACAAGATCCGCAAGGAGAAGAAAGAAAATTGGGTAAATCCGGAGCTGACCGCTTTTCTTGCAGGAGGCGATGAGAAGGAACTTCGTCAGGCAATAGTGGATGTGCTTTCAGAGAAGGATCATACAGACTGTGTTTGCAGGGTGCTGGAAGAGCATTTGGAATATGGAAAGATATATGCTAAGGAGTACCGAGATCTTGTTTGGGATGTTAACGGCACTGCTTGCGGCGAGAAGAATTGTAAAACTGAAAAATCTGTGGCATATACAGGCGTTTCTGGCGCTGAGAATGGCTATAACCTCTATATCAATTACGTATTAAATCCCCGTGTGGAGGACGAGCTTCTTCGTCCATACCGAAAAGGCATTCTCTCCTTTTTCACAGAAGAGCAGAAAGCCGCTTTCCGCACAAATCCGGCAGAAATCTGGAATTATATCCAGGTGCACATCACTGCCTACCCGGATAACGAGCGCGAGACCGTAATGGAAACTCCATACGAATGTCTGGTATCTGGAATTGGTACCGAGCGTTCCAAGAAGGTACTTTTTGTGGCAATCGCCCGTACACTGGGAATTCCGGCAAGATTGAATCCAGATAATAAGGTAATGGAATATTGGGTAAAAGACCAGTTTGTGTCCGTTTTGAAACAGCAGAAGGGTGGCGCAGTTCTCACACTGAAAAAAGAGGCTGATGCTGTATGGAACTACTATCAGAACTGGACAATGGGACGTCTGGTTGGAAATGAATTTGTTTCCCTGAATCTTACAGGCAGAAGCTGGAAGGGGGATACTCTGGAGCTTGCATTGATTCCAGGAATCTACCGGATTATCACCACCAACCGTCTTCCTAACGGAAATCAGTTTGCATGGGAGAAAACATTTACGATAAAAGAAGGCGGACAGAGAGAAGAAACCTTGCGTCTCCGCGAAGCTCAGCTTGGCGATATGCTGGAGCGTATTTCCCTTCCGGAGTTTGAAGTAAAAGATTCTGCCGGAAACACAGTAACCTGCGCTGAGTTAACCAAAGGCGGCAAGAAAATTCTCATGTGGCTGGAAGAGAGCCGGGAGCCTACGGAACATATTTTGAATGAAATGCTGGAACATGCAGAAAAATTCCACGAATTTGAAAATTCCATCTCCTTCATGATTCGTACTCCGGAAGCCAAGCAGGATCCTCTTCTGGCAAAAGTGCTGAAGATGTTCCCGAATGTTTCCATCTATTACGATTCCTTTGAAGAAAACATTGAACTTCTGGGAAGAAGAATGTACGTTGATCCAGACAAGCTTCCGCTAATTCTGGTAACTAATGGCGAGTCTGTAGGGATTTATGCAACCAGCGGCTATAATGTTGGAACTGGCGATATGTTGATCCGTATTATGGAAGAAGTGCCGGAAGTATAAATCGCATTTAAAAGAAGATATAGTAGTTTTTGAAGTATATAGTAGAATTTCTAAGAAATATAGAGATGGTTTTCTTTGTGCTCTAGAGGTGCGCAGCAAGGCATAATAAGGAAAATTGCAAGGCCTCTGAATGTAGCGCATTAAATAGGAGTAAATCGGAAGCCATCTCTAAATGGAGTAAATTATGAATAAACACACAGAAATTCACCCAAATGGACAACGCGCGTATCAGTTTGTAGCTGACACGGCATACGTCCGTGAATCCGGCACTAAGGGGGAGCACAAAGCAGCTGAATACATTTTGAAGGAAGCGGAGCAGGCAGCAGCCCAGACGGGAAAGTCTGTCTACATTCAGACACCCCGCATGGAATTTTTCCAGTGTCCGGATTTTCAGCAGAAAAAGGCAGAGCTGGTAATCTGCCAGCCTTATAAGAAGGCTTATCCGGTGCGTGCCTACCTGAATGGCGCCTGCACCCTGGAAGAGGGCATCACAGCACCATTTCTCTTCGTGGGAAAAGGAGACGACATCAGTCTTTCCAAGGCAAAAGGGGCAGTTGTGCTGGTCTGCGATCCTATTCGTGAAGATACGATAAATAAAATAAAAGCAGCAGGTGCACTTGGCTTTGTAACCGTATGCGGCACGCCGCTGGATCAGGCGGAAGACCGGATTCCAATCCAGTACCGCCGCAAGGCAGGTGATCTTCCAGGCGCATCTGTCCATTACCTGGATGCAGTGGAAATCGTGGAGAAACAGGCATCCCAGTGCTGCCTGAACATTCAGCAGAGCGAGATTTCCCGCAATTCCGCCAATGTGGCAGTACGCATTCTGGGAACTGATTTTCCAGAAGAAATCGTTACGGTAACGGCTCATTATGATTCTGTTCCAGAAGGTCCTGGCGCATATGACAATATGTCCGGCGGCGCCATGGTGATGGAAGCTTTCCATCATTTCGCAGAGCACAGACCAGCCAGAACTATGGAGTTCATCTGGTTTGGCTCCGAGGAAAAAGGTCTGGTTGGAAGCCAGAATTATGTGAAATCCCATGAAGGAGAAATGAGCAGCCATGTGTTTAATCTGAATGTAGACCTGGCAGGGCAGCTCCTGGGAGGAAACGTTCTGGGAGTAACTGCAGATCCGACTGTCTGTGCAGAACTGAAAAATCTCATGGAAGAAAATCAGCTGGGTGTTACTATCAAAAACCAGGTCTGGGCCAGCGATTCTAATACTTTCGCATGGAAAGGTGTGCCAGCGCTTACCTTAAACCGTGACGGCTTTGGCATGCATACAAGACACGATACGGTAGAATATATTTCTCCTCGTGCACTGGAAGAAGGGGCGAAAACTCTCTGCACAGCAGCTGCATGGGTGGCAAACGAGCCAGAGCTTTCCTTTGAACGGGAAATTCCAGAGGATATGAAGAGAGAACTGGAAAAGTATTTTGCCTAATGTTACAGGAAAGGACATTATAAAATGAACAAAGTAATCGAAGAAAGAACAAAACGTACCGAATGGTACCGTGACGCCCGTTTCGGCATGTTTATTCACTGGGGACTTTATGCAATCCCTGCCAGAGGAGAATGGGTGCGCAGCATGGAGCAGATTCCACATGAGGACTACTGCCATCTCACAGAAGAGTTCACAGCTGAGAATTACAACCCAAGAGAGTGGGCGCGTCTTGCGAAAAAGGCGGGCATGAAATATGCTGTGCTCACAGCCAAACACCATGACGGCTTTTGCCTTTTTGACACCAAACTTACTGACTACAATTCCATGAACGCAGCCTGCCACAAAGACCTGGTAAAAGAGTTCCTGGAGGCATTCCGTGCAGAAGGAATCAAAGTAGGTCTGTATTTTTCTATTATAGACTGGCGCCACCCGGATTTCCCACACTATGGGGATATGCACCATCCAATGCGCAACCATCCGGAATGCTCCAATGAAAACCGCGATTTCGACCGCTATCTGGAATTTATGTTTGGGCAGATCAAAGAGCTTCTTACCAATTATGGTAAGCTGGATCTGATGTGGTTCGACTTCTCCTACGGCGATATGAAGTGCGACAAATGGAAAGCCCAGGAGCTGATTTCCATGGTGCGTTCCATCCAGCCCTGGCTGATCATTGATAACCGTCTGGAGGGCAGTGCTGAGGATTCCGGTTCTATCCTTACTGCAAATCCTACCGAATATTCCGGCGATTTCGCATCTCCGGAGCAGATGATCCCACCAGCAGGAATCCGCAATGAGCTTGGTAATCCGGTACCATGGGAAGCCTGCCTGACCCTGAATAACAATTGGGGCTATTCCTCCAGTGACCGTCATTATAAATCAGCTGAAATGGTCATCCACATGCTGGTTGAGTGTGTCAGCAAGGGCGGCAACCTGCTCCTGAATGTGGGGCCTGATGCAAAAGGCCGTATTCCGAAGGAGTCTGTGAAGATTCTGGAAGAAGTAGGAGAGTGGATGGATGAGAACTCCAAGAGCATCTATGGCTGCGGCTACGCTGAGATTGATAAACCGGAATGGGGCCGCTACACCCGCAACGGAAATAAGATCTATGCCCACGTTATGGAACCTCAGGCAGGAGCAATCCCTCTTACCGGAATCCACGGCAAGATCAAAAAACTCCGCCGTCTTTCCGACAATTCCGAGGTAAAGCTTACGGATTACTGGAACCTGAAGGAATACTCCCAGAATCAGTTCTTTTTCCTCAACGCTGACACCTGCGACAGCTACCCGCTTCCGGATGCCCGGGATACGGTTGTGGAAGTAACACTGGAAGAAACTGAAGAATAAACAGATATAAGCAGATATAAACAAAAATAAACAGAAATAAACAGAAAGGGACTGCCGGGAAATGGCAGCCCTTTTTTGGATTTATAAGAAAGCCCATCTCTGGCACTTTCCTGAACCGAGTAGTGTTTATACGAAAGCTAGAGCGTGTTTGAAAAATCATTCCTGCAAATTGCGACGCACATCTTGCAGAAAGCCTTTTATCCAATACACTCTAAAGTGAAAGTCTATTTTTTACTCTTTAAAACATTTCGCACGATCATACAAATGAGAATGGTAACCACCATATCTGGCAGTGTATTTCCCACAGGAATATCAATTCTCATTAAAATTCGGTACAGCACAAATCCGATCACCCAGATTACCGCATTTGTTATGTCAACCGCTTCGCCCAGGCTGTCAGCACGCTTCAGAAGGAAGAAATCGGCAATCTGAATGGCAATCATCGGTGCAAATACAGAACCGATGAGATACAGGAAATCGGTAATGTTGTCCATTGGATATACAATTGCAGCAATTGTTCCGATGATGGTTACGGCAATTGCGGCATATTTTCCATTAATTTTGGAAAATACAGATTCAGATGAAATTCCGGCGGAGTAAGCATCCAGGAATGTAGTGGTAACAGTGGAAAATACAATGATCAGAAGACCTGCAATTCCCAGTCCAGCTTTCACCATAATCTGAGCAATGTCGGATTCACCGGTATAAATCGCTGCACCCATACCGATTACATACATCCAGCAGCTTACAAGACCGTAAACAATAGAGCTTACAGCAGTTGCTTTCACTGGCTCCTTCGCCTCACGGGTATAATCACTGATCAGCGGCAGCCAGGACAGTGGCATTGCAACAGAAAGCTCAACCGCAGCACCAAAGGACATGGCTTCCTCGCCAATGGCAAGTGCAGTCCCGCCATCAAAGAAGATGAGCTTGCAGAGTACCAGTGTGAGGATAAAAAGTGCTGCCATAGCGATGGTGTTGATTTTTCCAAGGTTTGTGATGCCGATAAAAATCCACAGTACGATCAGTGCACCGATTACCAGACACCATACCCAGCTTCCGGTATGTAACACACCGTTTGCGGCCAGAGCTCCGTCGTAGATCATAATGGCAGTCCAGCCAACCAGCTGAAGTACGTTCAGGAAGGAGAAGAAAATCCCGCCTTTTTCCCCAAAGCTCATTTTTACGGTTTCCATTGCACTGCGGCGTGTTTTTCCGCCGATCACTCCGGCGAGGAAAAGCATGGTACAGCCAATAATATGTCCGATGATAATGGCAAGAAGACCTTTTCCAAAGCCAAGTGAGGCAAAATAGGTTCCGGTGAGGATTTCCGCCAGGGAAACACCAGCGCCAAACCAGATCAGGCCGTTTTCAAAAATGGAAGTACGTTTTTCAGTCATGTTATTTTGCCTCCTTATCAGCGGCTTCTGCCGTAATCTCGTCATGTGACAGTGTGAATTCATTTTTTATTGCAAATCCGTGATCCATAGGACCACTGCCTTTTCCAAGATCCAGCATAGCAGCAAGTGCTCCGGAAATATATTTCTTTGCCCTCTCCACGGAAGTATCAAGGTCAAATCCCTTTGCCAGATTAGAAGCAATGGCACTGGATAACGTACATCCTGTTCCGTGAGTGTTAGGATTGTTGATCCGCTTTCCCTGGAACCATTTGTAATTGCCTTCGCGCCACAGAAGGTCATTGGCGTCATTCAGCTGATGACCACCCTTGCAAAGCACTGCACAGCTGTATTTCTCCCCGATGGCAGCAGCGGCTTTGATCATATCCTCGGCAGTTTCTATTTTCATTCCGGACAGAACCTCTGCCTCCGGAATATTCGGTGTCAGGACTGTGGCCATTGGAAGAAGCTGACTTTTAAGGGCTTCAATGGCTTCATCATTGATCAGCTTGGCTCCGCTTGTAGCGACCATAACCGGGTCTACTACAATGTTCTTTGCTTCATACTGGCGAAGTTTTTTCGCAATGGTTTCAATCAATGCGCTGGAAGATACCATTCCAATCTTCACTGCATCCGGATAAATATCTGTAAAAATATTATCCAGCTGGTCGGCCAGAAATTCTGGCGTTGCTTCCATAATACCTGTTACACCGGTAGTATTCTGTGCGGTAAGTGCGGTAATCGCACTCATGGCATATACTCCATTGCTGATCATTGTCTTGATATCAGCCTGGATACCGGCGCCTCCGCTGGAGTCACTTCCAGCGATTGTTAATGCTGTTCTCATAATTTTCTTCCTTTCTCTTGGCCTTGTTTGAAGCAGTTTCCACGAGTTATGAGTTATAACGTGAAAAAATCTTTTTACAAACCGGCACTGTTGTTATGTATGCATTAATTTTATATAGCGTCCGAAAGTGGTGCCCCCAGCCGAACGCTGCATTGCTGCCATATGAAAAAAGAGACACCCCAATGAGGTGTCTCCGAAAAAAATCAAACCCATGATGACTTCCTACGGCGGCATTATCCGCATCAGGTAATAGGGTCGAAATTCACAATTTCCTCTCAGCCTGTGTACAAGCTCCCCTGTTCTTTTGTTATTATAGTAATAATGGGAAAAATTGTCAATAAGGTGTTGGAATACAATAAATATCAAGCGTGAAAATCGTTTACGCTAACTCCACAACCAGCACCTGATATCCATGCAGCTTAACTGAATTTCCATCCAGAACCATATCCGGGTAGTTATTGATCAGCACCTTTTTGCATTCTGATGGAAGTGTAATTTCCTGCTCATCCCACTGATAATTGCCAACCACAAGTAAAGTTTTATCTCCTTTACGGTAGTATGCCATTAAATTATGCCGGTCTTCCATAAATGGCTCCAGAGCACCATACACAACGGTTTCTTTATATTCCGGATCCTTGCGAAGAGCGATCAGTTTCTTATAGAAATTAAGTACGGAATTTGGATCAATCGTCTCTTTTTCCACATTAATTGCGGTATAATTGGAATTTACCCGAAGCCACGGTGTACCAGCTGTAAATCCGGCATTTTCCTCACCAGTCCACTGCATGGGGGTACGGGCATTGTCGCGGCTGCGGCGGGCAACAGCTTTCAAAGCTGCTTCCGGGGTAAGTCCGGCGTCAAGTGCAACTTTATATTCATCCAGAGTTGAAATATCATCTACCTCGTCAATAGATTTGAACGGGATATTTTCCATGCCAAGCTCCTGTCCTTGATAAATAAAGGGAAGTCCACGAAGCATGAAATTCAATGCTGCCAGCATTTTTTTGCTCGTGTCACAGCAATCACCTTCTGGAATATAGTGACTGACACCGCGAGGCTCGTCATGATTCTCGATAATATTGGAAACGAATCCGAAATCCCCCATTTTGGCCTGTGTCTCAAAACAGCAGCGCTTGTAGTCGTCAGGTGTGATTTCTTTGCAATCGTACCAGCCTTTCTCAGAACCTCCGAAAATGGTTTCGTTAAAGTCGAACATAGAAGAAAAATAACCATTGTTTCCAATAAAATCCGGGAGCTCTTCGTCTTTTGCGTTGAAAACCTCACCTACGGAAAAAGCATCGTGAGGCTTGAAGGTGCGGTCACGCATTTCTCCAAGAAATTCTCCGATTCCGGAAGCTTCCTCCAGCATTTTATTAATGCTGCAGAGTCCGTCCTCACGATCAGGCTCATAATCATGCATAGGAAGAGCTTTTTTGATATTAATGATAGCATCAATGCGGAAACCGCCAAGACCCTTGTCCAGCCACCAGTTAATATTTTTATAGACTTCCTCACGGAGCTCTGGATTTTCCCAGTTCAGGTCAGGCTGCTTTTTATGAAAAACATGAAGGTACTGTTTGTTGGTGCCAGGCAGATCCTCCCATACCGAACCTCCGAAATAGGAGCGCCAGTTAGTAGGAAGCTTCCCATCTTCTTTGTCTCTTAAATAGAAGAAACGGCCGTATTTTCCATCCGGATCCTTACAGGCTTTTTTAAACCATTCGTGCTCATCAGAGCAGTGGTTTACAACCAGATCCATGACAATATACATGTCCCGTTTCTTTGCTTCTGCGATAAGGCGGTCCATATCCTCCATAGTTCCGAATCGCGGGTCAATGTCGTAATAATCGGAAATATCGTATCCCTGGTCGGCAAGAGGGGAGCGATAGCAGGGGGAAAGCCAGACAATGTCAACCCCCAGCTCCTTTAAATAATCCAGTTTCTCAATAATTCCCGGCAGATCGCCGATTCCATCACCGTTTGTGTCATAAAAGCTTTTCGGATAAATCTGATAGGCTACTTTATCCTGCCACCATTTTTTTTTCGTGCTATTCATTTATGTCTCCTTATATATAATGATTATCTTTGAACTAAGTACATTATACATACATGAAAAAGAAAATACTTCCCTTAATTTGATTAAAAAATACGAAATTTTGACCAGAGATTGTTTGGAAAATCATTTCGTACATAGGGGGGTGCAAGCGTGTTTTATAAGGAAGGATTCTCAATCCCCTGGCTGTGTTTCCGATATTGCAGAGGTGTGGTTCCTGTATATTTGCGAAATTCTCTGAGAAAATTCCCCATATTGTTATAACCACAGTCCAGACATATCTCGGTCACTGGAAGACTGCTGTCTTTTAATAAACGTACTGCCTGGCGGATGCGATATTCATTCAGGTATTCTATGGGAGATATGCCGATTGCTTTTTTAAAAAAACGGCAAAAGTATTGCTCATTGAGTCCGATCAGGGATGCCAGATCGCGGATATAAATTTTTTCCTGGTAATGGTCGCGGATGTAAGTGATTGTGGTTTTTATGGTCTCGACCCTGTGGTCATCAGATTTTTCAGTCTGGGAAAAAAGCTGGCGATTGGAAAAATCTGCAAAAATATTTAACAGGGAAGCCTTGATCAGAAGCTGATCTGCCAGGCCGACAATGGCATTTCCAGAAGCGCGGAATAAATTTATATGTAAGGAATCATGAAGCTCTTCCAATTGTTCAGAAAAGCTGCAGCGGTAAAATGCGTTAGTGATGTTCTGGAACTGCTCCTTTATAATAGGAAAAACAGGATGGTTTGCAGAAATACATCTTGGAAAAATCAGACGTCCGTTTTGCAATGGCTGGACAAGCTGAGTCTGAACCGTATCGTAAAAAGGAGAGCAGAGCAGTTCCGGTTGGAAAACGACAGCGTATTCCATGGAGACTTCTTTTGAGCGTGCACGTATGCTGTGCAGTTCGCCGGGATTAATAAAATAAAAACATTCTGAAGATACATCAAATGTTTCCATATTAATATCTAAGGTGAAGGTTCCACCGGGAAAGTAAATAATCTCGACCTCCTCGTGCCAATGGTGCTTGACCAGGATTCCGTGTCCGCTTAGTTTTAAACGGTAAAAAGCACAGGGAAAAGCCTGGGAGCCATGAGGATTTGTTTCTTTTAATGCTGGTGATTGCTGTTGATACATAGAAACCTCCAAACTGGGGAAAGGGTATAAAATAATGAATTTGTTATATGTATTGACGCTATCATGTCTGAGGGCGAAAGTCAATGATTGAAGAAAAAGGATCTTGAAAATAATGTTATAAAAAAATATAAATTTTTTTGTAAAAAGTGCTTGACGATTCCTTACGGCAGTGGTATAGTAAACAAGCTGTCGCAAAGAATTGCTTCTGAAATACTGAAAAATAAAATAGTTTTCAGAAAA
>ENA-OPCN01001199-OPCN01001199.1-human-gut-metagenome-genome-assembly--contig:-NODE-1199-length-18741-cov-4.450872_pt1 | contig 18741 bp, 14 predicted proteins | sample MGYA00241567_ERZ501485 | MGnify/ENA primary metagenome ERZ501485 (study PRJEB25962, sample SAMEA2042579) | human gut metagenome | biome: human gut; feature: human-associated habitat; material: faeces...
GTAGGGGGCGGCGGAGGAGGTATTCTGCTCGATGGTGTCGTTGAGGCCCACACAGCAGGCGGTGACGCCGATGGCCAGCAGCAGGAGCAGGCAGATCGTGAGGAGCAGGCACGCCAGCGCGCCGAGCGTGACGAAGCGGAACGGCGCAGCCGCGAAGAGGAAAAACAGCGGCGCAGGAGCCGCGGCGTGGCACTGCATATCGGGCTGTGCGCCGCGCTGGCCGCGTTTGTGGCGTTCAGCTCTGTATTCCGCGCGATCCTCGCCGCGGACAGCGGCGGAACGTATCTGTGTGTGCTGGGGATCTATCTTATTTTCACGATCCTGCAGGGCATCATCATGCGCAGCCACAAAACACCCGAGGCGTTCGCGAATCTTCCGGCGGCCGGCGGCGTAATATACGCCATTCTTGTGATCATCGTCAATCTGCTGATGCCGGGTGAGTCGCCCAGTTTCGGGGAGGTCATCGGCATGATCTTTGGGACAGCGCTGCTGGGCGCGATCTGCAGCGGCATCGGCTGCCTCTGCAAGCTTTTCCGAAAAGGTATGGGCGATTGAAGCGGATAGAAAGAGAGGGGAAAAGCCATGGCGATCATCAAATGTAAGATGTGCGGCGGAGATATCGAGATCTCTGCGGACAAGACCTTTGGAACGTGTGAATACTGCGGCAGCACGATGACGCTGCCCAAAGTGGACGACGAGCAGCGGGCAGCGGCTTTCAACCGCGGCAATCACTTTAGGCGCAGCGGCGAGTTTGACAAGGCGCTGGCCGTGTATGAGCGCATCGTGGCCGAGGACGACAACGACGCTGAGGCGCATTGGTGCTGCGCACTGTGCCGGTTCGGCATTGAATATGTGGAGGACCCGGCAACGTATGAATGGCTGCCGACGTGCCACCGTGCGAGCTTCGATAGCTTTCTGGAGGATGTGGACTATCTGGCTGCGGTCGAGCATTCCGACGGCATTACCCGCCGCCAGTATCAGAAGGACGCAGCCAAAATCGCCGAGGTGCAGCGCGGCATTCTCGCCACCTCGCAGAATGAGCAGCCGTTCGACGTCTTCCTCTGCTACAAGGAAACCGGTGAGGACGGTCAGCGCACGCGCGACAGCCTGATGGCGCAGGAGGTCTATTACGAGCTGACCGAGCAGGGCTACCGTGTGTTCTTCGCGCGCATCACATTGGAAGATAAGGCGGGCGCAGAATATGAGCCGTATATCTTCGCGGCGCTGAACTCCGCGAAGGTCATGGTCGTGATCGGCACGAAGCCGGAGCATTTTAATGCCGTCTGGGTCAAAAACGAATGGAGCCGCTTCCTGTCCATGATGAAAAAGGACCGGAGCAAGCTGCTCCTGCCGTGCTACCGCGATATGGACCCGTATGATCTGCCGGAGGCACTGTCTGTGCTGCAAAGCTATGACATGAGCAAGATCGGCTTCATGCAGGATCTGATCCGCGGCGTCAAAAAAGTGATCGACGCGGGCAAGCCGCAGGAGGCTGCGAAAGAAACGGTCAAGGAGACCGTCGTGGTACATAACGAGGGCGGCAGCAACGTGCAGGCGCTGCTCGACCGCGGACAGATGGCGCTGGAAGACGGCGAGTGGAGCAAGGCCGACGAATTTTTTGAGCAGGTCCTGAATCAGGATGCGGAGTGCGCGGAGGCATACTTGGGAAAATTCCTGAGCAGCAAAAAGGAGAGAACCACGCAGGATTATGCGCAGTGCTATTGCGAGAAAGCCGCGAACAGCGCGCCGACGAAGAAGAAAACACTGGCCTGTGAGGAAGATCAAGCGTTCATCGACACGTGCATCAAAAAATATCAGGTGGCGGGGTACTACACCCCGGAGGCCATCCGCAAGGCGCTTGCGTATGACCGGTTCTACTGCGCCGACCGCGCGGCGTATTTCCGCGAAGAGCAGGAAAAAATCAAATCTACGCTGGACGCTGACCGGAACTTTGCCCGCGCGGAGAAATTTGCCTCCGGCGAGCTGAAAGCGCAGTGCGGCGCGCTGCGCACCGAGGTCATGACCTTCCTGCGCCAGCAGGAGCAGAACGCCGAGCAGGAAGCAGCTGCGGAAAAGCAGCGCGTCACGGAGGCCTATCGCGCGTTTTTGCGGGAGACTGAGCCGAAGCTTGCCGCGCGGCAAAAAGAAGCGCTTGCAAAGAAACAGGCTGACGGGGAAGCGGCTGAACAGGCCCGTATCAAAGATGCACAGCGCGCGGAGGACGAAAAGCTCGTCCGCGAAATGGCTGCGTGGGAAGCGGCCAGAAAGAAAAAGCGCACGATTATGATCGTCGCTGCGATTGTGGCTGTATTTGCCGCGTATCAGGTCGTCAAAAATGTCGTCCTTCCGGCCGTGAAGTATTCCAAAGCCGAAGAAATGCTGACCGCCGGGGATTACGACGGCGCGGTCACAGCATTTGGCGAATTGGGCGATTACAAGGATTCTGCCGCTATGCGTATGGAAGCTGTAAATGCAGAGGAATATGCGCAAGCAGAGGCACTGCTGGCTGCAGGCGATTATGACAGCGCAATCACGGCATTTGCGGGACTGGGAGACTATAAGGATGCTGTCGAGAGAAAAGCCTACTGCGAAGCTGAACTGTTTCTGGAGGAGGGAGACGCGGCGCGAGCGGCTATTTCGTTTGGCAAGAGCGCTGGTTATCAAGACGCGCGGGAACGGAGCATGGCTCTGTGGGATACTTTAACCACGCGGGCAACATTGGCATCAGGGAATGCACACACCGCAGCACTGAAAATGGACGGAACCGTGATTGCCGTAGGCGAAAACAACGATGGCCAATGTGATGTCTCCGAATGGACAGACATTGTGGCAATCAGCGCCGGGGATTATTATACGGTCGGCCTTAAAAAAGATGGCACTGTTGTTGCTGCAGGGAACAACGAAAACGGGCAGTGCAATGTTTCTGACTGGACAGATATTGTGGCAATCAGTGCAGCATACAATCGCACGATCGGGCTGAAAATGGACGGGACGGTGGTTTCTGCGGGCGTTCAATGCGATGTCTCGTATTGGACGGATATTGTGGCGATCAGCGCCGGATATATGCATATAGTCGGGCTAAGGGCGAATGGGACTGTGGTAGTTGCGGATAATAATGTGCCTTGGGAGCTTGCCGACAGATACGTCGAAGGCGATGCTGCGGATTGGACGGATATTGTAACTATCAGCCTTGGCAGGTGGTACACGGTCGGCTTGAAAGCAGATGGAACCGCGGTCGCTGTCGGCAACAATGAATTCGGCCAATGCGATGTTTCCGGTTGGAAGGATATCGTGGCGATCAGCGCGGGAGACAATCACACGGTTGGCCTGAAAGCAGACGGAACTGTAGCTGCTGTGGGTAATAACGACGATAGCCAATGCGCTGTTTCCGGTTGGACAGATATTGTGGCAATTAGTGCTGGGGACGAGCATACAATCGGCCTGAAGGCAGACGGGACTGTGCTTGCCGTTGGCGACAATAGCGCAGGCCAATGTGACGTTTCCAACTGGACAAACATCAAACTGCCGGAGAGGAGGAACGCACAGTGATCACATCCGACGTGATCGCGCTTTCTGCGCTGCTTTTATCCGTGTTTTCCATGATCGGTTCCGCAATCGTCTATATTTCCGGATTGCGGCGGGAACGGAGGACTGCGACGCTGAACGCGTTCAACGTACTCCAGGAGCAGGTGCTGGACCATCTGAACCTGTACACCAGAAAGCGCGTGGAAGAGATATCCGCGTCGCCCAGAAGCGAGGAATACAAGCTGCTGTCCGGGTATCTTGCCAGACTGGAGCATTTTGCGGTCGGCATCAACACAGGAATCTATGACGTTCAGGTCGTAAAGCGGCTTGCGGGCTGGTATTTATGCGGCTTGCAGGACAAGATCGACCCTCTGATCCAGAAAAAACGCCAGCTCAACCGAACTGCAAAGCATTACGACGAGCTGGAGGCAATGCTGAATCAAATGCGGAGCTTTTATCGCGAAAAATAGAGGAGAAGAATCATGAGTAAATTTGTCATTGAATGCCCCAACTGCGGGAAATTTGCGGAAGCCAGGACCGGCTTCTTTGCGCGAAAGAAAATCGACTGCACGTGCGGGAACACCATCGACGTGCGGACGGAACGGCTCGCGACCCGCAAATGCCCGAAATGCGGCAACACGGTCATCTATGACCAGTCCAAGGGCGAAAAGGCGCTCTGCCCGGTCTGCCACGAGCCGATCAACACGACAGCGCTGCAGCTCAAGACCGTGGAGTTCTCCTGCGCGCAGTGCGGCATCCAGCTGCACGCGAGCAAGGCGGACCCCGTCTGCGTCTGCCCGGTCTGCGGCTGCGAAAACAACGTTGAGCAGCGGGCCGTGACCGAGAAGATCAAAAAGGACGGCCTTGCCAGCATCATCAAATACGAGGGCGACAACGAAACGCTCGTCTGGAAGCACCCGATTGAGGACTTCAACTTCGGTTCGCAGCTGATCGTCCACGAGAGCCAGGAGGCCATCTTCTTCCGCGACGGACAGGCGCTCGACCTCTTTGGCGCGGGGCGCTACACGCTGCAAACGCAGCAGCTGCCGCTGCTGGAGAAAATTTATAAGCTTCCAACCGACACCGAGGGCACGTTCCATTCCGAGGTCTACTTTGTCAACCTCGCTACCCAGATGGGCATCAAATGGGGCACGGACAGCAAGGTGCGTCTGTTTGACCCCGCCTCCGGCTTACATATCGAGATCGGCGCGTCGGGCGAGTTTAACATCCGCGTGACCGATTCGCGCAAGCTGTTACTCAAGGTCGTCGGCACGACGGGTGGGCTTGGACAGGAGCAGCTACTCGGCATCGGAAACGGCAAGGGCTTCTTCCGTTCGATGGTCATGACGCAGGTCAAGAGCTACCTTGCACAGACGATCAAGGAAAACGCGATCAACATTCTGGAGATCGACGAGCACCTGATGTCACTCTCCGGCGCGCTGCGCGAGCGGATCAACGCAGCGCTGGATGAGTATGGTCTCACAATGCCGGAATTTTACGTCAGCCGCATCGTAACGCCGGACGACGACCCCAATTTCCGCCGCATGAAGGAGCAGTACGCCGAACAGTATCTGCTCGTCCGGCAGGAGGGGATCCGCAAAGCCGAGGCGGAAGCTGCGGCAGACCGCAAGGCGGTCGAGGCACAGACGGCGGCGCGAATGAAGATCATCGGCGCACAGGGAGAAGCCGAAGCGCTCAAAATTCAGAAGCAGGCCGAAGCAGAGGCTTACCGGATGCAGGCCGAGGCGGAAGCCGCCGAAATGCGCATGAAGGGCTATACCTATCAGCAGGAAACGTCGCGGCAAGTCGGGCTGGAAGCAATGAAAAACGGACTTGGCGGCGGTACGAACGCCGTGGGTGCGCTGGGCGACCTCGCGGGGCTTGGTGTAAGCCTCGGTGCGATGGGCAGCGTCATCGGCATGACGAAAGATGCACTGAATCCCATGACGCAGGATGCGGCGCAGATGGGCGCGGCAGTCGGCGCAGCCGTCGCGGGCGGTTGGGATTGCCCGGTGTGCGGTCACAAGAACATCTCCACGAACTTCTGCCCCGACTGCGGCGGCAAAAAGCCTGAAGTGAAAATCGGTTGGGACTGCGCACAGTGCGGCACGAAGAATATCCAGAGCAGATTCTGCCCGAATTGCGGCGCAAAGAAGCCGGAAGAATCAAGTGGTTGGACGTGCCCGGATTGCGGCACAAAGGATATTCTGAGCAGGTTCTGCCCCAACTGCGGCGCACAGAAACCGGAAGAAAAACACGGCTGGATCTGCCCGGAGTGCGGTACAAAGAATATTATGACGAACTTCTGCCCGAACTGCGGACGGAAGAAGGATGAGTCCTGCTGATTGGAGGGATAGACGATGAAACTAAGCAAAGGGAAATTTCAGACGATTCTGATTCTTGCCATTGTGCTGGCCGCATATCTGTTGCTGGCATTCGTGATCCCGTTTGCAAAGACCGCTGTGTTCTGGCTGGCGCTGGTGTTCACGCTGGCAGCGTTCGGCGTACAGCTATATGTGCTGAAACTGTCGTTTACAAAGGGCAAGGATGCGCGCAGCAAATTTTACGGTTTTCCGATCGCGCGCATCGGCGTTGTGTATTTGATCGTGCAGATCGTGCTGAGTTTTTTGTTCATGGCGATCGCAAAAATCTGCGCGGCATGGATCGCAGTCATTATTTTTGTATTGCTGCTGGCTGTCGCTGCCGTTGGCGTCATTGCCGCGGATGCAATGCGCGACGAGGTCGAGCGGCAGGACAGACAGCTCAAAACCGATGTGGCTGCCATGCGCGCACTTCAGTCCCGTGCGGCAGCGCTGACTTCTCGCTGTGAGGATGCAGAACTGAAGGCAGACGCACAGAAGCTTTCCGACGCGTTCCGATACAGCGATCCTGTAACAAATGACGCAACGAAGGACATCGAGCACGAGCTGTCCGCCTGCATGGACGAGCTGGAGCGGGCTGTTCTCGACAATGACACCGAAAGTGCGAAGGTGCTGATCAAACGCGCAGCAGCGCAGCTGGCAGAGCGGAACCGCCTGTGCAAGCTGAACAAGTGACGTTTCTTGCCAGCCTTAATACCAACCAGCCGAATAAAAGCAGGAGGCGGCCCATAACTTTGGGCTGCCTCCTGCGTTTATTCGGTTGTCAGTCAGAAATACTCATTGCACAGCAGACGGTACGGCGGTTCGTCTTCTTCGATCTTCGGGAAGCGGCCGACAGGCGGGTTGAAGCGGTTGCCGGTGTTGTCGTCGCTGCACTGGCTGACCTCGCCAAGCAGGACGGGGCCGGTGCCCTCTTCCACGGCAAAGTCGTGGTACATCCCCTGCGTGACCCAGAGGCTTTCGCCCGGACGCAGACGGATCTGCGTGCCCGCGGGAACCGTGCGCTTCAGGCCGTCGCAGTGGACGGTCACGTCGGACTCATAATCAATTTCTTCATTCGGCAGGCTGTTGTACACGCGGATGAGGCAGTTACCGCCGCCGCGGTTGATAATGTCCTCGGTCTTGTACCAGTGAAAATGGTTCGCGGCCATCTGGCTTTCCTTCATGTAGAGCAGCTTTTCCGCATAGACCTTCGGATACTTGTCCTGCATGGCGCGATTGCCGTTGCGGATGGTGATGAGGGAGAAGCCGAATTTGTCAAAATCGCCGAGGCCGAAATCCGTGATATCCCAGCCGAGCACACAGTCGCGCACTTCATCGTATTCATGGCCCTTCGTCTTCCGCTCCTCGGGCGTGAAGTGACAGAATGGCGGCAGATAGCACTTGTATTTTTTGCACATGGCCTCCAGCGCCCTGAGCGCTTTGTTGATCTCAGAACGTTTCATAATACCTCTGCGACAGGCTGAAGGCGATCTCCGACAAGCGGAGGCTCGATATCATCAAGCTCATCAAAAACAAATCTCTCTGCGGGCAGGATCTGGCCGAGCGCATCGGCCTGTCTCCCGCCACGATCTCCCACCACATGAGCTCGCTCGTGTCCGCCGGGTTCATCCACGTGGACAAGCAGAACCCGCGCGGCTTCAACCTTGAGGCTGCGCGGGTCCTGTTTTGGCGAAAGAAATCCCGCAAACAAGTGACCGGCTTGTCTGCGGGGGATTCTTTATCAATATGAGGGGAAAATGAAAAAGTGTTTATCGCTTCTTGCAGGATTATCATAGCAAGGGTTTATTAAAAAACTTAGAGGCAAGTTTTTAAATAACTATTAAATTCGAAACTTCTTTTTTCGATCAAATGTTTACAAAAATATCACAATTTTCGGCCCTGCTCCCCCTTGACAAATTCCGGGTACAGGACTATGATGAAGCCAAAATGAATTAGCACTCATGAATATAGAGTGCTAACGCTGGAAGAAGAGGTGTGAACTATGAACGCACAGAACTATACGCAGAAATCTCTGGAGGCCATTCAGGCCGCCCAGAAGCTGACCATTGAAAACCAGAACCAGCAGATCGAGCAGATCCATCTGCTGGCCGCGCTTTTGAAGCAGGAAAACGGCCTTGTGCCGCAGCTGCTGAAAAAGATGGGCGTGACGCTTGAAAGCTTTGAGGCTGCGGTGGACGCGGAGCTGGCGAAGCTGCCGCGCGTGACCGGCTCGGGCCGCGAGGCGGATAAATATTATGTTGCGCGCGCCGTCGACACGGCGCTGAACAGCGCGGAGGACATCGCGAAGCAGATGAAAGACGAATATGTCTCCGTCGAGCATCTGTTTTTGTCCCTGATCGAAAACGCGGACGCGGTGCTGAAAAGCCTGTTCCGTCCGTACCAGATCACGAAGGAGGCCTGCCTGCAGGCGCTGCAGTCGGTGCGCGGCAGCCAGCGCGTGACGTCCGACACGCCGGAGGATACGTATGAGGCGCTTGCCAAATACGGCACGGATCTGGTCAAGCGTGCACGGGAGCAGAAGATGGACCCGGTCATCGGCCGTGACGACGAGATCCGGAATGTCATCCGCATCCTGTCCCGCAAGACGAAGAACAACCCTGTTCTCATCGGCGAACCGGGCGTCGGCAAGACGGCCATCGTCGAGGGCCTTGCGCAGCGGATCGTCGCGAACGAGGTGCCCAAGTCTTTGCAGGACAAAACGATCTTCTCGCTCGATATGGGCGCATTGATTGCAGGCGCAAAGTACCGCGGTGAATTTGAAGAGCGTCTGAAGGCCGTGCTGGCCGAGGTCAAGAAGTCTGAGGGCCGCATCATCCTGTTTATCGACGAGCTGCACACCATTGTGGGCGCGGGCAAGACCGAAGGCTCGATGGACGCGGGCAATCTGTTAAAGCCGATGCTCGCGCGCGGCGAGCTGCACTGCATCGGCGCGACGACGCTGGACGAATACCGCCAGTATATCGAAAAGGATCCCGCGCTCGAGCGCCGGTTCCAGACCGTTCTGGTGCAGGAGCCGACGGTGGAGGATACCATTGCCATCCTGCGTGGTCTGGAATCCCGCTATGAGGTCTTCCATGGCGTCAAGATCACAGACAATGCAATCATTGCCGCCGCGACGCTCTCGAACCGCTATATCACCGACCGTTTCCTGCCTGACAAGGCCATTGACCTCATTGACGAGGCCTGCGCCATGATCCGCACGGAAATGGACTCCATGCCGACCGAGCTGGACGTCATCAACCGCAAGATCATCCAGATGCAGATCGAGGAAGCAGCGCTCAAGAACGAGGACGACGAGCTTTCCAAGGCGCGTCTGACGGAACTGCAAAAGGAACTGGCCGAACAGCGCGAAACGTTCAACTCCATGAAAGCCAAATGGGAAAACGAGAAGAACGCAATCGGCCGCGTGCAGCAGCTGCGCGAACGCATCGAGCAGATCAACCGCGATATTGAATCTGCCGAACAGAGTTACGATCTCGAAAAGGCCGCGAAGCTGAAGTATGGCGATCTGCCCGAGGCGAAAAAGCAGCTCGAGCAGGAGGAAAAGCTGACGCAGAGCGGCAAGGAGACGAGCCTGCTCCGCAACAAGGTCACGGAGGAGGAAATTGCCAAGATCATCGAGCGCTGGACGGGTATCCCGACCGCGCGGCTGATGGAGGGCGAACGCGACAAGCTGCTGCATCTCGAAGATACGCTGCACAAGCGTGTTGTCGGCCAGGATGAGGCCGTGCGCGTCGTCTCTGAGGCTATCCAGAGAAGCAGAGCAGGCATTCAGGACCCGAACCGGCCGCTCGGCTCGTTCCTGTTCCTTGGCCCCACGGGCGTCGGCAAGACAGAGCTTGCCAAGACGCTGGCAGAGGCGCTGTTTGACGATGAAAAGAATCTGGTGCGCATCGATATGTCGGAGTATATGGAGAAGTTCTCCGTGTCGCGTCTGATCGGCGCGCCTCCCGGATACGTGGGCTACGAGGAGGGCGGCCAGCTGACCGAAGCCGTGCGCCGCAGACCGTATTCCGTCATTCTGTTTGACGAGATCGAAAAGGCGCACCCGGATGTGTTCAATATCCTGCTGCAGGTCCTCGACGACGGCCGCATCACCGACTCGCAAGGCAGAACCGTGGACTTCAAGAACACCATCATCATCCTGACCTCGAATCTCGGTTCGCAGGCCATTCTGGACGGCATCACACCGGAGGGCGAGATCTCTGAGGATGCGAAAAACGAGGTGCAGACGCTTCTGCGCCGCAATTTCCGCCCGGAATTCCTGAACCGGCTGGACGAGATTGTCTTCTATAAGCCCCTGTCGAAGGAAAACATCACTGGCATCATCGATCTGCAGATCGCGGCGCTTAATAAACGCCTTGCCGACAAGCAGCTCAAGTGCGAGCTGACCCCGGCGGCAAAGAGCTTCGTCATCGACGCGGCCTATGACCCGCAGTTCGGCGCAAGACCGCTGCGCCGCTACCTGCAGCACACGGTCGAGACGCTTCTTGCGCAGCGCATCCTGCGCGGCGACGTGCTCCCCGGTCAGACGCTTGTCTGCGACGAGCAGAACGGCGAGCTGGTCATCAGCGCGAAATAAAATACAAACGCCCTGCCGCAGCTCTCTGCGGCAGGGCATGAAAAACTCCGGGCCTTTCAGGCCCGGAGTTTTTTACGGTAAGACGCATGGCAGGACTGCACACCCTTCTCCGAATGGATGCTACACCCGTTACCCGGACAGCCAGCTCCGAAACGGCAACCTTGCGGCACACAGGGTAGACTGCTTAGTGCTGCTTGGTTCCCCACCTGACACGGTTCACAGAGCCCTATTGCGCAAGACCAGATCTTCAACACCGCTTATCCGGGTCAGACGACACAGCATACACCCTCGGTCGGGAATTCCTCCCCGCTGTAGCGGATTGCGGGTAACAGGGCACCGCTATCTCCCCAAGTAGTGCAGCCTTGCCATACGTCTCGCCGTTTTGCGTTCAGTCAAGCTTGCTCTCGACAAAATCGACCAGCTCGCCGACGGTCGCGATCTTTTCCTCCAGCTCCAGATCGACGCCGAGCTGCTCTTCCAGATCCATGACCATCTCGACGGTATCCAGCGAATCGACGCCGAGGCTTTCGAACGTGGTGTCGCGGGTGATCTCGTCTGCCGGAATATCGAGCTGCGAGGCAAGATACGCCTGAATCTTCTCAAACATCTTGAATTCCTCCGTTGTTACGGTTTCAAATTGCATAAGACTATGATACGAATATTTTTCCGGTTGTCAAGCATAAAAGTGTAAATATTCTGTGTTTTCGAAATTCTTTCATGGCAGGTCCTGCCTTCTTAGTTCAAAAAGTCGCGCAGCTTCTTGCTTCTGGACGGATGGCGCAGCTTGCGCAGGGCCTTGGACTCGATCTGGCGGATGCGTTCGCGCGTGACGTCGAACTCCTTGCCGACCTCCTCGAGCGTGTGCGGCTTGCCGTCGGTCAGACCGAAGCGCATCCGCAGCACCTGCTCCTCGCGCGGGGTCAGCGTGGACAGAACCTCCTCAAGCTGCTCGCGCAGCAGCGTGTAGGACGCTTCCTCCGACGGCTGCGAGGCCTCGTCGTCCTGAATGAAGTCGCCCAGATGGCTGTCCTCCTCCTCACCGATCGGCGTTTCGAGGGAAACCGGCTCCTGCGCAATTTTCAGGACTTCTTCGACCTTGCTCTCCTCAATGTGCAGCTCGTCCGCGATCTCCTTCGTCGTCGGCTCACGGCCCAGCTTCTGCACCATGGAGTGCGACGTGCGCAGCACACGGTTGATCGTCTCGACCATGTGCACCGGAATGCGGATCGTACGCGCCTGGTCGGCGATGGCGCGGGTGATGGACTGCCGGATCCACCAGGTCGCATAGGTGGAGAATTTATAGCCCTTCGTATAGTCAAATTTTTCAACAGCCTTCATCAGGCCCAGATTGCCCTCCTGGATGAGATCGAGCAACTGCATCCCCCGGCCCACGTAGCGCTTTGCGATCGACACGACGAGACGCAGATTGGCCTCAGACATACGCTTGCGTGCGTCCTCGTCGCCCTCGGCCATTTTTTTCGCGATCTCCTGCTCCTCCTCAGGCGTCAGGAGCTTGATGCGGCCGATCTCCTTGAGGTACATCCGCACAGGGTCGTCCAGCTTGGCGTTTTCCACGTCCTCGGGCAGCGCCTCCGGCTCGTCCAGATCCGCGGGCAGGCCCTCGTTCTCGATGGCCTGCATTTCACTGAGCGTGGGGTTGTCCATATCAGCTGTGCCGATGAGGTCCAGCACGTCGGAGACGTCGATCTCGATGCCGGCCTGCTCAAGAATGTCATAGAAGCGCTCGGTCTGGTCCTGCGTGGCGTCCACGTCGTCGAGCGTTTCAACCAGATGCTTGGAGGAAACCTTTCCGGTCTTTTTCGCCTCGGTAATCAGCGTTTCGAGCTTTTGGCGGTTTTCTGCCGTGAGATCCATCTTCTGCAGAAGTTCCAATTCTTTTCCCATTGCTTACCCTCCATACTGTTTTGTTGATTTCATCTGTTCGGCCAGCAGCCGCAGATTTTCCTCCGAGCGCGTCAGGCTCCGACCCTCATATTCTTCCTGGATCACGCGCAGATAATCCGCGAACGCTTCATCAGAAACGGGAGCGGTGTCCCGGCTCATCACATAGGACAGGTGCGCCATTTCCTCCGGCGTGAGATCCGGCCCCAGCGCGGCAAGCGAAACGGGCCGCCCGGACTGTACGCGCTGGCGCAGGTCGGCCAGCACCCGGCCGAACAGGTCGACCGAAAACGCCTCCGCCGGGAGCTTCACGTTCGCGATCAGCTCCGGCTCACGCAGGAGCGTGCAGATCAGGCCCTCCTCGGCGGTCGCGGAACGGAGATTGTCATAGCGGATGGCGCGGGTCTTCGGCGCACGCTGGCGCGCAATGTCCAGCTCCTGCGCCTCCTGCTTTTTCTGCTCGATGGCGCGGGCCTTGCGGTAGGCCTTTTTGATTTCCAGCTGCATGGCCTCCGGCGTGATGCCGGCGGCCTCTGCCGCGCGCCGTCCGTAGACCTCGCGCTGTACCGCGTTCGGGAATGTGGCGATGAGCGCGGCGGCCTGATTCAGAAATTCTACGCGCTGATCGTCGAGCGTCAGGTCGTATTTGCGCTTGAGGCTGTCCAGCCGGTACTCCGCCTGATTCTGGCAGGCATCCAGCAGCACCTCGAAGCGCTGCGCGCCGTATTTTTTCAAAAACTCATCCGGGTCCTTCGCGCCCTGCATCCGCAGGACGCGCACCTGAATGCCGGTCTTTTCGAGCATGGGGATGGCGCGGCGCGTGGCGTTCTGCCCGGCCTCGTCGCCGTCGTAGGTCAAAATGACCTGATTGGTGTATTTGGCGAGGATGTTCGCGTGCTCCTCCGTCAGAGACGTGCCGAGCGAGGCGACGGCGCAGTCGAACCCGTACTGGTGCAGGGCGATGGCGTCCATATAGCCCTCGGTCAGGATGATGCGCCCCTGCTTGCTCTTGCGGGCAATATTGAGTGCGAACAGATTCTTGCGTTTGTTGAAGATGATCGTTTCGGGCGAGTTCAGGTATTTCGGTGTGGAATCGTCCATCACGCGGCCCCCGAAGCCGATGATATTGTTCCGGATGTCGATGATGGGGAACATGAGCCGGTTGCGGAACCGGTCGTACACGCCGCCGTTTTTGCCCCGCAGGGAAAGGCCCGCGTCGACCAGCTCGTCGAGCTTATAGCCCTTTTCCTTCATCGCGTCCGTAAGCTCCGCCCACGCGTTCGGGCTGAAGCCAAGCCCGAAGCGCTTGACTGTCTCCATGCTGAGCGCGCGCTTTTGTATGTACGCCTGCGCTTCGGTTCCGGCAGGGGAGAACAGCTGCTGGCGGAAGAACCGCGCCGCGTCCTTGCACAGCGCCCAGAGGCGCTCCTGCTTCTGGTACTGCGAGCGATAATTCTCGTCCTCCGGGACCTCAAGCCCCGCACGCTTTGCAAGGAACCGCACCGCGTCGGGATAGTCCAGCCCCTCGATCTGCATGATGAAGTTGATCACGCCGCCGCCCGCGTGGCAGCCGAAGCAGTAATAAATCCCCTTGTCCGGCGCGACGGAGAACGACGCGGTCTTTTCCGAGTGGAACGGGCAGAGCCCAAAGAGGTTCGAGCCACGGCGCGTCAGGCTGACATACTGCCCCACGACCTCGTCGATGGGATTGCGCTCGGTGAGCGCGTCCAGAAACGGCTGCGGAAACGCCACGGGATCGACCTCCTTTCAGAATGTGTGGGCATCTGCCCCTGCAAAAATCGCGCGCAGCAGCGACTCAGCGCACCTGCCACGTCGCGGGGATAAACAGCTCCGAATACTTATAGACCGCGTAGCGGTCGGTCATGCCGGCAATGTAGTCGCAGACGATGCGCTCCATGCCGTCAAAGTCCAGCTGCGGGAGAAAATCCGGCGGTAGCCTTTCGGGGTTTTTCATGTAATACTCAAACAGCCTGCACAGCATATCCTTCGCCTTCGATTCCTCACCCTTGGCGACGGGATTCGTATAGACGCGGGCAAACATGAACGTGCGCAGCCGGTCCATGGCCTGCGCCACGTCCGGCTGCATACCGAGCGTGCCGGTCAGCAGCGTGTTTTCGATCATGTTCTCGACCAGCGTGTTGATCCGCTGTGAATGCGAGTGGCCGAGAATTTCCGCGATCTGCGCCGGGATATCGGCCTCGGTCAGAATCCCGGCGCGCATGGCGTCGTCGATATCATGGTTAATGTACGCAATGCGGTCGGACGTGCGCACGATCTGGCCCTCGAGCGTCTCGGGGATAAAGTCTCCCGTGTGGCCGAGAATGCCCATGCGCACCTCATAGGTCAGGTTCAGTCCCGCGCCGTCGCGCTCAAGCTTGTCCACCACGCGCAGCGACTGCTCGTTGTGGCGGAAGGGCTTGTCCAGCATACTGGACAGCGCCTTTTCTCCCGCGTGGCCGAACGGCGTGTGGCCCAGATCGTGGCCGTAGGCCGCGGCCTCCGCCAGATCCTGATTGAGCCGCAGTCCGCGGCAGATCGTCCGCGCGATGCGCGCGACCTCCAGCGTGTGGGTCATGCGGGTGCGGTAATGGTCGCCCTCCGGCGATAAAAACACCTGCGTCTTGTGCATCAGACGGCGGAAGGATTTGCTGTGGAGAATGCGGTCGGCGTCGCGCTGGTAGCAGGTGCGCACGTCGTTGTCGTCCTCCGGCTCCGGCCGGCCTTTTGTTTCGGCGGCCTTCTGCGCCTGCGGGGACAAAAACTCGTATTCCTCCTGCTCCATCCGTTCGCGCACGTTCATAAAACCCCACCTTACCTTGTCAGAATACCTGTTATTTTTGAATTCCCTGTGGAATTTGCGTGAATTTTCTTTAAAAACTTATCGGATTTTAACGCCGTGCAGTTCCGTCCCTGTCCGTTCCGGGCGGAGGCTTCCGGCAGAAAGTTCCCGCAGAGCAGCGGCAAATGCAGCTTCTTCCGGCTCAGGCAGAAGGACGGTCATGGCGATCTCGGCGCCATAGTCCGTGTCCCGGAGCAGCCCGCCGCGCTTTTCCAGCTCCAGCTTTACACGCTCAAAAAGCGCATAGGGGCAGGCAAGATGCAGCACGCTCCACGGGCGCAGTTCGGAGATGCCCGCGTCGTCCAGCGCGTCCTTCGCGGCCTTCGTGTACGCGCGGCAAAGGCCGCCCGCACCCAGAAGAATCCCGCCGAAATACCGCGTCACGACGCACAGCACGTCCTGTACGCCCTCGCGTTCGAGCACGTTCAGAATCGGCTGACCGGCCGTGCCCTGCGGCTCGCCGTCGTCGCTGTAACGCTTCTGACCGGAGTGCAGGATGTAGGCCCAGCAGTTGTGCCGCGCGTCGTATTCCTGCTTTTTGACGGCTTCCAGCCGCGCTCTGGCCTCGGCCTCTGTCGTGACAGGGACGATCAGGCCCAGAAAGCGCGATTTCTTTTCCATATATTCCGATGTGCCTTCCCCGGAGGGGATCAGGAACTGTTCCATTATACTTCCTCTATTACATACTGACGCAGTCTGCCGAATAAGGTTTCATCCAGAACCGCGTCGATCTGAATTCCATTGTCTGCATACTCGCTGGAGAGCACCTGCGCCGTGTCGTGGAGCGCGGCGACCATGCCGCCCTGCTGATACGGAAGGAGCAGCTTTACGCGGTGCTTTCCGCGTCCGAGCTGCGTCTCGATGGCCTCCCTGAGCGCATCCAGCCCGTATCCGTTTGCTGCCGAGATTGCGACTTTATCGCTTCCGCGCGGGATTTCATCATCCGGGACGAGGTCGCACTTGTTATAGCATTCGAGCACGGGCGTGCCGGGCTTTGCAAGTTCTGCAATCAGGCGGTTCACGACCGCGATATGATCCTCACGCTCCGGGTCGGCGCTGTCGATGACGTGGACGAGCAGATCCGCATATTCCAGCTCCTCAAGCGTAGCGCGGAACGCTTCGACCAGATGGTGCGGCAGCTTCGCGATAAAGCCGACCGTGTCCGACAGCAGCGCCTGACACGTATCGGAGACGGTCAGCTGCCGCGTCGTGGTGTCGAGCGTGTCGAACAGGCGGTTATTCGCCGGGATATCAGAGCCCGTGAGCGCGTTCAGAAGCGTCGACTTGCCCGCGTTCGTATAGCCGACGAGCGCCACGACGGGCAGCTCGTTTTTCTGCCGCCTGCGGCGCTGCTCGGCGCGGGTCTTGCGCACGAGCTCGAGATTTTCGCGCAGCTTCTGGATGCGTGAACGGATATAGCGCTTATCGGTTTCCAGCTGCGTTTCGCCGGGGCCTCTCGTGCCGATGCCGCCGCCAAGACGGCCCATTTCCTCGTTCCAGACCGTGAGCCGGGGCAGATAATACTGATACTGTGCCAGCTCGACCTGAAGCTTGCCTTCACGCGTTTTGGCGCGCTGGGCGAAGATATCAAGAATGAGCGCACTGCGGTCGAGCACGGCCGTTTTTAAAATATCTTCCAGCGTCCGCGTCTGCGAGGGAGTCAGGTCATTGTCGAAAATGACCATGTTCGCGCCCGTTTCCAGTACGAGCTGGCGGACCTCCTCGGCCTTGCCCTCGCCGATGAACGAGCGGGGGTCGGGGGTGTGCTTGTTCTGCAGGACCTTTCCGGCGCATTCGCCGCCTGCGGTATTGAGAAGGGCCTCCAGCTCGTCCAGCGTCGTCTCGGTCGCAGTCTCTTCCTTTGTGAAGCAGTCCGCGTTGAGGCCCACGAGCACGGCCCGGTCGATGGTTTTTCGGTTCAGTTCTTCCATAAATCCATTTCCGTCAGTTTCTTACAAATTGCGACAAGCATGAAAAAAGCCCGCACCGATACGCGGTGCGGACTGTCTTCTTACTTCAGGCCGTATTTCTTGTTGAAACGGTCGACACGTCCACCGGTGTCAACAAGCTTCTGCTTGCCGGTGTAGAACGGGTGACACTTGGAGCAAATTTCAACCTTGATGTCCTTTTTGGTAGAACCAGTCTCAATAACTGCACCACACGCGCATCTGATAGTAGTCTGTTCGTACTTGGGATGGATACCTTCCTTCATGAGTTTCACCTCTCTCATCAGATTTCTGTAAAAAGGCAGACTGCCCTTCCCTTGGTTCAAACGCTCGAATATAGTAGCACAGAATGTGTCAGAATGCAAGGATAATTTTCAATTTTTTTTCCGGAACGCAAAAAACGGCCTGCAGCCAGATGGCCGCAGGCCAGTTATGCCGCCTACTGGAGGTTCCGGCGTTTGCGGAGCATGAAGTAGGTGAGAAAATAGAGGATCGCGCCGAGGACAAGATCTGCGAGCAGGGACAGGAGCATGGTACCGTGGAAAAACTGGGCGACGGCGTGCGGAGCCTCACTGACGACCCCATTGACGATGACCATGCGGCCGCCTGAAAAGACATTTTGCAGCAGGTGGTTCAGGAGGGAGCTGTCATCTGCAAGGCCTGCAAGCGTGCAGACGCCGAAGATCTGCAGCACGGCCTGAATGACAAAATAGAACACGACGGAAAGAAGCCCCTTATGGTTGGCAAAGCTGTAGCCGATGGACATGGGCGCGTAGAACAGCAGGCAGGTGACAAGCAGGCTGACGAACAGCATCGCAAAGGTCTCCAGCGCAATGGCGATGCCGTTACCGGTGTAATAGCTGCCCAGCTCGCGCAGTCCGGATATAAAGTTGTTATATAGCTCTGTTGACACGCCGCCCTGCCAGATCACGATGGCGAGGGCCAGCAGCTCCGCCGCAAACGTGAACAGGAAAAAGAGCGCGGCGGTGATCAGCTTCGACCAGAGCAGGCTGTGGACACCGACGGGAAGCGTGAACATGAGATAGCCCTCGTCGGTAAGGAAGTTCTGGTGGAAGCGCTTGATCATCAGAACGGTGGAGAAGACCATCACGCCAAGACCCGCCAGCACATAGACAATGGCGAGCAGGACGCTGACAATATAGAGGACGCGCGTGGGATTCGGCACCTGCTGCAGGATCTGATTTGCGACGCGGGAAAAGACAGCCAGCAGCAAGAGCGCACCGAACAGCGGCGCCATCAGACGGCCTGTGGCGCGGAACTCGTGTTTGATCAGTTTTCCCAGCATTTGAATACCTCCCGGAACAGGGCGTCGACCGACTGGCCGCGCGTCTCGCGGATCTCCTCGCAGCTCTCGTGCAGCGCGATGTGTCCATGATCGAGGAAAATGACATCATCAAGCACCGGCTCGACATCGGCGATCAGGTGTGTGCTGATGATGACGGCAGCCTCGGGGTTATAGTTTGAAATAATGGTATGCAGGATATAATCGCGCGCGGCGGGATCGACGCCGCCGATCGGCTC
>ENA-OPCN01001210-OPCN01001210.1-human-gut-metagenome-genome-assembly--contig:-NODE-1210-length-18616-cov-5.637573_pt1 | contig 18616 bp, 18 predicted proteins | sample MGYA00241567_ERZ501485 | MGnify/ENA primary metagenome ERZ501485 (study PRJEB25962, sample SAMEA2042579) | human gut metagenome | biome: human gut; feature: human-associated habitat; material: faeces...
TCCCGACGTGAAAATGTCGGGAGCTGCTGTAAATAAACCTTTAGCCCCCTTATAAATCAAAGTATTATAACATCTATATTATAAAGAATATGAAAAAGCCTGTAACTCGATATAGAAATATGATTGGACTGGCAGTCCTATCATTTTGTTTTCGTAGTTAGTACGTTGTCTGCCTGCGTGGGCAGAAAGTCATACTCGGTATATCAGTTTGACAATGGCGATGACTACTTTTGCGAGGGATTACAGAGGATAGTCAACAAGGACGGAAAAATCGGGTTCGCTGACAGCCTCGGCAATGTGGTGATAGAACCCCGTTTTGCCTTCGCATTTCCTTTCGAGAATGGCTATGCCAAGGTTACTGACAAAGGAAAGCGAGAACCAGAGGGTGAATACTGGAGATGGATCAGCGATTCATGGTATTATATTGACCATGATGGAAATGCGCATACTGAAATCTTTGAGTTGAATGGACTAATTTATAATTCCAAAGATGAATCCCCATTAAATCAGACTTTTGTAAAAGACCTAACTACCGGAAACGCCACATTATCTAAAGGTGATGGGACTTTTTCAATCCGTGTTAACAATGGAGACAACATAAATATCAGCTATGTGGGCTTTCACCCTCTAACTATCAAGGTAAATTCCACAGATTCCGTATATTGGCATATCGGCATGAAGGAGTTGAAGCCAATCATAGAACCGATGCTTCAGAAAAGCTATTCAACTGCACCGGGTGTAACCATGACTGTGTTAAATGCCGATGGTGTGACGTTTCCGATAGATTCCCTTAATGTTGAGTGGCGCAACAATACCGATTCACGAGTTCTTTTCGGAGAATGGTTTGAGATCCAGCGTAAAGAGAATGGTCTATGGAAAGAACTTCCGATAGATACACAATACATGAATGACGGTCGTTGTGAGATTGTATTCAATATGATTGCATATATTCTCGAAGCATCCTCTACCTGCAATGATGTAGTTAAGCCGTGGTTTTATGGAAAGAATTTAGGATCAGGCATATATCGGTTGGCAAAGACATTCAGCCTTGATAATAAGGAGAAGCAAGACACCGCCTATGTCGAATTTGAAATAAGATAATGCTCCATATATACTGCAATTATCAGGTGCAGCCTACTTATCTTTTATAATTGATTAATCCATTTTTCCAGTCAGCGGCTTTTGGGAGGTGACGAGCAAAAGCCGCCCCGCGCCTCACTCGGCACAGGGCGGCAACTCAAACATAGGCTCTGCTTATGCGGCAGCTTCTTCGCAGTGTCTTTCTTCCTCGGTCAGTATAGCCTCGGCTTCTTCTTCCGTGGGTTCGTATTGTTCCGGCATGGTCTCGGTCTCTGCCTCGATGATGTCAGCCGAGGATATTTCTTCCGCTTCGGTGGGAGTAGCCTCGGTGTCGGCTTCATCGGTGGATGTGGCATCTTCCGTTATTGACTCCGCCTCCGGTACAACCGCTTCATCGGAGGTCGCTTCATCAGCCTTGACTTCCTCGGTGGCATCGTGGGGTATCTTCTCCGCAAGGTTGGCGATACGCTCTTCAAGCCGCTTGTGGCGTTTCTCGTAAATCTCGTTGTACTCAGCCTCTATGTTGGCGAGTTCGTCCGGCATGTGCTTCTTTGCAAATGCAAGCAGTAGGTCGGCTATGGCGTTGGTGCGAGAAGCGTTCTTGAAATTATCTATCAGAAAATCCCTGCGGATAATCGCCTTTCGTTGTGCGTTGAGATTGGCGATTATTGTCAGTTTCTCAATGTCGGTAAGACCATAATATGAATTTCGGTCGGCAAGACCCACGGCCTCGTAATGCTCCTTGCGGAGCGATGACAGCAGGAAGAAATATATCATCTTGTCCTCGTCCTGCGTGAACTTGGACTGCGTGATGTCGGCTTTGAGGATTTGCTTCTTGGTGTCCTCGATTGTCTTTTCAACCGAAATTTCCTTGTTCCGCTTGTCCTTTTCCTCCAACTTGGCGATTTCGGCTTCCGGCTCGGTGCTGCCCTCACGCAATTTGACGGGCACGGCAACGTAACAAAGGGTAACATCGTTGCGTCCGATACGGATGTATAGGGTGATTTCCCCCGCGTCTGCCTTTGCTTGGAGTTGGTCGCACTTTTCCCTATGGTTGATTATGTCGGCTTCATGCTCCTGCAACGCCTCGGCATATTCTTCCTCGGTTTCGTAGCGTTCACGCTTGGGTGCGTATGGCTCGGTGGGGTAATTGGTCGGATAGCCCGACAACGCCTCCACCTCATGCCCTATCTCGGTGAGCCGTGCATTTACAACCTCGTTCACGTCATACTCGGTATGGCAGAAGTTGGCCGACGGATATTCGCCGAGCAGGTTCAAGGCTGTTGCTGTCAGCCAGTCGGTATGCTTTGCCTTTAGGCAGGGGCAGTTGGCACATTTCCCCTCGCTGTCCTCACTGAAAAGCAGGAGATTTATGGTGTTGTGGGGGCAGGTGGCACACTCTGTCTTGTCGAAGCTGTAACGGCTTAGGTCGGTGGTGAAGTCACGCTCTATGAGCATGGCAACTTTTGAAGCCGACAGGCCTCTCCAACTATTGTAATACTCATCCTCTTTGAGATGGGTGTCATATACCTCCCTCTGAATTTCCTCTCCGTAGCGGCATATCTCGCTTGCCACGCTGACGGTGATTTCGTCCGTTTCAAGCAGTCGGGCGATTTCGGGAATGAGGTAGTTGAATTTCAGTCGGGTGCGGATATATGTCTCGCTCTTGCCGAACTGCACAGCGAGGGAATGAACGTCATGCTGTCCGCTGTTGAGCAGACGCTGGTATGCCTCGGCTTCCTCCATTGGTGTGATGTCCTGCCGTTGCAGGTTCTCGGTAACGGCAAGTTCCTCTGCGTCCTTGTCCGAAAGTGCCTCATACACTACCGCCTTTATGTTCTCCCTTTCGGCTATGAGGGATGCGCGGTATCTGCGCTCTCCGTACACGATTTCGTAGCGGTCGGTGTCGGCTATGGGGCGCACACCGATTGCCTGAAGCACACCCTGACGGCGGATAGAGTCGGCAAGCTCGGTGAGGCTCTGTTCGTCGAACTGCTTGCGTGGGTTGAAGCCGCTCGGCTGAATGAGTGAGAGGGCGATGACTGCCTCCTGCACGTTGGCAGTGGCGTTGATGTTTTCGTTTGCGGTGGTCTGAATTGCTGTCGCTTCCATAATTGAGAGTTTTTAGATGTTTGAGAATTGTTTTTGTTTTTCTCCCTTTTGTTTGAAGCCTTGCGGCTTCTCGCGTCCGGGGGATTTTTTCGATACAAGACAGACGGAGGGCATCAGGGGGCGCAAGGCAAACGTGGCAAGCGAAAAAATGCGGAATACCCGATTTGGCACAAATCGCGGAAGGCTGCCGCATTTTTTCACGCAGCCAAGCCGGAGGCGGTCGATTGCCGGCGTCACCGCCCGCCGTAACTTCGTAGCGAAAAACCAACGGACGCAGAAGCCACGGGCAACCAAAAAATGCGATTCAGGTTAAACCTTTGTCTTTTTACATAGTCATAATAATAAATTGGATTTTCTCAGTTATTAGTTTAGCTCTTCCATTTTTACCTATTGAACTCCAATCATGCTTGACACCGTTTGTATGGTGTGGCAGTTTCTTATGTTTAATTAAAAATATTATGACAATGAAAAAAGAATTGGTTATAGGAACTAAGAGAATGATAAGAGTGCTAATTAAATCGTTAGGGGATATGGAGCGAAGGTAGAAATACTGGGCTAACGTCTGAGTTGATCATTCCCCTCCACCAAACATAACTGACATAATATATACAGCCCTGGTGCATCACGCATCAGGGCTGCTCTACAAAATGACAGCAAAGAAATTGTCCTATCGAGGGCTGATTATTCAACTTTGTTGTTTGCCGCCTCCAGCGACAGTTTGCGGAAGCGTTTTAGCAACGGCTCCATATCGAGGGATGCACGCCTGGCGCGAAGCCCTGCGGCCTTGTTGCCCTTGTCGAGCTGCGCGGTGGCATCTTTCAGGAATGAAGCGGCGAGGGTCTGGATCTGATCTATAATTTCTTTCATTGTATCAATCGTTTTTAGGGTTGGGGAATAATGATTATAGAAGTGGTATCTCAAAGGAATTGACGACACACCGGGCATCACGGTCGAGGATGAACCAGTATTCCGACCGGTACGGAGAGCCGCTTTCCGACACGGCCTCGTACTCAATCTTCACTTTCCATCCGGAAAAAGGCTTTTTCGGTGCATCGGGGGCCTCGAAGCCCACCATAGAGCGGAGCGCACTCATCGCCGACATCTGGCGGTTGACAAGCTCCGTGACCGCGCTGTCCTCGAAGTCAAGGTCCCGCAGTCCATCAGTCTGCGCCATCACCCGCTCGTTGACCTTCATCATCGACACGGCGATAGCCATTTTCTCATCATCATTGACATAATTGCGTCCGAAAATACTGTCAGGCTTGCTAATGGCAACAATCCTCACTGATTCCGGATTGTCAACCGAAGCATACAGGGCAGTCTCGGCCACACCTGCGGCCCGTTTGTCAGGACGGTTGCAGAAATGGAACAGGAGAGCTATCCCTCCCCACATGATGATGCAGGATGCCACAAGCACCGCAAGTTTCATTCCCGGCCTCATACCTTTATCACCTTTAGTTTGTCGGGAGACAGACCGAGTTTACGGCGATATACCGTGCCGTTCTCACCGTACATTTCCACTTCATGCGAGGTAACCCCGTCGGCGCATATCTCGCTCACGTCATCGAGAGTCATCAAGTGGCCGCCTATGTTGCGCCATATCACGAAACCGCAGGGATCGCCCTCCTGATGATAGTTCGAGCAGTTGAAAGCCTTTGCTCCCACGCGGATCTCTCCGCCGCACCGGGGGCAGCGTGCCACAACCGACTCCATAGATATAGAGCCGTCGGCCGCCATCACAAGCACCGTGGGAAAAGTCTTCCACTCCTTAGTGGCGAAGCCGTCAAGCATCACACGCCGTTTCTCCAGCAGTTCCGCAATCTCGGCGTCCGCCATCTTGCGGTTGCCTATCACACCGTTTATAAAAAGGCCGCACTTGCCATCCTCCCCGGTATTGTTCACACAGCGGTAGCCCTTGCAGGTCTTCACCACATTGCCGCCGCACACCGGGCAGCGGCCGATAATCCTTGTTTCTGAATCCATAAAAAAGTCGTTTATTATTTCACTTATCTGTATCTTATCGTGTTCCATTCCCATACGAGGTTTTCCGCTATCGCCTTTCCGGACATGACCGTAGCCCAGCCGTCGGGATCGAGCGAAAACCAGAGGTCGTTCCATGAAAGTGTGCGTATCTGCCATGCGAGCAGCCACAGGTCGGTGTTTATCGTCTCCAGACGTGTCACCACCTCGTTTGCAATATAGTACCGTTCGGCCGAGTTCAGAAGATTCACCTTGTGCTTCTCCTTGTTGCCGTCTGCACCGGTCGCCGTGTAACTGCATGAGGTAACAAGCTGTTTCATGAAAGGATAGAGCGCGGCCATCTGGGTCGCCGCATCAGTCAGTTCATCGGACACCAGCACCGCTATCGCCGTGCCCTTCAGGTGTCCCGGCACCGATTTACGCAACAGGTCGCAGTTCTTGGGTATCTCCGTAAGCACCAGTTCCCCGGCACGTTTTATCTGGTAGAGGTTCTGCATCGCACCCTGGGCGTTGGAAAGATACTCGAGCATCTTGTTTTCAACGGAGTGAACACGGTCGAGCGCGACAGTCACCGCAGCCTCAGCCGCTATTATCTTTTCCTGTGTGGTCTTGCGTTTCTTGTGTATGCTCTTCAACTCGGCTGTCTGTGCTATAACCGCCGCAGTAAGAGTGGGATCTGTCTGCTGCGCCATGCAGTCAACACCGGGCCACAATGCAAAGGAGGCCAACAGGGAGAGAATCGGTTTTCTTATTCGGTCATTCATCGGTCAGTCACATTTTAATGCCGGAGGCACGCCGTCCGGCGAGGTTTTCGTCCCGGTCAAGTTTTGAGGGCGTTATCTTAGGCTCCATCCGTTTACCCAAAAGACAGTCGTTCCAGTCCTTGAAGTCCCTCGGAGGCTGCCATTGCCCCATGCGGTAGCGCACCGCGACATGTGAGCCGACCTGCGGATAGGCCGGGCGGTCAGGCTCCAGAGTGAAAGCTGTGCCCTTGACCTCGACCATCAATCCCTCCGGAGCCTTGTTGATTTTAAGCGGAAAATCCTCCACGAGAGCCATGAGCCGCAGACCGTTTACACGTCCTGCAAGGTCATTGTCAAAGCAATCGTAGGCGCGAGCGGTCGGAAACCGCTCCATCACTCCGAGCACCTGGCGGTCGGAGAACGTGCCGCCGAGCGACACGAGGGCAATATCCGAGCCGAGACGCAGGCGGTTGATCTGGTAGAACGCCATTGCGTCAAATGCCGATTCGCAGAAGAATATATGCCGCACGTTGCCGTTGACGGAGAGGTCGGCCACCCATGCGGCGGTCGATGAGTCGGTGCCCGCAGCCTTTGACTTGTATCCGCCCAGTCCCCGTATTTCATAACCGGCTATCTTGTCGCTTGTCGGACCGGTGTAAGGGAAGCCTATGTTGAACCCCTTGAAATTGGGATTGTGGCGGTCAGACACAAGGGAAATGAAAGGTGCGAGCCTTTTTACGGTATCGGCCGATAGTCCGCGTTGCCTGAAAAGCTGCGGAATCCTGTCAGGATCAATCGGTCTCGCCTCGTAGCGCAGCGGGTCGAACACCTGCGGTGCCGAAGCTCCATGCTGATAGTCGCGGCCATAGTCGGGAACAGGCATATTGGCGAACTGCGCCAGCACTGACGCTATTTTCTGCCATTCGGATGCTCCAGACGCATTGAAAGATGAAAGGTTTTCGCGGATGAAAGATACCACGTCACCTTTGGAGCCATCGCGCCGGAAGAAAGTCTGAGAAGCCTTGTCGCGAGTGTTGCGCACGATGATGGTATCCCGCTTGTCGCGCCCGTCACCAAGCACAAGCTCTATGTAGCGTCCCACACCGGCCTTTCGGTCTATGCGGTAGCCGAGTGTGTATGCCACGTCGTCGATGCCTACACGCGATTTAAGCTCACTGAACTTTATCCTGTGTTCTCCCTGTGCCATAGGTCAGACGATGGAAAGTGATTTTGATGCGCGGCGCTCGATGCCCGCAATCTCCGATTCATAATTCTTCCGTATGGTGCTTCCGAGGAATATGTCTTTCTCCCGCTGGTCGGTGAGTTGGAAATACATCCTCGCAGTGGAACGCTCTATCGGCTTCATGCCGAGGTCGATTCCGTTGTAGGAAGCCCTTACAGCGAAGTCGCCGGAGCGGGTCTTTATTATGGCGGCGTTCTTGAACGGGCATATCTCGTCGGCGAGCGGTGCAAGCAGCGGGTCGTTCTTAGCCAGATAGGGAGGCTCGCCGAGAGCGAGTCTCTGCGCGTCAACGCGGTCGAGTATCATTTCCGAAGCCTTGTTGACATCGGCCATGACCGATACTATGAACTTGGGTTCCTGCCTGAGCGCGCCTATCCACGAATCGAGGTATGCGGCCGAGTTGTCAGTAACTTTTGAGTCGAAGCCCATGGAATGACTTATCATCGCGGCCGTAAGCTCCGCCACCAGTTCCTCCTTGGCATATTTCGGGTCGCCGAACTTTGCTCCGGCCTCGCGGTTGAGCCTTTCGGGTGTCATTGTAGAGTGGGCCATCTCATGAAGCATTGTCGAATAGAACTCCATCCCGTCGCGGTATATCTCCTGCGGTGTCGTTCCCTTGTTGAACTGCTCCTTCATGGGTACCACAACAATATCGCGCGAAGGGGAATAGTAAGCCCCGCTCTCCTTGCGGTCGGCCTGTATGGGGCAGAGCCATGTCTGTGCGGCTACCATGCTGTCGAGCGCGCCGTGGGCGTACATCCCCCGCGTGTCGCGCAATTCCGGAACCTTGAACCTGTCGATGAGCTTCTGCATACGCTCAGGCTGAACCTCGCGGAAATTGGTCTGGTCGAGGTTATAGACCGGAAAAGCCTTGATGAACGGTATGGCATCAAGATTCTTACGCTCCTCGCGGCTCATGGAGCGGTATTCGTCGGACGATATTTTCTTCCCGTCCTTGTCCCGCACCATCATGTCCCAGTATATCACCGGAAAAGCCTTCTCGCCTTTGAGGACATGAGCCTTGAAGTTGTGGGCCTGCTTGAACGTCAGGAACACCGGGAGCTCGTAGCCTTTCGTGGCGGAATGGAGTTGCAGGAAGAAGGAGTTGGAGCCTGAATAGTTGCGCCCCATGACGTTCTGCGGGAGGCCGGCGGAGCCTGCCCCGCCGATCCATCCCTGCTTCCAGTCGTCGGCCTTCATCCTCTCCATGCGCTCTATCATCATCTGCGCGAAGCGGTCGAGAGCCTGCTGCCCTGCATTTCCTGAAAATCCGTCAGTTCCAGATGCCATAACATTCGTCGTCTATAAGCTGACGCTCCATCATGTCTATCTCGGTCTCATCGTAGTAGAACTCGGCGGATTCCTCCGAGGGTTCGATGCCGTGGAGCTGGCACCATTCGAGGTAGGATTCCGCATTGTCGCTTTCGAGCATGAAGCGGAGAAAGCCGATGTTGCCGTCCTGAAGGAGCTGCACAAGCTCGTCGTATTCTAATTTTGCCATTTTGTTGTCTTGTTACAGGTTATTACACGGTTTACATTTTTACGGAGGCGGATTTCTCAATGCCGAGAGGCTGCGCCAGCTTCACGGAGATTTCCTGCCCCAGATACTTGGCGGCTATCTGCTCCCGGCTTGCGCTCTTGGTCTTGAACAGCGAATAGCCGTCGTCGAAGGAGATTTCCTGTCGGGAGGTGCGTCCGCGTCCTTCGCCGAGGTCCACTGACACTCCCCACTTGCCCTCCTTGTCCTTTCCGACACGGATACCCTTGGGGTCCACACCCTCCGGAAGCCGGAACTGCTCGTAATGCGAGGGAAGGTGAAGCCGGGCTCCGAAGTTGCGCTCCACAAGCTGCGCGGGTGTGGCCACACGGTCGAAGTAGGCGTTAAGATCCTCGCGTGAGGCCGTGGTTGACATCTTCTTGTCGCCCACCTGTGCGTAGAACTTATATTTTCCGTAGTCGGCGCGGGTCTCGTCGGTCTCCTTGTAAACATTGAACTTGTCGATGGTCATGTTGCCACCGGGACCGGAGAGCACATTAGGCACCTGATAAGCCACATCGGGCACCCGCTGCATAAGCTTAGTGGGATAATACTTCTCCATGAGCTGAGGCACGGTCATCTCCTTGCACTGGTAGGCGGCGAGGTCTGCGGGATCCATCTTCTGCGGCTTGAGCTGCTGTCCGTCGATCTTGGCTGTGAAAAACCAGTCCTCCGGGTTGGTCTTGCTCTGGTAGGCGTGGCCGTGTGTCACTTTCTCGCCGTTGACCGTCACCATCTGCGGCTCGCGGGGCTTGCGCTCCTGCTGCTCGCTTTTCTCGGCCTTGGCTTCTGTTTTCGCCTCGGCTTTGGGTTCCTTTGCCTGAACCTTGGGCTGCTCCTCTTTGGGAGACTCTTCTTTCTTTTTTCTTGGCATATCGTTGTTGTTTGAGGGTATGTTATTCTCCACTTTTTTCTGCCGGGAATCGTCAAGCTGTTCGCAGATGGCCACACGCATACCGACACGTACAAGTTTCGGAAGAAAGGTGTCAAGGGCTTCATGCGGAAATGATGCCGTCTTTGCAATCTGTCCTTTCTCAAATTGCCTGTCGGAAGCGGCGATGCCGAGAATTTCGGCACTCTTAACCGCGTCATCCTTGAATGTCATGTAGGTGTTCTTCACCCGGAACAGCAGAATGGCGTCGGGATGCTTGTGTTTCATCTCGTCGTGCTGCCTGAGAATCCCTGAAAGTTCCTTGTCCATTTTCGGTATGGCTGATTTCATTAAAGACTCATTCCAAAAGACCGTTTTTCCTCGCCGCCGAGTTTGATAGTTCGTTCATTGGACTGCTTGTCAACCACTTTCTGATATTCCCAGCGGTTCCTGTCGGTCATTACCAGACCGAGGTATTCGGGGTGTTGCTCGTCATAACGGATTTTTTGCTGACGCTCCCATTCCTTGAGGTCGCCTTTGACAACCCGGAAACCCTGCGGTTCGCGGAGGTCAATGCCAACCGACACTTTTTCGCCTCCGACGCTCAACTCAACCGGTTTTCCCTCGCGTGCCTGCTGTTTCTGCTGTGAGCCAAGCTCGATGTCGTTGACTTTCTCCATATCCTTTAGCTTTTGCTCTATCTGGACTTCGGTTATACGGCGATGGATTACGGATTTGGTTTCAGGGTCAAGCTGGAGATACTGCTGTGTCTTCTCTCCGTTGATGTCGATGGCTTTCTGCAACACTTCTCCACGCATGAGAGCGTCCTTTTCCTGTTGCGAAAGCCTCAGTACATTGTCTCGGTCAATCGACATATCGCGTTGCACCGGGTATGCGATAAGCGTAGGATTGCCGTCTTTGTCTGCGGAGAGCTGGAGTTTGAGGGGGAGCGTTATGACAGTGCCGTTTCCGGTATTTATGGATACCTCAAGCAATGGTGTGACTTCTCCGGATGAAAGTTTATGTCTCACATCCTGCGGAAGACTGTCGGCCTTTTCCCGGTCGATCCCCAGAAGTGCGAGTTTTTCGTAAGGCAGGATGTCCTGCTGATTTTTGTTCGGGATTTCCATTTCAGTAGATTGGTGGTTGTAATTTTGCGGTGTAACCGCTTGTCGGCCCCAAAATTATCCCCGTATGATTGCTAAATCTGAAATTCCGAACATTTTTGTTGCGTGCATGGCCGCGATTTTCTGCGTACAGGTATCTTACGCGCAGTTCCATACTATTACAAAAGGCTCTCCTATAACGGCGATAGAATATGCTGCGAACAAATATGCCGCTGTTAATGAGACAGATACCTCAATAATAGTGCAAGAAAAATGCGACACGGCTGTCAATGGCCGTATAGAGCATCGCAAAGAGGCACCCGCACGCAGTGGCAATATATCAAAGTCATCTAATGCAATGCCTGCGGTTTTCGCCGGATTGCCGGAACTGACCGTGCCGAACCTGATTGCCGAGATAGAAAGAAACAATATCAGATACCTGAAAATCGTGCTCGCTCAGGCCATTCTGGAAACCGGCTGGTTCACATCATCGGTGTGCCGCAACAAGCATAACCTTTTCGGACTGACTAACCCTCGCACCGGGAAATACTATGAGTTCAATCACTGGACCGAGAGTGTCCGGGCATACTATACGAAAGTACAGTATCGCTACAAGGGCGGCAACTACCTGTTGTGGCTGAAAAAAATCGGCTATGCGGAGGATCCGGGCTATATCCGCGCCGTTATCCGGGTGATGAGATTGCTATAATGTACTAAAAGTGTTGCCTACCAACGAATAGATGTGAGATACTGAATTATTTTGAGTAATTTTGCAGATAAACTCAACACAATGGCAAAAAGAAAAATACCATATACCAAACGGGCCACCACATACGACGAGCAGATTGCAAATCTGCGCCGTCACGGTGTTGTCATATCGGACGAGGCTAAAGCCAAGGAATGTCTGGCCGACATGGGTTATTACAGGCTCGGCTTTTATCTGCATCCGTTTGAAATAACATATCCATGCGTTACTTCCGGACGAAGCCACAATGTGCATCCCGGTACCCGGATTGAGGATGCTGTGGCATTATATTATTTTGATTTGGATTTAAGGAACATCCTAAACAGGTATCTCTCGCGGATTGAGGTGGCCATACGAAACACATTCATTTATGAGCTTTCCAACAAATACATAGACAATCCAACTTGGTTTGTAGATCCAAATGTGGTTACTGCTGACTTCATTTCAGATTTCCCGACAGCCGCCTATAATTCCATAAAGAAAAATGAAGTCATAAAACGGCATCATCATAAATATATAGGACAGTATGCTCCCGCATGGAAAACTATGGAATACATGACACTCGGCAACATTGAGATTCTTTATGACAGCCTTATATTAGACAAAGACAAGAAACTTGTCAGCAATCGTTTCGGGGAACCTGCGACAGCAACCTTCAAAAGCTATCTTTCCGCTGTCAGGGAGGTGCGTAACGCCTGCGCTCATGGAAAAGCGTTGTTTGATCTGAATCTGTATTCCGGCATCAGAAGTGGAAAGGCCGGAGCTTTTCAAGGAATACATCGTCATACATTCAGAGAAGCGTTGATAGTGGTCAATTATCTCTTAAGCAGGATTTCGGTCAATCGGATTAATGATATGTGGAATGAAATATATGATGCAGCCCGAAAATTATACGTCAAGGCTCCATCTGTTAGGAGTCTGATAGAGCAGAAAACGGGCATACGTCTCCCGTCTGAAGGTAATTGACCACGCCAGACATTCAGTAATCGACAAATAAGTGTTAAAAATTCACCTAAAAAGTCGTGGTGTTTGTTTATTTGAATATAAATGCTTAACTTTGCGGCATGAAAGTGTACTTGAAAGGCCCAGTAGCGTTCAACTGCACTATAAAAAAGATCAAATCGGGTCCAATCTCATAGATTGGGCCCGTCTTGTTTTATAAGGAGAACGGCTTTATAACACAAAGGTTATCAGCATAAGATGTGCGGGATAGACAGCATAGAAGGCATACTTGGCCGCAGTGCCTCGGATACAACCGCGAGTGCCGTCATACAGGAACAGCACGGCCGATGCGAGTATAGCTCCGGCTATTCCGTAGTGTGCCATGAGGGGAAAGGTGAAGATTATCTGGAGAATGGCCTGTGAGGGGAAATGTACCGAAGAACGCCCCAGCCACGGTCTGATGGTGCGGTGACGAAGGATGTAGAACGACACAATCATAAGCACCCCTCTCCAGTCATAATCCGTTCCGAGCCACCATGCCAAAACAGCGACTCCGGTCACTCCGATAAATGACAACGGCCCATGCTCGCACAGACGGTCGAATACGGCGAGTGCCATAACTCCGAGGGAAAGGGTGAACATTACATTATGGCTTCCGTCAGCACCGTTGAGCAGACGCCACGGCAATTCGCTCACGATACCGGCAAGCAGGAGAACCATGAAATATCTCATGCGGTTGCGGCTATGAGCGAATCCCTCCGACACAAGGAAAGCGAACACCGGAAAAGCAATGCGACCGAAACAGCGGAGCATACCGTATAGCGGATGCTCCGGAGACAGCAGAAAATAGGCGCAGTGGTCAGCCAGCATGGATATGACGGCTATAATCTTCAGCGCGCTTCCGCTAAGCCGCATTGATAGAGGGATTGATATTGTCGGTGCAGTATTCATGGCATTCACATATCACTGTATTCCCAGAAGTTCTTTCACAAGATTCTCCACCTCCTGATTGACACGCTTGAAATTGCGGTTCAGCATAATCTCCTTTTCCCGCTCATCGGCAAAAGAATATATCTTCGGCAGTTCCACATACCGGGATTCCTCATCCTTGATGCGCTTCATGTCGAAATGCGTCTTGCAGAAATACTTGGTGGTCTTGAACTCCTCCGAGTCCTCGATGTCGAAATGCGACAGCATCTTTTCATCGGTGACCGTGAAGTCACGTGCCGCCTGACCTGCAAGCCAGCCCGTAGCCATGTCTGCGATTTTAGCTGCCGGAACGAGATAGTCCATCTTCTCGGAAATGGAGGTTGAGATTTTCTGGTCGTTTATGGTGATTGATGTCGATGTCTGCTTTGCCTTACCGAAAACATCATTCTGAGCCCATTCGAGGGTTTCCTTGTTTCGTGCCGCGCCCATGAATATGTTGCCGCAGGTGGTGATGATTTTCTGCATACCCACCTTCCCATAATCCGCCTCAAGCTGCGGGAGTTCCTGAAAGCCGAGCGTCACAGCGACCTTATTGCTTCGTGCTGTGCCGATCAATCGGTCTATCTTATGAAAGTACAGCGTTGGAAGCTCGTCAACTATGATGCTGACCGGGATATTGCCTTTGGAATTTACGCGGGTTATCAGACGGTTCAGCACAAGAGCGTTGAGAGAGCCAATGACCTGCTCCTTTTCCGGGTCGTTGGCAATCACAAGATAGCTCGGATTTTCCGGGTCGGAAATCTTCAGGTCGAAATCATCGCCGGTGAACACCCAGTAGGCTTCAGGGGAAACAAGTCTTGCAGCGTTGACACGCAGGGTTCCCACCATGCCCTCCAACTGGTCATTGGCCTTGTTCTCGTAAGCCGACTTGAACGGAGCCATGAGTGATGCTATCTTGTCATCCATCATAAGAATATCGAACACCTCGGAATACTTGCGTCCGAGAAACGACAGCACATGGGGCATATCCGAGTATTCCCCGGTTATCGTGTCCGGAACGACCTCGTTGCCATGCTCATCCTCGTACCAAGAGCGGTCTATGAGAATCAGCTTTCCCATGCGGTCAACATAAGAGAAGCCGTCAAGGTCAACGAACATCCTGTCCTCGTCAGTCGAAACGTCCCTGCCGTCTGCATCCACGAAATCAAGCACTACCTCCCCGTCCTCGTCAATGGCGTTGTAATCATCCCAGTTGCGTATCACTATCTCCAGCTTCCTGCCCTCATGCGATATGCAGCGTTTCAACTTCTTCCCTTTCAGGAAGCCTGTCGGATGAAAATTCACAAAGAAATATATGATGGCTGCAAGGAAGTTCTCTGCCGAGTTGGTGAAGAAAGCCTCCGAGCCGCCTTTCTTCTCGCCGCCACCCTTGTTGAGCGATGCAAGAAGAGTGGCGGCGGTCTCGGAAGCCGCAGCGAGGTCCGGGATATACTTCCGCTGTATGGGATTTATGCGGTTGGAATACTCCACATCGGTGAAATTCACTATGCGGAAGCCGCAACCATTTGGTAGATGTCCGTAGCGTAAATTCTTGCAATACTGATAGAAAAGCGTCTTTGCAAGCGTGGGAAACTTGTAGTCATACACCATCATCGCAAACCCCTTTTTTGAGTGCTGACGGATGAACGGGTCTATGATTCCGAAAGATTTGCCGGAGCCTGGGGTACCGAGTACGATTGTGCCACGGAACGGGTTGATAATGTTGATGTAGCCGTTGTGCATACGTTTTTTCCAGTAGAATATCATCGGGATATTCACTGAATAAGGGGTATTGACCTCCTGACGGGACTGTTCAAAAGATTCATTCTCAAAATTAAACCTGTCCTCGCCGACCTTATGGTTGTAATACTTCGCTATGCCGTCGAGTCCCTGATGCACGAGCATGGTGCCGACAACCGAGCAAAAGGCGTACAGCACACGGCTCGCAGGGAAGCCGAAAATGCTCATTCCCCATGTGCCGTGATGGAAAATGAAACACAGCCCAACGAGCGTAATCCCCGCCAAGACAGGATAGACCACCATAGTCCTGACATTGAATTTCAAGGCTTTCTTAGCCTTTGTGCCTATGCACACCACGCAGATGCAGACAAGCTCTGCAACCTTGCACCCGACCACGGAATTGAAAACCTTGAAGCGTCCGAGAAGGTCGAGGATGAACTGCGTCACACGGTTGTCCGCCGTGATCGGCAGATTCATGACAATCTCGATTATCAGGAATATGTATATGCAGCTACGGAAGTAATTATACATCTGCTGCTGTTCCTTTGTCTCTTCAAAAGCCATAGAGAAAACGGATTAGAAAGGTATCTTGAAACCGAGCATAAGGCCGTTGCGGAATGTGTCGCCATGCAGGAAGTTCACATTGTTCTTCTGGATGATGGAGAACTCGCAACCGTTCTGAAACACATAGCTGTATTCAAATCCACCCTCGATGCCGATAAAGAACATTCTCTCCACCGCTCCGAACTGCGGTCCGAAACGCAGGCGGAAGGAACCGTTCTTGTAACGGTGCAGACGGTGCTTGTATATGATGCCACCGTCCCAATAATAGCCTTTCCAGAAGTTGCCATTCCCGGTTTTCCAGTGATTGCCGATTTCGCCGTACAGTTCCACCGCGTTGCCGTAGGTGAACGAGCGTTCATAGCCGACAGTGGCGTTGAGCGTGGAGGGAAAGAGGAAGCCGGCATTGACGGCCAGTTTGTTTTCCTGTGCTGTGGCCGATAGCGAGACCACCGCACAGATGATCGCGAACAGTATCTTTTTCATGGCACTGTATTATTTGTAGATGTGAGGTGAATAATTGAACGGCAATTTTTTGAGAATGCCGGAGTCGAAGCCGTCGGCGTTCAGTATGTCGTCATACTCTATCGTGAGCGTTATCACACGCCCGCTTATCTGATTCTCGGAGATTTCGATTCGCAGTACCTTCTCATCCGGGAATGTGAGCTTGGGGAGTACCAGCACATTGCGGTAATTCTTCCTGAACTTGCGGGCAAGATTGAGGGAGTATGCAGGGGTCAGCTCTATGGTCTGCGAGTTAGTGGCCTTGACCTCCTTCTTGTCTGTCAGCTTTACGCGCACCTCGGCGATGTCATATGCTATTTTCGTCCGGTTCTGAAGGGTGTAGTCTATGAAGAAATAGTCGCCTATTGAATAGATGTTGTTGACAATAGCTTTCATGCCGTTCGCCTTGGATACAATCTGATTATACTTCCGGTCGCTGCCATAGACAGCCCATGCGTACCGCGCCATTTCCGACTGTGGCATGGAGACCTCCGGATTTATGTATGAGTCCATGTTGGAGTATGGCACACGGTGTATGGATGCCGCCCGTGAGGGTGCGGTCGTATATACCACGTCGTACTGTGCCAGATGACGCTCCCCGATGAGAGTCAGCGTGCCCATCAGCTCGCCCTCACGATAGCCGGACGGGATAGTGTCGGCCTCTATGAAAGGCTTGATGCGCACGATGTTGTCGGCACACTGGTTCCCGATTATCTTTGTCGTGGAGAGATCCACCATCTTTATGTTCTCCGGCATGACGATGTGGGTTGTCACCTCTGAATTGACAAGTATTTTGTCTTTGGCCGTTGCCGTGAGCGCGATTGCGCATAGCGCGAGGGTCGCTGCAATTATTTTATCTTTCATAATAGATTGGTTGTTTGCTGGTTAATATGCTTCGTCTGAATTGATAAGGTAAACTATGGTGTTGTATTTGATTTTCGCCTTGTTCTTGCGGATGTTGGCCGACACTGCGGAGGTGGCGGAATTATACATATTCTGGAGAGCCTGCAGAGCGATGGCCTCGCCGGATATTCCGGAGCCGTATCCGCTCTCGGACTCAAAACTGATGTTCTGCTGCACTGTGTTCGCACCGGCCTCCTTCATAAAGTCGCGGAAAGCCGACTCCGGGACATAGAAGCCCTCCATACCATCGTTGTCGAAAACCGACAGGTTGACTTTAAGGAATTTTCCTCCCACGAGTATTGATGTTATCGCGGCCCTTACACGCTGCTGCCCGAAACCCGTCACCGTGCCATAAAGATAGGTGCCCTTCGGCAGCCTTACATCATGGATTGTCACGTCATCGAGCAACTTGAAACGTAGCCTCGTTCCCTCGTGCGCCTTTGTGGTCTTGTCAATCATGGCGCGGATAAGCGGGGCATCGACATTCTCGGCCGAGTTTCCCACGGTGATGAACTTGTCGGCGTTTGTCTCGCGGGATTTCAGTACAAGAAGCGGACGGTTCCTCTCGCGCTCTTCCTGTCGTGCCTTGGCGATGGAATCAGCGCGCTGCTTGCGCAAGGCTTCCTCCGGGTCAGGCTGTCCTATGCCCAGCCCGGCCTCGATAGCTTTCTGACGCTCGTAGCTGCGCTGCTGTATTGCTTCAAGGTCGCGGGCATATTCGCTGCGAGGGTCAACCGCAGACTCGTGGTCGGCAGGATTATAGCCGTCGCCGTAGGAATAGGAATTTATATGCCGGCGTGACTCGGCAAGAGAGCGTTCAAGCTCCTCGATTTCCTGCTGCTGGCGGATCCTCTCTGCCTCTGCCGCGTCGATGCGATTAAGCTCATCTTCGGAATAGCCGTGCTCCAGAGCCTCGCGCTCCTCCTGTTCCTCGCCAAGAGCGCCCACTGCTGTGAAGGCGTCCTCGTCACCGAAGCGGCGCGACATCTCGAACATCTTGTCACCGGGAGCCTCGGCGTTGGCTTCAGGAAGCGTTGAGTTGATGCGGTCGGTGGCCACGGTCTTGTCTTCTTCTCCGCCGCCCCCGAATGTCTGCATCACAAAATATATCAGGGCGCACAGCGGTACGAAAACCACTGCCGGAAAGATATATTTCGGTTGTCGGAAATTAATCTTCTTCATTTTTATCTGTGTTTTTGAGTGATTTTACAATCTGTTCGAGTTGCCTGTATCGCTGTATTATGGCAATGGAATCGGCATGGCTCTTGTCAGTTATGGCGATAAGGGAGTCAAGCTCGTGCTTCAAGGCCTGTCCGTCCACGGCCATTTCAGCGATCCGTCTGCGTTGGTCCTCCTTGCCTTGCTGAATGGTGCGGAAGCCGTTGAATACCGGCTCGACCTTTACGATGGATTGCAGATTTGGTTCCTGTGATTCCATGCGCGCCCCGGTAATGATAATATCGAACGCCAATATCAGGAGCAGCGAGCATACCACATATCCGAAAGTCCGGCGCGGGTGGCGTGAGGCCCATGAGTTTGCCTTGCGGATGCGGGCTGCGACACGGTAGCGTCTGCCAGCC
>ENA-OPCN01001217-OPCN01001217.1-human-gut-metagenome-genome-assembly--contig:-NODE-1217-length-18554-cov-2.979945_pt1 | contig 18554 bp, 16 predicted proteins | sample MGYA00241567_ERZ501485 | MGnify/ENA primary metagenome ERZ501485 (study PRJEB25962, sample SAMEA2042579) | human gut metagenome | biome: human gut; feature: human-associated habitat; material: faeces...
GATAAAGAACCTTTTGAAGCTTATATTGAATCAAAAAAAGATACAAATATTAAACATGGATCTGGCGATAATAGATTTAAATTATTTTTAGATTATGAGGTTACTGTTAAAAATTCCAATAATGCGGATCTTTCTGGAGGGCAAAGGGCAGAATTTGTATTATTAGATAAACTTTTTAAATATCAACTTTATGATATTGTTTTAATTGATGAAATGGAAGCATCTTTTGATAATCCTTTTTTAAATGAAAAGATTATCGATTTAATAAAAGACATTTCTAAAAAATGTATAGTATTTATTTCTACACACAATAATAATTTAGGTGTTTCGTTACTGCCAGATTATTATATATACCATTATGTTGACACTAACGAAGATATTAGATATTTACATTATTGTGGGAAATCAAATGGAACAAAATTGATAAATGAAGATTCAGAAGAAATAGAATTGTCATCTGTTTTAATTAATACAATGGAAACTAATAAAAAAACATATGAGGAAAGAAGAAAAAAATATGAAAATTCTAATGATAAAAAATGATGGAAAAAATAATAAAGGATTCTATTTGAATCCTAAAAAAGTAGAAGATGCAACAAAAATTGATATTAATACTCATCCTGTAGAAGATATTACTAAAGAAGATATTTTAGATATGGTAGATTATATCATAGAAAATGATGTAGAATTGGATCCTTACTCTGAGGGTATTCTTCCGAATCCTGCACAAGACATTATATACGAAAATTTATATAATCAATTTGTTAATATAATTAATAATAAAGATATAATTAAAAAACAAATAGATGATAAATTTAAAGAAGCAGAATCTAAATATAATAAAGAATGAGATTTCCAACATTATAAATTATTTCTATAATTAAATTTTGTTAACACTTCTTGTTTTCTATTAAGTGATATTTCTGTATATATCTCTGTGGTTGAAATGCTAGAGTGACCTAATATTTCTTGAACTGAACGAATATCTGCTCCGTTTGAAAGTAAATTTGTTGCAAATGTGTGCCTTAAGTAGTGAGGAGTAGAGTTAGGATTTATTTTTGATAAATCTCTATATTTATAAAAAATATTTTCAATACTATGAATTGTTAAGGGATTGCCATAACGGTTTAGAAATAAATAATTAGTGAAATGGTTAGATCTAATATCTAACCATTTTTTTATGTTGTTTATTGTTTCTACACTTGAAAGATATAGTAATCTTTCTTTTCTTCCTTTTCCATGTATAAGCAAAGTCTTGTCAATTATATTTATATCATTTAGTTTAATAGAACAAATTTCTCCTATGCGAATGCCTGTAGAAATTAGTAAGTCAATAATTGCTAAATCTCTTGTTCCTTCAAAAATTTTAAAGCTAGAACTAGCTAAAGAAAAAGAAGAAGTTATACAATTTAATAATTTTTTAACTTCTTCAATAGTTAGAGTTTTTGGTAATGTATGCTCTCTTTTATATTTAAATTTTAATCTTTGGAAAGGGTATACATCAATAAAACTATAGTCATATAAATATTGAGTAAATATTTTTAACGATATAATTTTTCTTTTTATACTACTATCCTTTAGTTTTTTAATTGCTCTTAAAGAATCAATATATTTGATTAAATTTTCAGAATTAATTAATTTATCGTTTTGTTCATTTATAAACTTAATAAAATTTAAAATGTCAGAATAATAAGCTTTTATGCTTTTATTAGATAAATTTTTAGTGTTTCTCATTTCAATAATAAATGAATCCAAATGTTTTTCTAAGCTCATAGTTAAAATCTCCTTTTAGTATATATCTTGTAAATTATATCAAAATATGTTAGAATATGGTAGAAATAACATCAAATTATTCGGAGGAAATTATTTTGAACAAAAATTTGACAGAATTTTTAAATGTATATAAAGAATTAGAAGATTATGAAGTTAATTTACTTCCTTTATGTGCTGCTGAAAACATATCATCATATTTCACAAAGTTGCCACAAATATCTTTTTTACAAGAAAAATATTTATTAGGAGGAGTAATAAAATATAAAGAGGATGGAAATTTCTGTGGCAGTAATAAATTATATAATATTTACGATTTATTTTCTAAACAATGCCAAAAAATGTTTCATTGCAGTTATGCAGATGCAAGAACATTATCTGGATTAAATGCTGTTACTACTCTGCTAATGTCTCTTTTCAAAATTAGTGATAAAATAATGATTACATCTGAAGAATATGGCGGACATTCATCAATGAAAATTATAGCAAATAGATTAGGATTAACAACTATAGAAATACCATTTAATTATGAAAACAATGATTTCGATTATCCAAAAATGAATAAAATTTTAGAAAATGAAAAGATATCTGGTATTTTAATTACTTTATCTGATATTATAGAGCACCCTAACTTGAAAAAGATTAATTTAAAAAAGGAAATACTAATATATGATGTTACTCAAATTTTAGGATTAATAGCTACAAATTATATCGATAACCCATTAGATTGGTATAGTGAAAATGAAAATGTAATATTAATTGGGGCTACTCATAAAACTATTCCTGGTCCAACATGTGGATTAATTCTGACAAAAAATGAAATATTAGCCCAAAAAATAGATTTGAAAATAAATCCTGATTATTTACGAAATGTCCAATTAAATAATATTGTGTCTTTATTATTTTCACTTTATGAATTAGAAAGTTTTGGTAAAGAATATTTTAAAGTGATGAAAAATATTATTTTGAAGTTAACATATTTGTTAGAAAATAAGGGTATAAAAGTTATTAGAACTAGAAATGGAGATATTTCTAAAACTCATCAAATGTGGTTGGTAATAAATACATTGGACTTAAAAGAATTAGAAAAGAGAGCTTATTCTTTAGGAATATCTTTCAATATAAGACATAAGAAGATTTATCAATCGAAAGGAGTAAGATTGGGTTTACAACAAATAGCACGATATAATTGGGGAGATGATGCAGTAGAAAAAATATCAAATATTATTTATTTATTAACACAAAAAAATTTTAATTGTAAGAAGATCAAAAATATTATAGATTCACTTCCAAAAAAGACAATCCATTTTACATTTGATAATCAGACAATTGAAAGTTTTTTTACTATTCTACATAACTGTGATAGGAAATAAAAATATATTTCCATCTTCATAATACTTTAAATAATTATAAAATTGCAATTCGTTTAATAAAGCTGTAATTTTCTCACTCTCTCTTTTTTGAATCATTGCGATTAAAGTCAAAATGCAAACATTTATAGTTAAAAATCTTTCTGAATGATGGTTTAGTTTACTTAAAGAAGATATCAACTGTTTTTGCTTAGACTTATATTTTTTTGCAATAAGTATTTCTTTTCCAATCGATGAACAAATTTTCAAATTTAAATCATTGTTACATTCAGCAAATATTATTGCTAAATTATAGTAATTAAGTGATTTATTGAAATAATCTTTTTTATACTCTATATACATAAATCGATAAGTTTCTGCTAATTCAAAATAAAAATCCTGTAAAATCCTTAACTTTGTCTCTTCAAGTTTTTTTATAGAGTCTATTAAAATTTTTTCAGCTTCATATAATTTATTTGTTCTTCTATAAATATTTGCTATGTGCCTCTTAATATTGTAATCTACATTCTCATTTATTAAAAGATTATTTAGTTGTTCAAGTACTACATTTTCTCTATCTAAGATTTTGTTTTTAAAGTAATCAATCGAAATTATATTTGAAATAATTCTAGATTTAGTAGATTTACTTTTTTTATCACATAAATTCAATGCTTTTTCTAGATAGAAGAGCGCTTTGTCAAATATACCTGAGTGTCTAAAATTATGCCCAATAGAAAAATATATTTTAGATAATTCATCGTTATTATTAGTCATCTCAGCTAAAGTAAAGAATAAACTATTCGATATATCATATTCTGTTATTAAATGATAATAATCTGCAATATTATAATTAATAATAAAAATGAGCTTATTCTTACTTGATTTTTGAATTGGATATTTTTCACTAATTAATTCTAAATATTTAGAAAACTCTTCGTATTCACCTAATTGTAGAAGTGATTCCAAAACAATATTTAAAATTTCTTCATTTAAACTAATACGTTCTTTTGTAAGAAACCATTGAGTTTTATTTAGGAATTTATAAATATCATAAAATTTTTTATTATTATATAAGCACTTCAGATATTCAGTTAATTCGTCTAGTGAACTATTATTAGTAAGTATTTTTGCTGTTTTAACGTTTCCTTCTTTTATTAATCCTAATTTTAATAAATTACAAATACTATAACTAATAATATCAACATTATCTACATTTTTAAAAAGTTCTTGTATAATCCAGGCTGGAACATAAAAATCATCTTTTATTTGCACTAAATATTTATCTGAAATATGTGTATATACACAAATTTTATTTACAATATTTTTTTTAATTTTATTTTTTAATACTGTCATAATTGATAATTCAATTAATGCTTTTTTTTCAGTTTCAGTTAGCCTTTCTAAATTATTCTCTCCATTTAGATTATTACAAACATATTTAATATATCCAGGATGTCCGTGCGAAGAATCAACTATTTTTTTAATTTTAGAACTATCATTTCTGGACAAATATTTTGAGACTAGTTTTTCTGTATTAAAATTATCGAGTCTATTTATTAAATAATTAAAAACAAATACCCTAGACTCATTATTGGAATTCTTAGTTTTATTATCATATGTAATAATTATTAATTTACATTTGTTCCTAGTGCTTAATGACCACTTATGAATAAAATTCATTATTTCTTGGTTATATTCATTATTTGACAAATCAAAAACTAAAAAAACTTTTTTACTATTTTTTTGAAGAAATCTTAAATAATTATTCTCATTATTTTCGGTATAGTTTTTAAAGTTATAGTTATGCAGTAAATTATATAGTATACCTTCTTTATTACAACTCAAAAAGAAGAAACGATTACTAATTTTTTTAAATTTTTTAAAAATTTTTGAAATAATACTCTTTTTACCAATACCATCTTCTCCATATAGTCTAATCCATACAACTTTATCCTTTAAATTAATTTGCTTAACAATCGAATTATAAATTTCAGTTCTATCTACAAAATTTTGAATGTCAAAAGATAAACTATTAGCGTCTTCTAAATCTGATTTAATTTTTTTAAAACTAAATAAATTAGGTGATACGAAAAAAAATGCATCAATAATAGCCGCAATTAAATTCCATGGGAAAATTTTTTCCTCAATTTGAAAAATGGCAGGTAATGCAAATAATACTATAAATATAATACCTGTAATAATTTTAATGATCATCATTTTCCTCCGAATAATTTGATGTTATTGTTAGGAAATATATTCAAATAAAAAGCCTATTTATGCGATAAGGATTATATTTTTTTGAATGTATAAGATTATTTATAACAATATAAATATGTAATTGTATTAAAAATACTCGCTTTAGAAACGAGTATTTTTAATATTAAATTAAGTAATCAATAATAAAATAAATTTGTTGAAAAAATAATGCTGTTTTATTAGATAAAGTCATAGGCAATGATTTACCATTGGTATTAAAAATTTAAAAATACATATTTGAAAAAGTAAGATTTAAGTAAGATGATTGAGTTTTTATGATTAAAATGTTATAATGTACTTGATATATTAGAAGATGATATCATGTATAGTCAATCTTTTGATGTCACTAATTTGATATTAAAATTATCTATTTCTATAATAGAAAAAGTTGGAAGAATAATTCTTTTCATTCGCTTAAAAGAATGCCAATTTTGAGAAAAATAACAAAATTAAATCGAGTTACTCATCTCTTGTGATTAAAACTAATTCATTGTCATTGAATCAATTAGAGAAGTTATTGAAGGCAAATTATAATAGGCTTCTAAAAAGAAATTTAAGAAGTTAAAATACATATAAAGCATAAGTATGTTAAGTAAATTCGATATATATTCAAAAAAGATTTATCAAAAATACGTAATTTATTGATATATCTAATTTTAGAAGAATCAGAAATTTATAGAGATTACAGAGAAGGAGTATTTGATAGCAATAAAGTTATCTTTGTTGTTTCTCTAAAAGATGTAGTTTCAAAATTAATGACTGATTTCTTTGAATGGTAAAAAAGATAATAAAATATCATTGTTAGTTAAGTCATATATCTTTCATTATAAGTCTGTATTTATACATCCTTTTTTAATGATAATGGAATAATTGCTAGACTTTGGCATAATGTATTATAAATGGAATTCTATATTTAAATTTATTTCAATTGAGTCATAAATTTTAAAATATTAATTTTCTTATTTTGGAAAGAATATTATGTCATAAAAATGGTAATTTGAATGAATTTATAGAATTTATGATTATAGCGATTGATGAGGCACTAGATAACATTTTATTGAGTATTGGAGAAAAAAGTAAAAATATATCAACTTATATTAATAAATTACTTTATTTAATGGAGATAAGTATTCTTTACAGTGTTAATAAATTAATGAATAGAATAGGTATTAAAACTAAAGAAACGTTAAGAACTAGTTATTTAAATCCATTAACTATGAATGGATTTGTAACAATGACGATGTAATTAAAAGGGTTAGAGATATAGAAAGATATAATGTATTACAAAAATATATTAACGATAATTTTAATACTCCATTTTTCTTAGATGAAAATGGCATTACTTATAATGTAATAGGTGCAATTATTAGAGAGTATTTAGATAGAGAAATTACAAGAATTATTTAGTAATTAGGTAGTATATAGGAGAGTTTTTTGTACATTAAAGACATGTTAGAAGTTAAGTTTTGATATGATAAATATTAGAACTTTTTTGTTTTAAAGGGGAAATAGCCTAAAATTGCTGTGAAATTATCAATTTATAGAATTTCTATTAAATAATCTAAACTACACATTTGATAGTAGTGAATCAATAACAATAGAAACTAAAATTATAGAAAAAATACGAAGGAAATCAAAATAAAAATATTTATAGATTTAAATTTTTATGTTTATATTGATAATAAAAAATAGAAATTCTTGCATTACTTAATGGTTATTATTAATATGTATGAAGGTTTTTTAGGAATTTGATATTATATTTATGAAAAATAATTAAGTTTATCTCAAATTACTAGGTATGGATATTTGTATTAAAATAGTTTAATAGGTATGAGTTTACTAACTAAAAAGTTTTTTAAGGAGGAGGAATTAAATGGTTGGAAAATATAAGGTTATTACTTTGTGTGGAAGCACGAAGTTTAAAGATGAATTTCTAATAGAACAAAAAAGATTGACTTTGGAAGGAAATATTGTAATTTCGGTTGGACTTTTTGGACATAGCGGTGATGATGAAGTTTGAACAGAAAATATCAAAAAAATGCTTGATGATATGCATAAAAGAAAAATAGATATGGCAGATGAAATATTTGTTATAAATAAAAATGGATACATTGGTTCAAGTACCAAGTCTGAAATAGAATATGCATTAAAAACTAATAAGAAAGTTAACTATATGGAGTAATATTGTATACGAAGTTTGCGCAAAAGTGGTGAGAGATGATAAAAAATAAGTAAAACAAAATAGAGATAGTTTATGCAAATAATTCATTTCTAAAGCAAAAGTTCTTTATTGAGACAAAGATGAATTAAAAAGGAGGAAGAATATGGAACAAAAAAAAGAAAGAAAATTGAGTTTTATTTATAAATTTAAGTATTTACTACATTCCACTCGAGAATATCAAAAATACGCTTATTTATCGATTGGTTTTGTTTTAGTAGAAACAATTTTAGAATGTATTATACCTTACATTATGAGTCGGTTAATTTCTCTTTTGCAAAGTTTTATTGGTGTTGAAGTAACAGAAACCTTGAAACAAGAAGCTTTAAATGGTGTTATCATTTATGGTTCAATTTTATTAGTTTTAGGGATTCTATCCTTAATTTGTGGTATTTTAGCAGGTCGGATGAGTGCAATTGCTTCTGCTGGTTTTGCTAAAAATTTACGTACTGATGAATTTGAAAAAATTACGGCTTATTCTTTTCATAACATTGATAAATTTTCATCTTCATCTTTAATTACCCGACAGACAACAGATATTAGTAATATCCAAATGGCTTTTATGCTTTTAATTCGGATTGCCGTTAGAGCTCCATTTATGTTTATTTTCTCTTTTGTAATGGCTTTAGTTGTCGCTCCACAAATTTCTTGGATTTTTTTAATTACGATTCCATTTATCGTCATTATTTTAAGTATTTTAATTCCCATTGCAACTAAATTATTTATTAAGTTGTTTAGGAAATACGATGATTTAAATGAATTAACAGAAGAAAATGTTCGCGGAATGCGTGTAGTGAAAACCTATGCTCGTGAAGATTATCAAAAAGAAAAATTTGCCCATGAATCAGGTGTAATGGGCAAAGGATTTGAAAAAGTTGAACAAATTATGAATGCGGTTAATCCTGCTATGCAAGCAGTTATGTATATGTCTATGTGTTTGATACTATTTTTAGGCAGTATGCTTGCCATTTCGCAAGGAATTGAGTTTGGTCCAAAAAATGCTCCATTTGGAGTAGGCAATTTATCCGCAATGATTACTTATTCTGCACAAGTATTATCTTCTCTAATGATGGTTGCAATGGTTTTATTTATGATTATCATGTCTGTTCCCGCAATCAATCGTGTCTATGAAGTTTTAATGGAAGTACCATCTATTAAAAATAATGATCATCCCATTTATGAAGTTTCAAATGGGGATATTGATTTTGAAGATGTTTCTTTTAAATATAAACCTGATGCCCAAAAGTATGCTTTAAAAAATATTAATTTGCATATTAAAAGTGGACAAACTGTAGGTATTATTGGGGGAACCGGTTCTTCTAAATCTACTCTTGTCAATTTAATTTCCCGTTTCTATGATACTTCTGTTGGAATGGTAAAAGTAGGCGGAGTGAATGTTCAAGACTATGATGTAAAAACCTTAAGAGATCATGTGGCAATGGTACTACAAAAAAATATTTTATTTTCAGGTACGATTAAAGACAATTTAAAATGGGGTAATGCCGATGCTACAGATGAACAAATAAAAGAAGCTTGTAAGATTGCCCAAGCCGATGCTTTTGTTGAACAATTTCCTCAACAATATGATTCATGGATTGAACAAGGTGGAGTGAATGTTTCTGGCGGACAAAGGCAACGGCTCTGTATTGCTAGAGCACTTTTAAAAAATCCAAAAATATTGATTTTAGATGATTCTACAAGTGCGGTAGATACGAAAACAGATGCGTATATTCGCAAAGGATTTAAAGAATTTATTCCTGGGATTACTAAAATTATCATTGCACAAAGAGTTTCTTCTGTTCAAGATGCTGATTTTATTATTGTTATGGATAATGGAGAAATCAATGGCATAGGAACACATGAAGAATTACTGAAAAATAATGCAATTTATCAAGAAGTATATGAAATTCAAAATCGAATTGGAAAGGTGGGAGAATAATGAAAGAAGCAAAACACAAAAGAAAACATGTCTTACTTCGTTGTATCACTGATTATTTTAAAGCGCATCCTATTGCTTTAATTATTTCTGCAATTTGTACTTTAATTTCAGCCTTAGGTCCAATCGTTGCCCCATTGATGATTCAAAAAGTAACAAACTTGATTGCTACAGCCATTGAAAAAGGAAGTTTTGTTGTTGTTTCTAAAGAATTTTATGAATGTTTAGTCATTATGATTTCAGCTTATGTTATTTCTCTTACAGGTGGTTTTATCTATTCCCAACTTACTGCTCGATATGCTCAAAAATATATGCATGAATTGAGATGTAGACTTTTTGAACATATGCAAGACTTACCTATTAAATATTTTGATACGCATGATAAGGGAGAAATTATGTCTACTTTTACGAATGATGTTGATACCATTCGTCAATTATTAGCACAATCCATTACGACAGTTTTAATCTGCAGTGTTACCTTTATTTCTGTCTTTGTCATCATGCTTTTTTCTTCTATTTATTTAACGATTATTGTTATTTTAGGAACAATTGCAATACTTTTGGTTACTAAATTTATTGGGGGTAAAAGTGCGAAAAACTTTACTGCACAACAACATGTTTTAGCCAAAGAAGAAGGATATGTAGAGGAAATGATGAATGGTTTGAAAGTGATAAAATCATTTACTCATGAAGAAGAATGTAAAAAAGAATTTGAAAAGCACGTCACGGAATTGCAAAAAGTATCAACAGATGCTCATAAATTCGCAAATATTTTAATGCCAATTTTAGGAAATATTGGGAACTTTTTATACATTTTAGTTGCTGTTGTTGCTACCACTTTGTTTATCTTTGAAGTTCCAGAACTTACGATTACTGGTTATCATTCAAATAGTTTTATTTCTATTGGTGTTATAGTTTCTTTTTTACCAATGGTTCGTCAATTTACAAACAATGTAAGCGAAGTTTCAAATCAAATCAATCCTATTGCTATGGCGATTGGGGGAACAAGTCGTGTTTATGAATTACTAGATGAAGAAAAAGAAATAGATGAAGGTTATGTTACTTTAGTCATGGGTAAATATGATACAAAAGGTAATATCGTGGAATGCAATCGAAAAGAACATACCTTATGGGCATGGAAACATCCTCATACAGCAGATGGTTCAATTACCTATACCTTACTTCAAGGAGATATTCGTATGTTTGATGTCGATTTTGGTTATGTTTCAGATAAGATTGTTTTACATGATGTTTCTTTATATGCCAAACCTGGTCAAAAAATTGCCTTTGTTGGTGCAACAGGAGCAGGAAAAACGACAATTACCAATTTAATTAATCGGTTTTATGATATTGCCGATGGTAAAATTCGTTATGATGGTATTAATATTAATAAGATTAAGAAAAAAGATTTGCGAAGATCATTAGGGATGGTACTTCAAGATACAAATTTATTCAGTGGTACAATTATGGATAATATCCGTTTTGGACGACTTGATGCAACCGATGAAGAATGTATTGAGGCCGCAAAATTGGCCAATGCAGATTCTTTCATTACTCGTTTGCCTCAAGGATATAACACGTATATCAAAGGAAATGGTTCTTCAATTTCTCAAGGACAGGCTCAACTTTTATCTATTGCTAGAGCTGCAGTCAGCGGTTGTCCGGTTATGATTTTGGATGAAGCAACATCTTCCATTGATACACGTACAGAACAAATCGTTTTAAAAGGAATGCAAAATTTAATGAAGGGACGCACTGTCTTTTTAATTGCCCATCGCCTTTCAACCATTCAAGATGCTGAAGCGATTATGGTATTAGAACACGGACGGATCATTGAAAGAGGAACACATGAGCAGTTAATTGATCTTCATGGATATTACTATCAATTGTATACCGGAGTATTTGAACTTGAATAAATAAAAAACTGTTTGCTATGGACAAACAGTTTTTTATTGCTGATTCATTTTATATACTTTTGTCAATTTGAAACCATCCATTCATTCCAAGATGAAAAAAAGTACATGGGAAGATGAATGGTATTTTGTGCATTTATTGGACTAAAAAAACATCAACTAATAGTGGTAAGATATAGAATGGTTTTACAATTATTAAAATTATTCAAACAAAATTGATAAATCTATTTGTTCAATCACTTGAAAAAACACCAGTTTTAGATATGTTAGGTCATTTTGGTTAGTTGATCTTTGTAGATAAGAGAATAGTGCCTAGAGATAAAAGCAGAAATAAATAGTAAAAGAGGAATTCTAGTGTAAGACTTTTATTTTGATATATTTGAAATTTTTGTGGTATAATTATTAAAAAAGGGATTAAAGCAACAAAAAATAAATGGTAATTTAGAGAGGTAAATGATGGAAATTAGAAAAGCAGAAACAAAAGATATAAATGCAATTTTGAATTTATTAAAGCAAGTCAATTTAATACACCACAATGGTAGACCAGATATTTTCAATATCGGTACAAAATATACTTATGAACAACTTGTAGAAATCATAGATGATGATAATTGCTCTATTTTGGTAGCCAACGATAATGGCAAAATTAAGGGTTATGCTTTTTGTATATATCAAGAAAATAAAAACGACAATATATTGACTGATATAAAAACTTTATATTTGGACGATTTGTGTGTTGATGAGAATTATAGAGGTAAGCATATTGGTAAAAAGTTATATGATGCTGTTTTAGAACTTGCAAAAGAAAAGCATTGTTATAATGTTACCCTTAATGTTTGGCATCTAAATGAAAGTGCACTTAAATTTTATGAAAAGTGCGGTATGAAACCGCTAAAAATATGTATGGAAAAGATTATGGATTAAATTATAATTTATAGGAGTATGTAAAATGTCATACGAAAAGGCTATTTTATCTTTTGAAAGTCTACAAATGTCAATATTTTAAGATTTTTTCAATATTTATTGAATGAATACAGACTATATAACGTAATAGGTTATTAGATTTTCTTGCAATACATATGCATACTTCAGTTATAATAAAAAAAGGAGTAAATATGAGTATAATTGATACATTTGATAACGAAACCGAAGCAATGATCCATTTAGAGGATGTTTGTCAAAAAAGTACTATTCAATTGGATGTTTGTATCATCAATTTTTCTTATAAAATAATGCAAGCCTTAATTGAAGATGATTTAATTGAACTATTAGATGATAGTATAATTAAAAGTGTGAGTGGGAATTATCCTATTTATATCTATAAAAATACTAAAATTGGAGTTGTTAAAACTAATATTGGTGCACCACTTACAGTAGGTCTAATGGAAGAGATTGGTTATGTTTTTTCTTGTAAAAAGTTTGTTATGTTTGGTAGTTGTGGTGGACTTGATAAAAATATTGCTTCAAATAAGATCATTATTCCTACACATGCTTATCGAGATGAGGGAGTAAGTTATCATTATGTTAAAGCTAGTGATTATATGGAAATTTCCAATTATAAAATAGTTAGTGAATACTTAGATATTTTAAATATCGAATATGTACTAGGTAGAACTTGGACTACTGATGCTTTTTATCGAGAAACGAAAGGAAATTTTTTAAAGAGAAAATTAGAAGGATGTATTGCGGTCGAAATGGAAGTTAGTGCTTGTCAAGCTGTTGCTAATTTTAGGGGCTATCAATTATATAATTTTTTATATCGTGCTGATAATCTTGATTCATCTAAATGGGATAAAGGAATTTTATCTAATATTGAAATTGATGAAAGATTAAAACATTTCTTCATCGCATTAGAGATTGCTAAAAGGGTTGTAAAAAATGAGTAAGATAATTGGTAAAGAAGTGAAAGTCATAATTGATAGACCACTTGGAAGCCATCATTTAAAATACCATAATACGATTTATGTTGTAAATTATGGATATGTTGAAGGAGTGATTGCAAATGATGGTGAGTACCAAGATGCTTATGTCATAGGTCCTTGTATACCATTGAAAGTATTTATAGGAACGATTATTGCTATTGTTCATCGTAAAAATGATATAGAGGATAAATGGGTTGTTGCTGAAAAGGGGAAAAATTATTCAAAAAAACAGATTGAAGAGTATATTCAATTTCAAGAACAATATTTTGATTATGATATTGAAATCTAAAATCAAAATTTCCATGTTATGATAAACAAAATATAGGAAGATATTTGTATATTCAATATAAATATCTTTTTTTATTGTCTAAAATTAAAAAATATGTTATAATAAACTTGCAAAAAAAGGAAATAGAAGTGAAAGAAATTTATGAACAAAAAATATACCAATCAGACACATCCTATTGAACCGGTTTGGAATGGTGATTCTAGAATTCTTATTTTAGGTTCTTTTCCTTCGGTTAAGTCGCGTGAAATGGCTTTTTTTTATGGACATCCTCAAAATAGGTTTTGGAAAGTAATTGCTAGTATCTATGAAGAAGAACTTCCAAAGACTATTGATGAGAAAAAAGCAATGTTATTAAAAAATAAAATTGCTCTTTGGGATGTGATAAAGAGTTGTGATATTATAGGTTCTGCTGATAATTCAATTAAAAATGTAGTTCCTAATAATCTTGATGTAATTTTAAAAAATGCGAAGATAGAAAAAATATATGTTAATGGTAATCAAGCTTTAAATTTATATAATAAATATTTATTACCACATCTTAGCGTTGAAGCTATTTTATTACCATCGACAAGTCCTGCTAATGCTATTTATTCTTTTGAAAAGTTATGTGCTATTTGGCAAGCAAAATTAAAAGTTGAAAATGATTAAAAAACAAGGAGGTTTCAAAAATGTTTTTAGTATCATTTCAAGGTGTATATGGAATTGGCCATATTGTTTATTTGATAATTTCAATTCTTTTAATGGTATTGGGAATCATCATTATAAAATTAGTAAAAAAAGAAGACATCTATTTTAGAATTATAAAAATAAGTGGTATTATACTACTAATCTTAATTTTGATTAATAGAATTTCGGTTACTTATTATGATGTAGTAATTTCTAAAAGAGAAGGGTATAGTTGGTTAAATATAATTCCTAATACTTTTTGTGGTTTATCATCATTGATTTTATCATTGGCAATTATCTTTGGTAAGAAGGACAATGTTGTTTTGCACTTTATTTCTTATTTAGGTATTATTGGTGGTATTATCACAATGTTTTATCCTGATTTCTTAGAATCACAAAATTTTTTTGATTTAAGATCAGTGTCAGGTTTATTACATCATACAATAATGGTTTGGTTAGTTATAATTTGTATGTTAACTAAATATATTGTACCAACAATGAAAAAATGGTCTATCTTTCCAATTGGACTTTCTATGGTTATGACTTTCGGCCTTTTTGAGAAAGACTGTTTGCACTTTACGAAAGCAATGCAAATTGGCGAACCATTACTAAAATCAGCACCAATTTTTACATCTTGGTATGTAATTGGAATTTTAATATTGATTTTACATTTTCTTTATTTGTTTATCTATGATTTAAAAGTAAATAAAGTAGGATTAAAAGAAATTTTTACGTTGTCATAAATAGAAAAATCTATTTCTAAATGTTAAAGAAATAGATTTTTTAAATTATAAAAATTTAAAAATGATATGAGGAAAGAAAAATGAAAAGAAAACTTCAAAAAATAGGATATTTTTGTCTAATATCAAGTATGATTGTTTTTATTGGATTTTTTGTTATTATGTTTGTTCATCGAAGAGATATTGTTCGTCGCAATAGTTTTGATAATTTACAACAAAAAGCAGAAAAAGTCATTTTATGTATTGGTGATGGAATGGGAGAAAATCATATTGAAATTGGGAAAAAATACTTAAATCAAAAAATGATTTTTGAATCGTTTGATTATCAAGGATATATGACTACTTTTTCTAATGCTATTTTTTCACCAACCGATAGTGCTGCTGCCGCGACCGCAATGGCAACAGGTCAAAAAGTTAACAATGGTGAGATTTCAAAGCATAAAAACGAAAATTTACTAACGATTAGTGAATATGTAAAAAGTTTAAATAAAGGTATAGGAATTGTCACAACAGATTCATTAGCAGGTGCAACACCAGCCTGTTTTTCATCACATGTCAAAAGTCGTGATGATGTGGAAGATATCATTAATGGTCAAATAAATAGTGGAATTGATTTATTTTTGGGAGCTGGTTATACTGATTATTTACCTTATCAAAATCAATTAGAAAATAAGCAGTATTTGTTTACAAATCAGTTTGACCAATTGTCAATGCATGCAGAAAAAGTCTTTGGATGTTTTAAAGAAATCGTAAATTATCAACATCAAAATGATACACCTACACTAGTAAATTTGGTAGCATTTGCAATTAATTTTATGGAAAGTAAATATCCTGAAGGATATTTTTTGATGATTGAGGCTGCTCATATTGATAAGATGAGTCATCAAAATGAAATTTTTAAAATGATTGAATATTTAGATGAGTTTAATCATGCAATACAATATGCTTATGAAAAATTATCAAAAAATACTAATACCGCTTTTATTGTAACTGCTGATCATGAAACAGGAAATCTTCCGCACTTTACAGGAACAAAGGAAGAAATCAATAATAAACTATATCGTAGGAAAAATCATTCTAGAAAAAAGGTTAAATTTTTTCTTCAATTCCCATTTGATGTTGATTCATCTACAATACCTTCTAAAATAGATAATACAGATATTTATAACATATGTTATCAATTAATAAGTTAAGAAATGCTATTTTACTTGCAATACAATAGAAATGTTTGTATTTTTTTGGTAAAATATATTGATGAGGTGAGAATAATGATAAAAAAGGTTACAAATACAATATATTATATAGGAGTAAATGATCATAAAATTGATTTATTTGAGGGTCAATATCAAGTTTTAAATGGTATTTCATATAATTCCTATTTAATTGAAGACGAAAAAATAGCTATTATGGATACTGTTGATGAACATTTTTCCTTAGAATGGCTTAAAAATATAGAAGATGTATTAAATGGTAAATTACCTTCTTACCTAATAGTTTCCCATATGGAACCTGATCATTCTGCTAGTATTCATGCATGTTTAAAAAAATATCCTCAAATTACAATTGTCGGGAATACAAAAACATTTCAAATGATTGATCAATTTTTTCCTGATTTGATTATTGAAAATAAATTAGTTGTAAAGGAAAATGAGCAATTAAATTTGGGTAATCATCAATTAAAGTTTGTCTTTGCTCCTATGGTACATTGGCCAGAAGTTATGGTAACATATGACACAAAAGACAAAGTATTATTTTCTGCTGATGGTTTCGGTAAATTTGGTGCTTTAGATATTGAAGAAGATTGGATCGATGAAGCAAGAAGATATTATATTGGCATTGTGGGAAAGTATGGTCTTCCTGTTCAAAATTTATTAAAAAAAGCGATGCTTCTTGATATTAAACTTATTTGTCCTCTTCATGGTCCAGTTTTGAGTGACAATTTGAACTATTATCTTAGTTTATATGATAAATGGTCTAAATATGAAAGTGAAGAAGATGGAATTGTAATTTGTTTTAATTCTGTTTATGGTCATACTAAAAGTGCAGTTTTAGAACTTGTAAAAGTTTTGCATAATCATGAGTATTATAATGTTAAAATTTTTGACCTTGCAAGATGCGATCAATCAATTGCAATTAGTGAAGCATTTAAATATTCTAAATTAGTATTGGCATCTATTACCTATAATGGTGATTTATTTCCTTATATGAATCAATTTATAAGTGGTTTAGTTGAAAGAGATTTTCAAAATAAAAAAATTGCTATTATTGATAATGGTACATGGGCACCACTAGTTGCAAAGAAAATTAAAGAAAAATTATCAGGATGTAAAAATTTAGTCTTTTGTGAAAATGAAATTAAAATTAAATCTGCACTAGCAAATATAAATTATGAAGAAATTAATAATTTAGCACGTGAATTGATAGAATAAAATTCTATATGATTAATATCTTGCGTTATCTTTAAAAATATGTTATAATATAACAAGTAAAAAATAGTGAATAATAATGAGGTGTAGAATGACCGATTTAGAACAATTAGCAGAGTTAATTTTTCCTGATGTTAAAGAAACAATAGAAGATTTAGAAAAAAGATATCCACCAAGGAATCTTGAAGAGGGAGCAATTGTTGCTAGATTTGCTCCATCACCAACGGGATTTCTTCATACAGGTAGTCTTTTTGCAACTTTGATTGCTTGGCGTTTTCCCAATCAAACAAATGGTGTTTTCTTTACAAGATTAGAGGATACAGATACAAAAAGGGAAATTGAAGGTTCTGGTGAAGAATTATTAAAACAACTTGAAGCATTTGGAATTACTCCTAATGAGGGTTATATGGGAAGTTATGAACTTGGAAATTATGGACCATATAAACAAAGCAATCGTGAAATGATTTATCGCATTGTTATTAAAGAGTTTGTAAAAAGAAATTTGGCATATCCTTGTTTTTGTTCAAGTGAAGAGTTATCCAAAATGAGGAATTTTCAAGAGGAAAATAAGTTAAACCCTGGTTATTATGGTGAATTTGCGAAGTGTTCTAAACTATCACCAAAAGAAGCGATTGCAAAAATTAAAAATAATGAGCCATATGTAATTCGTTTTAGATCACATGGTAATTATCAAAATAAAATAAAAATTACAGATTTAATTAGAGGTAATTTAGAACTAGCACAAAATGATCAACATATTGTTATTTTAAAAAGTGACGGACTTCCTACATACCATTTTGCCCATTTGGTGGATGATCATTTTATGAGAACTACCCATGTCACTCGTGGTGAGGAATGGCTTCCAAGTTTGCCAATTCATTACGAATTATTTGATGCAATAGGATGGAAAAAACCAAATTATGCTCATCTTCCTGTTATTATGAAATTAGATAATGGTAGCAGAAGAAAGTTGTCTAAACGAAAGGATCCTGAGGCATCAGTATCATTTTTTCTAGAAAATGGCTATCCAGTTGAAGGAATTTTAGAATACTTGGTAACAATTGCTAAT
>ENA-OPCN01001220-OPCN01001220.1-human-gut-metagenome-genome-assembly--contig:-NODE-1220-length-18536-cov-3.145176_pt1 | contig 18536 bp, 18 predicted proteins | sample MGYA00241567_ERZ501485 | MGnify/ENA primary metagenome ERZ501485 (study PRJEB25962, sample SAMEA2042579) | human gut metagenome | biome: human gut; feature: human-associated habitat; material: faeces...
CGATCTCTTGAAAAACGGTCCAGCTTATGCACCAGCACGATGTCAAACAATCCCTTGCCGCTGTCAGCGATCATCTGCTGAAACTGCGGTCGGTTGTCTGTTGTCGCTGACCTTGCCGTCCAGTTGCTGTCCCTGTTCCAGAAGCTGCACGGCGATGTAGCTGTCGGTTTCGATCGGTGTTGGCGGGAGATGCTGTTTCCGGCGAAGCTCTTTGTCGTTGTACAGCACGCCGTTGTGGGCGAGGGCGTTGGTATCACCATCAATAGGCACCTTGATGCTCTCATCTGCCATGCTACCACCTCCTCAGGGCATAAAAATAGCGCCTGATCTCTCAGACGCTGAAACGCGTTACTCTACAATATGCCAGTCCTCTGCCAGCATATCGGTCTGACTAGCCAGCCATCCGATACAATACCGGTTATCTGCGGTTTTAATGACAATGCTGTCCGTAAACGGATGGCTTCCGTCACCGATCTCCTGCGTCAGTAATTTTCCGTCAGCAAGATACAGGTACATTCCTTTGCCGTTCCAGCCGGTTCTGGCAACTTTATTTCCGGCTTTCATCGCTTCCAATGCACCGCCGAATGTCATTTCTTTCATAGATTCTCCTTTCGGGCATGAAAAAAGAGTTGGTCAAGCCAACTCTTTTTTTGGATTCACTTTACTTTTTGAAATATTGCTTTAGTTCGATTTCCGAATCAACATAAACAGAATCGATGTATTTGCTGTTATGAACGGAAATCACTTTTCCATCTGCTGAATACAACTGCGTAAGAGAACCATCTACATCATGCAACAGTTCTTCTTTTCTAATTTGAGGAACAAATTTTTCAAGGGCTTTACATTGTTTTTGAAAAACAGATTCGTCAGCAATATTGCAAATGCTATAATGAAACATTCTATCCCTCCACTCCAAGTTCATCATTTACAGATTTTCTTGTCTTAGTAGCTGTTTTTACAATGTCCTCCAAAGCTTTTTCATAAGAGAGTCCTTTATCTTCCATCTTGTGTTGCATCAACTCGTCAAAACTTTTAATTGGATCAGTGACATCTAGCTTTTTTCGCTTTTCTTGATCTGCCATAAGTTCCCGTGCCTGATAACGATACTGATTTCTTAAATCACAGGCTTGTCTAGCCTGATCTTCAATCGGCTTAGTTCTATCAATAAGATCGGGAATATTCTTGTCATGTGCAACATACCAAAGTCTAGCGTCACGGTCGGACATTTTCCCTTTCATGTGTATTATATCATTGTAATCTCTGTGTGTCAAGTCTGTTTTCGCCGCCTGCACCGCCCTCTGCGCCTCGCTGCGTCCAAAGCCGTGCACCTGCTGCCGGAACGTGTCGTTTCGGCGCCCGGTCTGCCTGCAAAAGTCCCGCAGATCAGCCTCCAGCTGCTTAAGTTTTGACGCTGCTGTCGTGTAATCTCCGGATAGTGCCTCCTTTGTGCTGTCGTCTTTTGCGTTGTCCATGGCGCTCTGCATGGCAATTGCGCGGCGCGCACCTTACGCTCCCCGGCGCGCTGCATTTGGCTAATCCTTATATTCCGTGTATTTTTTGCCGCCGTACACGATGGAGGGCTCGTTTTCGATTGGTGTCGGCGGGAGATGCTGTTCCCGGCGAAGCTCCCTGTCGTTGTACAGCACGCCGTTGTGGGCGAGGGCGAACGATTCTGTGCCGCAGCGTCCCTCGAACGGGTGGTTGTTGCAGTTTCGCTTCTCGCTGCCCTGGGTCGTGAACCGGGTGTGCCCGATGACCGCTCTCGTGTCCCTCTGCAGTAGGGCAGGTCGCCGTGCCAGCAGACAATGCTTTCCGGAACGATCTGCCCGCAGGATTCGCAGCGGTAGTAGTGGGTATCAAAGCAGTCCTGGCAGAGGCAGGTGTCTTCATCGGAGACGCTGTTCTGTTCCCAGATCGTCTCGCCGCAGTGGTCGCAGGTAACGCAGTGTTCCTCAACGCAGTCATCGCAAAGCAGCTCATCGTCTACCGGTGTGCCCTCTTCCTCTGCAAGCACTCTTCCGCAGTAGTCACAGATTCTTACTTCTTCTTCCATTTCAAGTTCCTCCAAAAACAAAAATTCCGGTAAGGCTGAAAGAATTTACCTTACCGGAATTATAATATATATTTGAGGTTGGGGGTTGATACGGGTGAGAAAAGTGATGTGGTTTTCGCAGCACCTTTCCGAAAACAACTCGTTTTTACAAACTGAAAATTCAAAGTGTTATACTGATACTGCGGTTGCAAAAGCATTGCAGCCAATAACGAAACGGGAGGAATTTTCAATGTCTCAGAAAAAACGAAAACCAAACGAATTTACAATAGGATACAAGGCAATGGTGACAGATTATCTGCTTTACGAGGATTGCTGCGACTATCATCTGAAACTGATTCTTGCGGTTTGGGATGGTGTGACTGTGCAGGAAGAGGTGAAATACTTTAGCTATCTGACCACATGGGGCAGCAGTCAATTCCGTGATTTGTGTGTGGATTTTGGCTTGCTGGCTTGTGCGGAGTCTGTATACTGCGATTTGAACCGTCTGCTGGGAGCCTATTGTATTGTGCAGTATTATCCGAAAAAGCGGCAAATACCGGAGGATAAAATTGACGAAGTCATGCCGGTGGTGTCGAATTGTGACAGGGAAAATGATTGGGATCATCTGCAATTTGCAGAACCATTTGCTCGTATTGCCGTGGCTGAGGAAAAAGCGGAAAGTACCATACAGCTGGCAAAGTATGTAGATGATATCGAAGAAACATATCGCTTTTGCGTCAATCATCTATGGCTGCACCCGAACATTCGGTGTATCTATCGAAAGAATATGCCGGAGCTTCCAATTCCCAGACATCCGGAACATGACAAGAAATGGATCTCGATGCGGAAAAGGGATTTTCCAGAGCATAATCTGTATGTTCCGGTCAAGGAATATGACCTGCGAATGGAGCATGATGCGGAGTCATACTATGTAAAGGAGCCGCTGCGGCGGAATCGGTAAGGGGAAGCTGATAGAGTAGGGGAGATGTGAAAAAATCCGGTGAGGTTGGGGGAAAACCTTGCCGGATTTTTTATGTGATAGGGTTGAAATTTGTAAGAAAAGGCTTACTTTGCCGAAACCAATTTCAGGGAGTTATCCAGACCGTCCAGAACGGCGAATGTGGAGTCGTCAATTTTGGTGAAAGCTACAATGTTGTCGCTGAGATAATTGGTGCCGGAGTTTTCGATGTCTTTGCCATCTATGATTAGGATATCATGGTTTTCGTCACTTTTTTTATTTAAGGCACCTGTATCAGATTCCTGATAGTCAAGATTCACCTGATAGATGGAATGGTCTTCTGTCATGTAATACACGGCATCTGTGTCTACAAAGAACGGATTTTCATCAATGTTTGTTTTTATTTTTTCAGAATATTCTCCGTCCGAAGTTAGCAGCTGTGTCGTTTTTACAATACTAATTTTATCATCAACGCTGCTTGAAAGAGCAGTCAAATAATAATATTCATCATTATACAAAAAAGGATAAGAGAAGGAAGGATAACCTACATAAGGAACTTTTCCGGAAGCGAGAACATCACCCGTATCCAAAGAAAATTGATATCCATTTGTAAAGGCTTCATTTTCTGACAAAAAAGTAAAAGCTGTTGGCGAAACAACGTTGTAAGACTCTTCTATATAGCATACACTTTTATCTGCCTCTACATCGTAAATACCAATATTTTCATTCTGAACATTCAGGTAAAGCTTTCCGGTATACGGATTCACCCCATATGTTTTGAATGCATCTCGGTAATCGCTTTCGGATAAATCAACCGCTGTTTCTGTTTTATTTGTATTCAGGTCGTAATACATGATTTTAGCTTCGTCTTGCATATAGTAGATTCTATTGTTTACCGGATTATATTGAATTTTATATGTTCCATCATGTGTATTAAAATGTGCTAAAGATTTTACTCCATAAGTTGCCGTATTGCCAGCTGTTTTCTCTGTTGTCTGTTCCTCTGTTGCTTCCGTTGTGCACTCTGTCTCTGTCGCTTTTTCTGTGGTCTCTTCTTTGGATTCTGTTTCCGGTTCGGTGGATGCTTCGCTGCTCTCTTCGACTTCGGCGACGATGGCAGGAGTGGACACCGTTTGCTCCGGTTCATTTTTGTGGCTCATCAGATACCAGATGACCAATCCGGCGAGAAGCAGCAGCAGAATCAGGATTGCGATCAGGCAGCCAAGCGGCGACTTCTTTTTCTTTTTGACGGCAGCATTTTCCGGATTCAGAGTGCCGTTGGGATTATTTTGAAGTGCGCCGTTTGCATTTTGCGGTGCAATCGTTCCGTTGGGATAAGCCTGTCCGTTCGGCACCGGCGGGACAGGATAGGGCTGTGCACCCTGAAAGGTAGCGTTCGGTGCTTGCTGCCGAGGATTCTGTCCGTTTGGAGTTGCAGTAGGATTTGGCTGACCGGCGATTGCAGCATTCTGAGGTGCTGCAGTTCCGGGTGCAGCAGGTGAAAATGTTGCATTTTGACTTGCCGGATTCGGGCTTGTCCGAGAAGCATTCGACACTGCCGGCTGCTGTTCCTGTGCCGGCGGTGCGGCGGCTTTTGCAGCGGGCTTCGGTGCAGCCGGAATCGCTGTTGCATTCACAGCCCCTGTTTTTTCCGCTGCCGCTGCGGGAAGTTTCCATTGCAGTGCGTCTGTAAAATACGTGACAACTTCTTCGGCTTTCTTTTTCTCTGTCGAGAATTCACGAATCAGTCTGCCAATGGCCTGCTGTACGGCAGCCTGTTTTGCTTTTTCGTCCTTTTCGTCTGCATCGATCAGAATCGAACCAATGTCGCTGTCGATGGCGTTTTTCACCAGATTGTGATCCGGAAAATCATTGCCCATCAGGTCATTGATGTAGGCGTTCATTTTGGATTTGTTTTTCAGGATTTCCTTTCCGCCCATTTCCAGACAGTAGGCAATTCCCTCCGAAACCGAATCGAAATACTGGAACTTAGAGATAAATTTTTCTTTGCAATGGGGACAATGCTGCTTATCTGACAATTTTTCGTCAAACAAGCTCCATGTCTTATTGCATTTGCTGCACTTCATAATCAGATTCCTCTTTTCTCACATACTGCCGCCTTTTAGCGACATGTTGTTTTGTGCTTTTGTTTCCCCGGATAATCCGCACCAGGCACACGTTGCATAGGATTCCCCATGGTAGCAGGTAATCTTGGAACAGCGTGGACAGTGTAAAAAAGTTTTGGTTCCGCAAAAGGGACAGCCGTTATAATTGGGGGACGGGTGAAACGTTCCGTTCAAAACAGTTTCGTCGTAACCCTCCGATTTTGCTTTGCTCTCGTCAATCGGGAACGCCCATGTCAGTGCCCAGTGGTCTGGCTGCTTTTCGACTCGGATGCCGTATAAGTGCCGGTTGCACTGGGGGCAGCGTGCAAGAACAATGTGTGCCTCTTTGATCGCCATGTTTCTCACTCCTCTTCCCATTCATTTTCGCTTTCGCTGATGATCTCTTCCGGAACTGCGTCATTTACTTCGCCGGCATTGTCGCTTTCTGCCGAATCCGGTTCTGCTGCATCCAGAGAGAATTCCTCTGGCTGTGCGGATGCGGTTTCTGTTTCACAGGCGGGAATGTGGGCTTCCTGTGCATCTTGCTGCGCTGTGATTTCCTGTGACCGGTCATCCTCTGAAACCGTGGGACAGATTGCAGCGTTGTCTTGTGTTTTCTCCTCTGTATCAGCAGCTTGCACCTGACCAGAAGCATCGTCTTTTTCTTCCCAGCCTCTTTGCACTGCTGCAATATCCCGTGTGACACCTGCCAGCTTCTGCTGCTGTTCAGAGAGCTTTTCCTCGATTTTACGTTTCTTTTCCAGATACCGCTTGATTTTTTCCTCGGTTTCCGGCGTTTCAGCCGATTGTGACAAAAGGCGCTGTATCTTTTCCAGCTGGAACTGCAATTCCTGAATGGTGTCCTGCAAATGCTTTTTCTGTGCAGTTAGCGTCTCCAATTTTGTGATCTGTTGTAAGGTTTGTTCGATAGCGGATAACTTCTGTACATCCAGAATCCCCGCAATGGAAACATCGTCATGACTGCCGGATTTGGAGATGTTTGCAAGATTGGCTTGCAGCATTTCTGTTCGCTTTCGGAAATTGTCGTGTAAAAAATCAAGTGCAACGTTGCGGTAAAAAGAGTGCAGCATCTCGGCAAATGTATCATCGATACCGTCCGTTCCTAGAAAAATGGCAACGGGAATCTGGTTGTCCCAGATGTGGCAGCGAAATTCACTGGCTGCATTTTTATCGCAAATGGAAGTGCAGCGGTTCAAATGGCAGTTCTCATCCCATGGAATCGGCTCGTCCATGGTCCCGTCCTCGTATAGGGCAACGCATTTCCCATCGCCGATGTGCAGACCGATGGCGTAGGATTTGCATAACCCGACCGCAATTAGAGTAGTACCGTAGGCTTTCTGTACGTGAGAATGCTCCTTTTGTATCAGGTCTGAGACCTCGCTTTCCGTATGTGCTCTGTAGTTTTCCTCGGTGAAAAATTGAAAGGTTTTCTGGTACTTTTCCGGCACTCTCTCCAGTTCGTTCGGCGTGAAAGGGGATTTGATCAGGTCATTTCTCACGGCAATATGCCATTCCGTAATGATGCTGTGGATCAGCTGTGTCACCACACTTTTTTTCGTTTTGGAGTCTGGAAACGGAAAGGTGATTGATTTTAGAAATTCCCGAATCTTATTGCAAGCGATCTCTGCGGCAAAGCGGGAACCTCGGTCGCTCCGGAAGTACTGCTTGCTGCCGTGACCGTCTGCCACAGTTGCAACGACACAGTCCGCATCCTGCAGATATTGTGTACTGTCTTGGCATACGGTATGGTTCAAGATATGCTGATAGCCCTTTTCTGAAACGGCAAATCCTTCGTACATCATCATTGTTTAATCCCATTCGTCATCATCATCGGAATCATCCGAACCCAGTATCATCGGTTCGGGCGATTCTTCGGTGCTTTCTATACTGCTGTATGCAGATTCCTTTTCTTCTTCCAGCATAACCTTTGCGGCTTCCGCCATCTGATGTTCCGCAGACGTAGAACGGACGTCCTTCACATCTGCCGGTGCTTCCGCAGAATCCTCGGAAACCGTTGCAGAGGTGCTTGCGATCTGTGAGGAGGTGACTGCAATGAAACGGATGATCTTTTTGAGGCTTCCAATGTCATTTACGGTAAACAGAAGTTCAACATTGCGAATTGCTTTTTTCAGCACTTCCCGGTTGGCATCTTCGCCGATTGCAATTGCAATTTTCAACGCAGCCTGATACCACTTATTTTGCTGTAGCTTTTTCAGTGCAGTGAGGTAGTCATCTGTTGGCTCGCCGTCAGAGAGGAGCAGGATGACAGGCGCATAAAATCCGGAAGATGCTGCGCCTCGGTCCATGAATCCATTTTTGGACAGCTTGTCGTTCAGCTCCAGAAATGCAGCTCCCAGATCGGTCAGGCCGTTGGCGTCCAGCGGTTCCCAATCATCAAAGGCGTCCAGAGACATCAGAGCAGGCGTGACCCATTCACAGCCGGTGGAAAATTTCAACACGCTCAGTTTGATTTCGGAATCTGCCTGCGATTCGGAAAGATGCCGCAGATCCGGAATCAGTTCCTCGATTGCAGAATTGACGGCACCGATTTTTTTGCCCTCCATGCTTCCGGAGGTATCGATCAGGAAAAAGATCGGCATGACTCTTTTCGGGATGCTCTCTGCATTTCCCAGAAAACTGCTTAGATTTTCAGACATAGTCTAGTCTCCTCTTCTGTTATTTGATTTCCATATACTCATTTTTGATTTGAATGCGGATTCCCTTTTGAATCAGAACACGCTCTCCGGGAGCGACAGTTTCATTGTTGATCCGCCAAGATTCGCCGGACTTGTTCATGAGTGCAATTTTGGTTTTGGTTTTATTCTGTACGACCTTTGCTGTAACTGTCCGGCATTCGTTTTGGTCGTAGCAATCTGTGATGTAGGCTGTAACAATCTCCTGCTTGGGGAAAATCGGAATGCGGAAATATTGTGTCTGGATCCAGCCAATGTGCGTGATTGGCTGATGACAGCACATACACGTTGCATTTTCAGTGGTATATCTGGTTTCTTTTCCGCAATTGGGACAGATGATGACTTCCGACTGGAACCGAAGCAGATTTTGCAGCCACTCCTTTTCCGTGATTCCCATTTTGTCTTCGCACATGACTTCCTTGCTGAAAGCCTTGATAAAGGTATTCTGAATATATACCGGCATCTGCGGCCATCTCATCAGGAAGTTATTGTGCACGCCCTTTACCGGACGGTTGGACGCATCCTTGGGGTCGGCAATGAAAACAGGGGATTCTCCGTAATAGCGCTTCTGTCGTTGTTCCGTCATGACGGCCTTGCTCTGCGTCTGCTCGCCCTCCAGAGGGTGGTTTCTCAGCAGAAGCAGGAAAAGGACAACGGCAAGAGAAAACTGGTCGGTTCTCTTATCCGGCGTCTTTCTTCCTACAACGATAGATGGTGCCATGTATCTGCATTTTCCAGCAATCCCGGACTTTTCTCCAAACTGGGAAACGTTGTCGTTATCGCAGATCAGGACATCTCCGGTTTCAGGGTTCAGGAAGAAGTTGCCGTCATTCAAATCCTGATAGGAGAATCCACGGTTATGCAGAATCCGGAAACTCTCTACAATGTTGATGGCTGCATTCAGCAGCGTGTGAACACTGGAAAAGTCAATCTTTCCGATCAGGAAATCAGAAAAGTCATAGTAGTTATCGGGGCGCAGTTTCATAATGTAGCCAAATGTATCGTAGTACATACGGGTGATGGCAACGGGCCACAGGAATGAGTCTGTGGGAGCCTGTTCCCGGATGTTGTTTTGCAGGTTCTTGCGAAATCCCTCCATGTCCTTTATCGAACCTTTTTTGTACCATTTCAATGCCATCTGGTTTCCGAGATAGTCCACCAGATAGACATATCCCTGGCCGCCCTCTCCTAATTTCCGGACGATTTGAATCGTTCCCATGTTATCATCTAATTCAATTTGCATTCCTGCTTGCAATTCAGACATTTTTCTATCTCCTTTTCCTTAGTCCTCCGCAGCGAGAATCCGGTCGATTTCCCGAATGATTTCCAGCCTGCGTTTCCGATTTTCATTCTCTGCATTCAGCTGATTGTATTTTTCCTCTAAAATATGTGCCTTTTCCATGTTGATGAACGAGGTGAATGCCGCAGTTTCCAGACTTTTTTGTAAGCTGATAATATCCTGCTTTACCAGATCCAAGAAAGGAATTTCAATGGAAACCGCATTCATGACCTGTTCGTTTAAAATGTTCTTCAGGATGCAGACATCCTGGTTGAACTCGCTCGGAATCTTTTCAATTGTTTTTCTGTAGTTCTGAAAGAACTGCGCATATGCTCTTTCTGTCAACTGGCTTTCAGCGGAATTTGGACTTTCCTGTAGTGCATGTTCCAGCAGCTGATTCAGCTTGGTGACTGCTGGATTTTCCTGAATGGCAAAGAGTGGAATTGCATTGGCATCTGCCGTTTCAACCGGTGGGAGTTGAGCCAGAAGGGTGTCCAGTTCGGCGAGTGCATTGTTCGGATGCTTTTCACAGAAGTTTTGCAGATTGTGGTACAGCGGGCTGTTAACTGCGATCACTTCGTTTGTCACAGATTCCACCTTTACAATTGCATCGTTCAAAGAATTGCTTTGCGGGTCATTGTTGGAATTGATTTGCTGATGAAATAAGATCTGATAGTGCATCGACTGTTTGTCCGGCTGGATCTGCGGATTTTCTTCATCTGTAAACAGAGAGATGCTGTAGAAGTTGCGTCGGTCGTCATCAAATTTTTTATATCTTGCGATGTTTCCAAAGGGTGTGGAAATCAATATTTCAAACAGGCTTCTGGAGTAGCGGCGAATCAAGCTGTTATAATAGCCTTCCGGTGCAATTTTTCCGCATTGTTCGGAGATGTACTTTTTCAGTGCTTTCTCCAGCTCCTTGAAAAAAGGATGGGAAGGTGTCAGTTCCAGACCGGATTCAAATGCGGTTAAAATCTTCTTTTCGCTCTCACGATACTCTTCCACTGCCAAATGTACGACATTGTCGATAAACTCCTCATACATCGCAGTAAATTTGCTGTCCCGTATGGATGCGTCAAATCGCTCCAAAACACCTGCACCGGAGAGTTCCTCGTACTTCGAATCTCGTCTTCGGTGATCTGATAGCGTACAGGGTCGATGCTTTGAATTGCATTTTTGCGTACTTTATCCGTGATTGGCTTGTTCTCTTTGCACTGCTGTACAATTTGCGTCCGGCACTCTGCCAGTGCGTTATGGATTCTCTGCCTTGCCGTTCTTTTTAGTTCGTCAACCAGATTGTCCATTTGCAATTCTATGCTGGAATTGCCGTCGATCTGATTTTCCTGTCGGAGTTCACTGAATAGTGCGAGCACATTTTCCTTTAAGTTGGCAATGCGCTGCTGCATCACTTGCAGGCGAACGGTATTGTTGTAGTCTTCAAGCAGGCTGCGGATGGTGTCGATGCCGTCTCCGGCAAGTCCTTTTTCTTTTAGGCTTTGTAAAATTGCACTTTGCGTATTGCCGTTGTCAAGTTCAATTCTTGCCCTTGCGGAGCCGGCCGTCAGGCGCTGTGCAATCAATGCCGTTGGCATGATTCTGTAATTTTGCAGTTCCTCTCGAATCCGCTGCAAATTATCCTGGAGTGTGGTTGCAATATCTGCACGGTTTGCGAAAACAAATAGCTTTTCCCCAATGGAAATGCCGTCATCGTCTTTGTCCACAGATTCAAAGAACTGTACCAGAGAATCATTGAAACTGGGGCGATCTGCATTGACAATTAAAATGACAGCATCCGATTTTTTCATCCACGCTCTGGTCTGGTCTTTGTGTAGTTGTGTTGGAGAATCGAAACCTGGGACATCATATATGATCGCATTTCGCATGGCGGAAAGCTTATCGGAGCGTATCACAATTTCCTTAACGGCAAGTGCTTTTGCAGGATTTTCGATGTATTCCTTTACCTCGGTTTCTAGTTCATGGTTAACAAAATGCAGAGATTCAGAACCGATCAGATTTTGAATGCTGCTCCGATTTGTGATGATTTCGAGGATGTCGTTATAGATATTTTTCTGTTCTGAACGCAAGGGTGGCAATTGTTCGGTTTCTTTGTCCAGCAATTCCTTTGACCATTCGCTCCAATGCTGCGGGTTTTCAATGCCGAGAAGGTTCAGCTTTCTGTGAAATTCCTCGTTGAACTGTGCATCGGAGTAGAAATCGACCTGTGCATCGTTCTCCGTGCCAAACCGGATGCTGGTTGCGGTGTATGTGCACCGTGCGTCTTTCGTCGGAAGAACATCATTCCCCATAAATGCGTTTGCAAAAGTACTTTTTCCGGATTTTTCAAGGCCAACAATGGAAATCTCAAAGGTATTGTTTTTTAGCTTTTCCTGAAAAAAAGTCATTTTTTTCAGAATTTCCCGGAGCTTTTGCTGATAAGAAATTTCAATTACCTCACTATATTTGGTATCCAATAGCTTTTGTACACAAGAAATCTCTGAACTCAGCCGTTCTAATGTTTCTTCACGATTCATCGATAGCTCGTCCTTTCTGATAAGCATATTTCTTCTCAAAAAAAATTATTTTTCAAATGGTGAATACTATTAACCGCCACTATCTTCATTATATCATATAATAGATATGATGTCAAATAATATTTACCATATCTTCAAATGAGGGAAACCAATATGTTCAAACTGAAAACCACCTTGGGCACCAACAATATCTGCGGACCGAATCTGATTCGGATCCGGCATGAAAAAGGGCTTTCTCAGCGACAGTTGGCAAAGAGTCTGCAAATTGCCGGATATGATGTAGACCACCACTTTATCCGCCGCATCGAAAATGGAGAACGATTTGTAACAGATATGGAACTGGTGGCACTGGCAAAGGTGCTGCAGGTGGAGATCACGGACTTGATTGATCCGACAATTCCCGTGGCGGTGCAGAAAGATTCCCTTTGATTCTATTGTAGCAAACGAGCAGGACAAACGCCTGTCCGTTCAAAGAAATGTTACGGCTGTAATAAAAAAAGGACCGGCTTGTCATGCAGCCGATCCTTTCCATTATGATTTCTTGGGAGTATATTTCCGAATTTCTGCAAAACACGTGTCACAGTAGCCTAATCGCTTTTCCCAATGCAGCTGCTGTTCCGGAACGACTTTGCCGCAGCTTTCACAGCGGCAATTGCCGGAAGTGTCTTTCCAGGGTTGGTTTGGCTTTAGCATTCGCAAAAATCGAAGCTGCCATGTTCCTGGTTGCAATAATACTCATAAGCCCAGACAAACTGCATCATGTCCATTTCGTCCTGGAAGTTCGCTGAAGAATACTTCATCAGCCGGTTTACATAGAGGTTTCCGGATTTCGGGGACTGATAGAGATAGATGGTAAGCGGTACAAAGCAGGCATTGTGCAGCTCACACAGATCGATCAGCTCATTGGGGTTGTCCTCTTCATAGAGCAGCCCAAGCGTCGCACAGAAGTGCTCGTAATCGCCACGCCCTACAGAGTGAATGCGGTTGATGTAATAGTCCCTGTGTACGATGTGTCCTCTGTCTATGATAGCAACGTAACAGTATAGTGTTAGTTCTTCCGGACGAAAGCGGTCTTTTTTCAGCTGGATCTTTTCGATAAATCCGGCACAGGGGCGATGCAGCTGCAGCGGCGGAAAACGACGGTAGTTTTGGAATAATGCCGGAATCTCCCGTTCTGCCTTTTGATAAGAAACGCTCTTTATCAGCATGAGATCTCGTTTTAGTTGCAGACGCTGTTCCCTGATCTCCGGAGCAAGGTTTGCCATATCTTTCTCAGTGCAGTAGGTTTCCGGCTGAAACCAGCGGATCTTCTCGTAGCAGTCGTCCAGTCCGAAAGCAATTTTCAGATCTGTATCGCCAAGAGGTGTGATGCTTTCAAAGCCACGGTCTGAAGAAAGGACAGCGGTGCAAGGTGTTCCAATGGCATAGTCGAGTTCCAGCACGTAGTCATTTCGATGTTCTGTTCGGTCGGAAAACAGGTCGAACTCCTCGCAGAAATTCTGGAATGCTTCTCGTCCGTTGGTAAAGGGCTTGTTGAAACATTTCTGATGCTTAGCAATCTTGCCGTTGATTGCCAGTGCAGCGGTTACTGTAACACTGGGATACGGTTTTTCCACTGTCTGAATGTCTGTGATGATGCCGATAAATGTGCCGTCTGGGTAGTTGCAAGTGTCTTTCATTGAAAAAATCTCCTTTGTATTGATTTGCAGTTTTTTCTGCCTTTATAGTATACCATGCTAAAAATCCATTTTGTAAAAACGACTTTGCAGGAGGCGATCGTGTGACGGAAGAAGAATTGTACGCAGGTGCAGGTGAGGTTACCAGAAAGTGTTTGGATGACATTCTGGAATCTGAGTATGGCTTTGTGCAGGACGATGAAGAAACTTACACATCGGAGTACCTGCTGACCTATCCGTGCAAAACATTTGCAGAGGGTTTGACAGATACGCTTTTGCAGCATGGATTTTCCGGACAAGCAGACGATGCCAAAGAAAAGATTGCTTATGTTCGGGAATGCTGTAAGCAGCGAGGGGTAACGCTCAATCCGGAAGTCATCAAAAGCTGGTTCTGCGGAACTCGTCCTAACAGTGGCGAACGCAGTCGGGACAGTCTGTTCCGGCTTTGTTTTGCACTGGGATTGAACGACCGGGAAACGGCTTCTTTTTTTCAGAAGGTGTACTTTTCCTGTCCTTTTAATTTTCGCAGTGCAAAAGAAACAGTGATCTGGTACTGTCTGCGAAATGGAATGGGATATCCAGAAATGCTGTCCCTGGCAGAGCAGGCGGAACAGTTGATAAATGGGGAAAGTACGGCAGAGGAAGAAATGTACTATGAGCAGACCAGCCAGCTGGAAAGTGCACTGCTGCAAGTTGGTTCTACAGAGGAATTGCTTTGCTTTTTCCGGGAAAACCGTCTGGATTTTCAGATGCCCAGAAAGACTGCCATTCACTATGCGAAGTGTCTGATACAGGAAGCTACAGAACTTGCCCAAAATGCAGTTGCAGATCAAAATGAAATTTCCCACCAAAAGCAGAAGTCCGGAAATGTTGATCTGCTGCTGAGTGTGATCTTCGGGGAGAATATGCGGACTTACCAGAAAAAGAGTTCCTTTTCCAAAGAGGCTGTTTTTCCGGAATTGATACGTTCTGATTTTCCCTTGGGAATGAACCTTTCCAGAATCAAACGAGGAGAACCAGTTTCAGATACGATTTTGAGAAAGACACTGATCCTGCTGAACTTCTATTGTTTCTTTGCAGTGCTGTTTGCAAAGAATGACACATCTGATTTGTTTTGTGCCATTGAGTCTGATTTTCTGGACTTTGTCCATGAAACCAATGACCTGTTGTGCAGCAGCGGTCTGCCGGCTTTGTATGTGCGGAATCCTTATGACTGGCTGTTTCTGCACTGTGCCAATCATCCCTATCCGTTGGAAGAACTGCGGTCTGCCATGCGGCGGTACTATTTTGACCAGGCAGACGAAAAAAGCACATCACTTTCCACACTGTGATGAAAGTGATGTGCCTGGATCATGTTGCTGTTAGAACATGGTCTTGATTTTAGAACTGCATTTGCAGGTGTAAGTAGAAGTCGCCGCGGTTACGGTGTACCATGCGTGCTTCTGTGCCTTCTTCGGTCAGAATGTTTTGAAACATTCGGTGAAATTGAATGCTGGAAATGCTGCAGGGGAATCGGTTCTCCCGGCAGTAGCTTAAAAATCCGGCATATACCACAGCGGTTCGCTCTGCTTTTTTGTGCTTGGGTTCTGATAGGACGATGCAGTGATTGTAAAATGCCTTTACCACATTGTGTTCGTTTTTGTAATGCTCCAATGCAGCTTCGCAGGCAGGAGAATAGGTGAAATTGTAATCGTTGTCGATCAGCCGTTCCAGTCCGGCATAGGCAAAATTGAAGATGCCCGGGAGTTCTTGCATCAGATCTCCTTCCAGATAAATGTTCTTGTAGAGAACACCCTCCTCCGGTTCTTGATTGGGAGCGAGGTCGTGGAAACACTGTTCAAAGGGAATGATCAGCAGCCGGCGATAGAACCCGTCGCTGTAATCCTTGGTCTGGATCATATCATTTGCAAGGAGAATGAACTTGCTGTGGATCTCTGTGGTATAGGACTTTTCAAATTTTTCTTCGATTTCAATGGAATCGCCGCCGGTCAGTGCCTTTAGGTCAGCTGTGCTGTATAGCTTCTCTGTCTTGGTCTCAGAGGAAATGTTCAGCAGCTTTCGGTCCAGGTTTTGCTTGCCAAATCTTCCGCTGCTGATCTGATCCAACGCAACAGCAGATACATTCCGTTCTCCCAGCATATGCTTGATCATGTTGGATAACAGAGACTTTCCGTTGGAACCGGAACCCAGAAAGACAACAAGCTTCTGCATAATGTCTTCATAGTACAGGCAGGCTCCCATGATCTCCTGAACCAGATCAATCCGTGTCTGGTCATTGTCAAAGAGTTCCTGCAGAAAGCGGAAAAACTGCGGTGCTTTTGCCTTGGGGTCGTAGTCATATGGAATCTGTACCAGACAAAAGATGTCCGGCGTTGGTTTCTCTATCGTTTCCTCCTGTAAATCGAAGATGCGGTTTTGGAATTGCAGAAGTCCCGGACGCATTCTGTTATCCTCTGCATAGGGAACTTTTCGCTTGAAATAGGGGATATACTCGTTTTCCTGCTTTCGTTTCCAGATATTGCAGGAAGCTTCTTCAATGATCGCAAAGAAAATCTTTTTGTATGCGTGATCTTCCAGATATTCATAACACTTTGACTTAAAATTGTAGAAGTAGAGCTTTCCGTTGCAGTATAATGCGTGGACTCTTGTCATTGCATACTGAATAAATACGGTGTGGTCGAATTGAATCTTGCTGCCGTTTTCTTGAGTAAATCCACGTTGTGCCAGCATCTTTTCCTTGACTTCTTCCGGCGGCAGACTGCTTTTCCATTGTTCGTTTTCTTTGTCTTTGGCAATGTAGTTTGTTTCCTGAAATGGTTTCATATGATTTTTCCTCCTGTTGTAAATTGGCGGAGAGATTTCCGCATGATTTATTGTATCATAGGAAGAAATGGAGTTTGTAACAATGACTTTTCAAGTGGTTGTTACAAATGCCGTATGGCGTTGTGTTACGATGACAGCCGGGAGGTGATGGGATTGCAGGAATGTGTTTGCCAGGCAATGGAACTGATCTCTGTTTTGCAAAAGGAGTCCGTTTCTCCGGCAGCTTTTTTGAAACAACACGCATCATTTTTTTCAGGTATCCCTTTGTGGTCACTGCTCGCACCGGAATGCAGGCAGAAGGCAGTTTACACAGAAAGCAGCTATGTCTACTTGATCGGCAGCTATTTGTATTTTCAATGGGAGAGAAAACCGGTGACATGGCTGGAGCGAAGACGGTTTGCTGTCCTTCCGTCACACTCGGAATTTTATCAGAAAACATTGTGCAGCAATTGGAAAAGGCGATTTCAGACATTGCAGGAATTGCAGGAATACCTTTTACAGATGCCGTCATAAATCAATATCACAACTTTTGAAAAGAGGAACTTACCATGCGAACGCCACTGCCAGTCGGTACACATCTGACCCTTTCCGCCATTGGAACCCAGCATCAGATCACAGTGCAGATTCAGGAACTGATCGGAACAGGAGCCAGCTGTCTGGTCTATACGGCGGTTTGCAGGGACGGAGAACAAAACGAATTCTATCTCCGGCTGAAAGAGTTCTGTCCGGAAAATCTACACCTGATTCGGCAGCAGGACGGCAATTTGCTTGCGGCAGACGAAGAAGCTTTTCAACGGCAGATGCAAAGCTTTATCTGGGGATATCAAAAGCAGATGCAGTTCCGGCAGTTTCCGGAAAGCTGCAACAGTATCAGCAATGTCCAGGGCATTTTTGCCGGAAACGGCACCCGGTATATTGCTATGAACTGTCAGAACAGCATTCCGCTGGAACAGCAGGAGTTGTCGCTTTATGACACATTTCGGGTACTGCGTGCAGTGGCACAGCAGCTGGACAATCTGCATCAGCATGGATATCTCTATCTGGACTTAAAGCCTGCCAACGTACTGCTCTATCCGGAAACGCCGGAACTGGTGATGCTGTTTGATTTTGACAGTGCCATCGAAAAAAGCCGGCTTTCTGATGCAGTGATCTCCTGTACGGCAAAGTGGGCAGCACCGGAAGTGTTACAGCAAAACCGCAGAAGGATCGGCGCTGTGTCCGATGTCTATACGCTGGGCGGATTGTTGCTGTACCTGTTGTTTCGCCGTGCTCCGGAAGTAAAGGACAGGAGAAATCGTGCGGTATGGGATACGGAGTTCCCGGACTCGGTGCTTGCCGGAACTTCTCCGGAAATCAGACGCATGGTCACGGAGCTGCTGCGAAAGACCTTGGCTGCCAATCCGGAAAAGCGGTATGCCTCCTGTGCGGAACTTCTGACACAGATCGAACCTTTTCTGGATTCATTTCAACAGCCAAAGCCTTATCTGCAAACCAAACTGCCCTTGGGTAACAATTACTTTTGCGGACGGGATATCGAATTGCAGGAGATCCATACCCTTTTGCAGCAGGAAAAGTTCCTGCTGCTCCACGGTGTCGGCGGTATCGGAAAAACAGAACTGGCAAAGCACTATGCTATGACGTATGCGGAGGAGTATGATGCCGTTGTGTTTGTTCGGTTTCTGGATAGTATAGAGAGCACCATTCTCAGCGATACCAATTTTCCCATAGTGCATTGTACACGCTCTGAGGGGGAAAGTGATGCGGCATATCTGGAACGGAAATTGCAGGTACTGCATCAAATCTGTACGCCAAGGCATCTGATCCTGCTGGACAATTTTGATACTGGTGACTGCGAGAACCTGGACTTTCTGACAGAACTGCCTTGCCCCATTCTGGTGACCTCCAGAGTGGATTATGACGGTATTTTTCCCCAGTATGAGGTGGACATTTTGTCTGACGAATCAGCGTTGTATCAGATGATGGCGTACTATACAAAGCGAGAGCCGGACTTGTACACCGATGCCATATTGAAGGCACTGAACGGACATACCATGGCAGTGGAACTGGTGGCAAAGCAAATGGCACTGCATCAGCTCACCTCCCGTGAAATGTATGAGAAACTCTGTGCAGAAGGCATTTCCGGAGATGACGGTAAAGTGCGTCAGCTGAAAGACAGTACACTTCGGGAAAAAACAGCGTTCCATCATATGGAGATCCTGTTCTCGGTGCTGGATTTGTCCGAATCGGAAAAGCAGGTGCTTCGCTGTGCTGCCCTGGTCGGTGCAACGTCAATGGAACGGCAGTATTTTGAAGTCATCAGTGACTTGAACGAGGCAGAGATCAGCAGCCTGGATCGGCTGATTCAAAGCGGCTGGATCTCCGAAGTGTACCAGAATGAAATGTGCACTCTTTCCACCC
>ENA-OPCN01001223-OPCN01001223.1-human-gut-metagenome-genome-assembly--contig:-NODE-1223-length-18495-cov-3.392082_pt1 | contig 18495 bp, 13 predicted proteins | sample MGYA00241567_ERZ501485 | MGnify/ENA primary metagenome ERZ501485 (study PRJEB25962, sample SAMEA2042579) | human gut metagenome | biome: human gut; feature: human-associated habitat; material: faeces...
GGCACGCCTCCGCTGAGCTCCGGCGTACCCGGTTACTGATAAATCAGCGTCCTGGCGGACGCATACCCCCTACCCGTCATGCTCCCATCTCCCTCCCCACACCATCCCACATGACTGAGAGTGACACACGTACTATGACTATAGATAGTGACACGTCCATCATCCCTCCATCCCACGACTGAGAGTGACACACATACTACGACTACAGATAGTGATGCGTCCATCACCACTCTATCCCATACGACTGAGAGCGATAGGCACACGTACGTATATGTCGGGGACACGACAGCACACCCGCCAGCACCTCGGTGAGGAGCGCGGCGCGTCCGTCAGGACGCCGGTTTACCAATAACCGGGTACGTCGGAGCTCCGCGAAGGCGTGCCCGGAGAGACAGCCACGCACCCGGGGCGTCCGTCAGGACGCCGATTTACATGTCGGGGGTGGTTTCAGCCGGAAGGCCGTACTCGGTCAGCAGACCCCGGTATTCCTGAGAGAAGGAAACATTCTTATGATGCTCTTTCTGCGACTTGATATATCTTACCCTCGCTTCCCGGCCGGAGGCATCGACGGTGAAGGCACCATATCCTTCGGCCCATCCCTGCCATCCCGGGAAATGCGGATTGACGCGCATGAACTTGCTTGTCTCGGATTTCAGGAGCTTCACAAAGTCTGCAACAGCTATCTTAGGAGGGATGTCGCAGAGCATGTGCACATGGTCAGGCATCCCCCCGATCCAGCGCACGAGCGCGCCACGGTTCACGGCAAAATCATACATATACTTGTAGAGCTCACGCTCGTGAGGGATGAGAATGACGTTGGCACGCCTGTACGTGCCGAAAACAAGATGATAAGTGAGAGATGTGTGGCTCATGGAGAGTGTGATAGCGTGCTGCAGATCAGTACTGCAGATAGATGAAGGGCACGATGTCGGAGCTGCGGATCTGGATGGCGATGAGGAGGGCTATGGCCAGGAGGATGGCCTGGAGGAGCACAGGGGCTTCGGTGACGGCCCTGCGGACAGGTGCAGTGACGCGCGTGGGAGTGACATGCACCAAATAGCCCACGGCCATGGCGATGACTATGGTGAGGTATCCGCTGACAAACTGCGGCGCAACGGAGAGATGGAAATCATTGACAATCTGATGCCACATCATGGAGACGTTCTCCATCGAGGGGGCGCGGAATATCATAAAGGCGGCTGACACGAGCACGAATGTGACCACCATATTGATTGCCCTGAGCCAGACAAGGGGTTGAGTCGGCTCACGGCGCGTGAAGAGCGAGACCTCTCCCCCACTCTCGCCCCCGGCCACCACTGCCTGAGGTGTCAGAAGCGAACGCAGTGTCTTGTGCAGCACGAGCAGGGCTCCGTGTGCCGCGCCCCAGATGACATACATCCACGAGGCACCGTGCCACAGGCCTCCGATGACCATGGTAGCGAACTGGTTGAAATATGCCCGCGCGCGCGAGCAGCGGTTGCCTCCCATGGGTATGTAGACATAATCCCTGAGCCACGTCGAGAGGGATATGTGCCAGCGGTGCCAGAACTCGGTCGGGTTCTGGGCCTTGAAGGGGGCGTTGAAATTCTCCTTGAACCGATAGCCCATCAGCAGAGCTATGCCGATGGCCATGTCCGAATAGCCCGAGAAGTCGCAATAGAGCTGTATGGTGAAACCGAAGGTGGCCATCATGTTCTCGAAACCGCTGTAGAGGGCCGGATTGTCGAACACGCGGTCAACGAAATTGCCCGAAATGAAATCGGCTATGACCATCTTCTTGATTATGCCGAGTATGATGAGCCATACACCCTCGCTGACCATCTCGCGTGTCGGGGTGGGGTCGGCACTGACCTGCGGCAGCATATCCTTGGCCCTCACGACAGGGCCCGCCAGCAGCGGAGGGAAGAATGTGAGGAAGAACACATAGTCGAGCAGGTTGCGGCACGGCTGGAGCTGCCCCCTGTAGAGGTCGACCATATAGCTGATGGAGCGGAACGTGAAGAACGAGATTCCGGCAGGGAGCAGTATGTCGGCTGCGGTTATGGAGGTCGAGAAGAACCGTCCGATAGTGTCGGCGAGGAGGTTGAAATACTTGAAATAGGCCAGCATACCCACGTTGACGCAGATATTGAGCCCCACCAGCATGCGCCTGAGCCAGTCGCGCCGTGTGGCACCCATGCAGATGCCGAGCACCCAGTCGCTCACAGCGACGCCGAGCAGTATCAGCACGCACAGCCCGGACGACTTGTAATAGAAATAGAGCGAGAAAAGGATGGTGAAGATCATCCTCGCCGTGCGGAAGGGGCGCAGCAGACGGTAGAAGGCGAGGAATACGGCAAAAAGCACCACGAAGAGCCCGGTGTTGAACAACAGCGGGGCCGAGGGGGTGTACATGAGCGTCTCGACCACTTTAGAGAGGTCGATGTTCAGGCGCTCGCACAGCGACATTATGTCGGCAGTAATCTTTTCCAATTTGGTTCAGTGGCCCGTATGGCCTTGAAGGGAGAGCGGTTAATTGCTTATCGGGTGTTGCGCAGGGCGTCGAGCAGGGCCTCGTAGACAAGGCGACCCTCGAGGACATATCCCTGACGCGAATGATGCACGCGGTCTTTGGCAAAGAGGCTGTGGTCTATCCACGAGGTGCTTGCTCCGGCACCTCCGGCCACGTCATACCAGTCGTAGACGGCGATGCCGTTCTCCTTGCCATAGTCAAGGATAGCCTGGCGCAGGGGAGCGATGTTGCGGTTGACGGCATAGGAGCGCGACGTGCGGGTGACGGTACGGGTGCGTGCCTTGCGACCCTTGCGGCGTTTGGCGGGAACCTTGACCTTCTTTGTGGTGGTGACAGACTTCTGGCACTCCATGGGGGTGGTGAGCAGTATCTGGGCCTGCGGATTGGCGGCACGTATGTTGCTGACCAGTCGGTCGATCGAGCGGGCGAATACTCGGGTGTCGAGACGTCCGAACGCCTCGTTTGTACCGAGCGAGATGATGACCAGCGACGGCTTGAGGGGGGCGATACCCGCGCCGACATTGCCGATGCGGTTGTATGTCTCGTAGGCCGCGCCGTTGTTGCCGATGGCATGATAGAAGACGCCGGGACGGTCGCCCGACAGGGAGGCTCCGAAGACGGTGAGGTCGCCGGCCGACGAGAAATCGACCGTGACGCGCGTCTGCTGCGACGGAAGCAATATCTGTGTATAGTCGTGCGAGGGTATGGCGCGGAACTGCAGCGGCTGTCCGTCAGACCCGGTGACGCTCCTGACGGTGAGGCGTCCCGAGTGGAATATCGTCACCGACGAGAAGGGATTGTAGTCGTCGCGCTCTGATGTGCCGATTGTCAGCTCAGAGGTCTGCGAGGAGGGACGGATGGATGTTCCTGTGAATCCCACGGTCTGCCGCCATGACGAGGACATGAGCTTGGCGGGAATCCACGAGTTGCGGCTCTGGAACACATAGTCTGTGGGCTCGTTTGTGCCGCTTATCTTGAGCGGGGCCACGAGACCACGTCCGGCGTTGCCGAAATCATACTGGAGCAGCTCGCGTGTGGTGCCGCTCGAGATGTCGGCCTGTATGTGGCTGTCACCTATCATGACAACCGAGACAGGGGTGGCCGACGAAGCCTCGAAAGCCCTGCGCAGAGGGCTCCAGTCGGCACCGTTCATGATGATGTGGTTGGCATTCTGATGTATGAACGAGGGGACGGGGATGTCGATGTCGTCAGCCTCGCCCGGTATCTCGACCGGGCCCGAGAGGCTTGTACGCTCGTCACCCTCGACGTCCGAGACCTCGATGTCGTCTTCGGCCGGTTCCTCGGTCTCCGACGACGGCTGCTGGGCCCAGAGGCACAGCGGCATCGCCAGCGGCAGAAGAAGGGGGATGATATGTCGTGTGATGTCGTGTATTGTCATTGCTTGAGACTGTGTTCTATGGCGTTGAATAGCTCGCGGGCCAGACGTGCGCCACCCTTGTGGGTCATGTGGATGTAATCCTTGTTGATGTCGCCGTTGGCGCTCCACTCGACAATGGCACCCTCGCCGCCCATAGCCTCGCGGGTGTCCCAAAAGAGGCAGTGGGCCCTGCGGGCCGCGTCACGCTGTGCTGTGATCATGGCCTCGGCGGTAGCCATCGAGGTCACGGCTCCGCCACGCTTCTCGCCGCGGTCGCCCACACCCATCACAAGGATGTCGGCGCGGGGATAACAGGCGCGGACATGGTTGATGACATCGACCATGCGCGAGGAGTAGACAGAATAGTTTTTCTGTGTCGAGGACATGGCGTTGATGCCGAACTCGAGTATCACCAGGCTGTAGTCGACATAGCGGGCCATGTCGCGGCACAGGGCCGGATTGATATGCGTGAGGGTGATGCCCGAGAATCCGCGCGACGACATGCAGTCGAGACTGACTCCCGTATGGGTGTCGAGCCATACGCCCAGGCCGACGATGCCGGCCGAGGAGGTCTTGACCTCAAAGCCCGAGGCGGGGCCCGTGAGCTCTATACACTCAACGGAGTCTGACGGCTCCATATTGCGCTCGGTCCACTCGCCGTCACCTATTTTAACAGATACGGTGCCACCCTTGGGGGCGATGCAGAGGAAGCGCGAACGGGTCCACCCGTCGGTCTGCCCGGCAAAGGCGTCCGTCCCTGCGTATGTGGCTGTGGCCGTGACACCGCTCTCGGGGAGGGCATACTGCTCTGTCAGGTCGAGATATGCGCGGTCGGCCTTCTTGTTGGCCATGAAAGTCTTCCACCCCTTGCCACCCTGCTTGACCGAGCGGCGGAATCCGGGGAAATCGGTGTGCATCGACACATATCCCACACCACGTCCGCCGTGGGCCTCCTGGAGCAGATGGCGCAGATCCTGGGTGAAGATGTCACCCTCGATCCAGCTGTCGCCCACCACGGCAACCCGGGCTGTCTGGCCAGAGGCGATGGCATCCTTGAACCACATCAGCCCCGTGCCGGAGGTCGTATAGTCCTCGATGACCACCATATCGCCCTGGCGCGAGGGGCGCGGAGCCTGCATGATGGTGTCGATGGGCTGTGCCAGCACCGAGTCGGGAGCCTCGCGCGGGTCGGCGGGCTCCTCCATGGCCTCGAGCAGGGCGGGGTCAATCTGTTCCTGCGAGGGGTCGGTATGCTCCATGATGCCGACCTCGCGGAGTATGTCGCTGAAGAGTGAGAAATCTTTGACACGTCCGCCGGTCCACCGCGACAGCGGCAGCAGCGAGACTATGATGACGAGGACGAGAGCGATGAGGATGATGAGAAACGGACTTCCTTTTTTCATTTTTCAGATGATACGGGTGTCAGTGTCATGAATGGTATCTTTGCGGGATTGTAGACCACATCGGGGTCGGGCATGCCGCCGTCTATGAGGTTGAGCAGCGTGTGGCTCTTGTGCTCGAGCTCGGCCCACTCGGTCTCTTCGTCAGAGTCGGACATTATTCCGCCCCCGGCATAGACGTTGTGCGTCCACCCGGCCAGACGGCCGTTGCAGTTGGCCGCGGGTGCGGCAAAGGCACACCGCAGGTTGACATAGGCATGGCTGCGGCCACCCTCGGTGACCCCGACCACCCCGGCATAGCAGCGGCGCTGATGGCTCTCAAGCAGGTCAATCTCGCAGAGCGACCTGTCGAGGGGTACCCCGGCCACGGCGGGGGTTGGATTGAGCAGCGGCAGCAGCTCGCCGAAGGGGATGTCGCCCGTCGCTGTAAGGGGGGTGCACAGATGCTCGACCCCGTTTGTGACCACGGTGTGGCGCTCGCAGTGGGTCACGGCGAGGCCGGCCCCCTCGAGCACGGAGGTGATATAGCGCACCACGGTCTCGTGCTCGGCTATGTTCTTGGCATCCCACGGCTCGGAGGAGTCTGTGGTCCAGCGTGTCCCGGCAAGGGCCATCGTGGCATATCCGCCGCCGGGCATCGTCTCGAGGATGAGCTCGGGGGTCGAGCCATACCACACACCCGTCTCGGGCGTGAAGCAGATATATCCGAAATTGGCGGGATTCAGGGACATGTACTCCTCGGCCAGCGGCAGCAGCGCGCGCGAACTGAACAGGGAGGTGTGGCGCGACAGCACCACCTTGCCCCCCTCGCGGCGCAGACGGTCGCGCATGTTGCGCAGGGCCATGTTCCAGCTTGCCCTGACGGTCGAGGTCTTGTATGGCATCTCGCGCGGGGCGTCGAACATGACATCGGGATTCGCGGCAACATAGTCCATCACCCCGCGAGCGTCCATCGCGGCCCTGACACCGGCCATATAGGGCTCGTCGGCCCCGAAACGGCTGATGAAGAAGCCGTCGCCGCCATCGGCATCCGCCGCGCGGCTCGCACCGTCGGCATCGGGCAGCGACGCGTAGAAACGGGTCTCCGCGGTGCCCGGGAGCGAGTAGATGACAAACGGGATGTTACGGGCCAGACAGAGCTCGGCCGCCCTGCGGTCAAGTGATTGCTGATCAGTCATTATCGTCGGTCGCCTCCCCTATCAGCTCGAAGGGAAGGGCGGATTTGATTTTTACGTTATAGAATCTGCCCCGCTGCAGCGGACGGGTCTTCTCGACAAGCACCTCGGGATCTACCTCGGGCGAGTCATACTCGGTGCGCCCCACATAGTGGCCGGGCTCCTCGCGGTCGATGATGACGCGCATCACACGCCCCACCTTCTGCTGCTGCATCTCGGCCGATATTTCCTCCTGGATGGCCATGAGGGTGTCGAGGCGGCGCTGCTTGACCTCGGCGGGGATGGTGTCTTCATAATGGCGGGCGGCATAGGTGTCGTCCTCCTCGCAATATGCGAAGGCCCCCATCCTCTCGAACCGCTGGCGGCGCACGAAATCGACCAGCTCGTCAAACTCGGCCTCACCTTCGCCGGGGAAGCCGGTCATCAGAGTCGTGCGCAGGTGTATGCCCGGCACACGGCGGCGTATCTCGGCCAGCAGGGCCTCGGTCTCGGCCAGCGTTATGTGGCGACGCATGGCCGAGAGCACCTTGTCGGAGGCGTGCTGCAGGGCTATGTCGAGGTATTTGCACACGTTGTCGCGGCGCGCCATGACGTCGAGCAGCTCCATCGGGAACTCGTTGGGATAGGCGTAGTGCAGACGTATCCACTCGACCCCCTCGACATCGGCCAGCGCGTCGACCAGACGGGCTATCTCGACACGGCCATAGAGGTCGCGGCCATAGGATGTGAGGTCCTGGGCTATGACGTTGAGCTCCCTGACACCTCGCGACACCAGCAGGCGCGCCTCGTCGACAATCTCCTCGACGGGACGCGAGCGGTAGCGCCCGGTGATGAGCGGAATGGCGCAGAACGCGCACATGCGGTCGCACCCCTCGGCTATCTTCAGATAGGCGTGGTGGCGCGGAGTGGTGAGCACACGGTCGTACGGAGCCGCACCGGGATGATTGCGGGCTATCAGCCCCACCAGCCCGGGCCAGTCGGTCTTGCCGAACCATGCGTCAACCTCTGGTATCTCGGTCTTGAGGTCCTTGCCATATCGCTGCGACAGGCACCCCATGACATAAAGGCCGTCGATGCGTCCCTCGCTGCGGGGGCCGCACCACGACAGTATCTCGTTGATGCTCTCCTCCTTGGCATCCCCTATGAACCCGCAGGTGTTGATGACCACGTGTACGCGGCCGGGGCTGTCAAAGAAAGATTCGTCCGGCTCGAAGGCTACCTCCGTGCCGGCCGACTCAAACATCTTCATAAGTCGCTCGGAGTCCACGAGATTCTTGGAGCATCCGAGCGATATGACTGCAACTTTATCTGCCATTATTTACAGCTTGTTCTCACCGAAAAGCGACTCGACGAAGGCGCGCTTGTCAAACACCTGGAGGTCGTCTATCTTCTCGCCGAGACCGATATACTTGACAGGAATCCTGAACTGGTCGCTGATGCCTATGACCACACCACCCTTGGCGGTGCCGTCGAGCTTGGTGATGGCGAGCTCGTTGACCTGTGTCGCGGCCACGAACTGGCGAGCCTGCTCGAAGGCGTTCTGCCCTGTCGAGCCGTCGAGCACCAGCAGCACCTCGTGGGGTGCGTCGGGCACAAGCTTCTGCATCACGTTGCGCACCTTTGTGAGCTCGTCCATGAGCCCCTTCTTGTTGTGCAGACGTCCGGCGGTGTCTATGATGACGACATCAACATCATTGGCAATGGCGCTCTGCAGGGTGTCGAAGGCCACCGACGCGGGGTCGGCGCCGATCTTCTGCTTCACCACGGGCACGTCGGCGCGCCTGCCCCACTCCTCAAGCTGCTCTATGGCGGCGGCACGGAAGGTGTCGGCGGCACCGAGCATCACCTTGTTTCCGGCACGCTTGAACTGGGCGGCCATCTTGCCGATGGTGGTTGTCTTGCCTACGCCGTTGACTCCCACCACCATTATCACGTGGGGACGGTGTCCGGCGGGGACGGTGAAATCTTCCTGCGACGAGACCTCGGTGTCGTTCTCGGCAAGCATCTCGGATATTTCCTCGCACAGCAGGTTGTTGAGCTCGGCCGAGCTGACATATTTGTCGCGCGCCACACGCTTCTCGAGACGCTCGATGATGCGCAGTGTCGTGTCGACGCCGACATCAGAGGTCACGAAGATTTCCTCAAGCTGGTCGAGCACGTCGTCATCGACCTTCGACTTTCCGGCTATGGCATGCGAGATGCGGTCGAAAAAGCCGCGTTTGGTCTTTTCAAGCCCCTGGTCGAGAGTCTCTTTCTTCTCTTGCGCGTCCTTCTTACGCGAAAATATATCGAAAAATCCCATATAATGCTCTTATTGTCAGTGGGTATTGGTTGGAGAGTAATCAAAGTGCAAAATTACTGAAAAAATCTCACATCTGCAACCACAACCCGACCTCCCGGTTGCTAAAAAAAGAGGGTGTTGCAGAAACCAGCATGCAATGTGGGCGCGAAGGAGAAATGTCCGAAATGAGGGTGTGGCAGAAGCCCGAACCTTTTGGGCGATAGAGCCCCGCGGATGCGGGGCGTGGCCTTAATAGCCTCGGGGCTTGCCCCGAGGTATGGGATGATACGTGATTTGCGGCCCCCGCACGGGGGTCGCGGCACATAGCCCGTGATGCGGCGTTGCCGTCTGATGCCACCAGGCGCGACGCGGCGATATGTGGAAAGCCCCACATCGGGCTCGCAGGGCGATGGTGTGCAGGATGCACGCCCTTACTTATACTCCGAGCACTATGGCCGGATTTATATTGAGCTTCCGGCTTATCACGCGTGCCTGTTTCAGCGTCGGTTCCTTTTTGCCGGAAAGATACTCGCAAATTCTCGAGGCATTGATGCCGAGCATCTTCGCAAGAGCCGCCTGAGTCAGGCCATATTCGTACATACGGAGCTTCATTATATCGGCCAGCGACGGCTCGCCAATCGAATAATGGCGCTCCGAGTAGTCGGAGACGAGGCCCGACAGAAGGTCGAGCTCAATGCTGTTTGGGTCGGAGAGGGGAGTATCGTCAGTGACAAGCGGAAGCAGCTCCTCCACCCTGCGGAGCGCCCAACGATACTGAGTTTCATTTTCAATCTGTGTCATAATCTATATCTATTGGTGGAACAAACTAAATAATCTCAAATTGTAGAACGGTCTATCCTGTCATACTCGCTATGCGTCCCTATAAATCTGATATATATCCATCTGATAGTGAATTTAATAACAACGACCAGTCTGTAATTGTTCCCGCGTATATTGAACACATAATGCTGATTGCCAACACTGTCCACACTATTGTAGTCGTTCTTTAAATCTGCAAAGCATGTCCAATCTGCCGCTTTCACATTCTTTACCCATTCCTGTAATGCTGTCTCCGCGTCAGGATGTCTGCTGATAAATTCCTTAAGAGGTTCCTCGGTGATGATTCGCATATGTTAAAAAATTTTGTCTTTTCATATTGCAAAATTACAAACAAAATTCCAAAATAGCAAATTATAAGCCGGGGTTATCCTTAAAAATTCATTCGGTAGTTTGGCGAAAAGGAGGGAGTGGCAGAAACCCGACCCTTTTTGGGCGATAGAGCCCCGCGGAGGCGGGGCGTGGCCTCAATAGCCTCGGGGCTTGCCCCGAGGTATGGGATGATGCGTGATGTGCGGCCCCCGCACGGGGGTCGCGGCACATAACCTGTGGTGCGGCCTTACCGTCTGATGCCACCAGCCGCGAGTCGGCGATATGTGGGGCTTTCCACATATCGCCGACTCGCGGCCGGGGTTTCTGCAACGCCCTCTTAGAGGGCAGTTGCAGAAGTGTTATTTTCTGACAATCTTTTTGCCCGAGGTGATGTAGAAGCCGGGGGCGAGGAGGTTGAGGTCGTCGCCCACGCACTGGCCCGAGAGGTTGTAAATGAGGGTGGAGGCGCCGTCGGCATCGCCGAGGACATCACTGATGGCCGACTCGGACGAGCGGTAGGTCAGCTTGACGGTGGCACCCTCGGTGGTGATTGTCTCGGTGGCGCGGACATCGGCCGAAGAGGCGGCCAGCATCAGCTCGACGGTGCCCTCCTCGACATCGAAGGTCTGCTTCTCTGTGTTGAAATATGCGAGCTGGTCGTGGCGTACCGGTATCTCGACCGTAGCCGACTGCCCGGGCTCAAGCTCGACACGCGCAAAGCCCACAAGCTGTTTCTGCGGACGCTCTATCGACGAGTTGCAGCGGGCATAGAGCTGCACCACCTCGGCCCCCGCCACCGAGCCGGTATTGGTCACCGTGGCCGACGCCACGAGCTCGCCGTCCTTGGCCAGACGGCCCGAGCTGAGGGCAAAGCCCGAATACTCGAATGTGGTATAGCTCAGGCCATAGCCGAAGGGATAGAGAGGCGTACCCTTGTGATACATATATGTGTATCCTGCCTTGCGGATGTCATAGTCGAGCATTGTCTTGGGGAGGTCGGCGAGCGACGCATACCACGTCGAGGTGAGCTTGCCCGAGGGGTTATAGTCGCCATAGAGCACGTCGGCTATGGCGCGTCCCTGAGCCTGACCGTCATACCATGCCTCGACAATGGCGGGGATATTCTCGTTGGCCCACCCGATGGTCATCGAGGAGCAGGTCTGGAGCACAAGCACCACATTGGGATTGACGGCATAGACAGACTCGAGCAGTTTCTGCTGGTCGCCGGGGAGGTCGAGCGACGTGCGGTCGTTGCTCTCGTCAGACACCGACAGGTCGGTACCGGCGGCAAAGACGACGACATCGGCCTTCTGAGCTATCTCCATGGCGCGGGCAAAGTTGCTCGACGCCGTGCCGGTGATGTCGCACCCCTTATAGAAATAGACGGGTCCCTCCTCTTCGAGCGGATTGGTCACCGAGGGGTCCGAGAACCTGAACCAGTCCATGTTGGCACAATACTTGTCTCCGTTGTTGCCCCCCTCGAACTTGGTATACACCTTGTGTATGCCCTTGAACACCGACGGGTCTACATCTATGGCGGTGACGGCATACTTGCTCCAGTTGCCCGTGACGGGACATGTGACTACCGCCGCGGGCTCACCCTCGAGCGTGTCGAGATAGAACCTCACCACGGTGGCGTTCTTGTTCTTGGCGGCATGGAATATCTCGAGGCGCGAACGTCCGGCACCGAAATTGACGTCGTTGAAGGCCACCCAGTCGCCGTCAAAGATATATCCGAGGTTTCCGGCCGAGCCGTTGGCCTCGTGGGTCAGGCGCTTGCTGCCCGAGGGCACCGACTGCTCGTCGCAGTCCTCAAACTGCACTGTGCCGTCGTTTATCTCATAGTTATGCTTGGCGGCTATCCCCTCGAGCAGCGTCGTCAGCTCGGTCGGCGAGCCGGAGTATCCTCCGAGGGTGATGGTATTGCCCTGCGGGCCTATCACAGCCACGGTCTTCGTGGGGTCGAGGGGGAGGAAATTGTCCTTGTTCTTGAGCAGCACAATCGCCTCGCGGGCAGCCTTGAGGGCCAGCTCCTTGTGCTCGTCGCAGTTGAGCCGTGACGACGGCACCGAGGTCCACGACACATTACCCTTGGCATCGAACTCGCCCACCGAGAAGCGCGCGGCCAGCACGCGGGTCAGCGCCCTGTCGAGGTCGGCCTCGGTCATGAGCCCCTTCTCTATGGCCTCCTTGCAGAAGAGCTGGAAGGTATCGCCGCAGTTCAGGTCCTCGCCGTTGACCATCGAGACAGCCGACGCCTCGGCCCCTCCGGCCACATAGTGGTGCTTGTTGAAAACATCCTCGACAGCACCGCAGTCTGAGGTGACAAAACCGTCAAAACCCCACTCGTCGCGCAGGATGTCTATGAGCAGTTCATGGCTGGCACCGCACGGCACGCCGTTGACGGCGTTATAGGCGCTCATCACCGAGCGCACGTTGGCATCCTTGACCGCCATCTCGAAGGCCGGAAGGTAATACTCGCGAAGGTTGCGGTCGTCAACATCGCTCGATGTCGAGTGACGCCCCTTCTCATAGTTGTTGGCGGCAAAATGCTTTGCGGTGGCGATGGTCTTATAGTGTTTAGGGTCGTCACCCTGCATCCCTTTGATGAACTCGACGGCGATGCGCCCCGTCAGATAGGGGTCCTCGCCATAGTTCTCCTCGTCGCGTCCCCAGCGGGGGTCGCGGCTCATGTTGATGGTGGGGCACCAGTATATCAGCCCCTTGTTGTTGTCATTGTTATAGATGCGGCACTCGTCCGAGATGGCCGTGGCGACGTCGTATATCAGCGGCAGGTCCCATGTCGACGAGAGGGCCTTGGAGACCGGGAATGACGTGGCCAGACCCGAGCGGGCCACCCCGTGGATGGCCTCGTTCCAATAGTTGTAGCCCGGGAGCCCGAGGCGCGCTATGGCGGCGGTACGGTGTCCCACCTGGTCAATCTTCTCCTCGAGGGTCATGCGCGACACCATGTCGGCGGCACGCTCGGCAGGGGTCAGCGACTCGTCCTGATAGGGATAGGTCTGGGCCGTGGCACACATGGCCGCGACAGCCGATGCGAGCAGTAATGCAGTTTTCTTCATGGCAGATAACAGAGATAAGTCATATTGTACCTGCAAAGATAACTATATTTCTGCAAACCACGGTTTTCCGCGATATGTTATAAAACATATTGTAGAAAACCGTGGTTCATGAATCAGCGTTTCTTAGGCTGGATGTTGAGCCTGTACTGGGCCGAGAAGAGCACGTAGCGCGGCAGGGCGTTGGTATAGCTGACGGTGCGCCCGGTGGCCGAGACGGCATAGTTCACGTTCGAGAGCTGGTGCAGCATGTCGAATCCGTCGACCATGAACACCCACCTCTTGGCGCGCGGCGGACACCATGACAGGCGCATGTTCCAGATGGCGTCGGTGGTATCCAGCTCCTTCACGCCATATCCCCGGCGGGTATAGAGGTTGAAGTCGGTGCTGATGCCGAGGCCCCAGGGGAGCTTGAACTGCCCTATGAGACCGACATTATAGTGGTCGGCGTCGATGGGATTGAACCCCTCGCGGGTCGAGGTGGTGTGGCGGTTTGAATACTGCCCCTTGAGCTGGAGGTTCTGCTTGCCTATCTGCCACGACAGCGAGAGCTTTTCCGTGATATTGCGCGAGGCAACCTTGGAGAGCTGCGGTGCCGAGAGGTCGACACCTATCATGTCGCCGTAGTTGTAACGCCAGACGTCTGTGTTTGACGAGAGTGTGAACTGGTCGGTGGAGCCGAACTGATAGCGCAGGCTGTTCGAGAAACCGTAGTCCGAGTTGCCGCCGACATTATACATCCTGTTGTGGCGCACACCTGTAGAGGTGTCGTATGTATATCCGCGTGTCAGCGCATTGCTGGTGGTCGAGTAGCTCACGCGCAGCGTATTGTTGATCTTCGTATGCTCCGGGTCATAGGTCCACGAGAGCTCGTTGCCTATCTTATACTGCACCTTCAGGTCGGGATTACCCTCGTAGATATTGAGGGGGTCGGCGTCATTGACCACATCTATCATGTCGGTGAGGTCGGGGGTCTTTGGGTCTACCTGACACGTATAGACGAAACGGTTGCGGTATCTTGACTTACGGCCTGTGCCTATCGTGCCGAAACTGTATCCGATGCGGGCATCCCAGCGGGAGGTCTTGATGAGGAAATCGCTCTGCTTGACCAGGAACGACCGTCCGTCACGCCAGTAGTCGAGGTGCGCGTGCTTGAACGCGATCGACGGCGACAGCAGCACACTAAGGGAGTGGTCTTCCTTAGCGCCAAAACAGGTAAAATACTGCACCGAGGGCTGGATGGTGTGCGTATTCTCCATAAGGCGCGAGGTATAGCTGTTGGCAGGGTCGAACGTGTCGAGGTATCCGCCGGGCAGCGTGCCGTAGACGCCCATGTCGGCCATGCGGTCGAGGGCATACATATACGAGTCCTTGGAGCGGTCGAGGAACCTCTGCTCATAGTTGAGGAACAGATACACCTTCTTGATATTGAAATTGTAGGAGAAATTGTTCATCACCGTGAGCGTATGGTTGGGGGTGTCGTCGAAATACTGACGGCGGCGGTATGCGGGCACCGGGTCAGAGCCATAATTGATGTCGTAGTCGCGCCAGCGCTCCTCCTTGCGGTCGCTGTACTTGATGCCGAACTCATAGCCCAGATGGTCGTTGCTGCGGGGTATCTTCCACGATATGCTCGGGAATGCCTGGCCGTCCCATGTGCGGTACCATCCGTCCGAGCGGTTGATGGAGCGGTTGATGATGGCGTCGAGCCTCTCGGGCGAGCCGTCAGAGTAGATAGCCTCGAGGGCTTTCATCGTCATGTCCTGCTGCTCGGTGTCGAATGTGCCCGAGACCGATGCCGACCTGCTGTTCTTCTTGAGATAGCTCCCCTTGAGATACAGTCCCGTCATATACCTCTCCTTCATCATCCGCAGCGAGTGCTGGGTGTGCAGTTTGGTCTCGCGGTTGCGTCCGTCGCTGAACGAGTTCTCGTATGTGTCGCCACCCGCCAGGAAGTTTGTGCGGGCCTCGGTGCGGCGGTTGTTGTTGACCGTCTGCTCGAATGTGAGGTGTCCGCGCGCGGTGCGGTCGTTCTCGGGACTGTCATAGTTATAGTTCACACCCCCCATGCGGTATTGCTTGGTGCCCGAGGGCATCATCTCGGGGGTCCAGGTATCGCTCTTGCCTGGCTGACGGTTGTCGTTGAGGTTGTTGGCGTTGCCGAGCAACGTAATGTTGGTGGTGGGGGTGAACCACGAGGCGAACAGGCGTCCCGTGTATCTGTCTTCCGTGCCATATCCCCCCTGGGCATTGATTATCCATCCCTGGTTGTATTCGCGCTTCAGCTTCACGTCCATCGTGAGATGCCGTTTCTGATTGCCGTCGTTGCGCCACTTCTCCTCGGGTGTCTGCCCCTCGTAGACCTCGATGTTCTTCACCGTATAGGCGGCGATATTCTCGAGCATGAGGTTGTTCTGGCCGTCAAGGAACTCCTTGCCGTTGAGCAGCAGCGACTCGACAAACTCGCCGTTCACCTTTATCTGGCCCGACTCGTTCAGCTCAACGCCGGGAAGCTGGGCTATCAGCGCGTCGAGCATCGAGCCCTCGGCAAGCTGGAAGGCGTCGGCATTGAAGACGACAGTGTCACCCTTGTTATAGAACTTTATCTTCGAGGCTGTCACGGTCACCTCGTTCAGCTTGTGGGGGGCGCGCTCCAGATAGACTGTCGGAATGGTGCGGTATGTCTCGCGCTTGCCCACATTCTCGACCCTGTATGTCACTGTCTGCGGCGTATAGCCCTCGCACTCCACATCAAACACGTATGTCGAGTCTTTCTTCGATACCATAAAGCCGAAATACGACACATCCTTCATCTCGCCGTTAGAGTATCTCCTGCCCGAGGTCCTCACGGTGTCGCGCACGGCACCAGCCGAATCATAGAGCAGTACATAACCTTTGAGCAGGTCGGTCTTTCCGACCGACTCCTTGATGCGTCCGCGCAGATACATTCTGTCGTCGGCAAACGCGCCCGCTACGAACGAGAGCAGGAGGAGCAGGAGTATAAATCGTTTCATGGTCACTGATATTCTGATATTGATTAAGGGTGTATTAGTATAATATGACACCGCAAAGGTAAGACAAGTTTTCCATTCTACCAAACAAATGGCTGAAAATTTCTCGATATGTGATGACAGAGGTTATTTTTGGGTATTCAGATGCACTGTAGCACTGTCTGCGACGGAGACATCGCGTATCAGCGAGGGATCCAGGGTCCTTACGGCCCGGATATTGGCCTTAACACCGTCGATATATACCTCCTTGACCTCGGCAGGATCAAGATCGATGCGCCTGATGGGAGAAGCTCCACGACTGCTGGCAGTGGTGATATTCATTCCCCGGTCGTTGCCTGTGTCAAGGCCGGTTACACTGTCGGCAGGGAGGCGGAGCACCGCCTCTACATCGGCCTTGGCACCGTCGATATAGTATTCAGGCTTTCCGGCCGCCACGACTGAGGGCTGTCGTTCGGAATTCGCCCAGAATATGGTCACCTCGCCCTCGGGAGTGGCAACAAGCCGCTGCACACTACCTGAACCGAACTGCATCTTGCGCCTGACAGCACGCTTCTCACGGGTTCCGTAGCCGATTACCTTTATCGGTTCATTGCCATTCCATTCCCCGTCCTCGCGGAGTGTCAGCGAAACGCGTCTCCCCTCTTTGTCGACATCAACACCGGCTATGGCATGAGGACTGATGGCATTGACAATGCTGAGCGACACCTTCATGCCATTGACATAATATTCCATGCTGTCAGCAGACTCGGACACTTTTGGCCGGGTAGGCGCAGAAGGGTCGGAGGCCTCGGCGGCCACAGGTGCGGAGGATGTCACGGCCTCGGCAAGCTCCTTGACGGGGCGCGCTATGAGAAGCCCCGGAAGCTCCTCAGCCGGAGCGGCGGCAACGGGATTTTCAGGCTCACCCTCCGGCAATCGGGCCCCGTCGACCGAACCGAGCACAGAGGCCACGGCGGGAGTGTCGAGCATGGCGAGCGAGAGGGCTACCGCAGGAACTATCCCCATAGTGCGCCAGCGGCGGCGCGAGGCTCTGTCATGTGTGAGCATCATGGTGATACGCCTCTTTATCTTGCTATGGTTAAGACTGTTGGCAAGCGAGCTTATACGATGTCCTGCCGACTTGGCTATCAGCAGCAGCTGATATTCGCGCTCAGACGCACCCGAGCCCAGCACGGCCATGTCGGCCTGGTACTCGTGGGCGGCACGCAGCTCGTCGCGCATCAGCCATGCGGCGGGATTGAACCAGTTGATGATTATGACAGCCTGGGCCAGCATGAGGTCATAGCGGTGTCCGGCGGCTATATGGTGACGCTCGTGGGCCAGTATCATCCCGCCATACGCCTCATGGTCGGCACGGCTCATGACAATGGTGCGTCCCCAGCTCATCGGCGCGAGGCCGTCGCGGTCGACCAGCACAAGCGTATATCCGTCATGCTCCGAACGCTCGCCCGAGCGCACCAGACGGCGCAGCATCACATAGTCGCGCATCGCGAATGTCGCCACGACGACAGCTCCGGCAAGATATATGCCCACCAGCACAAGCGGCCACATGGGGACAGCAGGCTCTGTCATCGCATCAGGAGTCTCGATGATGACCTCAAACACGTCAGACACCACGGCTTCATCAGCATCGGGGAGCCCGAGGGCCACATCGCCCCCGGGAAGGGGGAAGGAAAGCGAATCCCACAGCGGGCATACCGCGAATGCCAGCAGATAGATGGCGATAAGCACGCCGCGGTTGAAACCGTGGTCAGAGGTGCCGGAAATGGCCCAGCGGTAGACGAGATACATCACGGCCAGCACCACGGCTGAACCGAGCATTGAGGAGACGAAGGCGCCCATGGTCACTCCTCCCCTTGCTTGCGGTGATTGCTCTCTACCATCTCTATGAGCTCGCGCAGCTCGTCGAGGCTCACCTTCTCCTCCTCGACCAGACACGACACCGCCCCGAGGTAGCTGTTGCCGAAGAATCCGCGTATGATATTGCCCAGACTGCGGCGGCGATACTCGTCGACAGCCGGGAGGGCGTGATAGCGGAACGACCCGCTCACAAACTCGTGGGCCACATATCCCTTCTGTTCGAGAATCTTGACAACTGTGGCGACGGTGTTGAAATGCGGTTTCGGGTCGGGATAGTGCCCCACCATCTCGCGCACGAACAGAGGCCCGTGGTTCCAGATTATCTGCATCAGCTCATCTTCTTTCGGAGTAAGCTCCTGTCGGTTTTTGGTCATAACAAAACTACTTTTCTCGTTTACACCGCAAAGGTATAACGAGAAAAGTAGTTTTGCAAATTTTTTCACCAAAAAAATCTGAAATGATGCGAAAAAAAGCCCTGAGAGGCTGGAAGGACGCATGACATCACCAGCCGCGACGCGGCTGGGGTTACAAACAGCTCCTTATTCCCCGGAGGCCGTGCATCACGGGCCAAGTGCCGCGACCCCCATGCAGGGGCCGCAAATCACACATCATCCCCTACCTCGGGGCAAGCCCCGAGGCTATTAAGGCC
>ENA-OPCN01001224-OPCN01001224.1-human-gut-metagenome-genome-assembly--contig:-NODE-1224-length-18474-cov-4.950649_pt1 | contig 18474 bp, 14 predicted proteins | sample MGYA00241567_ERZ501485 | MGnify/ENA primary metagenome ERZ501485 (study PRJEB25962, sample SAMEA2042579) | human gut metagenome | biome: human gut; feature: human-associated habitat; material: faeces...
TAGCAATGACTGTCGGAAGCGTGAAGGGTGCACAGACACTTACAAGCAAGGCATTTGGATTATAGAAGGAGGCAGAAATGGATAATGAAAAGAAACAGGTTACTTATAATTCAAGCATAACCGGAGAAACGCAGGTGACATTTGATATCCAGCAGTATATGAATAACAGGGCAATGTTTATTGGTCTTATGTGTAATGAAGATGGATATGAGGAGCCTTTTGGGGATGTGACTGTGAATTTGTCGGTTGCAGCACCAAATTACTGCGGATATCTGAATGTGAATGACATGCCGGATATTGAAAAGTTTATTACAGACAATGACATTGGAGAGTTTACGGGATTCACGCAAAGGAGTGGTTTCTGCGAATATCCGCTTTATCTGTTCAATGTAGATAAGCTTAGAGAACTGTGTCCGGATGGAATGGATAAGTATGAGGCGAATATTGGAATGACAAGAAAGCCGGAGACAAAGGATTTATCAAGATAGGAGGCAGGGACAATGGTAATCGAAGTAAACAAGGATATTGACCGCTATCAGGAATCGGTTGCGATGGGACTTACAGCAAGGCAGCTTATATTTTCTATTGCAAGCGTAGTAGTCGGTGGCGGTATCGTCCTTCTTCTTTACAAGTATATCGGTCTTACGGGTTCTGCTTATGTGGCAATTCCCTGTGTGGCACCGATTGCACTTGGCGGTTTCTATTCCTTTAATGGGATGAATTTCTACGAGTATATGGGAAAGAAACTGCATTTTATGTTTGGCAACAGGGCACTTACCTATGTATCAACAGAGGGAGAGCCGATTATCAAGGCTTTTGAAATGGAGCAGAACGGACAGGTAAAGAAGAAAGGCAGAAAGGCTGAACCGGAGACTGTAACAGCTGATTCGGCTGTAAAGAAGCAGGAGGAGTTTGAAGCGATGAAGAAAAAGACGAGAAACATGCTGCTTGGACTTGTCGCAGTCATTGTGGCGGCAGCAGCTGGTATTGCAGCATATAAGGCAATGCATTAGAAACGAATAGTATCTGACCGCAAGGTCGGGAACACAGCCCGCAGGGTGAAGTTCCCGGCGGGCTTTCATTATAAGAAAGCGAGGTTAGAGACATGGGTTTATTTACAGACGGATTTAAGTTATTAAAGAAGGCGAGTGAGCCTTTGTATAAGACACCTAAATCCATTCAGGAAACCATAGAGATTATGGCGGTGGCTGAAAACGGCATTTTTGAAGTAAGCAAAAATAAGTATTCCAAATGCTACCGCTTTCAGGACATCAATTACACGACAGCAACCGAGGATGAGCAGATCGGTATTTTCGAGAGATACTGTAAGTTCTTAAATTCGCTGGACTGTAATTATAAGATTACGATCAACAATAAGAACAAAAACATGGATGAACTCCGTGACAAGGTTCTGATTGCTGAGAAAAACGATGGCTTCAACAATTATAGAAGAATCTACAATGACATCATTGAGGAGAAGATTATTGAGGGCAGACAGGGGATTGAGCAGGAGAGATACCTGACAATCACGATTGAGAGAAAGAACTTCGAGGAGGCAAAGGCACAGTTTGCAACCCTTGAGGCAACGATACACAAGGCTTTCATTGAGCTTGGTGCGGAGATTGTACCACTTAATGGCAATGAGAGACTGAAAGTGCTCTATGACTATTATCATCTTGGAGATGAGGGCAGCTTTGATTTTGATATCAAAAAGGCAAAGAAGGTCGGGGCAGATTTTAGAAATGATCTGTGCAATGGGATGGTGAAATATTTCCCAGACCATTTTGAGGATGAGAGTAAATTCTGCAAGGCACTTTTTATCAAAAAGTATCCGAGCAGTTTGTCAGACAGATTCATCAATGAGATTACTTCCCTTCCGGTTCATTCCATCACGAGCATTGATGTGGTGCCTGTTCCCAAGGATCTGACAACAAAGGTGCTTCAGAAGAAATACCTTGGTATTGAGTCGGATATCATTAAGCAGCAGAGAGTCCGTAATAAGAATAACGATTTTTCTACGGAAATCTCATATGCCAAAAGGACGGAGAAAAAGGAGATTGAGGAAATTATGGATGATGTTCGTGAGAATGACCAGTGCCTTTTCTTCGTGGGAGTAACTATTATTCTTATGGCAGAAAGCAAGAAGGAGCTTGAGAGTGTATGTGAGACTGTGGAGACTATCGGAAAACGTAACAGCTGCACGATTGATACACACTACTTAAAGCAGAGGGAAGCACTCAACACAGCACTTCCGATTGGAGTAAGACAGGTGGAGACAATGCGTACCCTACTTACCCAGTCACTTGCAGTGCTTATGCCATTCAATGTGCAGGAGCTTAATGACAGCACCGGAAACTATTATGGTATTAACCAGATCAGTAAGAATGTGAATATCGGCAACAGAAAGAAGCTCATTAACGGAAATGGCTTCGTATTCGGAGTGCCGGGTTCCGGTAAATCCTTTTTCTGCAAGATGGAGATGGGCAGCGTATTCTTGTCGGGAGATGATGAAATAATCGTCATAGATCCAATGAACGAATACTTTGATATTGCTGAGACTTATGGTGGAACAGTGGTAAATATGTCCACCTACACGGATAACTATGTGAATCCGCTGGAGATGGATGTATGGAGCCTTGATCCGAATGATTCCAAGGGAATGGTAAGAGAAAAGGGCGAGTTCATGCTTGGTCTTTGTGAGCAGTGCATCGGTGACAGCTTAAATTCAAGACAGAAGTCAATCATCGACCGCTGTGTGAGAAAACTGTATATCGACATTGCAAGGAGCAAAGAGAAGTATATCCCGGTAATGAGTGATTTTTACGATATTCTCATGGCACAGCCGGAGGACGAGGCAAAAGACATTGCATTGTCTTTGGAACTTTTTGTAAATGGTTCGCTTAACATCTTCAACCACCAGACAAATGTGGATGTGGATAACAGATTTACAGTCTATGGCATCAGGGACTTAGGTACAGAGCTTAGTCCTATCACAATGCTTGTTATGATGGAGTCCATTCAGAACAGGATTGTTGAGAATGGTAAGCGAGGCAAGGCAACATGGCTCTATATTGATGAGTTCCATGTCCTGCTTAATTCGGAGTATTCTGCAAAATATCTGCAGCAGCTCTGGAAGAAGGTAAGAAAGCAGGGAGGTCTTTGTACCGGTATCACGCAGAATGTTGTCGATCTGTTGCAGAATTACACAGCAACCACAATGCTTGCAAACTCTGAGTTTGTGGCACTCTTGAAGCAGGCAAATACAGACAGTTCAAAGATGGCGGAGGTTATCGGGGTATCAGAGGCACAGCTTCGGTTCGTAACTAATACCGCCTCTGGAATGGGACTTATTAAGTGTGGTTCGGTAGTAATTCCCTTTGATAATCAGATCAGCAAGGATACGGATTTGTACAGGCTGTATAATACCAACATTCATGAGAAGATTGCGGAACAGAAGAAAAAAGAAGCAATGCTGCAGTGATAACAGATGAATTTTTATAGAATCTATAGTATAATCAAGAGGTCGGATGAATGTCCGACCTTGATGATAATAAATTAGATATTCCCTATTTTTAAGAAGAAAGCATATAAGATTCGATATGAAAAATAAATAAGGAAGCAGTTCTAAAATGTATCATTTGTACCGGAGAACATGTGGCTGGATTTTAAGATATGCTTATCGTACACTTTGACGAGAATATGTTGATTGGGGATGCAGCGGACCTGGATGCATTTATGGAAATGTATGGTGTGGAAGCAATTTCCAAGGAATATTTGTAATTATTAGGGAAAAGAAAATTTGAATTTTACGCACTATTAACTTTTGGATATAAAGTGCCGATATTACAGATATAGAAACGGATTTCTGTATCAATTTTCAAGGAGGATGATACCATGATTAGAGCAGCTAATTTAACACAGGTAACAGATTATTATAAGAGCAATACTGTTAGTAAGCAAAATAACACAGAGAAAGCAAAAGATGTGCAGCCCAATGCACAGAAAATAAAATCCAGCGAAGATAAGTTATCTTCTAAGGCACAGAAATATCTGGAAACATTGCGTAAGGATAATGCGGATTTCGATTTTATTATTGCTGATAAAGGCGATGATTTCAGAGGATTAGTAGACCAAAGCGATAAGGAATTTACAGTTGTTTTTTCAAGTGCTGAACTTGAAAGAATGGCATCCGATGAGAAATATGCACGGGAAAAATTGTCTACGGTAAAAACTGCAGTTGAGATGTCAGATAAAATCAATGAACAGTTTGGGTTTGAACGTGCTTGGGGAACGACAGACAATAGTGGAACTGTATTAAATAAGTTAACTATGTCCTTTGATGATGATGGAAAGATGACACTTTTTGCTGATTTGGAGAAGATTACAGAAAAGCAGAAAGAACGGCTTGAAGAATTAAAGGAAAAACGTGCAGAGGAGAAAAAGCAGGAAAAGAAGGATGTAACTGTTAAGCGGACTACAATTCAGGCAAATTCAAAAGAAGAATTACTTGAAAAGATTTCTGAACTGGATTGGAGTAAGATAACAGAAGAAAAGGCAACACAGGGTATGAAGTTTGATATCACTATTTAATCGTAGCATTAACCGGGAATTGGAGGTGTGCTATGATTGCAGGTACAATACGAAACGCTGTGAATCAGATGCAGTTAGTAAATGATTGGGAGCAAAAGAAGGCTACCGGGGATGTTGTAAAGAAGCAAGAGGGTATGACTGTAACAAGTCAGGAAGAAAGCATGATTCAGCATTTCCGAGAGCAACTTGAGCGAGACAAAGAAAGTTCTGCATATAGTCAGATTTATAACAAGATTGCAAGCGGTCAAGAATTAACAGCTTCAGAAGAAGATGCTATTCGTCAGAAAGACCCTAAAGCCTATATGGAATATAAAGCGGCAAGAATGGAACAAGAAGCTTATGAGCGTAGGTTGGAGAGATGTAAGACAAAAGAAGAGGCTCAAAGGCTTCAAGTAAATGAGATGAATGGAAATTTGGCAGAACTAAAAAGTATCGTGAATAATCCAAATATTCCAAAGAGTGAAAAGCTTAAGGAAGCTCAACGTATCATGGGAAATACTTTTAGAGCTGTAGAGTCATTCACAAGATTTGTAAAAAGTACAGAATATAGGGATTTGCCAACAGAAGAGGAAATTGTAGAGACATCTATAGAAAAGGGGCAGGTTGCAGAGGATTCAAACGATACTGAAATGTCTGAACAGTTAACATCAGATACAACTGTTTCAGTAGATGAGGCAGCAAAAATAGTAAATGATTCGAAGCGAGATTTACAATTAAGTGATGTTCACCAAATTGAAAAAGATGTTATAGAGGAAATGAAGGATATCGAAATAAAGCATTTTGGTGAGAAGAAATCATCGGTCAGAATAGACATTACGGTATAGGAATAGTCTGCGTGAAATTTCAGTTTCATGTTGCTTTTAATAATTGAATATTGAATGATTTTACATAGCCGTTAAGGAGTAATTTTTGCTCCCTAGCGGCTTATTTTATTTTTCAAAGTAGGAGGTGAGAAAATTGAAAATTAGAAAGGTTGATGACAAACCGATGGTCATTCACACCAAGGAGAAAGCCAAGATTCATGCCCACGAACCGAAGGGAGCCAAGATTAAGGGGAGTAACATCTATACAGTAGAGAGAGGTCCTAAGACAGCTGGTGCAAAGGTAACTGATACGGATAGAAAGAAGTCCTATCGCAAGAGTACCATTCATCAGTCGGAGCCGAAGAATAAGGGATTATCAAGATTCAAGCAAAACCTTAAGGAATCAAACACTTCCATCAAGACCAAGAACACGAATCTTCACATTGCAGGAAGAACTGGAGCACTTGTAGCCGGGGCAGTAACAGATCAGGTGGAAGGCGGTCAGGAGGTATCGCAGGCAGCATATCTTGCATATGAAGCAAAGAACAAAGTATCCTCCCTGCAAAATGAGATAAACTCATACAAAAGTAAAATCGAAGAGTGCAGGAGGGTAATTAGGAAAGCAAAATGGTATCAGTGGGCGAAGATGGCTAAGGAAACAGCCAAAATCGTAGGCTATGAGGTTGCCATCGGCGGCATATATCTTGCGATGAAAACGGCAGAGGCAGCTCTTGATGCAGCCAATAAGGTACTGTCGCTTGCAAACAAACTGGGTAGCGGTTTCCTTAACACAATTAACAAAGTGATTCAGGGTGTGCTTAATGTATTCTATATCAGCAAGGCACTTCTTGGCATAATCGTAAATGGAAGCCAGATATTTGTAAAAGTCAATATGGAGCTTACCGTTATTGGAAAACAGATATCCGTAAAAGAAGAAGTGGATATGAACAAACTGATTGAAAAGCCAATCATTCTGTTGGAGGAACTGACCATCAATCAGATCAAGGACCTGATAGATATGCTGTCATTGGGACAGACACCGGAATACGAGAGGATAGAGGCAACGCCATATCCATATATGGAATTTCCGGAAGATCCAGTGGAACTGTCAGAAATGGTTGCCTATGGTGCAAAACGAATCGAGCAGGCAAAGGGAATGGTAGAAGAACTTCAAGACCTGTACATTGACGAGCTTCAGGAGCTGGATTCCGAGATTGAGGATATGGATACAGAATTTAAGGCGGCAGCACAGATGGTAAGCTACTCTCTGGAAAAAGCATCGGATAACGTATACATAGATGGTATGGACGAACTGATTACGCAGATAGAGGAAGCAAAGGAGGACGGACAGATAAGTCCTGAAGAAATCAAGCTTGCCGAGTCATGTATAGATGATTATCTGAATATCATCCGCCCGTCCGCCACGACAATAGAAGAATCAAGTATGCGTGTGAAGGAATGCGTAGACAGCATAGATACTGAAAGAACGACAAAAAGAATGCGTAGTTCTTATAAGAACGCTGATGCAGAGAATGGAACTGAGCTTATGAACAACAGGGACTATGACAAGTTCTATGGAGAGCTCCAGTCTGTGGTAGAGAAGTATTTTCCGCATGGTTCCGGACATGGATATTTCAACATCACGGATGAAGAAGTATTCTATCAGGCATTAAATAACGCAAGAAAACAAGCAGGATGTGCTTATGTAGAACTGTCCGAGGAAGATGAAGAAGAAAATCAGGAATCAGGTCTGCTGTATGGAGCAAAACCGTTAAGGCGGATGGTAAGTGAAGGATATATTCAGAGGCTGCAATAAAAGTAAAAAATTATTGTACTCTTTTTCAGTCAGCCATTATGGGATGGTTAAAGTTTCATATACAAAAAAATCAGGAGCTTTCTAAGATTAGAAGGATGGAGCATCGTGCTCTTTCAAGGATAATCAAGGGAAGCTCTTTTGTTTATAAAAAGATATATTTGAATTTCAAATAAAAATTCTTGAAGAAACAGCCTTTTTTTAGTACAATAAAACTGAGTTAGTGTATAGAATGATAAATAGAAATTCACGATAGATTTTATTCATATTATCTATCTGAATATGACTGGAAAATAAGAGAATATCTTTATGGGGACAGAATGTGTAACTGCACCATAGTTTGGACAGGAGGATTGATATTATGAAAAAATGGAAAGAAAGAGGAAAGAGAATCGCAGTATTGTTGCTTACGGCAGCCCTTGTTGGAAGCAGCGTGGACTTATCTGCTCTTACGGTAAATGCAGCAGAGGAAGAAAAAGTGCTGACCTGTGAAAAAGAGGAGCAGACTACATCGGAAGAAATAACCGAGACAGCAAAGCGTATCACCTCATGGACATGGAATGATGAAGAGGAAATGCTGGACTTGGAGGAAAACGTGCTGGCACTTCCCGGTGCATCCAAAGATTATATCGTATCCTTTGATGACATCGTATCATTCCTTCCTGCTTCCATCACAGCCACGATTACAACATCTGCGTCCGTTACCGAAACAGAGGATACAGAAGCAACAAACGAATCGGAAGAAACGGATGGAGCGGAAGAAACCGTGACTCTGGAAGGCTGGGTATGTGAAAACTACCCGGAGGAAGGTGCGTACAGCGGTAACTATACTTTTACTGCGAATCTGCCGGAGGGCTATGAACTCGCAGAGGACGCAGCAGCACTGAAAGTAAATGTAGAACTGGGTGGAGCACAGCTTTTGGAAGCAACCACCATCACACCAACAAAACCGGAAAATGGTAATGGTACAGCAGAAAACCCGTATCAGATTACCTCGGCGGCAGAACTTTACTGGTTCGCCGGACTTGTAAACGGAACTCTTACAGACGTTACTAAAAATAGTTCAGCCTGTGCGAAGCTGATGAATGATATCACGGTAAATAATAATCTGCTTGACAGGATTACATATAAAACAGATGATGACGGCAATCTGACCAATGAAGTAGCAAACGGCGGGAACTTCATTTCATGGACACCGATTGGAGCAGCTAATAACGGCTATCAGGGGACTTTTGATGGAAATGGAAAGACCATCAGCGGACTCTTTTTCAATGATAGCCAAAAAAGTCATGTTGGCTTGTTTGACAATATATATGGCAACAATTCGGAATGTCGGTGTCGTTGATTCTTATTTTTTCGGAGAACATTATGTCGGAGGCGTGTGCGCATTTGGTGTAGATGGTACGATAACTGGCAGCTATAACACAGGAGTGGTAAGTGGAGAAGGATGTGTCGGAGGCGTGTGTGGAACTGGTAGCAGTGTTACGATAACTGACAGCTATAACACAGGTAGTGTAAGTGGAAATGATGATGTCGGAGGCGTGTTCGGATATGGTGAAAATTGTACGATAAACAATTGCTATTATCTGAAAGCGGAAGGCACGGATTTGGGTGGCATTAACGGCGCAGATGTCGAAGGGCAGGCTGAAGGAAAAACCGCTGCACAGTTTGCATCCGGCGAGGTTGCATACCTTTTGCAGGATGGACAGAAAGTGGGAGAAGATGGCACGATACCACAGGTCTGGGGACAGAACATTGATAATGATGGTGAGAAACAATCTTTTCCTGTTTTTAGTAATGCGAAAGTCTATAAACCTTCAGAAAGTTCTCCTTGTAAGGTTGGATACACAAATAATGCGGAAGGCTTAAAGGAACATGACTTTGGCGACGACAAGACTGGCGAAAGCTGTTCGTACTGTAATATAAAGAACATCAACTATTCTGGTATCAGTATTAGCGGTGTGGATACCCCTTACTACTATACAGGTAATGAGATTAAGCCGGATATTACCATAAAAAAAGGCGAGACATCATTAACTCTTGGTGAAGATTATAACATTACTTATGGAAACAATACAGATGTGGCAGGCAGCAATGCTGAAAACGCTCCTTATGTGAAGATTACCGGAAAGGGTAATTATACAGGAGAAATTACAAAGAACTTTACCATTGCTTACATTACTGCTCCGGATAATTATATAACAGGAACGAAAGGTGCGAATGACTGGTATACTTCAGATGTCACAATCGGCGTAGCAGACTGGCAGGTATCAACGGATGGAAGCAGTTGGAATGACAGCATTTCGGTTACCGAAGAGGGAACACATTCTTATACTCTTTATTTTAAAGACAGTAACGGATACATTACAGATAGCATAAACAAAGAGATTAAGATTGATAAAGCTGCTCCAACCGGAACCATTCAGGTAAAAGAAAGTACATGGGATAAATTTTTAGAGAAAATTTCCTTTGGCTTCTATACCAACACCAAAGAAAAAATTACGATTACATCAGAGGATACCGGCTCCGGTATAGCCTCTACAGAATATCTGGTATCTGACAAGGCATATACACAAATTTCAGATATGCAGAATCTGAGTGGCTGGAAAGATTATGATAATAGCAATAAGCCTAAAATCAAGACGAACAGGACCAACTATGTGTATGCGAGAATCACAGACAATGTCGGAAATGTAACCTATCTGTCCAGTGATGGCATTTTGCATGATGATGAGAAACCGTATATTTTTGATATAACCCCAGTCATGAAGGATCGCTCCGGTAGTGTGACATTTGATATTTTTGAAGATGGAAGCGGTCTTGAGAAGGTTTATTTCTTATATAGTACGGATATAAATGAGGTAACAAGTGCTACGACAGAGAATTTGAAAGCATCTGATTATCACAATGCAACCGGAACCTTTACATTATCAGACCTGAAACCAAATACCGAGTATTACTGTGCAGTTCTTGCAGTGGATAAGGCAGGAAATGAAAGTTATCTTTTAAATAGCACATTTAAGACATTAAAGGAAGCCATCACGGGAACTGTATCCATTTCCGGAGAGGCAGTATATGGAAAAACATTGACAGCATCCTATGAGGGACTTGCGACAGATGCCGGCGAAGTTACAGTTTCATGGTATCGTGGAGAAGATACTACAGCGATTGCTACCGGAGATACATATACTTTAACAGCAGATGATGTAGGAAAAGTGATTACAGTTAAGGTTACCGCTGAAAACTGTTCCGGAGAACTGACGGATTCCACCGCCGAGGTAGCAAAGGCAGAACATCCAAATCCACCGACGAATGGAAATGTGGATGATGAAAACAATACCTTTACCTTTAACGGAACAAGCGGAGTTACTTACGAATACAGTACCGATGGTGGAGCAAGTTGGACGGATATTACGGTAGATTCCGGCACCGGTGTTGGTACTGTTACAGTTGGAAACGTGATAGTCAACACAGGAGATTTACAGGTACGGGCAAAGGAAACAGATGGATATAAGGCAAGTGATGTTATTTCCAATACATCTGCCTATACCGCAACCTTAGAAGGCAGCGTAAGCCTTTCCGGAACTGCAAAGTATGGGGAAACCTTAACTGCAACTGTAACCGGAGCACAGCAGGGAGCTGTATTAACCTATACTTTCTGCGCGGACGATACAGTGCTTCAGCAGGGAAGCAGCAATACTTATAAGATTGTATCCGCCGAAGCAATTGGAAAACAGATTACAGTTAAGGTATCTGCGGAAGGATACATAGGAACAGTTAATGATACTTCGGATACTGTTGCAAAAGCAGACGGAGTGCTGACACTGAAACAGACTGAATTTACCCCGACCTTTGGGGATGAGGCATTTAAGCTTGGATGTAGCAGAACCGGAGACGGAACGATTTCCTATAAAGTTTCCGATGAAAAGGTCATTAAAGTTTCCGATACCGGAGAAGTAACGATTGTGGGAGCAGGAAGTGCCACCGTAACAGTATCTCTTTCGGAAACAGAGTGTTATACCGGTGCGGCAGAGCAGACGATTAAAGTCAATGTGGCAAAGAAAGACTATGTATTAAATCCGTCAACAGGTACGGCAGCTTATACATATAAGCAGGGAGCAAGTAATGTGGCGGTGGATGTTGCAGGAATGCTTCGGCAGATAAGGGTAATACAACATACTCTGTGTCAACGACAGATGCCAGTACGATACTTGAAAATGTATCGGTATTAAAAAATGGTAATCTGACCTATGATGTGAAGTCATTTGATACCTATACAGAAGGAATTACAGCAACTATTGCAGTCACTGCAACGATGGCGAATTATAAAGATGTAACTTATACATTAACTGTAAAGATTACTGATAAATTCGTAGTGACGGAAAAGGCAGGTGCAAAGGTTTCTTCTGACAGCACATCCCTTGTGTACGGACAGAAGATAAGTGCATTAAAGCTTAATACCACAGAAGCAAAATTTGTAGCCAATGGAACAGAGGTAGCAGGTACACTTAGCTGGGAAACACCGGATGAGGTACTGAATGCCGGAAGTCATCAGGTTATATGGAAGTTTGTGCCGGAGAATGAAGCACTTTATCAGGGATGTACCGGAACGATCACAGTAACCGTAAGTCAGGCGACACCGAATGTGACAACTGTTCCGACAGTGGCAGACAGAGTATATCATTCAACTGCAGCATTAACAGATAGTGATCTTGTTGGTGGAAGCGTAAGCTGGACTGTTGGCGGCGTGGAAAAGACTGTTACAGGTACCTGGAGCTGGAAGACAGCAGGAATCGTGCCTACGGTAAAGAACAGTGGATATGTTGCAGTATTTACACCGACAGACAGAGACAATTACAATCCGGTAGAAAAGAAAGTTACCGTAAAAGTAGCGAAAGCAACTGATTATATCGGTACAGTAAGTGCAGAACCTGTAAGCAATACACTGGATATTTCAGCGGTAACATTAAGCAGAACCGATACAAGCGTTAAAGGTAAGCTTATGCTTACAGACAGCAAACTTGAATGGGGTAAAACTAGATACAACTGGAAGTTTGTACCGGAGGATACAACGAATTATGAAGAATTAACCGGAAAAGTAACGGTTACAATCAAGGATAACGTTGCCCCGGAGGCAGAGTATCAGATTGATACAAATGGATTTAAGAAATTTATCAATACCATAACCTTTGGTAAGTTCTGTAAGGATTATAAGACCGTAACCATTACCTATACCGATGCAACAAGTGGTATCGCTACAAAGCAGTATTACATTTCAGACAAAGAGATTAAGGATGCTTCCGCTACCATTGCAGATACAGAGTGGAAGGACTATACCGGAAAAATCTCTCTGAATGGAGAAGGCACATATTTTATCTATGTAAAAGCAGTAGATAACGCCGGCAATACAGTGGTTGCAAACAGTGAAGGCATTGTAATCTATAAAGACAGCGTGGCAGATATCACAACCCTTTCTTACACCTATAAGGAAAGCAGTGATAAGGAAGTGGGAATCAGTCTGAATGGCAACACCATTGAAAAGATTGTAAATGGCAGCTACACACTTGTGGAAAACACAGATTATACCGTACAGACAGATAATGATGTGGCAACCGTTACTTTGAAGAAGTCATATCTGGATACCTTAAAGGTTTCCGATACACCGTACAGCCTTGTGGTTTCGTTCTATCCACAGGGAGTAAAGGCAGAGATACCGGAAGGAAGTGATAAACCTTCTACTGCAACGATTAAGCTTACCGTAAATAAGCGTGAACTTACTGTAACAGGTGCAACAGCAACAGACAGGAATTTCGATGGAACCGATAAGGTAAATATTACAGCAGTAACACTTGACGGAGTAGTTACCGGAGAGGATGTTTCCGTAGATGTAACAGGCTTACAGGGTACATTAAATGGCAGTAATGCAGGAACTTACAACTCTGTCACCCTGCCAACACTTACCTTAACCGGAGAGAATGCGGCTAATTACACACTGAAACAGCCGACAGCGGCAGTCAGTACAAATGTGACGATTAACAAGTTAAGTCCTGTGATTACCGTACCGAGAGACACTTTTGACAAGACCTTTGGAGATGCAGCATTTAAACTTGATGTTACAGAGGATAATCCGGAGGCAGATGTAACCTATACATCAGACAATACAGATGTGGCTGCTGTAAGCAGTGACGGAACGGTTACCATTAAGGGTGCAGGCAAAGCTATCATAACCGTTTCACTTGGAGCGACAACAAACTGCAATGCGGCAGAGAGTAAGACAATCACAATCAATGTGGCAAAGAAAGACTATGTATTAAATCCGTCAACAGGTACGGCAGCTTATACATATAAGCAGGGAGCAAGTAATGTGGCGGTGGATGTTGCAGGAATGCTTCGGCAGATAAGGGTAATACAACATACTCTGTGTCAACGACAGATGCCAGTACGATACTTGAAAATGTATCGGTATTAAAAAATGGTAATCTGACCTATGATGTGAAGTCATTTGATACCTATACAGAAGGAATTACAGCAACTATTGCAGTCACTGCAACGATGGCGAATTATAAAGATGTAACTTATACATTAACTGTAAAGATTACTGATAAATTCGTAGTGACGGAAAAGGCAGGTGCAAAGGTTTCTTCTGACAGCACATCCCTTGTGTACGGACAGAAGATAAGTGCATTAAAGCTTAATACCACAGAAGCAAAATTTGTAGCCAATGGAACAGAGGTAGCAGGTACACTTAGCTGGGAAACACCGGATGAGGTACTGAATGCCGGAAGTCATCAGGTTATATGGAAGTTTGTGCCGGAGAATGAAGCACTTTATCAGGGATGTACCGGAACGATCACAGTAACCGTAAGTCAGGCGACACCGAATGTGACAACTGTTCCGACAGTGGCAGACAGAGTATATCATCCAACTGCAGCATTAACAGATAGTGATCTTGTTAGTGGAAGCGTAAGCTGGACTGTTGGTGGCGTGGAAAAGACTGTTGAAGGTAGCTGGAGCTGGAAGACAAACGGCACAGTTCCTACAACAAATGTGAACAGCTATGTAGCAGTATTTAATCCGACAGATACCACGAATTATGTGCCGGTAACGAAGAATATTACCGTCAGGGTTGTAGCAGCAACAGCTTATGTGGCTGAAAAACCTACTGTAAGTGCTATTACTTACGGACAGACCTTATCAGATGCAACAATAGCAGGTGGAAAAGTACAGTACAGTGAGAATGACACAACTCTTGTAGACGGAACATTTTCTTGGAAGGATGCAAGCCTTGCACCGAATTGTGCAGACAGCAATCTGACAACTTATGTATTGGTATTCACACCGACAGATCGTGCAAATTACAACACGGTTGAAACGGATGTAACCATCACAGTAAATAAGGTAAAAGACGCACCGCATATGCCGGGATCGGCTATGAGTGTTCCATACAGTAACAAAACTGTCGGTACAGTTACTTTAGCGAAAGACTGGACATGGCAGGAGAGTGATAAGGCTACTGCATTGGAAGTAGGTGTGCCTGTGACCGCAACTGCTGTTTACAATGGTGCGGACAAGGGCAATTATGAAAATGAATCAGTGGTAATCACAATTACCAGAAGTGATTGTGAACATAAGAATACTGAGGTTAGAGGTGAAAAGGAATCCACCTGTAAAGAGGAAGGATATTCAGGAGATACCTATTGTAAGGATTGTGGAGAATGTATCAGTACAGGTCATGCCATAGAGAAAAAAGAACACTCCGGCGGAACGGCAACATGTACCCATAAGGCGAAATGTTCAGTCTGCGGTGCAGAGTATGGCACTTTAAATCCGAATAACCACGAAGCCATAAAGCTGGTGGGTAAGAAGGATGCTGATTGTACTTCTTCCGGTTACACCGGAGATAAGTGTTGCAGTGGTTGTAATGCAGTCCTTGAAAAAGGAAAGACAATAGCCGCAACCGGACACGATTATCATTCAGAGATTACAAGGCAGCCTACCACTACAGCGGAGGGCGAGAGAACCTATACCTGTGTAAACTGCAATGACACTTACACAGAAACGATTCCAAAGCTTCCTGAAGAAGAACATGAGCATAACTATACTTGTACGATAACAAGGGAAGCAACCTGTACCCAGACAGGAATTAAGACATATACATGTAAGTGTGGTGACAGCTATACAGAAACAATTCCTAAGCTTAACCATAAGTATACAAGCAGTGTAACGGTAGAAGCTACTAAGGAAAAAGAAGGCGAGATGACATATACCTGTTCATTGTGTGGACACAGCTATACGAAACCAATCGCTAAGTTAAAGGATGATAATAGACCAGGAGATAATAAGCCGGGAGATAACAAACCAGGAAATAATAAGCCGGGAGATAACAAACCGGGAGAAGGCGGCGATAAGAAGCCAGCGGAAATACCGGATACCGGAAAGCCGTTCATCAAAGACGAAACAGGTAAAGAAGGCTGGGATGTTATCAAGAACGAAACATCAGATGCAAAAGATGGCGATGCGGTAAAGGTTGATATGAACGGTGCTACCGTAGTACCGGGAGATGTTCTTGACACTATCGCAGGCAAAGATGTAACCATTGTGTTTGACATGGGTAATGGCATTACATGGAGTGTAAACGGAAATAGCATTACTACTGACAAGGTAAGCGACATCGACTTCAGCGTAAAGGTTGGAGAAGAAGCCGGTAATAACATTCCTGTGGATGTTATCAATAATGTGACTGGAGAGAGATATTCTATCCAGATCAGCCTTGCCTATGACGGCGAGTTCGGATTTACAGCAGTCCTTTCCATCAACATGGAAGCAAAGAACGTAGGACTTTATGCAAACCTGTTCTACTACAATGAAACTACAGGAGAGCTTGAGTTTATCTGTGCAGATGAGATTGCAGAGGATGGAACTGCTGACCTGACTTTCACTCATGCTTCTGATTACACCATCGTGATTGATGAAGCACCGATGGATGGAAACGGGGCAGACGACAGTACAGGAACTGGCAGCAACAATGTGACTACCGAGTCAAAAGAGGATTCATGGAATCCACTCTGGATTATCATCATCGGAGCCATCGTGATTGTGGCAGGACTTGGAATATTCTTTATCATAAAGAAAAAAGAAGATAAAGAAGATAAAGATAATCAGTAACAGTTAATTAAGATGCAGCATATGTGAGAGAAATTTCATGTATGCTGTATTTTTTGTTATAAACCATTCGAGAACTCACATATTAAACAATGTATTTGATTAAGACAGTAAAAGGAGATATAACAAAAGTAACAGATGTGCAGGCAATTGTTAATGCAGCAAATAACTCTCTTCTTGGCGGAGGCGGTGTAGATGGTGCGATTAATAGAGCAGCAGGACCGGAGCTATTGCGGAGTGTAGGACACTTCATGGATGTGAAACTGGTGACGCAAAGATTACAAAAGCATATAATCTGCCTTGTGATTATGTAATACATACAGTTGGACCAATATGGAATGGAGGAAGAAATAGAGAAGAGGAACTTCTTGCTAACTGCTATTTTAATTCTATGAAGCTGGCAATGGATAATGGAATCAGGTCTATTGCATTTCCTTCCATATCAACGGGAGTATATAGTTTTCCAGTTGAGTTGGCGGCAAAGATTGCGGTACATACAGTAAACCGGTTTTTGCAGGATAATCCAGATTGTTTTGATCTGGTGGAGAGGGTACTATTTGATACTCATACTGAATCGGTGTATGAAGCTGAGGTTGATAAATTATATGATAAATAAAATGGCTAAAGGGAGTTGTTATGTACGCTGAAAAAACAGATTATGATGATATTGAAATGTCGAGCAGGTTGCGGAATGTCCTAAGAAGAAATGGATTTGAGTCATTGGAAGAATTGAGAGAATATCCAAAGGAGCATTTTATAAAGTTTCGTAATATGGGGCAGGCGACGCTGCAGGAATTATATCAGATTTGTGAAGAGCAAGGCATAAAGCTTCGTAGTGTAGAAGATCTGAATGATAAGGAACATGGAGTCAGATTTGATGACTTCCTATGTATGGATGCATTTAGAATATCTTAAAACTGTTAGGGGTTAAAACAGAAAAAAATATTCATGATACGACAGAGGTTCATGAGAGACAAAATATCACATTTGATTTGGGTAAAAATACAAATAATTTTGTGGATTTAGACGGATTTAGAAGACGCATATGTGGATATAGATTTGCATTAGAGTCATTAATAGAAAATGGTACTAAGTACCAAGATAGATTCCTGCAGACGAAATATCTAGAGATAATTCTGGCAAATAATGTGCGGCGTAAATTAGAAGGTCAAATTGCCACAGAGGCAATAATGAATGAGACACTTGATGATTCAGCAGAACGCTTGAGACGATATTTTAGATTTTTGAACGAATCTGAGATAACAGATATCAAATCGAATGCTAACTCTGTGGCTCAGGTCAACGGTGGTCTGGACAACATGATTAACTGGGAAGGTAAAGACAAAGATTTACTTGCACTTATTAAATATACTGCTGATGAGGACAAGCTGGAAAAAGTGCTTGAGAATCCGCAGGTAATTAAAACTCCGGTAGTAAGGAATGGAAATCAGTCCACACTTGGTTATCAGCCGTATATCTGGAAAGGATGGAACTAATGATAAAGAAAATAGTAAAAGATCCATTGTTTCTTGCACAGAAATCTGTGGATGCAACAGAGGCAGATAAGCAGGTGGTAACGGATTTACTCGATACATTGCGTGCTAATCTTGATCATTGTGTAGGCATGGCGGCAAACATGATAGGTGTTAAGAAGAATATTATTGTGGTGGCTGCAGGTCCATTTCAATTTCCAATGATAAATCCGGTAATAACGAAGAAACATGGGGAATATCAGACGGAGGAAGGATGTCTGTCGTTGGAAGGGGTCCGTCCATGCACCAGATATCAAGATATTGAGGTGGATTATCTAGACCAGAACTTTAAGAAACAGCATGGGAAATATTCCGGTTGGACAGCACAGATTATTCAGCATGAGATTGACCATTGCAATGGCATAGTAATATAAAGTACGGATAGGCAACTTCCTGAAATTGCAAGAGGAATATTTTAATGCGCAGAGCAGATAGAAGTTATAAAGATTTAAAACAAAAACAGAACTCTTCGATATGATGACAATGCACCGGATGTTGTTGTAGCAACTCTTAAGCTTGTCAATGTACCGACAGAGCCTAAGCTTCCACAGACAGGCGACAATGCAAATCCGCT